>Ga0306924_10008746_pt1 | contig 10233 bp, 9 predicted proteins | sample sta12Can44000111_FD_203756 | JGI IMG/M metagenome (GOLD analysis project Ga0306924, IMG submission 203756) | Lab enrichment of tropical soil microbial communities from Luquillo Experimental Forest, Puerto Rico - statanox.12C.anox.44.000.111 (v2)... | ecosystem: Environmental > Terrestrial > Soil...
ACCAGCAACACGGCTTCAGCGAGCGTGATCAGCACCTCGCGGATCGCGACCCGGATGAAGGGCGTCGAGTCCCAGGCCCAGACCCACTTCACCCCGGCCGGAAAGCTCCCCTGGATGGACTTCATTTTCTCGCTGACCGCCCTGGAGACATCCAGCGCGTTGGCTTCGGGTGCGAGCTGGATGCCGAAGGCCGCGATCGGCGTGGCGCCGATGGTTGACTCGGAACCGTACTGCGCGGCGCCGAGCGTGACGCGCGCCACGTCCCTCAGCCGCACCGAGGCGCCGTTCGGATCGGTGCGCAGCAGAACCTGCTCGAACTGCTCCGGCGAGCTGAACCGTCCCTCGACGGTCACCGTGGCCGTGGTCGCCTGCTCTCGCAGCGCCGGCCAGGCGCCCACCGAGCCGGAGGCGAACTGGGCGTTCTGCGACTGCACCGCCGCGAGCACGGCGGACGCCGACAGGTTGTAGGCCTTGAGCTTGTCGGGATCCAGCCAGATGCGCATGGCGTACTCGGAGCCGAACTGCACCGCTGCGCCGACGCCCGGCACGCGCTGGATCGGGTCGATGACCCGTGAGGCGACGATGTTGTTGAGCTCCTCGGCGCTCGGCCCGCCCGGAGCGGACACGAGCCCGATGCCGCCCAGGAACCCGGCGGCGACCTTGGCGATCCGGATTCCCTGTTGGTTGACCTCGGCCGGCAGGCGTGGCTGTGCGAGCGACACGCGGTTCTGGACCTGCACCGCGGCGATGTCGGGATTGGTGCCGTGTTCAAATGTCAGCGTGATGGTGCAGGAGCCGTCCGAGGCCGACTGCGAAGTGAAGTAGAGGAGGTTATCGATGCCGGTGAGCTGCTGCTCGATCACCTGCGTGACCGTGCTCTCCACCGTGGCGGCGCTCGCGCCCGGGTAGCTCGTGGTCACCGCTACCTGCGGCGGCGCGATCGGTGGATAAGCTTCACTCGGCAAGCGGCGCAACGCGAGCGTGCCACCGAGCGCGATGAGTATCGCGAGCACCCACGCAAACACCGGGCGGTCGATGAAGAACTGCGGCATGACCCTTAGTGTGCGGCGGCGCCGGCAGCGGCGCTGACGTCCGCCGTCGCCGGTGGGGCATCCGCGGGCGCCGCGGTCGCCGGCACCGCCGCGACGGTGCTGCCCGGGCGCGCACTCTGCGTGCCGGACACGATGACGCGGTCGCCATCGGCGAGTCCCTCAGTGACGATCCAGTTCGGCCCGGCGAGGCTCTCGGTGGTCACGCGTTTCTGTACCACCTTGTCGTCCGCGCCGGCGACGAGGACGTAGGCGCCCTGGGCATCGCGCAGCAGCCCGGCCTGCGGCACGAGAAAGCCTCGATTCACCGCACCAGAGGTGAGCCGCAAGCCGACGAACATTCCCGGGAGCAGCTGGTGGTCAGGGTTCGGGATGATGCCGCGCAGCGCGACCGCCCCGGTGGCGGGATCGACGCTGACATCGAGGAAGTCGAGTGTGCCGGTGTGCGCGTAGGGCGTGCCATCGGCAAGAATGACCTGCACGCTCACCTGCCTGCCGCGCGCCATGGTGACGCTGCCGGCCGCCTGCGCCCGCCGCAGCCGCTCGATGTCCACCGCGGGCTGATCGAAGTTGACGTAGATCGGATCGATCTGCTCGACCGTGGTGAGGAGCGTCGCGGTGCCCTGGCCCACCAGTGCCCCTTCGGTGACACCCTGTTGGCCGGCGCGGCCGGCAATCGGCGCGGTGACGCTGGCGTAGCTGAGGTTGATGCGGGCGGTGCCGACCGCGGCTTTCGCCTGTTGCACGGCTGCGGCGGTCGAGCGCTCGGCGGCCTCGGCGTTATCGAGGTCCGAGCGCGACACCAGCCCGCTCGGCAGCAGCTGGCGCGAGCGCTGGGCGGTGATATGGGCGTTGGTGGCGTTGGCCTCGGCCTGGGCGAGCGAGGCGAGTGCGCCATCGAGCGCCGCGCGCAGCGGCGCCGGATCGATCTGAAAGAGTGGCTGCCCCGCCTTGACGTCCGAGCCTTCCGTGTACAGGCGCTTGAGCAGCACACCGGCGACGCGCGCGCGCACATCGGCCGAGCGCGTGGCCGAAAGCCGCCCGACGAGATTGCGCGTCAGCGGCACCGGCTGCGCATGCACGACCACGATCCCGACCTGTGGCGGTGGCGATGCCGGCGGCGGCCCCGAGCGTGCGCAGGCGCCGAGCAGCAGCGCGAGCAGCGCGGCAGCGAGCGTCGGCCGCTCCCGCGGCGCGCGGCTGACCGATCGGCAAGGCAGCACGGACGTCCTCCTCACTGGACAGTTAGTTGCCAAGGCAGTATTGTCGCAGGCAGTAATCCCCCGAAGCAGTCGTTAGGATAGCAAGCCCTCATGAGCCGCAGGGCACCGGTCGGTGCCGAGCATCGGGTCGCCGCACCCTTCTCCGACGAGGGATTGAGCGTCGGTCAGCTGATGGGCCGCGCACGCGCCTCGCTCCTCACGAGTATCGACAGCGAGATCGAGCGCTTCGGGTTGAACAGCACGCAGTTCGCCGTGCTCAAGCATCTCGGCGAGGGCACGGCCCAGACCGCCGCCGACCTCTGCCGCCTCAACCGCTACGACACCGGCGCGATGACCCGCATTCTCGATCGCCTCGAGGAGAAGGGCCTGGTGCGGCGGGAGCGTGGCCGTGAGGACCGTCGCGTGGTGTTCCTGCGGCTGGCTCCCCAGGGACGGGCGCTGCTGCCGCGCCTGGTGGCGGTGGCAACGCGCGTCCTGGAAGTACATCTCGCCGGGTTCAGCGTCGATGAGGTCGAGGCCCTCAAGGGCTACCTCCAGCGGATGATCGATAACGGACACTCACAGCGGGACAATCAGCGGCCAGCGTCAGGCGGGAAGCCATGAGCGTGCGTAGGGTCCTGCCAGCGCCGTTACTGGCGCTGGCGCTTTCCGGTTGCGTCGACCGCGGCGGCTGGCAGCCGACGCCGCAGCTCGCGCCGCAGACGCTCGGTTTGAGTCACACCGTGGCGGATTCCCAGGTCGAGGCCGCCGCGTGGCCTGCCGATGGCTGGTGGCGGCGTTACGGCGACCCACAGCTCGATGCACTCATCGATGAGGCGCTCGCCGGAAGCCCGAGCCTCGCCACGGCGCAGGCGCGGCTGCGCGCCGCCCAGGGACAGGCGGTCGCGGCACGCGCCGCGCGGCTGCCGACCACCGCCGCGAATGCCGAAGCGACACGCCAGCGCTACGCCGAGGACTACCTTTTTCCGCCACCCTTCGGCGGCAGTTATGTCAACGATGGTCGCGTGGCGCTCGACTTCAGCTGGGACCTGGATTTCTGGGGACGCAACCGCGCGCTGCTCGCCGCCGCACGCTCGGGTGTCGCGGCGGCCGAGGCCGACCGCGCGGCGGCGCGCCTGGCGCTCGCCGTGGCGGTGGTGCAGGCCTACATCCAGCTCGATCTGCAGTATGCGCTGCTCGATGTCACCAACGACAACCTCAAGCAACAGGAGTCGATCCTCGAGCTCACGCAACAGCGCGTGAGCGCGGGACTCGAAAACACCGCGCGCGTGAAGCAGTCGGAGGGCCAGGTGGCGCTGACGCGCGCCGCGGTCGCCTACGTCGAGGCGAGCGTCGCGCTGGCGCGCAACCAGCTCGCCGATCTGGTCGCCGCGGGCCCCGACCGCGGCGCGCAGCTGCGGCGGCCGCAACTGTCGCCGCCGGCTTCGATCGCGCTGCCCTCGGTGCTGCCGGCGGATCTCCTCGGGCGGCGGCCGGATGTCGCCGCCGCGCGTGCGCAGGTCGAGTCGTCGGGCTATGGAGTCAAGGCAGCGGAGGCGGACTTCTACCCGAACGTCAACCTGACGGCCTTCGCCGGCTTCCAGAGCATCGACCTGTCGCAGCTGTTCGAGCCGGCCAACCGGATCCTCGGCGCGGGAGCCGCGATCTCGCTGCCGCTCTTCAACCGCGGTGCGCTGCGCGGCGCACTTCAGGTGCGCCAGGCCCAGGTGGACCAATCGGTGGCGCAGTACAACCAGACGCTGCTCGATGCGGTGCGCGAGGTGGCGGACGTGGTGGTGAACTGGCGCGCGCTCGAGCGCGAGACGCGCGAGCAGCAGGCGGCGCTCGCGGATGCGCAGCGCTCCTACGAGCTGACGACCGAGCGCTATCGCGCCGGGCTCGACAATTACCTGAGCGTGCTCTCGAGCCAGAACCAGGTGCTCACCGCGCAGGGGCTGGGCGCGGAGCTCGAGGCGCGGCGCCTCACCTTCAGCGTCGACCTGGTGCGTGCGCTCGGTGGCGGCTATACGGCGCCGAACGGCTGAAGCATGGACGTCTCCGTCGACACCGCCCCCGCGCCGCCGGCCGTGCGATCGCTGCGCGATCGTCGCCGCCGCTGGATCGTGGGCCTCCTCGCCGCGCTCATCGTCGTTGCGCTCCTCGTGCTGGCGTGGTGGCTCGTGTATGCCAGGTTCTATGAAAGTACCGACGACGCCTACGTCGCCGGCGACCTGGTGAATGTCATGTCGCAGGTGAATGGCACCGTGGTCTCGATCGGCGCCGACGAGACCGATCTCGTCGATGCCGGGCAGGAGCTGGTGCGTCTCGATGCCACCGATGCGCGGATTGCGCTGCAGGACGCCGAGCAGCAGCTGGCTCGCACGGTGCGCCAGACGCGCACGGTGTTCGCCACCCGCGACCAGCTGCAGGCCGTGGTCGATCAACGCCGCGCGGACCTCGCCCGTGCGCAGGCGGACCTCGACCGGCGCCGCAACCTCGCATCGAGCGGTGCGGTCTCGGGCGAGGAGCTCGGACACGCGCAGGACGCGCTCGATGCCGCGCGCGACGCGCTCGTGGCGGCGCAGAAGAATCTCGCCGCGAGCCGCGCACTCGTCGGGCGTACCGGGGTCGCCGACAACCCCGATGTGCGCGCCGCCGCCACGCAGGTGGAGCGCGCCTGGCTCGCACTCGTGCGCACCAGCGTGCGGGCGCCGATCACCGGCTACGTCGCCCGCCGCACCGTGCAGCTCGGCGAGCGCATTGCCCCGGGCGCTCCGCTCATGGCCCTCGTGCCGCTCGAGCGGCTGTGGCTCGAGGCCAACTTCCGCGAAGTGCAGCTGCGCCACATGCGCATCGGACAGCCCGTGACGGTGGTGGCGGACCTGTACGGCGGTCGCATCACCTACCACGGCCGCGTGGCGGGCCTGGGTCTCGGGACCGGCTCGGCGTTCGCGCTGCTGCCGGCGCAGAACGCCACCGGCAACTGGATCAAGGTCGTGCAGCGCGTACCGGTGCGCATAGCGCTCGATCCGCGCGAGCTGGCGGCGCACCCGCTGCGCGTCGGGCTATCCACTGTCGTCCGCGTCGACCTGCGCGACACCTCGGGAGCCGAGCTCGCCCAGACCCCGCGCCGGGAGCCGGTGCTCGAGACGCGCGCCTACGACATCGACATGAGCGAGATCCGCGCGCGCATCGGGCAGATCATCGACGACAACATTGCCGAGTCCGCCCGCCGATCCAACTGAGCCCAGGGCGTCGCGGGCCGCGCAGCCCGGCTCGAGCTGCCGCCCGCGGCCCGAGTTGGGTCAGAAGTTCTCACCTGACGAATAATGAGCGCATAATCGCGCCAACAAACAACGAACGCATCATCGCGCGCATCGCGCCTGGCTAGTGGAAGGCTCTGACTGAAGGGAGTTCGTCATGAGGACGCGAGCATGTTTACCGATCGCCGCGCTGCTCGTGGGCAGTGCGCTGACGGGTCCGGCGTCAGCGGGGAGCAGTTTCCAGACATTCCTCGGCTATGCCGACAGCCGGTACTCGGATCCGTTCTTCCCGGTGGGCCTGTGCGCCCAGGCGTTCTGGAATGGGCAGTCGGGCATGTCGTCGACCTGCACGGCGGCTGTCATGTCACGGGACGTCGACGGCGGCGCCATCATGTTCACCAACAATGGCACCACCAATCTCTCCATCAGCGGGCTCTCCGTGACGTTGGACCCGGGCTCCAGTCCCAAGTCATACAGCCCCTGGGGCGCGCTGAACTTCACCCTGGCGCCGGGGCAGAGCGCGGTGTTCTCGCCGACGAGTGCCGGCCTGGACTCGGACTTCGATACGAGCGATTGGACCGTCCCGGGGCTCAACAACGTCAGTCCAACCAACAACTGCAGCGTGGGTCCGCTCGCCAGCACTTCGCCGTGCAAGATGAACGCTCCGCGAATCGTCCTCACCGTCAACGGTAGCCAGGTTACGCAGTGGGATACCGCGCACGTGCTCGACACGGGCGGCTACAACACCGTTTACTCCAATCCGTGCGTTGGCGGCGACAACGGCCAGAGCATGCCGGGCGCCTGCACCGAATCGCTCGGCTGGCGCCTGATCGGCACCACCGGACTGGGAGATCCGACGGGTGCCGTTCCGGAACCGGCGACGCTCGGGCTGCTCGCGCTCGGCCTCGCAGGCCTCGGCTGCAGGCGCCGCCGTCGCTGAGCCGGGCTCGAGTCCCCGTGCGCGCAGGCGGCGGCTCGCGTCCCGGGCTTACTCGGGTTTCAGGTAGCAGAGCGGCAGTGCCGTCGTGTACTTGAGAGTCTCGAGGGCGAAGCTGGCACTCACGTCCTGGAAATCGACCGCCGCGATCAGCCGCTTGTAGACCACGTCGTAAGCGTCGATATCCGGCACCACGATGCGGATCAGGTAGTCGACGTCGCCGCTCATGCGGTGAATCTCGGTGACCTCGGGGATCTCGCGGACCGCGCGCACGAACTTCTCGAACCAGGCCTCGCTGTGATTGCCGGTCTTGAGCGTGACGAACACCGTCGTGCCGACATTGAGCGCGCGCGCGTCGAGCAGGCTCACCGTCTGCCGGATCACCCCTGTCTCGCGCAGCTTCTGGATACGCCGCCAGCAGGGCGCCTTGGAGAGGCCCACCCGGTCGGCGATCTCGGCGGCCGTCAGCTCGCCGTTGTGCTGGAGCAGGTCCAGAATTTTCGCGTCGAGCTTATCCATTGAAACGACGGTCCGCGCTCACCCCCGGGACGCGCAACATTGTTGCGCAGCCCGTCGGGCTTTGCCATGCCTTTGCAACCGCGTAGCGCCCGGCAACGGCTAAAGTAAACACGTGAACCTCAATCGTGCCTTCACCGAGCACCCGGCCTCAGTCGGCGAGAGTTACAGCGAGCACCTTTTCCGGGCCGTGTACTTCGGCACGCGCATGGTATTCGCCGGTGTCGCCTGCCTGGTGCACGGTGTACTGCCGTTTCTGTTCGTGCGCACCGGCAGCCGCGCCATCGCCGAGCTGAATGACCGCATGGTCGTGAACCGGCGCGTCGGGCTGCCCGTCGTAACCGCCGATAAGCGGCTGCCGCAGTAAGCGTGCCCGGGCTGCGACGGGCGTTGGCTCCGGGCTGGGCCGCGGTGCGTCAGGCGGCGCCCGGCCTGGCACTCGCCGCAGCGCTGGCGACGCTGGCCCGCGCCATGGCGCAGGCGCTCGCGCTCGGCGTCGGCGGCCTCCCGAAATTTCCCTTGAGCCCGGTGATGTGTGCCGTGCTGCTCGGCATGCTGTGGCGGAACAGCCTTGGTGTGCCCGGCTGGGCAACACGCGGGCTCGACTGGACGATGCACCGCCTGCTGCGGGTAGGGATCGCGCTCGTCGGCCTGCGTCTCACCCTCGCAGGTGCCACCGCGATCGCGGTCACCGCAGTGCCGGTCGCGCTCAGTTGCCTCACCGTGGCGCTGCTGGCCGGAGTCGCGATCGCGCGCGCTCTGGCGGTGCCGCGACGGCTCGGCCTGCTGCTGGCGATCGGCACGGCAGTCTGCGGATGCACCGCGGTGGTTGCGGTGTCGCCGGTCATTCGTGCCCGGCACGCGGAGACGGCCTTCGCCGTGACCTGCGTGGTGCTGTTCGGCTGCATCGCCATGTTGTGCTATCCATGGGTGGCCGGCCACTTCCTCGGCGCCTCTCCGGTGCACGCAGGCATATTTCTCGGCACCGCCATCCACGACACCTCGCAGGTGATCGGTGCGGCCCTGATTTACTCGCAGCAGGCCAACGCTCCCGCTGCACTCGCCGCCGCCAGCGTGGCGAAGCTGCTGCGCAATCTCTCGATCGCGGTGATCATTCCGACCGCCGCCTGGCTGGTGCAGCGCCACGAGGCACGCTCTCGCGGCACGCCGGCAGACGACCCGGTCGTCCCGCCCACGAGTCGCACGCGCCCGGCGCTGGTACCGTTGTTCGTGCTCGCGTTCATCGGCTTTATCGCGGTGCGTACCGCGGGCGATGCGCTCTACGGCCCCTCGGCGCCGCTGTGGCAGGCGCTCGTCAACACCGGTTATACCGCCTCGGACCTGTTTCTCACCTGTGGCATGACCGCGGTGGGCCTGTCGGTCTCCTTCACCGACATGTGGCGCATCGGCTGGCGCCCGCTCGCGGCGGGCTTCGTGGTCGCGACACTCGTGGGTTCCTGCAGCCTGCTGCTCACCTGCGGCCTGGCACACTTTCTCATTTGACACATCGGAGGCCTTAGGGACGAGAGCGACTCCGCCGACTTGAGTCCTTGCGCAACTCGATTCGAGACATCGCGCGCGCGGCCTCCGGCGACAAACGTTGACATCTGCGCTGCGATCCGCGAGTGCTCTGATGTTATATTTAATGCATGAGCCTCATCACGAGGAGCTATCGACGGCGCGCTTACCCCAATGGCGCGCAGCGCCGGCTCCTTGACCGCTGGTTCGGCGCGACACGGTGGCTGTGGAATACAGCGCTCGAGATTCGCTCGGAAGCATACCGCGGCTGTGGACTCTGCCTCACAGTCATCGATTTTTCGCGGTGGCTGACGCAGTGGAAGCGCACAGCAGGGCATGCGTGGCTGGCTGAGGTGCCGGCGACGGCCTTGACGCAGTGCCTGCGGGATCAGGAACGCGCTTTTAGCCGCTTTTTTGCAGGGCATGCACGCTATCCCCGTTTCAAGGCCAAGGGCGGCCGCCAAAGTCTTCGGTTTCAGGGCGTGGGCGCTCCCTGGCGCTCTGGAGTGCTGAGCCTCCCAAAGCTAGGAGTTCTGAGACTCGCTGAAGGACTTCCCGAGGTTGAGCGCCCTGACATGCTCACGCTCTCGCGGGATGCGAGCGGCGCGTACTACGTGAGCTTCTGCGCGCAGGTTCCCTGCTCTTTGCTTCCGGGCACGGGCGAGTTGGTAGGGGTAGACCTCGGCCTTACACACCTTGCGACCCTCTCCACCGGAGAGAAGATCCCCAACCCCAGGCACTATCAACGACGCCTGAGGTACCTTCGCCAGCAGCAGCGCTGTCTCGCACGGCGGAAAAAGGGGAGCCGGCGGCGTGAGAAGCAGCGTGTGCGAGTCGCGCGTGCTCATGCGCGAGTGCGGGAGGCACGCCAGTACGCACTGCATGCTCTCACGACTCGTCTGGTGAGGGAATTTAGTGTCATCGCCATTGAAGACCTGAATGTGAGGGGTCTGGCGTGCGGGCGAAGTGCCCGCGCGATCCAGGACGCCGCATTCGGCGAACTGCGACGGCAGTTGAGGTACAAGAGTGACTGGTACGGCCCACTGCTCTTGGAAGTGGACCGGTGGTATGCCTCGAGCAAGCATTGCTCGATGTGCCGGTTCAGACTCGATGAGTTGCGGCTCGATCAAAGGCAGTGGACGTGTCCCAAGTGCGGGACCTGCCATGACCGAGACATCAATGCCGCACGGAACCTGCTGACGCAAGGTGTGCGTCAGCTTGCCGGTCGTGACGACCGGGACCTGCGCGTGGATGCGGGAGATGCATGCCCAGAAGAAGACATTCTGGTGCAGGTGCTCGCAGAGGAAGCGCGAAGCGGGCACCACAATCGAGCCGGTCCAGGACCGGTGAGATTGGGGTAGCAGCGCAGTCAAGCGCTACACTAGCGCGATGCCGAAGTCACCTTCGAAAACCTCACGCCGCGCCGCCGAGCAGGCGGTGCGCACACTGCTCGCATGGGCGGGCGAGGACCCGAAGCGCGAGGGACTGCGCGACACCCCGCAGCGGGTCGTCGATGCCTACCGTGACTGGTTCTCCGGCTACCAGATCGACCCGGCGGCCTACCTGCGGCGTACCTTCGAGGAGGTCGGCGGCTACGACGAGATGATCGTGCTGCGCGACATCTCCTTCGAGTCCCACTGCGAGCACCACATGGCACCGATCATCGGCCGTGTGCACATTGGCTACCTGCCCGCCGACAAGGTCGTCGGCATCAGCAAGCTGGTGCGTGTGGTCGAGGGCTACGCGCG
>Ga0306924_10008747_pt1 | contig 10233 bp, 10 predicted proteins | sample sta12Can44000111_FD_203756 | JGI IMG/M metagenome (GOLD analysis project Ga0306924, IMG submission 203756) | Lab enrichment of tropical soil microbial communities from Luquillo Experimental Forest, Puerto Rico - statanox.12C.anox.44.000.111 (v2)... | ecosystem: Environmental > Terrestrial >...
CATTACCTGGGGGATGTCCCGGCGGAATCCGGTGAGGCGCACGCTCGCGTCGAGACCCATTTCCCGGACGCGCCGCGACACCTCGTCGAAGCCGACGCCGTCGCCGACGATCAGGAAGCGCGCGCCGGGCACACTCGCCAGCACAGTCCGCGCTGCCTCCAGGAAGACGTTGTGGCCCTTCGAGCCGCGCACGTTGGCGACGAGCCCGACGACCGGCGCCGAGCCCAGGCCCAGCTCCGCGCGGACCGCGTTGCCGGAAACCCCGGAGTGGAACCGGTCGGCATCGACCCCGGCGGAGATCGTCACCACGTGCTCCGGCGCGATGCCCGCGGCGATGACGATCGAGCGGACGCTCTCGCCGCTCGTGATGATGCGGTCGGCGAGCCGGTAGACGAGCGCCCGCCGCCGCCGGATCGGGATCGAGACGTGCCGGGTGCGCACGACGGGCCGGCCGAGCGATTTCGCCGCGACGCCGGCGAGCCAGCTGTCGACGGAGCTATGGGTGTGCACGACGCTGACGCCGCGCTCCCGGATGAGCCGGCGCAGCCGCAGCGCCGCGCCGAGGTCGGTCGCGCCGCGCATCCTGACGGGCTCGACCGGGATCGACGCGGCCTTTGCCTCGGCGAAGAGGGGACTGTCGGGCTGGCAAGCGATCAGCGCGCCCCAGCCGTGGCCGAGGAGCCAGCGAGCCTCGGCAAGGGTACGGATCTCCTGACCGCCGTGACCGCCCGACGACTCGGTGTGCAGGACGGTCCGCATGGAGGCAGGCTACCGCCCCGCACGCCCGAGTGATAAAAAGCTAGTGAATCTGGGCCGTGTTACCAGCGACCGCGGCCGGCGCCACCGCGGCCGGCACCGCCGCCGCCGAAGCCGCCGCGACCGCCACCGGCGCCACCGCGCCGATCGCCGCCGCCGCCTGAGCCTGGGGCCTTCGCCTTCTCGACCTGAATCGTCCGGCCGTCGAGGTTCGTGCCGTTGAGGCGGCTAATGGCCTGCTCGGCTTCCTCTGGGGTCGCCATCTCGACGAACCCGAAGCCACGCGATCGGCCGGTGTCCCGGTCGGTCACGACACTCGCGGATTCGACGCTGCCGACCGCCGCGAAAGCTTCGCGCAGGCGCTCGTTGGAGGTGGAGAAAGAGAGACCGCCTACGAAGAGTTTGACCGCCATGGAAGGGCTCCTTCTGACCGCACAGGACTATCAGAGTATACACTGGTCACCATCTTCCGGAAATCGAATCTTGCCCCCGAGGTGCGGTCTGGTCGCCTCGCTCATCGAGCAACTGGGCTACGCGGGCCTATTCATCGTGCTGTTCGTCGCGGGCCTCGGGGTTCCCATCCCCGAGGAGCTACCCATCATCACGGGCGGGGTCCTTTCCCATCAGCTCGTCCTGCGCTGGTGGATCGCTCTGCCGGTGTGCTTCGTCGGGGTGCTTTCGGGCGACATCGCCCTCTACTGGGTGGGACACCACTGGGGGGAGCGGGTGCTCGGCTGGCGCCCCGTCCGTTGGGTGCTGAGCCCGGCCCGGGAAGAACAGCTCAAGGCCAGCTATAGGAACCACGGCATCAAGATCGTGTTCACGGCGCGCCATGTGATGGGCCTGCGGGCGGCGGCCTTTCTCACGGCGGGCATCGCCCGCATCCCGTTCTGGAAGTTCCTGGCGGCCGACGGCCTCGCCGCGGTCGTGAGCGTCCCGTTCGGCTTCTTTCTCGCTTACCTCTTCGCCGACCAGGTCGAGCAGGTCTTCAAAGACGTGCATCGCGTCGAGCGCTGGCTGATGCTGGCCGCGCTCGTCATCGTCGCGCTGTGGGTCGCCATCGTGGCTCGGCGCCGCGGCGAGCGGCCCTGATTGGCCGCAATGCTATAGTCGGCGTGGAGATGGCCGCGATCGCCGCCGAGCGGAAACCGTGGCACGCCAGCTTCCGGCTGCTGGAGCGCGACGAGCGTGTGTTCGCGGTCCTGCTGGCGGTCGTCATGGTCGGTGGCCTCGTCGCCCTGGGCTTCTTTCCGCTGCGGCCGCGCTACAGTGACATCGACTTCTACTGGCTCGTCTTCTGCTTCGCCGCGTACAAGGTCGGGATCTTCGCGCTCGTAACGGTCAACCCGCGCGCGACCCGCGCGTACTTCATCGGCGCGCTCGCGATCGACCTGGCGCTGGTCTTTGTCCTCCTGTGCCTCACCGGCGGTTGGGAGAGCGTCTTCTATCTCCTCTTCTTTCCCCTGGTGGTCGTGAACGCATACTACTTTGGCCCTTGGGTCGGGCTCGGCGCAGCGGTGGTGGCCGGAGGGCTCTACGCGTGGTCCACGATCCTCGTGCCCCCGTCGGTGGGATGGATACCGGTCCTGATTGTCGTGGTGCTGGCCGGGCTGCCTGCGGTGACCCTCGGCCTCGTGGCCGACCGCGAGCGTCGGGCGCGCGGCGAGGTGGAGCGGTTGAACGACGAGCTCACGGGTACGTTGAGCCGACTTCAGACGGCCCAGCAGGAGCTGGTCGTGGCCGAGCGCATGGCCACGGTGGGACGCCTCTCGCTGAGGATCGCCCACGAGGTGCGCAATCCGATCAGCGCGATCGAGCTGAACGCCGAGATGCTCGAGGACATCGTGCGCGTGCGGAGCGAGGCCGACATGAAGGAGGCCGCGAGCCTCGTCAGTGCGATTCGCGATCAGGTCACCACGCTCGACGCGCTGACCGAAGAGTACCTCGCCTTCGCCCGTTTTCCGAAACCGCACTTCGAGGAGGAGTCGATCAACCACCTCGTGCAGGAGCTCGCGGACTTCGTGCGCCCGGTGGCGACGCGTCAGGGGCTCACGCTCCGCGTGGACGTCGATCCCAACGTCCCGATGATGGAGATCGACCGCGGCCTCCTGCGTCAGGCGGTGCTGAACCTCGTCAAGAACGGGCTCGAGACCCTGTCGAGCGGCGGGGAGCTGACCATCGCCAGCCGCTTCGACGGCCAGGCGGTCGAGATCGCCGTCTCCGACACGGGCGGCGGGATCCCCGAGGAGGCTGTGCCGCGGCTCTTCGAACAGTTCTTCACGACGAAGCCGCAGGGCACCGGCCTCGGCCTCTCGATCACGCGGCAGATCGCCGAGGAGCACGGCGGCGAGGTCAAGTGGGCGAATCGGGCTCCGCTGGGCGCCACCTTCACGATCCGGCTCCCCATCAAGCGGGTGAAGGATGGCTGAGCCCGCGACCCTGCTCGTGGCCGACGACGATCCCGGCCTTCGCGAGAGCCTCGAACGTACGCTGACCCGCGAGGGCTACCGGGTCGTGCTGGCCTCGGACGGGCGCGCCGCGCTCGAGCGCGTGCAGGCCGGCGGCGTCGATCTCATCGTGACCGATCTCCGGATGCCGGGCCTGACGGGGCTCGAGCTCTTGCGGGCCGCGAAGGCGATCATGCCCGACGTCGACGTGATCTTGCTGACCGCGTTCGGCACCGTCGAGGAAGCCGTGAAGGCGATGAAGGACGGCGCCTACGACTTCCTGACCAAGCCGTTCCGACGCGAGCAGCTCATCAAGCTGGTCGACAAGGCCCTCGAGCGCCGCGACCTCATCGAGCAGAACAAGGAGCTCAAGAAGCAGCTGGAAGACATCCGCGCCAAGGGCCAGATGATCGGCTCCAGTCCCGCCTACCGCCGCATGCTCTCGCTGGTCGAGCAGGTCGCCGACAGCTCGGCGACGATTCTCATCCAGGGCGAGAGCGGCGCCGGCAAGGAGCTGGTCGCGCGCACGATCCACGAGCGCTCCGGCCGGCGCGCCGGCCCCTTCGTGGCGGTCAACTGCGCGGCGCTGCCCGAGACCCTCCTGGAATCCGAGCTCTTCGGCTACGAGAAGGGCGCCTTCACCGGGGCCGCCGGACGCAAGGAGGGCCGCTTCGAGCTGGCGAACACCGGCACGCTGTTCCTCGACGAGGTCGCCGATCTCTCGCTGGTCACGCAGCCCAAGATCCTGCGCGTGCTCCAGGAGGGCGAGTTCGAGCGGCTGGGCGGGACGCGCACCCTCCAGGTCGACGTCCGCATCGTGGCGGCGACGAATCAGGACCTGGCCGAGATGGTGAAGGAGAAGCGCTTCCGCGAGGACCTCTATTACCGGCTCAACGTCATCACCGTGCGCGTCCCGCCGCTGCGCGAGCGCCACGAGGACATCCGGCTCCTGGCTCAGCACTACCTGCGGGTCTACGCCGCCAAGAACGGCCGCAAGCTCGAAAGCTTCTCGAACGAGGCGCTCGAGCGGCTCGAGTCCTACAAGTGGCCCGGCAACGTGCGCGAGCTCGAGAACCTCATCGAGCGCACGGTGCTGCTCGCCCGCAAGGACCGGATCGACGCCGAGGATCTGCCCGAAGAGGTCGCGGGTGTGAAGCGGCCGCCGCGCGACGCCATCCTCGAGCTGGTCGGCACGCCGCTCGCGGAGATCGAGCAGCGGCTGCTCGACGAGACCCTGCGCATCACCGGCGGCAACAAGACGCAGGCCGCCAAGCTGCTCGGTATCGACGTGCGCACCGTCGCGCGGAAGCTCGAACGTCGCGAGGACGATCAGGCGGAGGGCCCGGACCGCTCGTGAAAGCCCTGCTCTTGACCCGCGAGTATCCGCCGCACATCTACGGCGGCGCGGGCGTGGTCGTCGGACAGCTGGCCGAGGCGCTCGCCCGACTCATGCCCGTGGAGGTGCGTTGCTTCGGCGAGCGCGCGGCCACCGAGTCGACGGATCACATCGCGCTGCGCGGGTACACGCCGTGGGAGCGGGTGGGACCCGGCCGTGACAAGCCGCGATACGCCCCGACGCTCGAGACGCTCTCGATCTCGCTGGCCATGGCCCGCGATCCCGTCGACGCGCAGGTCGCCCACGCCCACACGTGGTACGCCGACATGGCCGGCCTCTGGATCCGGACGCTCCACCGGATCCCCCTGTGCGTGACCTTGCACAGCCTCGAGCCGCTGCGGCCCTGGAAGGCCGATCAGCTCGGCAGTGGCTATCTGCTCTCGAGCTGGATCGAGAAGACGGCGGTGGAGGCGGCCGACCGGGTCATCGCGGTCTCGCGCCGCATGCGCGACGACATCCTGGAGCACTTCAAGGTCGATCCGGCCAAGGTGGTCGTCATCCACAACGGGATCGATCCGGAGAAGTTCCGGCGGACCGAGGCGCGCGACGTGCTGGCGCGCCGTGGTGTCCGCGAGCCCTACGTGCTGTTCGTCGGGCGCATCACGGACCAGAAGGGCATCTTCCATCTCCTGGAGGCGTCGTCGAAGCTCCCGGCGGGCGTGCAGGTGGTCCTGTGTGCGTCCGCGCCCGACACGCCGGAGATCGAGGCGCGACTGCGGCGAACCCTGCCGGAGCACCCGAACGTCCTCTGGATCGACGAGATGGTCCCGGTGAGCGAGGTGGTGCAGCTCTATAGCCACGCGGCGGTCTTCGCGTGCCCGTCGGTCTACGAGCCGTTCGGTTTGATCAATCTCGAGGCGATGGCGTGCGAGACGCCGGTCGTCGCCTCGGCGGTCGGCGGCATCCTCGAGGTCGTGGAGGACGGCAAGACCGGCCTGCTCGTCGAGCCCGGCCGCTCCGAGGCGCTGGCCGCGGCGATCTGCAGCGTGCTCGCCGATCCCGCGCGCAGCCGCGCGATGGGGCGCGCCGGGCGGCTCCGCGTCGAGGCGCAGTTCAGCTGGGCCAGCGTCGCCGAGCGGACGCGCGACGTGTACGCCGCCGCGATCGACGACTTCGCGCGCCTGGAGGTCTAGCGCTCTGCCCGTCCCGGATCTCTCGACCTTGCGCGGCTTCGTTTTCGATCTCGACGGCTGCGTGTGGAATGGCGACGTCCTGAATCCGGGCGCCGCGGAAATCCTCGCCGCGCTCCACCGGAACGGACGCGCGCTCGCCTTCCTGACGAACAACTCGCGGGCGACCGGCGGCGAGGTGCGTGAGCGACTGCACCGCCTGGGTGTCGGCGTCGCGCAGCACGTCCTGACGCCGCTCGAGATCATCGGCGAGGTGATCCGCGAGCGCTACGGGCGCTCACGGGTCCTCGCCATCGGCGGTCCCGAACTGAGCGCGGTCATCGCAGGGGCCGGCCACGAGCTGGTGGACGTGAAGGAGTACCGCGCGGCGACGGTCGTCGCGGTCGGCAACGACTTCGACCTGAGCTACGAGCGCCTGACCGCCGCGGCGCGGGCCGCTGCGCGGGGCGCGCCGCTCGTGACGCCGAACGTCGACCCGCGCCTGCCGATCGAGAATGGCGACTTCCTGCCGGGCTGTGGATCGATCGTGCAGGCCGTCGCGACGGCTGCAGGTGTCCGGCCAATGGTCGTCGGCAAGCCGGAGCCTCCGCTGTTCAAGATTGCGCTCGAGCGTCTCGGTCTGACAGCGGCCGAGACCGCGATGGTCGGCGACAGCATTCCCTCGGACATCCGCGGCGCCCAGGCAGTGGGCATGCCCGCCGTGCTCTACGCTCCCGACGGCAGCGCCTCTACCGATGCCGCGGACGTCGTCGTGAGCTCGTTCGCCGAGCTCGCCAGGCTCGCCGGGGTCGGTTAGCCTCGAGCCGCGTGTTACTCTAAGCCCGCGATGTTCGACATCGGTTTTCAGGAGATGCTCGTCATCGGGGTGCTGGCCCTGCTGGTCTTCGGGCCCGGAAAGCTCCCCGAGCTCGGACGGATGATCGGCCGCGCCCTCCGCGAATTCCGCCGCGCGAGCGACGAGTTCAGATCGACCGTCGAGACCAACCTGCACATCAACGATCCCGATCCGATCATTCCGCCGGCCACGTCGCCCGTCGACCTCGAGCCGGCGGCGAGCGTGCCGGCCGAGACCACGTCCGTGAGCACCGCCGTCGAGCCCGCGCCCGCCGCCGCGGTCGAGCCCGGCGAGCCGTACTGCGCCCAGCGGACGTCGCGCCTCTTCCACAAGAGCGATTGCGCCTGGGTCGCGCGCATTCCGGAGGCGGAGCGCGCCTATTTCAAGCACGTCGCGGAAGCCCGCGAGCAGGGCTTCACGACGTGTCCCGTCTGCGAGCCCTGGGAGCCGGCGTAGCCACGCACTTCTTGACCCTTCTGGAGCCGCCCGGCAGGGCACTCGCTTTTTGTTGACTAGTCAACACCAGTTGAGTAATATCTCCGTTCACGGAGGAAGAGGATGCGTGAGCTGACGAGCCGGCAGCGCGAGGTGCTGAGCTTCATGCGCAGCTTCCAGTCGAAGCACGGGGTGCCGCCGACGGTGCGGGAGCTCGGCGAGCGGTTCAGGATCACGCCGCGCGCCGCGTTCGATCACCTGCGCGCCCTCGAGCGCAAGGGCGAGCTCCAGCGGCGCCCGAGCGCCGGGCGGACGTCGCGCGCCCTGACCTTGCCCGACATCGCCGGCTCGGCGCGCGGCCACCACGCCGTGCCGATCCTCGGCCGGATCGCCGCCGGCACACCGCTCTTGGCCCAGGAAAATCGCGAGGGCGAAGTGCCGATCGCGGCGGCGTCCCTGCCGGGCCGCGGGGAGGACGTCTTTGCGCTCCGCGTCCGCGGCGAGTCGATGATCGAGGCTCACATCTGCGACGGCGATCTCGTGCTGGTCCGGCGCCAAGATTCGGCGCAACCGAACGACATCGTCGTCGCGATGGTCGAGTCCGAGGCGGGCGGCGAGACGGAGGCCACGGTGAAGCGCTTCCTGCGCGACGGCTCGCGCGTCGTGCTGAAGCCAGAAAATCAGATGATGGCGCCCATCGTGATCGATCCGTCCCGGCGCGCGGTCACGATTCTCGGCAAAGTGATCGGCTTACTTCGCGGTTTCTAGAGCCTCGCGGCGTCGCGCGGCAGACTTCGACGTGTGTTCGAGCGCCGGCGTTGCCGGCGCCACGATCCAGAGATTTCACCGGCGAGTAATCCCGGTGGGGTGAATCGGGGGGGCGGCGATCGCTCACCCCGATCTGAAACAATCAGGAGGAGTCGGTATGAGCTCGCACGCAGTGACGTACGCGTTGCTTCACCGTCGTGGATCGCGCGCGTTTTTTTTGGCCCGGACTACTCAACACGTGCAGAGCCTGCGAGGCGTCCGCGAAGCGCTGCGAGCGCTCGTGGCGCTCGGCGCGGTCATCGCCTGGGGCGGCGTCTGTCTGTTGCTGAGGGGCTGACGGCGGGGACCTGCGCCTGCTCGTAAATCTTCGCCTCGACGAACACATCGAGCAGCGCGCCGTCGAGGTGCCCGGCCTGTCGCTCGTGGTCGAGGATGTCGAGCGCCTCGGCCGAAGAGATCGCTTTCTTGTACGGGCGGTCGCCGGCGGTGAGGGCGTCGTAGATGTCGGCGATCGTCATCATCCGCGATTGCACGGGGATCTCGCCGCCCTGGCGTCCCTCGGGGTAGCCGGTGCCGTCGAGCTTCTCGTGGTGCGAGCGGGCGATCTCGGGGATCCGTCGAAACTCGCGCGTCCACGGGATCCGCGCGAGGAACTCGTAGGTGTGGATCACGTGGGACTGGATTTCCTTGAACTCGGCCGGGGTGAGGCTGCCCCGGGGAATCGCCAGGATCTCCGCCTCCTCGCGCGTGATGACGGTCTCGCGATTGCCCAGGTGGTTCTCGAAGGCGTCGAGCGCCAGCCGCTCGATGCCCGCCGCGAAGTCGCGCGCTCGCACGGCCGGCTCGTTGGCCGCGACGATCCGGGCGAGGCTCTGCTCGAGCAAGGCGACGGACGCCGCCAGCTCGCCGTCGATGCCTGCGGCCAGCTTAGCGTAGCCCCGGCGGCCCTTCGCGAAGAGGTGCTCGATCTTCTTGCCGGCGTACCGGAGCTCGAGGCCGCGCTTGATCAGCTCCACGCGCTGGCGGATCCGGTCGAGCTCGCCGGGTAGAAGCTTCTTCGCTTTCACGAGCACCTGCTCGCGCACGCCGACCTTGCCGAAATCGTGCAGGAGCGCCGCATAGCGAAGCTCGGTCATCTCCTCGGCGGTGAAGCGCGTGTGCTCGTGCGGGCCGACGGCGCAGCGGTCGATTGCCGCGGCGAGGCCGACGGTGAGGTTCGCGACTCGCGCGGAGTGGCCTGAGGTCGTGGGGTCGCGCGACTCGATCGCGGTGACCGACGCCTTCACGAAGCCCTCGAAGAGCTCGCGAATGCTCTCGTAGAGCCGCCGGTTCTGGATCGCCACCGCCGCCTGCGAGGCGAGCGAGCCCGCGAGCTGCTCGTGGCGTCCGGTGAAGCGCTGCACCACGGGCTCGGTCGCCTCGCCCGGCCGGAGCCGCGCGGCGGAATCGGGCTTGCAGTTGATCAGCTGGAGCGCGCCGATCGTCTCGCCCTCGGGCGTGCGCATCGGCACCACGAGCATCGACCGCGTGCGATAGCCGGTCTCCTCGTCGAACGAGCGGTTGATGTGGAACGGCGCGCCGGCCGGCGGCTGGTAGGCGTCCTCGAGGTTGAGGATGGCGCCGGTCAGCGCCACGTGCCCCGCGACGCTTTCGCTGGTGAGCGGCAGCCGCGCGGCGCGGAACGGGATGTCGACCGAGTCGTTCTGGGCGAGGACGAACCGGAGGTCGCGCGTGCCGTCGGGCTCGTCCTCGACGAGGTAGAGCGAGCCCGCGTCGCTCTGCGTGATCTCGCGCGCCCTGGTCAGGATGGTCTCGACGAGATCGCGCGGGTTGCGCTCGGCCGAGAGCCGTATGCCGATCGCGTTCAGCTCCGAGAGCTCGCGCTCGAGCCGGGCCGTCTCGACGGCGCGATCGAGGTCGGCGAAGGCGTTGTCGATCGCGCGCGCGAGCATCGCCGGGCTCACGCCCTCGGGCAGGACCGAGTACCAGTGCGCGGGCCACGGTCCGTCGCCGTCGACCAGCGCGACGACCCGCAGCGGCGCCTCGGGCCGGCCGGGATCGGGGGCGTCGCGGCCGACGAGCACGACGACGGGCCCGTCGGCCGTGGGATCGGCGGCGAAGGACAGGCCGGCCACGTCGTATCGATCCCGGAGATTCTCGGCGGCGGTCGCCGCCGCGCGCGAGGTTGCGTCGTAGAGGACACGGCGGCGACGCATGAAACGAAAGTAGGGCCGCGGCGGAGGCCAAGTCAAGAATCCTTATAATGATTTTCGGAATGATAGAGCTGGCCCGCCTCGCCGAGCTCTGCCAGCGGCTGCGCGCGAGCCCGGGCCGGCTCGACAAGCTCGCAATGCTGGCCGACTATCTGCGGGCGCTGCCCGCCGACAGCGTGGCGACCGCCGTCGCGTTCCTGACTGGGCGCGCCTTTCCGCCGTCGGACCCGCGGGTCCTCGGCGTCCGCTGGCT
>Ga0306924_10008748_pt1 | contig 10233 bp, 8 predicted proteins | sample sta12Can44000111_FD_203756 | JGI IMG/M metagenome (GOLD analysis project Ga0306924, IMG submission 203756) | Lab enrichment of tropical soil microbial communities from Luquillo Experimental Forest, Puerto Rico - statanox.12C.anox.44.000.111 (v2)... | ecosystem: Environmental > Terrestrial > Soil...
GCGCAAGATCATCCACATCGACATCGACCCGTCGAGCATCTCCAAGCGGGTGAAAGTCGATGTGCCGAGCGTGGGCGACGTGAAGGACGTGCTGAGCGAGCTGATCGCCATGGTCCGCGAGTCGGGCCAGAAGCCCGACGCCACAGCGTTAGGCGCCTGGTGGGACGCGATCGACGGTTGGCGCAAGCGCGATTGCCTGAAGTACGACCGCAAGAACACCGAGGTCATCAAGCCGCAGCACGTGATCGAGACCCTGTGGAACATGACCAAGGACGCGGATACCTACATCACGTCCGACGTGGGCCAGCACCAGATGTGGGCCGCGCAGTTCTACAAGTTCCGCGAACCTCGCCGCTGGATCAACTCGGGTGGCCTGGGCACCATGGGCGTGGGCATTCCCTACGCCATGGGCATCAAGCTGGCCAAGCCGGACAGCGAAGTGTTCTGCATCACCGGCGAAGGCTCGGTGCAGATGTGCATCCAGGAGCTGTCGACCTGCCTGCAGTACAACACGCCGATCAAGATCGTGTCGCTGAACAACCGTTACCTGGGCATGGTGCGCCAGTGGCAGGAACTCGACTACGAAGGCCGCTACAGCCACAGCTACATGGACGCACTGCCCAATTTCGTGAAGCTGGCCGAAGCCTATGGCCACGTGGGCATGCTGATCGAGCATCCGCGCGACGTGGAACCTGCGCTGCGCGAGGCGCGCAAGCTCAAGGACCGCACGGTCTTCATGGACTTCCGCACCGATCCCACCGAGAACGTGTTCCCGATGGTCAAGGCGGGCAAGGGCATCACCGAGATGCTGCTGGGGTCCGAAGACCTGTAAACGAGGCGAAAACGCGGCTGCTGCGCCTCCGCGTCCTTCACCGACGAATCTATTGGCTTGCCGAGCCCGCCGCTTACCGGCTGCGGGGGAGGGCACCGAAAAGAGGAATCGAGAGAGATATGAAACACATCATCGCCGTGCTGCTCGAAAACGAACCGGGCGCACTCTCCCGCGTCGTGGGCCTGTTCTCGGCCCGCGGCTACAACATCGAATCGCTCACCGTGGCGCCGACGGAAGATCCGTCGCTGTCGCGCATGACGATCCAGACGACCGGCTCCGACGACGTCATCGAGCAGATCACCAAGCACCTCAACCGCCTCATCGAGGTGGTGAAGGTGGTGGACCTTACCGAAGGCGCCTACACCGAGCGCGAGCTCATGATGGTGAAGGTGCGCGCCGTCGGCAAGGAGCGCGAGGAGATGAAGCGCATGGCCGACATCTTCCGCGGCCGCATCATCGACGTCACGGAAAAGAGCTACACCATCGAGCTCACCGGCGACCAGTCGAAGAACGACGCCTTCCTCGAGGCGATCGACCGCACGGCCATCCTCGAGACGGTGCGCACCGGCTCCAGCGGTATCGGCCGCGGCGAGCGCATCCTGCGCGTCTAAACCATGCGAGGCTCGGCCCTTTACCCGTTCGGGCTGAGCCTGTCGAAGCCCACCAGAGCCAAGCGACAGGCTCAGGGCGAACGGGGTTTGTGATTCAACACGGAGAAAAGACCATGAAGGTTTACTACGACAAGGACTGCGACCTGAGCCTGATCAAGGGCAAGACCGTCGCCATCATCGGTTACGGCTCGCAGGGCCACGCGCACGCGCAAAACCTCAATGACAGCGGCGTGAAGGTCGTGGTCGGCCTGCGCAAGGGCGGCGCTTCCTGGGACAAGGTCGGCAAGGCCGGCCTGACCGTGATGGAAGTCAACGAGGCCGTGAAGTCGGCCGACGTCGTCATGATCCTGTTGCCCGACGAGCAGATTGCCGAGGTCTACAAGAACAACGTCGAGCCCAACATCAGGCAGGGCGCTTCGCTGGCTTTCGCGCACGGATTCAACGTGCACTACAACCAGGTCGTGCCGCGCGCTGATCTCGACGTGTGGATGGTCGCGCCCAAGGCGCCCGGCCACACCGTGCGCAGCACGTACGCGCAAGGTGGCGGCGTGCCCCACCTGGTGGCGGTGCATCAGGACAAGAGCGGCAAGGCGCGCGACCTCGCGCTGTCCTATGCGATGGCCAATGGCGGCGGCAAGGCCGGCATCATCGAGACCAACTTCAAGGAAGAGACCGAGACCGACCTGTTCGGCGAGCAGGCCGTCCTGTGCGGTGGTGCGGTCGAACTGATCAAGATGGGCTACGAGACGCTGGTGGAAGCCGGCTACGCGCCCGAGATGGCTTACTTCGAGTGCCTGCACGAGCTGAAGCTGATCGTCGACCTGATCTACGAAGGCGGCATTGCCAACATGAACTACTCGATCTCCAACAACGCGGAGTTCGGTGAGTACGTGACCGGCCCCGAGGTGATCAACGAGCAGTCGCGCGCGGCCATGCGCAATGCGCTCAAGCGCATCCAGAACGGCGACTACGCCAAGATGTTCATCCTGGAAGGCCGCACCGGCTATCCCTCGATGACGGCTCGCCGCCGCAACACCGCGGAACACAGCATCGAGAAGGTGGGCTCGCAACTGCGCGCCATGATGCCCTGGATCGCCAAGAACAAGCTGGTCGACCAATCGCGCAACTAAGACTCGCGTAGCCAAGACGCGCCGACGAGAGTCGGCTGAAGGGGCCAGGGACCCGGAGGGAACACTCGTTTCCCCTCCGGGTCCCTGGCCCCTCGTCCTTTACACTCGGCCACCATGCAGGATCGCACCGAATACGACGAACACGCCGCCGATGCGGGCGTGGTGGTGCGCAAGCGCCGAAAGGGCATCTACATCCTTCCGAATCTGTTCACGCTCGCGGCGCTGTTCGGCGGCTTCTATGCGATCGTGATGGCCATGGACGGCCGCTTCGATCTGGCCGGTGTCGGCATCTTCTGCGCGATGGTGCTGGACAGCCTGGACGGCCGGGTGGCCCGCATGACCAACACGCAGAGTGCCTTCGGCGAGCAGATGGATTCGCTGTCGGACATGGTGTCCTTCGGCGCCGCGCCGGCGCTGGTGGCCTACGAGTGGGCGCTGCGGGGACTGGGGCGCTGGGGCTGGTTCGCCGCCTTCGTCTATTGCGCCTGCGCGGCGCTGCGTCTGGCGCGCTTCAACGTGAACACCGGCGTGGTGGACAAGCGTTACTTCCAGGGATTGCCATCGCCCGCGGCGGCGGCGCTCATGGCCGGCTTCATCTGGTTGATGAACGACCTGGGCTTCAAGGGCTACGAACTCCAGTGGGTGATGTTCGGCCTCGCGCTCTATGCGGGCCTGACCATGGTGACCAACGTGCCGTTCTACAGCTTCAAGGACGTGCGCATGAAGCAGAGCGTGCCCTTCGCGGTGATCGTGGCGATCGCCCTGGGCATCGCCGTGATCAACATCCATCCGCCCATCGTGCTGTTCGGCCTGTTCGTGGTCTATGGATTGAGCGGCTACGCGCTCTATGCCTGGCGCAAGGCCAAGGGCCAGCCCACCAGCGTCATCAGCATGTCCACCGACGAGCCTGAGGAGCGGGGCCTGCACCGCTGAAGCACGAGCTCTGGCTTCTTGTGCTACATTCACACGCATGAAATTCGGTTCGCTGGCGCTACTGCTTCTATCCCCCTACGGGCGGAGACGGTAGCGCACGCGCAGTTTTTCCGGATCACGGCCCGTATGCACCCGCAGCGGGCCGTTTCATTTTGGGGCTGCGGGTTTCGCCAAACCCACCAGAGAGCGTCAAATGCCAATGTTGAAGAATCCCGCCAGCAAGTACCGATCGTTCGCCACGGTCGGTCTGAAGGACCGCACCTGGCCGGACACCGTGCTCACCAAGCCGCCGGCCTGGTGCAGCGTGGATTTGCGCGACGGCAACCAGGCGCTGATCGAGCCGATGGACATCCCCCGCAAGCTGCGGATGTTCGAGACGCTGGTGAACATCGGATTCAAGGAAATCGAAGTCGGTTTTCCGTCGGCGTCGCAGGTCGAATGGGACTTCGTGCGCAAGCTGATCGAGGAGGACCTCATCCCGCGCGACGTGACCATCCAGGTGCTCACGCAGGCGCGCGAGGAGCTGATTCGCAAGACCTTCGAATCGCTGCGCGGCGCACGCCGGGCGATCGTCCATCTGTACAACGCCACCGCCCCGGTGATGCGGCGTGTGGTGCTGGGCCTGGATGAAGACGGCATCGTGCAACTCGCCACCAACCAGGCCCGGCTGTTCAAGGAGCTGGCGGCGCAGCAGCCCGGCACCGAATGGGTGTTCCAGTATTCGCCGGAGATGTTTTCCGGGACGGAGTTGTCGTTTGCCAAGCGCGTGGTCGATGCCGTAACCGAGGTGTGGCAGCCGACACCCGAGCGCAAGTGCATCATCAACCTGCCGTCCACCGTCGAGCATTCCACGCCCAACATCTTTGCCGACATGATCGAATGGATGCACCGCCACCTGGCACGCCGCGATTCGATCGTGCTCTCGGTGCACCCGCATAACGATCGCGGCACGGGCACGGCGGCCGGCGAGTTCGCGGTCATGGCGGGCGCCGACCGGCTCGAAGGCTGCCTGTTCGGCAACGGCGAGCGCACCGGCAACCTCGACCTGGTGAACGTCGCGCTCAACCTCTACAGCCAGGGCGTGGATCCGGGGCTGGATTTCTCAGACATCGACGAGATCCGCCGGACCGTGGAGCACTGCAACCAGATTCCCGTGCATCCGCGGCACCCGTATGTCGGCGACCTGGTCTACACCTCGTTTTCCGGCTCGCATCAGGACGCGATCAAGAAGGCCTTCGCCGCCCGCAAGGAAGGCGACATCTGGGACATGCCCTACCTGCCACTCGATCCCAAGGACCTGGGCCGCAGCTACGAGGCCGTGATCCGGGTCAACAGCCAGTCGGGCAAGGGCGGCATTTCCTACCTGCTCGAGTCCGAATACGGACTCGAGCTGCCGCGCCGCCTGCAGATCGAATTCAGCCAGGTGGTTCAGGGTGTCATGGATTCGAGTGGCAAGGAGCTCACCGCGCAGGATCTGTGGGACCTGTTCGGGCGCGAGTATGGGTTGGCGTCAGTCGCCACGCCCCAGCACCAGGTGCTGGAGGAGCAACGCGGCTCGACCGGCTCGCTGGTGACGCTGGAGGCCCAGGTCAAAGTTGCGGGCCGGGACTTCCAGCTCAAGGGCGCAGGCAATGGCCCGATCGACGCCTTCGTCGAGGGCCTGTCGCAGGCAACCGGCCGGGGTATCCGCGTGCTGGACTACCATGAGCACGCCATTGCCTCCGGCGCCGACGCGCGGGCCGTGGCCTATTTGGAACTTCGCATTGATGACCGCACGCTGTTCGGCGTTGGCATGGATGCGAACATCGTGTCGGCGTCGCTCAAGGCCATTGTTTCCGGCCTGCAGCGCGCCATGGCAAAGACGGAAGAATCGCAATGTCAGACCAGCTGATCATCTTCGACACCACCTTGCGCGACGGCGAACAATCGCCCGGCGCTTCCATGACCCGTGACGAGAAGCTGCGCATTGCGCGCCAGCTTGAGCGGCTGCGTGTGGACGTGATCGAGGCTGGCTTCGCCGCCAGCTCCAACGGCGACTTCGAGGCCGTGCAGGCGATCGCCGCCGCGATCAAGGACTCCACGGTCTGTTCGCTGTCGCGCGCCAACGACCGCGACATTTCGCGCGCGGCCGAGGCGCTCAAACCGGCGGCGCGGGCGCGCATCCACACCTTCATCGCCACCTCGCCGCTTCACATGGAAAAGAAGCTGCGGATGACACCGGAGCAGGTGCTGGAGCAGGCCAAGCTGTCGGTGCGTTTCGCGCGCAATCTGTGTGGCGACATCGAGTTCTCGCCCGAGGACGGCTACCGCAGCGAGGTCGATTTCCTCTGCCGCGTGCTGGAGACCGTGATCAAGGAAGGCGCGACCACCATCAACGTGCCTGACACGGTGGGCTACGCCGTTCCCGAGCTGTACGGCAACTTCATCAAGACATTGCGCGAGCGCATCCCCAACTCCGACAAGGCGATCTGGTCGGTGCACTGCCACAACGACCTGGGCATGGCGGTCGCCAACTCCCTGGCCGGCGTGAAGATCGGCGGCGCGCGCCAGGTGGAGTGCACCATCAACGGCCTGGGCGAGCGCGCCGGCAACTGCTCGCTCGAAGAAATCGTCATGGCCGTGAAGACGCGCCGTGACTACTTCGGGCTGGACGTCGGCATCGACACCAAGCACATCGTGCCGGCCAGCCGCATGGTCAGCCAGACCACGGGCTTCACCGTGCAGCCGAACAAGGCGGTGGTGGGCGCCAATGCCTTTGCGCATGCCAGCGGCATCCACCAGGACGGCGTGCTGAAGGCGCGCGACACCTACGAGATCATGCGCGCCGAAGACGTGGGCTGGAGCGCCAACAAGATCGTGCTGGGCAAGCTCTCGGGCCGCAACGCGTTCAAGCAGCGCCTGCAGGAGCTGGGCGTGCAGCTGGACAGCGAAGCCGAGGTCAACGCGGCGTTTTCCAAGTTCAAGGAACTGGCCGATCGCAAGAGCGAGATCTTCGACGAGGACATCCTGGCGCTGGTCAGCGACGACACCGTCGGCCACGGGCAGGACGTCTACCACTTCGTTTCGCTGGCGCAGCGCAGTGAAACGGGGGAGCGTCCGCATGCGCGCATCGTGTTCACCGAGGCCGGCAGGGAGGTCTCGGCCGAGAGCGATGGCAACGGCCCGGTCGATGCCTCGCTCAAGGCGATCGAATCGCACGTGAAGAGTGGTGCCGAGATGGTGCTCTATTCGGTCAACGCCATCAGCGGCTCGACCGAGAGCCAAGGCGAGGTGACGGTGCGCCTGCAGAACTCGGGCCGGGTGGTCAACGGCGTGGGGGCTGACCCCGACATCGTGGTCGCTTCCGCCAAAGCGTATCTGAGTGCTCTCAACAAGTTACAAAGTAAAGCTGATCGAGTGGCGGCTCAGGGGTGAAGGTCTTTCTATAATTGACACATCGAATGAGAAAAGTTACATAAGTGCTTGTTACAGCGTAACTTTTCTCTGGCTCGACATTACACTACAGCCCGTTGTGCCTGACAGGGAGACCTTTCATGCTGAGGAAAGCCTCACCCGCGATGAGCCAGACATTGAAGTACTTCCTCCGGTCGGTCGCCGTGGCCGTCTTTGTCATCAGCCTCGCACCTGCCGAGGCTGACGCCGCCACCCGCAAGACCGCGGCCAAGAAGCCCGAAGCCCGTCGCGTTCAGCGCAACTTCTCGGCCAGTATCCGCCGCAAGCCCGCTCCCATGCGGGCAGTCGCACCCGCCAAGCCGTCCTTTGGCCAGATCGCCGGCCTGCACCAGGCGGCTGACGAGCTGGCCCTCAAGTCCAGCGTCGCGCTCGTGATCGACCAGGACACGCGTGAAGTGCTGCTGCGCAAGAACGACGCCGCTGTGCTGCCGATTGCGTCCATCACCAAGCTGATGACCGGCTTGCTGGTCAGCGAGGCCAAGCTGCCGATGGACGAGGTGATCACCATCACGCAAGAGGACGTCGATACTGAAAAGCACAGCAGTTCACGCCTGCACGTGGGCGCCTCGCTGCCGCGCGCCGAGTTGATGCACCTGGCACTGATGTCCAGCGAGAACCGTGCCGCGCACGCGCTGGGGCGCACCTACCCGGGTGGCCTGGAGACCTTCGTTGCGCAGATGAACGCCAAGGCGCAAACGCTGGGCATGAAGGACACCCACTATGTCGAACCGACGGGCCTGTCCAGCCGCAATCAGTCGAGCGCGCATGACCTGGCCACGCTGGTGAACGTGGCGTACGAAGATCCTGTCCTGCGCGAATACTCGACCTCGCCAGGCGGGCAGTTCTCGGTAGGCAAACGCACGCTGCAGTTCAACAATACCAATCGCCTGGTGAAGAGCCCCGACTGGGATATCGGCTTGCAAAAGACCGGCTATATCTCCGAGGCCGGCCAGTGCCTGGTGATGCAAGCCAAGATTGCCGGTCGCAAGCTGATCATGGTGTTCCTCGATTCCGCCGGTAAACTGAGCCGCATCGCCGATGCCGAACGCGTGCGCCGCTGGGTCGAAAGCCAGCCGCCGGCCAGTGCGTTGACGCCGCCCTCCACCACGGTGATCCGTCAGGTCAACGGCTAACGAGAAGCTCTCAGCCAATACGAACAAGGCCCGCTTTGAGCGGGCCTTGTCCTTGTGGGGTGCCTAAGCGGCGCGAGCGCCGGCCGGTGGCCGGTATCCCAGTGCCGCCGAAATCTCGCCGGCGGTGGCCTGCAGCTTCGACAGCCAGCCTTCATCCAGGCGATCGGCCGGCGCTGAGATCGACAAGCCTGCCACCAACTTGCTCTGGTCGTCGTAGATGCCGGCGGCCATGCAACGCACCCCGAGTTCCAGTTCTTCGTTGTCGCGCGCGATGCCGTACTGGCGCGCCTTGGCCAGTTCGCGCTCGAGCACGGGCAACTGCGTGATGCTGTTCTTGGTGTGGCCGGCCAAGCCGGTGCGGGTGGCGTAGGCGCGTACGCGCTGCGGCTCGTCGACGGCCAGGAACAGTTTGCCCGTGGACGTGAGGTGCAACGGGGCGCGTTCGCCGATGGCGCGCACCACTTGCATGCCGGAACGCTCGCTGTAGGCGCGCTCGATGTACACGATCTCGTCGCCCTGGCGCATGCTGAGGTTGACCGGCTGCTGGATCTGCTTGTGCAACTCCCGCATCGGCACCAGCGCAGCATCGCGCACATTCAGGCGCCCCTTCACCAGGTTGCCGAGTTCCAGCAGACGCATGCCCAGCCGATAACTGCCAGCCTCGGGCCGATCGACGAAACGGCCAGTGGCCAGGTCGTTCAGGATGCGGTGCGTGGTGGACGGGTGCAATCCCGTTCGCTCGCTGATTTCCTTGAGCGACACGGCCTCTTCGCGCGATGCCAGGACGTCAATCAGCGCGAACATGCGTTCGATGACCTGGATGGTGGGCGTGGCGGGCGCACCCGATTCGGACTTTCTCATGGGTGTCGGGAAGAAGTGCTTCGCCGAATTTTACTTTATGAAATGGCGGCTGCCCATCCGCCCCAGTGTCTTACTCGGTGCCGCCTGCAACCCATTGGCCGTCGATCAGAACCTCATGCGGCGTGAACCGCGCCTTGTAGTTCATCTTGGGGCTCTGCCCGATCCAGTAGCCGAGGTACACATGCGGCAGGCGCAGGCGCTTGGCCTGCTCGATCTGCCACAGCACGCTGTAGGTGCCGTAGCTCGCCGAAGCCTGCGGATCGTAGAAGGTGTAGACCGCCGACAGTCCGTCGTTCAGGACATCCAGGATCGACACCATGCGCAGCGCGCCGGGCGAGCCATCGGGTTGTGTTTCGCGAAACTCCACCAGGCGCGAATTCACCCGGCTTTGCAGCAGGAACTGCGTGTATTGGTCGATGCTGTCATGGTCCATGCCGCCGCCGGCATGGCGGCCGGTCTGGTAGCGCAGGTACAGGTGGTAGTGCTCGGGCACGAAGCACAGTTTGAGCACGCGCGCCTGCAGGTCGCGGTGTCTGGACCAGGCGCGGCGCTGGCTGCGATCTGCCTTGAACGAGTCGGTCAGCACACGCAGCGGCACGCAGGCGCGGCAGCCGTCGCAGTAGGGGCGGTAGGTGAACATGCCACTGCGTCGAAAGCCGCTGGTCACCAGATCCGAATAGGCATCGTTGTGGATGAGGTGGCTCGGCGTGGCGACCTGGGATCGCGCCTGCTTGCCCGGCAGATAACTGCACGGGTAGGGCGCCGTCGCGTAGAACTGCAGTGTCTGTAGCGGAAGGTCCTTGAGAAGCGTCACGGCTTTCGCGGCAGAAGTTCGTCCCAGTATACGGGGTCGAATCGCCAGACCGGGGATGGTGTTTTCACGCTCCGTGCCACCTGTGCCACGAACTGCGAGCGTGGAATCTCGCGCGCGCCGAGCGACGCGAGATGTTGCGTGTTCTGCTGGCAATCGATCAGGCCGACGCCATGGTGGCGGCAGAAGGCGACCAGGCCCGCCAGCGCGATCTTCGACGCATCGGGCAGGCGCGTGAACATGGATTCGCCGAATACGGCGCTGCCGATGGATACGCAGTACAGGCCGCCAGCCAACCGGCCGTCGACCCAGGTTTCCACGCTGTGCGCGAAACCGGCGCGGTGCAGGGCGCCATACGCCCGCACCATCCGCGGCACGATCCAGGTGCCCGACTGGCCAGGACGCTGGCTGGATGAGCAGGCGTGGATTACCTCGTCGAAGGCGCTGTCGATCCGAAGCTCGAACGAAG
>Ga0306924_10008749_pt1 | contig 10232 bp, 8 predicted proteins | sample sta12Can44000111_FD_203756 | JGI IMG/M metagenome (GOLD analysis project Ga0306924, IMG submission 203756) | Lab enrichment of tropical soil microbial communities from Luquillo Experimental Forest, Puerto Rico - statanox.12C.anox.44.000.111 (v2)... | ecosystem: Environmental > Terrestrial > Soil...
CAGCAACTGGTGGCGATTGCCCGCGCGCTTGATATCTCGGCTAAGCTGCTGATTCTGGATGAGCCTACCTCCAGCCTGGATAGGATGGAGGTCGAAGAGTTGTTCAAAAAACTTCGGAAACTTCGGGATGGCGGGCTCGGAATTATCTTCATTACTCATTTTCTCGATCAGGTTTACGAGATTTCGGATTCGATCACCGTGTTACGGAACGGATGCCGAGTGGGCTGTTTTGCGACCAAGGATCTTCCGCGGATCAACCTTGTTTCTCATATGATTGGCAAAGCCGTTCAGCAAGTGGAAGCGTTGGAGCAAAAGCGTGCAAGCACCGCATCGATTCGTTCGGAAGCACCCATACTGGAAGCGCGGGGCCTAGGTAGAAAGGGCTTTCTGCAGCCTCTCGACCTGGACGTCCGGTCTGGAGAAGTGGTCGGCCTGGCTGGTCTCCTTGGTTCAGGACGAACCGAAACCGCGAGACTGCTCTTTGGAGTTGACCGGCCGGATCAGGGCACGATTCGGATTGGCTACCAAGCCGTGAGATTCAATTCGCCACGGGCAGCGATCCGTTGCGGGATCGCGTTGACTCCCGAGGATCGCAAAGTCGCCGGGATCATTCCAAATCTTACCGTGCGGGAGAATATTGTTTTGGCGCTACAGGCGAGCCGGGGAAGCTGGAGACGCTTGCCGGTTGCCGAGCAGGAAAAACTCGCCGACCGCTTCATCCATGCGCTTGATATCAAGACGCCGAATCGGGAGCAGGTAATCCGCAACCTGAGCGGTGGGAATCAGCAAAAGGTCCTACTTGCGCGCTGGTTGGCGACCGAGCCGAGGTTGTTTGTTCTTGATGAACCTACCCGGGGAATCGATGTCGGAGCGAAGGCCGAGGTCGAGAAACTGATCCAATCCCTTCGGCAAGAAGGCCTTGGCGTGCTCTTCATCAGTTCGGAGCTGGAAGAAGTGGTCCGGCAAAGTCAAAGGGTAGTGGTTCTACGCGATCGGCGGAAAGTGGATGAATTGACAGAGGGAGAGATTTCCGCAGAGGCCATCATGCACTCCATCGCAACTCACAATCTGGAGCGTCCGGCTGCATGATCGACTGGATTTCTGACCTGCTGTTCTGGATTGTCTTTGGCTCAATTCTCTTCTTTCTGCGCGGCAAAAGAATTTTCTGGACGGTTGGTGCGCTTGGGCTGCTTCTGCTTTTCAACCAATTTTTTACGCCAGGATTCTTCCATATCCAGTTGCTCGACGGCCATTTGTACGGCTCTCGAATCGATGTGCTAAATCAGGGAGCGAAAGTCATGCTTCTATCGCTCGGCATGGTTTTGGTGATCGCCACCGGCGGGGTTGATCTCTCGGTCGGTGCTGTAATGGCCATCGCCGCAGCGGTTTCATCCCGCCTGTTGGTAACCGAGCACCAGCCCGCCGGCGTCGCCATCGCTATTGCACTCGTCGTTTCGGTTCTGGCTGGAGCCTGGAACGGGATGCTGGTCGCAGGATTCGGCATCCAGCCGATCGTAGCAACGCTCGTCCTGATGGTGGCCGGCCGCGGTGTCGCACAGCTGATCACCGAAGGGCAGATCATTAACTTTCTTGATCCAACGATGGTCTACCTCGGCAACGGTCACCTCTTCGGCTTGCCTTTCACCCTTACTCTGGTTCTGCTGATGCTGCTGCTCGCCTTTTTTCTGGTCCGGCGCACAGCCCTCGGGCTCTTTATTGAGTCAGTAGGCGACAATGACGAGGCCAGCCGGTATTCCGGGATCAACGCCAGGCAGGTCAAATTTCTGGTATACACATTCTCCGGGCTTTGTGCCGGCCTGGCCGGGTTGGTCGCATGTTCGAATATCAAAAGCGCGGACGCAAACAACATTGGCCTGTATCTGGAGTTGGATGCAATCCTGGCCGTCGTGGTCGGAGGCACTTCGCTGCAGGGTGGCCGCTTCTATTTGATCGGCGCAGTGGTCGGCGGGCTATTTATTCAGACGCTTACCACCACCCTGTACGCCAGGAATGTGAGCTCCGATATTTCACCTGTGCCGAAAGCTCTCGTTATTATCGCGGTTTGCCTGTTTCAAAGCGAATCATTCCGAGCACGACTCTCTCGATCTGTTCGGCCGCCTGGAAGGATTCTCAAACCGCTGGCCTCCAGGACGCCCCAAAACCTTTCTACGGTGACGCCACATGATTCGCGTGAATCCTAAGTACATTCCGCTTCTGGCGACCGCTGTCGTCCTGCTGGCCGTATTCGGCACCGGATCTCAGCTGTATCCGAATTTCGGGACCCCCCGTGTGCTCGTAAATCTTTTAAACGACAGCGCGTTCGTCGGAGTGGCGGCCGTCGGGGAGTCGTTCGTGATTTTATCGGGAGGAATTGACCTCTCGGTCGGCTCCATGGTGGCTTTTGTCGGGATATTGATTGCCAAGCTTCTTCAGGTCGGATGCGATCCTTTCGTGGCCATGGGAATCGCGGTCAGCGTTGGAACTGTTTCCGGGGCGGTGATGGGTTGCTTAATCTACTTTTTTGACTTACCTCCCTTTCTGGTTACGCTTGCCGGTCTCTTTTGCTTGCGTGGCTTGGGTTTTGTGATCAACCCCGAGTCCATCGGGATCGATCATCCGTTTTACAGCCAAGTTCTGCCACAACTCTCGATTTTAGTGGCTCCCAAAGCAGTATTGCCGTTTACCGCGATGTGTTTCCTGGCCTCCGTTATCGTCGGTACTCTCCTCGCAAGCTTCACGCGGTTCGGGCGGAATGTGTATGCGATCGGATCGAACGAAAACTCCGCTCGTCTCATGGGATTGCCGATTGGCCGAACCAAAATCACAACCTATGCGCTTGCCGGATGCTTTTCTGCTTTGGGCGGCGTTGTCGCAACCTTTTATATGCAGTCGGGCAACCCTGCTTCCTTTGTAGGCTTGGAGCTAGACGCAATTGCGTCGGTGGTGATTGGAGGCACGCTCTTGACCGGTGGAGTTGGCTTCATACCCGGCACGCTCATGGGCGTCCTCATCCTTGGGCTGATCCAGCAAATCATTATTTTTAATGGGACGCTTAACAGTTGGTGGACCAAGATTGTGATCGGGGCGCTGCTTTTGGTGTTTATCGTTCTTCAGAAACTGATCTCGCACCGAGGCGAGCACGGGGCGATAGCTGGGCGCTAATGTCCTGTCCCCGAAATAAGCATGCCTCGCTGACGGAGAAGGCACCGTATCCATTCTGCCACCCAAAGCCATGGAGCCCCTTCTCTTTGAGGCGCTTTGATGAAGCTCCCTTGAGTCGGCCAATTAAATCTGAGAAAGCAATGTTCTTCGATAACGAAGAGAAGACATGAACATGATCTTCTATCCCCCCCAATCTTAATCGGGTGACAGTCCAAGTTCTTTAAGGTGCCGGCCATGTAGGCATAGATCTCATTGCGAATCTCCTCGGAACGCAGGAACGGCCGGCGATCTTTGGTGGAAAAGATCGCATGAACGAGAAGACGAGTGAGGGACTGGCCCATGTGGCTCAATAACGTCATTTAATGTTGTTATTGTCAATACAAATTCAAGGCATTCCGCCGCTCTGACCCTGTACCAATTGCCAGACCACAGACCCGAACATCGGTCGCCTCTTTCAGGGCGAGTCGCTTTTAACGTCTACCCAGGGCTAAAGCACCCGACTTCGCAAAGCCTACGTCGCGGCTGGCTTTTTGGCGTCACCTACCGCAACATGAGGGGCGCCATAGCGTAGCGACGGCGGCCTGGGCTAATCTGTTTAGCCGCTGCGCGGCGATCCATGCGCCAACCTCTGGCTTAACATTGGTTCCGCGGCGAAAATGTCCAAACTCCAGACCCGGCCACTGCCGGGTTAGTTGGCTGTTTTTCAAGGCGCGAGCGACGAGCATATCTAAATGGATACGTGAGGACCGAGCAACGCGGAAAAACAGCCAACCGGCCGCGGCCCGGAGGGTTGCGATGAAAATGGGACCTGCGGCTGTCCGGCGGCTGCCGGATCGGTTATGTATCAATTTAGATATGCGCCGTCATCCGGCAGCGATTGGGCGAAGACTTCGGCGAGCTCAGTCGAACCGCTCCTGCTGAGCCGTCAGTGGGTGCAAACGCGGCTCACCGAGAGGCTCGCCCTACCATTTCACGTGCCTTGGAACGGATTCGAGAGAGGACGAGTTCCCATTCGAGAGAGGTAGATCGAGTTCCTGGATCGCTACCTCTCCGGACTGGATTGGCTAGCAATTGATCGCACGCGGAGTTATCATCATCCTGGCAGCGATGGTCGCCAGGTCACGTAAATAATCGCAAATCCCCCTTAACTCTATGAGACGAAAATTATTTGCCGGCATGGTAGGCGGTGGCCGGGACGCATTCATCGGTGGAGTTCATCGCATGGCGATGCGGCTCGACGGAAAAATCGAACTGGTCGCAGGCGCATTCTCCTCAAACCCGCAGAAAGCGAAACTCTCCGGCGAAGACTTGCTCCTGGATCCCAAACGGGTTTATCCGGATTACCGCACCATGGCCACCGAAGAAGGCCGATTGCCCGCTGATGAACGGATCAACTTCGTCTCGGTTGTGACTCCAAACCGGACGCACGTGCCGGTGGCCAAGGCGTTCCTGGAAGCCGGGTTTAATGTCGTCTGCGATAAACCGCTTGCCTTTGATCTGGATGAAGCACGTGCACTGCAAGACGTGGTTCGGAAGACGGGCAAGGTGTTTGCCCTAACACACAACTACACAGGCTACCCGATGGTCAAGGAAGCGCGTGAGCTCGTTCGCAGCGGCGAACTAGGCGAGATATTAAAGGTAGTGGCCGAATACCCGCAAGGCTGGCTCATCAAACCAATCGACGCAGAGGGACAGAAACAAGCGTCCTGGCGCACGGACCCGCAGCAAGCCGGCGCCGCAGGGTGTCTAGGCGATATCGGAACTCACGCCGAAAATCTAGGTCGATACATTACAGGTCTGCAGATCGAGGAGCTTTGCGCCGAGTTCACCTCGTTCGTAAAAGGACGTCAGCTCGAAGACGATGCGAATTTGCTCATTCGCTACAAGGGCGGGGCCAAGGGTGTTTTATGCGCTTCGCAAATTTCGGTTGGCGAAGAGAACGACTTGAGCATCAGGGTGTATGGCGCGAAAGGGTCGCTGGAATGGCATCAGGAAGATCCTAACGATTTAGTCGTAAAGTACGGTGACAAACCACGGCGCATCTATCGGCGTGGCAATGAATATGTCACTGCCGTCGCAAAACGGTTCACCCGTCTTCCATTTGGCCATCCGGAAGCTTTTATTGAGGCTTTCGCGAATATTTACGTCGAGGCAGCGCGAGCCATAGAAGCGGAAGTTAACGGCCAGCCCATCCCTCCCGATTGCGACTTCCCGACGGTCGATGATGGGGTTGAAGGGATGGCGTTTATCGCAACCGCGGTCGAAAGTGCAAAAGCCGGCGGCGTTTGGACCAGGATGACGGGCGCTTAAAAATAGTACCGAAGGAATAGAGTTCGTGTTCCGACTGACGCCGTGGTTTATTCGGGCGCATTTCGCGGAGCGCTGAAGCGACCTCTTTCTATTCCACGTGGCCCGTGCCGGGAGTGCCGCGGTCATTTTCGCACGATTGAAAGTGAAATACCTAGCGTTTTGTTCGAGAAAGGCGAAACCCAAATGAACGTACTTGCACCGAATCGCATTCAAATTCTCCTTTTTCAGTACGGCCCGTTCCTCTTCCACCCGAAGATGGCGGCGGCTCAGCAGAGCTTCGTACCTACCATGCGACTTCTCCGTGGCTTGCGGTCGGTAGGGCGAGCCTCCGGCGAGCCGCGTTTGACGGTTGAACAATATAAAGTTCTGGAGGCACTGGTGCGCTCCTCAGCAAAGAATACCATTGAAAGCATTTGATGGTGTTGTGGAGTCATGATCATAGTTTGACGACAGTGAGACCGAGCACTTGCACGGCCTGTTGTTGGCGGCGATCCAATGTGCAGACTTCCTCAAAACCATGATGCAGCGCCGTGACCAAGTGCAGGCAGTCACTTGCACGCAAGAACACGCTTGCAGGAAGCGACAGATACAATTGGCTCGCCGCGCCGATAATGAAGCTGCTGAGCGGCAACCAAGTCCAATACCGGGCGGTATCATCTCGGCTTAGCTGATTTGCAGCCGTTTGAAATTGTTCTCGAGTCCAGTCCCGCTCACGCATCCGGCGGTGAAAGACACTCATCAATTCAACGCGCGCAAGCTCGCTGGCTATCACTGCGTCTTCGGAATCCAACCGGGATCGCAAGCCTGTAGATCCGTTTTCGTCAACGTAGTATTTCGCCAGCGCCGATGTATCGCAAAAGATCAACGGTCACCTCGCACGGCATCCAGATTTTCGAGCACATCACCCTTTTGCGGAGTCTCGAGGATCAGCTTGCGATATTCAGGTAATATGACGCGCTTAGGCCGCTTCCTTAAAGGCACTGCAGCCGGCGCAACCAGCAAAGCCACGACTTTGCCGTGGTCGGTAACCGGCAAAGGCTTATGCGAGGCACCAGCTCGGCGGACTAACTCGCCGGTCTTTTCGTGCAACTCCCTGATTGAAATTGAATCCTTGGCTCTTTTGACCATGTGTCACAGGTGACATATTCCGGTCGTTTTTCAAGCCCGAGTGCTTCGGCGCGCGCAGCCGCTGCGACCTGCACATCAGAAGACAGAAAGACCCAACTCCGAACCCCGAACTCCGAACCCCGAACCAGCCCTCCAAGCCTTTACCGATCCTTGTTGTCACAAACGACCTTGAGATCCAACTCTACCTCGCTTTGGCCATAGTAGGCGGTCTTTCCATGTTTACGCAGGAAATGTTTTTCCAGCAGATACCGGTCGATTGGGCGAGCGCATGAATTTATCTGGATGGTTTTTAGTGCCATCTGCGCAACGATCTCCAGTGCCAGGGCATTCTCAACGGCCTTTTTTCCACTTGACCCCCAGGCGAATACTCCATGGCAGTGTACGAGCACCGCCGGTACCTGATCTGCATCGAGATCCCTGAAACGCTCGATGATCACGTTGGCCGTTTCAAACTCGTATCCCGAGTTTATCTCTTCTTCCGTCATTCTCCGCGTGACAGGGATTTCGCCGAAAAAATAATCGGCGTGAGTTGTTCCAAAGCAGGGTATTCCAATCCCGGCTTGGGCGAAAGCCGTAGCGTTTCGGGAGTGGCTATGAACGATCGAGCGGATGCCTGGAAAAGCCTGGAACAGGCGTCGATGCGTGGGAGTATCCGACGAGGGGCGTAAGGAACCTTCAACGACTTTGCCGTCCAAATCGACAATCACCATGTCATCAATCGCGAGCCGCGAATAGTCGACTCCGCTTGGTTTGATGGCGAATACGCCTTGCGCGGGATCTCGTACGCTCACATTGCCAAAAGTGAGTTCAGCCAGCTTGTATTTCGGCAGAAGTAAGTTTGCCTCGTGGCACTCGGCTTTGATTTCGCGATAGGACATACAGAAGCAATTTAATTGTGTGCCAAAATAAATCCATTTCGGAATATGTTTTCCCCGGGATAAGGCACACAATCCGGCGCCGGTGTGTAGATCTCAGCGAAGCCTAGCAACTTGAATGCGTCAAATAATACCGCAGCGCAATGGGAAAAGGCTACCGAAGCATGATGGTGGAAACGTCCAAGTAGAACATGGCGATAAAAGCGGTTGAACCCCGGGAGGTAGGCGGTGCCGGTGCAGCCAAACGTCTTCGGGTCGAGGTCGAGGAAATGTCCCTCGATCAGATACGCTGCCATCCTGTCCCCGGCGCCGTGAACCTGCACAACCGTAATAGGAGAACCGATAAATTGGCCCTCGATGGTCCCTCGAGTGATATCGGGCGGAGAATCGGGCTCCATCATCCGCTTCATAATGACCTGATATTTCATTTCCGGATTTTTCAGCAGCCGCGTGGATGCATTGCCGCAGTGAAACATGCCAACCATGTCTTTAATCGGGTAATGCTTAAGGCTCTCGTGCAGGTCTTTTGGAATGCTATGATTAATATCCAGAATTCCCACTGTGCCGTCCGATGCATATTGGGCTAGAAGCTCTGAAATGAGCGAATAACAATCGTTCTCGCACGCGATCGGGAAACCACCCTGCGCCATTCGTCCGTTGATAAAGCAGGGAACGTGTTTGAGACTCATCTCCTGTTCAGACCAGCATTGAGTCGCCGCACCTGATAGCTTTAACCGGTCGCGGAAATTCTTGACGGCTCTTTCGTAAACAGAGAGACGCGAAGCAAAATCTTCATCAGGGATACTCGGCATCTCGTGTTTCATATCCGCCTTGATATCTTCCGTCGGCTCACCCTTTTCCTTAATTCGTTTGATTTCATTTTGCAGATCGAAGAGTCCCAACTCTTCGACCTCAACCCCGATAGAATTGACCGACGCGAGATTGTAGTTGCATGTCTCGAAATCGCGCGGACGCGGACCAAAAAGTCCGATCGTCGCGTTTCGGATCCCTTTAACAACTCTTGCCACCTTGATAAAATGATCGATTTCCCGAACGGCTTCCTCGGCGCTTACCACAGGGGATTCCGGCAGGTGGACACGATTCAAGAGATTTCGTTTGCTGACGGCCAAGGCTGCAGAGAGAAGCCCGCAGAGCGCGTCGCCGCGTTTTTCGAGCAGAGAAGCGCCCGATTCCTCCGCCGCAGCCAGGATCATGACCGGACCGTCGAACGCCTTGACGAAGCTAGCATCCTCTATCTCCGGCGAAAAATTGCCGAGATAGAAGACAACCGCGTCACAGCCCGCTTCCTTAAGCTGCCGTGCGGCATCGGCTGCGTGATTTCTCGTTTCGATGATGCGGGCTTCGCCCTGCGGCACAAAAGGCGTTATCCCTGCCTTCTTGCAGCTTTCGAGAAGTCTAACGGTGCGTTCCTCCGACAGGCTGCGCGGAAAACAGTTCCGAGATGCAGAAACCAGACCGAGTCTGATTTCAGGTGAATAGGTTCCAAGGGGGAGATACATGGCGGATGGTTAGTTAGCCCGTTTTGCTAGGTGCGACGGGGATTTTGTTCTCGTTGTTCCATTGACTTGTGGCGCTAAATCTTAAAAATCGTCCTCTCGTGCTCGATCGCGCCCAGAATTTGACTCTCCTGGTTACTGCTTGGCTTGGGGTGATTGGCGTCAGTAGTGGCATCACCGATTCGAGTCCCGAAATCTATTCCGAGGGAGAAAGGCATGAGGGAAGAAATGTATTGGCCAACTACCCAAAGTAAATAGCGCGTCGAGGAAGCAATCGCAATCAGAAGACAGAAATCAGAAATCAGAAATCAGAACTCCGAACTCCGAACTCCGAACCCCGAACCCCGAACCCCGAACTCCGAACCCCAAACCCCGAACCCCGAACCCCAAACTCCGAACCCCAAACTCCGAACCCGGGACTGCAGCCTTGAACTATTCCTTCGTGCTCCTGCCCGCACTCTGTGATAAATACTGTGGCTGTGAGTGAGTTGAACACCTGGCTTGAAACTCTCTGGGCCCCCTGGCGGGTCGAATATTACCACCGCGAGAAGAGACCGGAATTTTTGCGGGAAGCCGGTGAAGCCGCAAATGATGCCGAGCACTTTGTCGTTTGCCGAAGAAAGCTGGCTTTCCTGATGATGAATCTGTATCCGTACACAGCGGGCCATTTGATGGCGGTTCCTTATCGGGTGGTGTCACGATTTTCAGAGTTGACCGATGGCGAGAAAATCGAGCTTCTGGACCTGGCAAGTTATGCCGAGCGGTTGCTTGAAGATGTCGTTAAGGCGCAGGGGTTTAATATCGGCTGGAATGTTGGAATAGCTGCAGGCGCGGGGGTGGCGGAACATCTGCACCTGCATATAGTGCCCCGGTGGTACGGCGATCATAATTTCATGACCGTGATTGGGGGAAGTAGAATTATACCGGACGGTCTGATGCCCCTTTACGAAAGGCTGCGCGCAGCTACCGAACGTATTCCATTTTAGCGGTCGGGGAGACCTCGGAGGTAATGACGAGGTCACGAAGGAATTTCACCACAAAGGCACAGAGGACACGAAGGGATCCAGGAAGCAGGTTGGGGTGGACTAGCCTGCATTGAGCACAAATCCTTAGCTGTATGCATGCAGTTGCGTTGAAATGGGTAAGGATTTGTGCTCAATGCAGGCTCCGGCAGCGGAATTCCCCGGCTGCCGCCGGACAATTCCGCTGCTCTTTGAAAGAAGAGTTTAAAAACAGTTTG
>Ga0306924_10008752_pt1 | contig 10231 bp, 13 predicted proteins | sample sta12Can44000111_FD_203756 | JGI IMG/M metagenome (GOLD analysis project Ga0306924, IMG submission 203756) | Lab enrichment of tropical soil microbial communities from Luquillo Experimental Forest, Puerto Rico - statanox.12C.anox.44.000.111 (v2)... | ecosystem: Environmental > Terrestrial >...
GCGATACCGCTTACCCGCGTTTGAAAATCAATCCCTCGGCCAAAGAGCTTAATGAACTCTATACACCAACAGTATACGAGCTGGCTTTCGCCCGAGAACGAGCCCGCCAACCCCTGCAGCGGGCCGGTCTATTGCTATTATTGAAAACCTTTCAGCGCTTAGGCTACTTTGCCGCCTGCGCCGAAATCCCGGCTCCAATCATACGCCATGTCTTCCGCTGCGCCGCTTTGGCCGAGTTACCCGAGCAGCTGCAAGTGTATGATGCCAGTACGGCCAGAGACCGGCATACCGCTCTGATCCGTGAATTTCTCGGCGTGACCGCGTATGGCCCAGTTGCTCGGGAGGTGGTCGTTGAGACCTGCATGCAGGCCGCACGGACGCGCGACGATTTGCCCGACCTCATCAATATGGCGATCGAGGAGTTGATTCGACAACGCTTCGAGTTGCCGGCATTCAGCACCTTGTTGAGAATCGCTCGAACAACTCGCAACACGGTCAACCGTCGCTACCAGTTGCGCGTCTGTGAAGTGTTGGATGCGGGCGCACGGCAGCGCTTGCTGACCATCTTGAGCCGGTCAGCCGGCGAGTCACGCAGTTTATGGGATCAGGTATTGGTTATTTCATAATTTAGGTGATATTTATCTTTTCACAATGAAAGCGATGTTCTACATGTTGTGGTATGCCCCGGGATGGGAGGACGTTACCGCACAATATATTGGAGGAGATGCGCTTTCGTGCTATCGAAGCACACCAAGCGGGGAAAGGTGTCGCGGAGATCGCGAAGCTGCTGGGTGTACATTGGGGCAGTGTATCCCGTTGGCTTACAAAATGGCGGCGTGATGGACAGAGGGCTCTTAGGGAACGCAAGGCAACAGGCAGGCCGCCAAAATTGGATTGCAAGCGACACGGCAAAGCGATCTTAAATCTGGTGGAACATCCGGCCACTGAATATGGTTATGAGCATCCGCTCTGGACCTGTCAGCGTATTAGGCAAGTCATCGGCGCTGAATTGAATCTGGTTGTCTCTGTCCCTACACTGTGGAGGGAACTCAAGAAGCTAAAGCTCAGTTGTCAAAAACCTGAACGGCGTGCGCTGGAACAAGATCCTAAAGCGCGCGCTCGATGGATCGCGACCGAATGGCCTCGGATCAAGCGTCTGGCCAGAAAGCAGCGCGCTCTACTCTTCTTCGAAGACGAGTCGATGGTTCGATTGACTCCGACGGTGGGCAGAACCTGGGCCCCGGTGGGAAAGACCCCGATAGTTCGCGTTACGGGCAAGAGAGCCAGCGTACTGGTCATGAGCGCTCTGAGCCTACAAGGTCGATTGTTTTTCAAGATTCCATCGGAGAGAGTTAATGCCACTGTATTCATAGACTTCCTCAAAGAGTTGCTCGCTGAATACCCGAAACGAAAGATCTTTGTAATTGCAGATCAGGCAAGCCCGCACATCGCCAAAAGTGTAAAGGCTTTCGTCGCCGGCCAGAAAAGGCTAGAGTTGTTTTACCTGCCGACGTACTCGCCGGATTTCAATCCGGATGAGGGGGTTTGGAGTCATTTGAAATCGCAGGAATTAAAGGCACACCAAGCAACTAACAAAGAAGAGCTGATCAAAAAGACCGATGAGGCATTAAAAAGAATGGCAAAACGCCCGGCCCTAATTCGGTCATTTTTTAAACGCTGTAACATCACCTAAATTCTGAAAAGACCAAATACCATTGAAAATGTTCGCACTCGCTTACGCACATACCATCGGTGCTGACGTTATTCTCTACGCCACGCGTTCGTCTACAGAGGGCAACAATCGGATTGAACATTACGTGGCATTTTACGCCAAAGATCATAGTACACAGGCCAGTACATCAACCGGCACTAACCGTCCCACCGGTGAAGCAATCAAACGAGCCATGAATCGGATACAGGACATTTTACACAAGCCGCGCATCAAGAGTGAGGTCTTGTACGATGAGGCTACGGACAGTTATAGCTGGATCGGTCCTGAATTCGGCAAACCAATGTCGAAATCAACTGATGAGGTCCTCGAAAGGCTCAGGTCTTTCAAGCACTAAAAGCAACATGGGCTGGGGCGCAAAACCCCAGCCCATTTTTCTTGCCTTAGCTGAACAACAGATTCTTTCTTTATGATTAGAAAAACTTTTACTCTCTTAACAATCATGGCCGTAGGACTAACGGCTCATGCTGCCGATGAAGAAACTTTTCACCAGGGACCATACAGTGCTGCCGAGCAGGCATTGGTGGACCGTAACCTTGTGATGGAAATGTATCGGCCCACTGAACCCTCTGGGCATATGTTGGGCAAAATGAAAGTAACCGGTAACACCAAGCCGGGAGACCACTCTGATGACGTAGTGATCTTCAACTTTGGTCGCGAGGATGCTGAAGCAGCTAAGAGTGAAGGGAGCAGCATGGCTACTTTCAACTACACACCGGCCCTGGCCGAACAGTTCCTGTTTGCCGAAGGCTGGGACAAATATCATCACGACCGCTTCTTCACCAGGGCCTACATCCAGGAGGGCATGGCCGCCTTTACCGCCACGGCAAAGGAGCTGGCTAGTAAACATTCAAATCAATGAAACAACGGGCTGGGTAACACACGAGCAAGTCGATAAGCTAATTACCGAACATAAGTTTCCGGGGAACACGATCTACCAAGGGCCAGAAGGTCACTTGCGAGCGCATCTCCTGGATGAAGGAGGAAAGAACCATGAAAACGCCATCAAACTCGCAAAACGAGCCGGATCACAATCGCCACAATATCACCACGGACACATCGCTTTCGACGGAGGAGACACCCGAGAAGCAGCGGCTGAAGAATATCGACGCATTGCTAGAGAAAGCGGGATTCAAACGCGGGAGTCACACGGGGAGCCACGGCTGGGTGGGCACCCATCCCAAGGGCAACATCCGCTTCAGTCACTTTACGAAGAAGCCGAAGACAACTACGCACGATTAGCGAAAGAGCACGGCTTCGGCCAACCTCCAGAAGCCCCGTCCGCTACGGCTGCGCCTCCACCATCCAAGACGGAGGAAGAAGCTGGAATTGGGTCGGTCCAAGCTCCTGGCTGCCGTGAGCCGCATGCATCTTGCGAGCATTGGCTTCCTCTCCGATCGGTTCCTCCGCGGCGCTTTGACGATCGGTCTCGGTCGGTTCACCGGGCTTGCGCTTGCGTCTCGGCGGTCCCTTGTACATGCCTGGATGAGGACCCAGCCCTGCTTCATGCGCGAAAGCGGCCAGCATATGGTCCTTCAGTTCGGATGGCATGTCATCCTCATCGGGGTCTTGAAATCCTATGTCTTGCTCTTCTGGCATATGATCTTATACAGGATTGCCCAATCTAACGCCAGACAATCCCTAGCTTGATTGTATAGTAGTAGAACACGGCTAGAGTTACGGTAGGAATAAGGATTAGCGCTGACGGTGATGAGACCGGACAAGTTGTGCTCGCCGCACAGGCGGTTCTCGATTGACAACGGTAACCAGGGGAGGAGTCGGCTCGATCTGTGGTTGCGCAGGGGTCGGTTCCGGCGCAACAGGTTCGGTGTATTGCACAGTGGTTTGTTGAACTTGCTTTTCTTTTGCTGCCGCTTCTGCTGTCATAGAGTTCACCCAGCTAAGGAAGCATACGAGCGCTACCCCTATAACGAGCGCAAGGCCAATCCTTGTGTTTATCTTTCTATCTTCGGCTTCTTTCTTGAGCCGAGCAACCTTAGCGGCTCTACGCTGAGCATCCTCAGCGGCCCGCTCAGCCGGAGTCAACAACTGTCGGCGGATTTGTTCCAGCAGGCGGTTGTTTTCCTGCAGGGCCTCGTTGCTCTGCTCTAGCCTGCGGTTGGTTTGCCATTGGTTGGCAGCGGTCACCCAGCCCCAAAAGTTGATCTGGGCTTGCTCTTGCTGGATGGCATTCTGTATCATCCAAGCGTCGCTGTTATGAGAGTGGTGCGTAATTGTCTCCTTCAAGGATCTATCTGGAAGGTCGCTTACGGATCTATCCAACGCGGGACGTTGCTTGTTCCTGCGGGCACGGTCCAGATCCATGTGTGGCCGGTCGCCGCATCAGTATATGCGGCATTATTTGCCCCACCTTTAGGTTGGCGCGGCAGATTGCAGGCGTGATCAACCCAGCCTTTGTAGTTTACCAGGATGTTCCTGCCATCGGGCATGCTGACATAGTACTGGCGACCACTCAGCATGGGTTCGCCAGTGGTGGTCAATGGTCCCGAGACCGGATCAGCCCGTGGCACGAATCGGGCTCCTTGCGGCTCGGACTGCAGAGAGTTGACCGCCAGCGCACGCGGCACCGCCGGCAACGCTCTGCGGACTTCGACTACTGGCGGCTGTGGCAAGGCATGTGGAAATTGAGTGCCGCCCCCAAACTGATGCAGGCCCGTCGTTATCGGAACAAGCAGAGCGATGAGAACTAGCACGCTCAAGAGCCCGAGCAACAATCCGAGTGCGTTGTTCTCTCTCCGGGGGTGCCGACCTCTCTCGCTGGAAGGCTTTGGCGCTCTGGCAGCGTCAGGCACATCCGGCAGTGGCGGCGGGGGTGAAACGCGCCCTGCGGCCGTATGCGAGCGATTGCCGGCCATCCTGGGAGACCGCGGTCGGGACCGAAACAGCTCGGCGCGGATTTCCGGCGGCAGTTCCCGTTCGAATTGAGCGTCTCCAGATTCGAAGCGCGATTGCGTGCGCTCCAGGTTTTGATACATCCGTGTCCGATCTTCCACGGAGAATGTGCTCACGCCAGCAGGTTACCACCTGCCCCGAGCGATATTCAACGTACGCATTTGCCAATGATTGTGGAAACTGCTGCCGCTTCGTAGAACAAACTCTACGTAGAGAAAAGAGAGAGAGTCATCGTTGCTTTAGGTATTGTTTTAAGCTCGCCGGAATCACCCCTTACCAAGTACAGCGGGGTACAAATCACGAAATCTTCGGCATCCCGGCTGGCCCTGCAGCACCCGAAATTGGGGATGCACCGCTCCTCGCTTGCTCGGCACGCACAGCACCTGGATGGTTCGTTACCGGCCATTGCTAAGCGAAGCAGAGTTTACCAAGTTCGCGGTGCTGGCGACGGGTCTCGGCCCTTTTATCGCCATGTTGATCAACCCGGAAAGCCGGAGCCGGAGATTGGACCGCAACCCGACATTGGGCAGCAGAATTTACTGTGGGTTATTCACGGGCATCCCGACGCAAAGCCGTTGTTCATCATCCCAGCGTCGCTGGGCGCACTTTGCACAAAAAAAATATCCCATTTTCTCTTTCTCTCGCCTGGGCCGGTTTTATCAGAACGCTTCATTCTCCCACGACATAGAAATCCTTATAGGATTGCCCCACGGACAGCGATGCGTTAGGTCCGAGCAGCTTGTGGCCGAGGATCTGGGCCAGGAAGATGTCGTCGGTCTGGTTTCTGGGTTTAAACTTGTGGCAGCAGATAGCTCCGTAGGCACTGCGGAGGTAGCCTGGTTTCCAGGGTTTGTCCAGAGAGCCGAAAGCGGCGGAAATGTACTTAGGCAACTGAGGGCCGGTGGTGGTGTTAACGGCATCGGCGCTCGCGAAGGTTTTCAAGGCCCGGAGTTGATCGAGCGCGCCGATGATCTTTTTTGGATCGGCCAGAATGGGGATCGGGTAAGGCTCGAAGCTGGTGCCGGGAGCGTGGCGGGTTTTAAGCTGGCCATCGAAGATGAGGGCGGGGAAGGGGAGTTTCTTGGGAGGCAAACTGAAAGAGGCGCTAAAGAAGATCTCGGCCGGCCGGCGCCCGGTGAGCGCCATCAGGCCCATCCCTTTTTCGAGGTAGCGGCCGCTGGCCAGGAGGTCGAGGGCTTTTTCTATGAAGGCCTGCGCATCCAGCGGGATCAGGTTGGATTGGTCCTCGTGGATGCGCTGGTGGTAGGCGGCGTTGAGCGCCTGGGTTTCCTCCGGAGGCAGAGCGAGGTAGGAAAAGCGCTGGCCCGAGCGCATCTTTCTGGGGCGCAGGACGAGGTGGTCGGGGTCGATTTGGCGGATAGCGTCGCGGTACTTGGAGAGATAGAGTTTGACGGTGGCCGGGGTGAGCCGCTCTTTGAGTCTGCGGACCTCGGCCTGGCAGATACGGCGGAGTTTCTGTAAAGCGAGAGCGCGGGTGCGGCCGTGGGCGGCAAGATTGGCTCAAGAGCGGGGCGATGCTGCGAAAGCGCGGCATCAAGAGCCGCATTGCGCGTAGAGGCATCCAATCCAGCGAGCGGTTGGGCCAGCACCGGTGGGTGGTGGAAGCGCACCCTGGCCTGCTGAACCGATTCTACCGGCTGGTCATCCGCTACGAGCGTCGCGCCGACATCCACGAAGCTTCTTTGCACCTCGGCTGCACCCTGATCTGTTGGAACTTCATTCGCCTAAAGGGCTTTTGTTAGAGGCTCTTATAAACCGCCTGAGGGGGCCATGCCACCTTGGCTGGTACCGGCATGGCCCCGGGGAAGGTTCCCGTCCGGCATCGCCTGCGCCCCGGTTTGCGTGGCGGGATAGTACCGGAACAGGTCTTCGAGCACATAGCCGACGTAGACGCCGAACAGCGCCTCAAGGCCCGCGATCGCCGTGCGCGCCTGTTCGAAACGCACCCCGAGGTAGTTCGTCACGTAAGTCACGAAAAAGAACACCACCAGAAAGGTCAGCGCGCAGGTCGGTAAAAACGAAACGATCACGAAAGGCACCGACACTCGCGGCCCCTGGGGTCCAGCGATCGCAGTGGGATTGCCGACGAAATATTTCACAATCGCCGTGGTGAAGCCGGCAAAAAGGGGAGCGATGACTTCGGCGAAGCCGACCGCCTCTTCCATTCTGGCGTGGAGAAAAACCGGAGAGGTCAGCACTAACACAAGAATCAAGAAATGAGACAATACGATGATTGCTCCTAACCAACTGCGTACCGTCTGCCTAGTCATCGTTTCGCGATAGTGTAGAATTGAGATTGCACTTCAGGACGCATCTTGCCTTATGGGTAAAGGAGGGAGCCGCCGTTATAGGTGGCTTGGCAATACCGTTGCAAAAACTCTGAAAATGTATGGGCGAAATCTTCCAACTGCTGTTGGAAGTTGGGATAGAAGTTTGCGTATCTCGTATCCGGGGGCGGCCGGTTAAACGGCATCGGCGCGTATTGACCATCGAAAAGCACCTCACAGTCAATGACGTCCTCGCCGATTCTTCGAGCGAGCGACACCTCGCCGTCCACTCGCTCCACGTCCTTTGTGCCTCGAAGCACGACGCCGTGCATATCCTTTACGGTCATATGAAAGTGATAACGTGAGCCGCTTTGTGTTAGCGTAAGAGAGGCGCCCCCAAATTGGTCAAAAAACTGCCCTAAGATGCGTCTCAGATGGGTTAAAGCTTGTTCGGGAGTAGGGTGGGCTGGGTCGTCAAAAAAGAAGCTGGGGACAATGCCGTAGGCGGCGCATTCCTCCGGTCCGGGACCCCGCGCTTCCAGGGGCACTAGCACAAAGTCGTCGACCAAAGGCGTTGTCGTGATTTGCCGTATGGCCTGCTCTACTTTGAAATCGTCGTCCACCATGGCGAAACCCTCCTGTTCGGGTATCACAAAGACGGCCTGGCCTGACGCCACTCTTAGCGGGCCTCCGGGGGTCCCCCCATATTTTATGACGATCTCAAAGCTATTACGTGAGCCGCCTTGTGTAAGAGTGATATTGTTCGGTAGATCTCCCTCAGACACCGTCGTCAGGAAGCGATGGCGGATGCCCAGCGACCGCAAAAACGCTCGGACTGACTCCACGTTTTGTCTTTGATAGGTGCCAATAAGGTAGTCGTAGTCGCTCGGGACGCGGCCGCTGTAGCCGGCCAGGCGGCGAGCTTTGATCGTATTAGAAGCTTGCCCTTTCGCATCGAGCACCATTCCGGAGAAAAGCAAAGTGCAGAAAACCCAGAATCCTAAAGTGTAAACGTTGCGCATAAGATTTCCATGCAGAGCTTCGAGGGATAAGGTGTGGTCAGGTCGTTGTCTGCGATGGCCCCTAACTTTTTGGTGGGTTTCCTGCGGCAGGTGGCAATGGCTGCAGGCCGCAAGCCATAAAGATTAACAATAAAATGTGGCCAGACGCAGCTGGCGGTCGGTCCTTTCTTTTCATCCACGTAAATAGCAGTATCCTATTGCCAAGTAAGTGCTATGACCCGATCGGGTGATGCGAAATTCCGAGCCAAGCGTCCCGACGGGAACTTTGATTCCCCAGTTGGATGTTGCCACCGGAAGAGTCGCGCTCATGTACGCAAAAGACGCACCAGCAAAGATTTCTTGGCGTTTCTGGACTCGGTGCTCGAAGAATATCCGGACAAGCAAAGGATAAGTCATTCTGGAACGTCTCTGGCAAGGGCGGTCGGCCAAAAGCGAAGCGATTTCACGGAAAAAGGACTCGCCCGAACAGTGTGGTAAGCCGCATAGATTTTCTCGCGCTTACGTTAGATTTAAATAAATATGGAAACACAAAGTGGCGATGCCGAAGGATGTCCTCGGATTTTGTAATGACGTATGCGCTTGCAGAGAGCCAGGTGGCTTTCCGTATGCTCCTTTAAATGCGCAATGATCGCCTCCCGATCATGCGCATCTTTTCGGCGCTCTTCTTCATTAAGACAGACTAACGACGCTCTTTGACCCAAACTTCCTTGACTTTAAGCGGAGCAGGATCCTTTGCGTTGCTGCGCTCCGGAACACTTTCAAACCAGCGTGCGACCATCTGGTAAAGATCGGGGCGGTGATCTTTATTGTGACCGCGCTTACCGATTGACTCTCCGCCGCGGCCTTCAAAATAGAGGGAAGTGGTATCGAAAAAGACCAGGTCGACTTCGGTAAACAAATCACGTCGACGTTCGAAAAGCTCTTCCTCAATTAAATCCTTCAGGCAGCGCGGTGTGCCCAGGGTCTTTTGGCCCCTTGATTCGATCTCCTGGCCCAAGAATGCCATGGCTCGGTAGAGATGATGCAGTTCAAGCGCTTCGGTTCCCGCAATGAGATAGTCCTCTCGCCAACGTTCAGCAGCTCGATCGCTGCCGCTGGCAAAAAGCCGATGCAACACGGTCAGATAGACAGCTCGCTCAACATCAAAGTCGTAGCGGCGAGCTTGGAGCAGTGATTCAATGACCTCCTGAATACCGCATGCTTTCCAGAGCCGACCAAAGACCAGGTCCGGCCCGATCCGCTGCACGGTGACAGCTTGCGTCTCTCCGGCGGCATATGCATCGATAACGGCGAAGTTCTCACAATGGCGCAGCCCGGAACGCATCAACGCTTCGAGCCGCCCGCTGGCCTTGAGTTCATCGAGCCGGCCCAGAGTCCCGAAGACCTGCTGACGCACCTTCTCACCCTGGCGGATGCTATGGACGATCTGGAGATATTGATAGGAGCCGGCACTTTTGACTCGGAAAAACATTGTGGCGCTTCTTAGCGCTACAATCCAAATCCACGGATTTAGCATTTAAGCAATAAAAAAAGATAAAACTCACTATTATTGACACTACATTTTGGAGTCGGCGACTAAAAATCGTCCGCGAAGCCGCTCCAATACTTGATCGTCCTAAAAGAGGATGCCGCTAACTGTATAAGACCGGTCTAAGTACTCCCAAACAGCTTCGCGAAGTGTGTTCATCGGACACCTCCCAGCCACGGTGCGGCGAGCGTCCGCAGCGCGTCGAGATCCACTTTGGTAGTGCTCGTATAGGCTTCTATCCCGACCTCCGACTCGGCTACAAAGTTGCAACACATCCGAGGACCCGGAAACGGGTTCTCGTCGAAGTCCGGGACCTGATCCTCGCGGACCTGGACTTTGGAGCATCAGGCATTTACGAACGCTCGATACCGACTGGTATGGTTTGACCTTGACGCGCGTTTAAATGAGTCCGAACAGCGAGGCGAAGATTTTGATTCTGCCAATCCATTGCAGGATCGACTTGGCTAGTCGTATCCCGCAAATCAAAGTTTCAGGGAAGCAACTTGTGCATTGGGTAACTTTGACAGCCAAACATATCTTGATGCCTTACAACCTCATATGAACGAAAGCACGCAAATGAGGTTGGATTGCAGTAATGTCCAGACGATCTATGAGATAGATACTACTGATTACCTTGGCGAACTCACTGGGTAGCTCTGACCCGGCTTCGTAGATGACCAGAGTTCGCTCCAAGCCTTTGGCCCTAGCGAAGTAACCCAGCTCGAATGTGAGATTCCCTCTAACAGCGAGA
>Ga0306924_10008756_pt1 | contig 10230 bp, 8 predicted proteins | sample sta12Can44000111_FD_203756 | JGI IMG/M metagenome (GOLD analysis project Ga0306924, IMG submission 203756) | Lab enrichment of tropical soil microbial communities from Luquillo Experimental Forest, Puerto Rico - statanox.12C.anox.44.000.111 (v2)... | ecosystem: Environmental > Terrestrial > Soil...
GGCCGTCCCCGGCGCCGGCTTCTTGCCGAGCATCCGCGCGAGGATGATGCCGATCTCGTAGAAGATGATCATCGGCACGGCCATGAGCGCGAGGTTGAACGGGTCGCCGGTGGGGGTGATCACCGCAGCGGCGATGACGTTCACCACGATGGCGTGGCGCCGGTACTTCGCGAGGAAGTCGGCCGACACGACGCCGATCATCGCCAGGAACGCGATGACGATCGGCAGCTCGAAGACGATGCCGAAGCCGAGCAGCATCGCGAGCACGAGCGAGAGCTGCTCGGTCATCGTGAGGATCGGCCGCATGTCGGCGCCGGCGATCGCGAACAGCGCCGGGAACGCGTACGGCATCACGAGGAAGTAGCAGAACGCCGCGCCGCCGTAGAAGAGCAGGGTGCCGAAGAAGAGGAACGGCACCACGAACTTCTTCTCGCGCTTGTAGAGGCCCGGGGCCACGAAGAGCCAGATCTGGTGCAGCACCACCGGGGCGGCGACGAAGATGCCGCCGTACATCGCCACCTTGAAGTAGACGAAGAAGGGCTCGAGCGAGCTCGTGTAGTGGAGCGCGCGCTGGTCGGGCGGGAGCGCCTGCAGCACGGGGTCCATGAGCCAGCGGAAGAGCTTCTCGGAGAAGTACCCGACGATCGCCATCCCGGCCGCGATCGCGATGAGCGCGCGGACGAGGCGCGTGCGGAGCTCGCTGAGGTGATCCCAGAACGAGGCTTTCACCTCGTTCTCCGGGTCCGGCGGACGCTCGGGGCGCGTCTGGTGTGCGGCGTCGCTCATGCCTTCGGCGCCTCCGAGGCGGCGGGCGCGGCGGCGACCGCCGGACGCGGCGCCGGCTCGGCGAGCGCGGCCTCGAGACCGGGGACGTTCGCGGCGGTGGCGGGGAGGACGGCGCCCGCGGCGGGCGGCACCCCACCGGCCGGGATCGCCGGCGGCGGCGACTCGGGGGACGACTCGGGCGGCGGAGGCGCGGCGCGGACGCGGCGCTCGTCCTCGTACATGGCCGACTCGAACTGGTCCTTCACGTCGTCGGTGGCCTTCTTGAAGTCACGCATCGCCTTGCCGAGCTGCTTTGCAGCGTCGGGCAGGCGCTGGGGGCCGAGGAGCACCAACGCCAGCACCAGGATGATCACGATCTCGCCGAAACCGAGCCCGAACATGGCGGGGTTGTATAACACGGCGCGCCGGGAGACGCCTTCTGGCGCTTGCCCCGCAGCGCGCTCCCGCCTAACTCACGGTCCGTGGCCCACTGGCTCCTGAAGACCGAGCCGTCCGAGTACGCGTTCGAGGATCTCGTACGCGAGCAGGAGACCGCCTGGACGGGCGTCTCGAACCCGCAGGCCCAGGCGAACCTGCGGGCGATGCGGGAGGGGGATCGGGCGGTCATCTACCACTCGGGGGAGAAGCGCGCGGTGGGGGTGGCCGAGGTGGTGCGGGCCGCGTACCGCGATCCCGGGGCAAAGGACGGCGGTGAGCTCGTCTGCGTCGACGTGCGGGCGGTGGAGCAGCTCCCGGCGCCGGTTCCGCTGGAGGCGCTGAAGCAGGAGCCGACGTTCGAGGGGTCCGCGCTGCTGCGGCAGGGGCGGCTCTCGGTGGTGCCCCTCTCGCCGGCGCAGTGGCAGGACATCTGCGACCTGGCCGAGGTGATCGCGAAGACCGGCGGGCTGCGCCGCAAGAAGAGGTTCTAAAGCGCTAGCTGAGCTTGAACCGCTTCACCTCGGAGCGCAGCACGTCTGCCTGCGAGGCGAGGTCGCCGATCGCCGACTCCAGGTCCTTCACCGAGTGCGTCTGCGCCTCGGCCACCTGCTTGATCTGATCCACGGCGCTCATCACCCGCTCCGAGCCCTTCGTCTGGTCCTTCTGGGCGCGGTTCAGGTGGTTCACCATCTCGCTGATCGACTCGATCGCCTTCGTGATCTGCTTCGAGCCGCGGGCCTGCTCCTGGCTGGAGCGCTCCACGTGCTTCGTGATCACCTTCATCTTCTCCGCGCTCTTCATGATCTGCTCGGAGCCGCGGGCCTGCTCCGTGGTGGCGCTCGAGATCTGCTGCACCGTCTCGGCGATCCGGTTGATCGCCATCGTCACCTGCTTCGAGCCGCGGGCCTGCTCGATCGTCGCACGCGCGATGGCCTTCACCATCTGCGTGGACTTCGTGGACGACGCCTGGATCTTCTTCAGCGCGCCCTCCGCCTCCTGCCCGAGCTGCACGCCCTCCTCCACGGCCTGCACGCCGCGGTCCATCGCCTCCATCGCGTTCGCGCTCTCGTCCTGCACCGACCGGATGAGCTCCGCGATCTCCTTCGTGGACGCACCGGTCCGCTCGGCGAGGTCCTTGATCTCGTCGGCCACGACCGCGAAGCCCTTGCCGTGCTCGCCGGACTGCGCGGCGAGGATGGCGGCGTTCAGCGCGAGGAGGTTCGTCTGCTCGGCCACCTCGTCGATGACGTTCAGGATGTTGCCGATGGTGCCGATCTTCTTCCCGAGCGAGCCGATGACGTCGGCCGCCTCCTTCGACGACCCCTTGATCTTCTCGATGCCGGCGAGCGTGCGCGCGATCGCCTCCGCGCCCAGCTCGGCGTCCTTCGTCGCCTGCTCGGAGAGCTTCGCGGTCTCGTTCGCGTTCGTCTCCACCTGGTTGATCGAGACGTCCATCTCGTTCATCGAGGAGCTCGTCTCCTCGGCGGTGGCCGAGAGGTCCTCGATGTTCTTCGCCACCTCCTTGATCGAGTAGGTCATCTGCTCGATCGCGGCGGTGGTCTCCTCCACGCTCACGGCGAGGCTCTGGATGTTCTCCGCCACCTCGCTGTTCGTGGCCGCCATCTGCAGGATCGACGTGGACGACTCGTCGGCGCTCTGGGCGAGCACCTCCACGTTGTTGGCGATCCCCTTCAGCGAGGCGATCATGTCGCTCATCGACGCGCTCGTCTCGGCCACGCGCGCCGACACGGTGTTCGAGCCCTCGGACACGCTCGCGCCGGTCTTGCCGATCCGCGCGATCACGAACCCCACGCCGTCCGACACCTCGCGCACGCGGGAGAGGGTGGTCGTCAGGTTCTCGCCGATCCGGTTCAGCGACTCGGCGAGCGCGCCCAGCTCGTCGTCGGTGAGCTTCTGCGCGCGGGCGGAGAGGTCGCAGTCCGAGACGCGCCCCGCGACGCCGCTCATCTCGGTGAGGGGCTTGAGGAGCAGGCTGCGCGTGAGCGCGAACATCACGAAGATGAGCACCGCGCCGCCAGCGGTCATGAGCAGCACCGTCCAGAGGCGCATCCGGGCGACGCTGCGCTCCACGCGATCGACGAGGTGACCGTGCAGCAGGTAGCCCACCACCTCGCCCTGCTTCGTCGTGCCGTTCGGCCCGTACTCCACGCGGCGCACTTCGTACGTGAGCCCGCCGATGCCGGTGCCGGCATCGAACACCACGTCGGGCGGCTTGGTCGCGTGGAGCGCCACGATCTGCTCGGCCGTCAGGCCCGCGACCTGCGCGATCACCGCGCCCGCGACCGTCCGGTCCGCGTGCAGCACCACCGCGTAGGCGTCGTCGTCGGCGTGGAGCCCGCTCTCCACGAGCACCTGCTCCACGATGTCGTCGCGCCGAACGGCGAGCGCCTCCACCATCTGCCCGGCGAGGAGCCGCGCGTCGTTCCGCTGGCGATCGCGCAGCGCCGCGTCGAGCGCGTCGCGGACGCCCACCGAGACGAACACGCCGGAGAGCGTGATGAACACGGCCAGGACCGCCGCGAAGGCGATGAAGAGGTTCTGGCGGAGGCCGAGCTTCTCGAGCGATCGCAGCATGTCACCCCGCACCGCCGCGCTCGGGCGCGGCTGTTTGGAAAAGCGCCACGAATTCGCGCGGTTCCCCGCCTCATCCTACGGGCCAGCCCCACGGGGGGTCAAGAAGGTGGCCGCCGGCTCGCCTACTGGCCGAAGAGGTCCTGCATCTCCACCTTCGGCCGATCGGGCGGGGCCTCCAGGAGTGGCTGGTTCTCGATCTTGAACGGCTCGGGAGTGCCGTCCTGCGAGACCTTGCCGGTCTTCGGGTCGATCGGGACGAGGACGATGCCGTCGGGAACCGGGAACTCCGGCTGCGGCCGCGCGCCGAGCGACGCGGTCATGTAGCCGAGCCAGATCGGGAGCGCGGCGCGGCCGCCCGTCTCGGCGCGGCCGAGCGGCATCTCGTTCTGATCGAAGCCCAGCCACACCCCGGCCACGAGCCCTCGCGTGAAGCCCATGAACCAGGTGTCGAACGAGTCGTTCGTGGTGCCGGTCTTCCCGGCCACCGGCTTGCCGAGCTTCGCCGCCCCGGCGCCGGTCCCCACCGTCGCGACCTCGTGCATGAGGTGGACGGTGATGAAGGCGCTCCGCTCGTCGAGCACCCGCTCCGGCGCGCGGCGCACCTCGGCGGCGGCGGCCGCGAGCCGCTCGCCGAGCGGGAGCCACGGGTCGTCGAGCGCGGCGTGGTCCTCGAGCACGCGGCCGTCGCGGTCGAGCACGCGGCGCACGAAGGTGGCGGGCCGGCGCTCGCCGTAGCGGTCGAGCGTGGCGTAGACGTTCGCGAGGTCCCACAGCGTGGTGCAGGAGGAGCCGATCGCGCTCCCGAGCTCGCGCTTCACCGGCGTCGTGAGGCCGAGCGCCTTCGCCGCGTTCAGCACCTCGTCCACGCCGAGCGCTGCCGCGACCTTCACGGCCGGGATGTTCATCGAGTGGACGAGGGCCTCGCGGAGGGTCACGTCGCCCCTGAAGTCGGAGCCGAAGTTCTCCGGCTTCCACGACACGCCGCTCTCGGCGTCCCGGTACACCACCGGCGCGTCGGTGAGCACCGTCGCGGGCGTGTAGCCGAGCTTGTCGATCGCCCACGAGTAGACGATGGGCTTGAACGCGCTCCCCGGCTGGCGGCAGGCCTGGAACGCGCGGTTGAACTCGGAGGCCTCGAAGTCGTAGCCGCCCACCATCGCCGGCACGTAGCCCGACCACGGGTCGATCGACACCAGCGCGCCCTGCAGCTTCGGCTCCTGCGCGAGCGCCACGAGGAGCGGCGCCTCCGGCACGTCCGTGCCCTTGCGGCCGGCCGCGCGCTCCTGCTTCACGAGCGCGTCGCGGCTCGTGCGCCGGACCACCACCACGTCGCCCCGCGTGAGCACGTGGCCCACCCGCGAGAGCTCGGCGCCCTGCCACGACACGGTCGGGTTCGGCCTGCGGGCCCAGCGCATCCCCGCCACCGGCAGCACCGCCGCGTTCCGGCCCACCTGCACGCGCACGAGGTTCGCGCCCTCGTCGGCGTCGTCCACGATCCCCACCGCGTAGCCGCCCTCGTCGAGCTCGCCCTCCGGCCAGGTGCGCTCGAGCCGCGCCTGGAGCTGCGCGCGCGCGCTCCCCTCGACGTGCGCGATCGGCCCCCAGAAGCCCTGCCGCTCGTCCACGCGCAGGAGCCCCTCGAGCACCGCGTCCTGCGCGGCGCGCTGGCGGTCGAGGTCCATCGCCGCCTCGATCCGCAGCCCGTCGCGGAGCAGCCGATCGTTCCCGTACCGATCCACGGAGAGCTTGCGCACGTGCTCCGAGTAGAACGGCGCCACCTCGCGGAACGGATCGTCGAGGCCGTGCACGTGGACCTCGGCCTCCTCCGCGCGCCGCCGCTCCTCCTCCGAGATGTAGCCGTCCTCGGTCATGCGGCGGAGCACGTAGCGCCGGCGCGCCTTCGCAGTGTCCGGGTGCGCGAAGGGCGAGTAGCGGGACGGGGCCTGCGGCAGCCCGGCGAGCAGCGCCGCCTCGGCGAGCGTGAGGTCCTCCACGTTCTTGCGGAAGTAGTTCTCGGCCGCCGCCTGCACGCCGTAGCTGTGGTGCCCGAGGTACACGCCGTTCAGGTAGAGGTAGAGGATCTCCTCCTTCGTGAACTTCGCCTCGAGCCGGCGCGCGAGGATGAGCTCGCGGATCTTGCGGCGGAGGTTGCGGCGCGTGCCCTCCTCGAAACCCTCGGCCGAGACGAGCAGGCTCTTCGCAGTCTGCTGCGTGAGCGTCGAGCCGCCCTGCACCTTCGAGCGGAGCAGGTAGGTGCGCACGGCCGCGCGCAGGATCCCGAACGGATCCACGCCGCGGTGCGAGAAGAAGTCCTGGTCCTCGGAGGCGACGAAGGCCTCGATGAGCCGGCGCGGGATCCGGTCGTACGGCACCACCTTGCGGCGCTCGACGAAGACCTCACCCGCGAGCTGGCCATCGGACGAGACGATCTCGGTGATGATGGGCGGCCGGTAGCGCGCGAGGTCGGGCACGTCCGGCAGGCCGACCGAGTAGCGCGCGAACACCGCCGCGACGCCCACCGCGCCAGCGGCCACGGCGAGGAGCGCGAGCAGGATCGCGGCGCGCGCGAGGCGGAACGCGAGGGAACGGCGCCGGCGAGGGCGCCCGGCGGGGGGCGGCATCCGGCTTCGAATCTAGCGCGCGCCGGGCGGCGCGGCGAGGTTCATCCGATCGAGCACCGCGCGGAGCTCGGCCGGGAGCGGCGCCTCGAGCTGCAGCGGGGCGCCGGTGATCGGATGTGGGAGCTCGAGCTTCCAGGCGTGGAGGAACATCCGCGCGAGCCCCCAGCGCGACTTCGCGATGCGGTTCCACGGGAAGTCGCCGTAGCGCCTGTCGCCCGCCACCGGATGGCCGGCGGCCTGGAGGTGGCGCCGGATCTGGTGCGTGCGGCCGGTCTCGATGCGGAGCTGGAGGAGCGAGGCCTCCTTCATCGAGGCGAGCGTCTTCCAGTGCGTCACCGCCTCCTGGAAGTTCACGCCCCGCATCGACTTCGACTTCGCGGTCTGCTCGTGCTCGGAGAGCGGCAGGTCGATCTTCCCCTCCGCGCGCGGCATCTTCCCCTTCGCGAGCGCGAGGTACGCCTTGCGCACCTCTTCACCCGAAGTGAAGATCTCGGTGAGCCCGGCCATCGCCTTGCGCGTCTTCGCGACGAGCACGACGCCCGAGGTCTCGCGGTCGAGCCGGTGCGCCGGCGAAGGCTTGAACTCGGAGGCCGGCAGGTCGGCGGGCACCTTCAGGTGGGCGCGCGCGAGCTCCACGAGCGTGTCACCGGTGATCCCGGTGCCGGGGTGAGCCGCGAGGCCGGCCGGCTTGTCCACCGCGAGGAGGTGCTCGTCCTCGTAGAGGACGCCGAAGGCCGGCCCCCGCGCGCGGCGCTCGCCCTTCGGCGCGGCCGCCGGCGACGCCGCACCTGCGAGCTTCTCCTCGTCGCCGCGGATCGCGACCACGTCGCCCTCGCCGAGCACCTGCTCGGCGTGACCGCGCGCGCCGTTCACGCGCACCTTGCGCGTGCGGAGCATCTTGTAGACGTGGGAGAGCGGGACGTCCTTCAAGACGCGGCGGACGAACTTGTCGAGCCGCTGGCCGGCGGCGTCGGGGGAGACCTTGAACTCGAGCACGCGCAGGTTCTAACGCGAATCGCTCGACGCGGCGAAGCCGCGCGCCGCCGCGCGCCGCGCGAGCCCCCGTCAAAGCAGCTCGAGCTGCCTCGTCTCGGCGAGCGGCTCGGCGCGGATTCCGCACGCGCGCAGCCCCTCGGCGAGCTCGGCGGCGTAGCCGTGGACGGTGAAGACGCGGCCCGCGCCGGTGGCCTTCGCGTAGCGCACGAGCGACGGGAAGTCGGCGTGGTCCGAGAGCGGGAAGGCCGCGTCGGCGCCGCGGAACCAGTGCCGGCCGTCGAGCGCCCAGCCGGTGAGCACCGCGCTGCGGCGCCGCCGGATCGCTCGCATCGGTGCGGAGCGCGAGAGGTGCGGCGGGCACACGACCACCTCGCCCGGCCTCGCTCCCGGCTCGGATTCGTCGTCCAGCGTGCGCGGGCTCCCGAGGTCCACGCCCTGCGCCTCGTAGATGCGGTTCACGGCGGCGACCACCGGGTGCACCGCGCACGGGTAGCCGGCGCCGTGCAGGAACCTCAGGATCTCCTGCGCCTTGCCGAGCGCGTAGCCGAGGAGCACCGGCGTCGCGCCGTCGGAGAGCGCGTCGTCGACGAAGCGGCGCACCGCCGCGAGCACCTCGCGCTTCGGCGGGAAGACGTAGTGCGCCTTGCCGAACGTCGACTCCATCACGAGCACGTCGCAGGGCATCACCTCCGCCGCCTCGGCGGTGAAGGTCTCGTCCGTGCAGAAGTCGCCCGTATAGCCGAGGGTGACGCCGTTCTTCCGCACGCGGAGCTGCGCCGAGCCGAGCACGTGGCCGGCGGGGAAGAGCTCAAGCTCGAGGTCGCCGAGACCGAACGGCTCGCGGTAGCCGGCCGGGAGCGCCTCGCCCTTCTTCGCCCGGTCGCCGAGCCGGTGCTTCGCGAGCGCGAGCGTGGCGCGGGTCGCGATCGTGCGCTCGTGCCGCGCGAGGTGGTCGCCGTGCGCGTGGGAGATGAACGCGCAGGCGCTCTTCCGGCGCGCGTCGAGGAAGAGCGCGCTGCCGGCGACCTTCAGATCGCCCCGCTCGAGCTCGATGGAGACCTTTCGCACGCGACCTTCTACCCCGGGAGCCTGACGGGGCCCAAGCGCCGGCGGCGCAGCGGCAGGCAGCCTACGGCGCCGGCTCGGCGACCACGCGGGAGAAGAGCGCGCTCCCGAGCTCGCCCACGGCGACGCCCACGACGACGAGCGCGCCGCCGGTCCAGTCCCAGAAGCCGAGCGCCTCGCCACCCACGAGGTTCGAGAAAAGCGCCGCTGCCGCCGGCTCGAGCGAGAAGATGAGCGCCGCTCGGACGGCGGTCGTGTGCCGCTGCGCCCAGTTCATGATGAAGAAGGCGCCGGCGGTCATGCAGAGGCCGGTGAAGAGGACCGTGCCGAGGAGCGGCGCGCCCCAGGCCACCTGCACCGGCTCGAGCGGGAGGAGGAGGAGCGAGCCGATGAAGGTCACCGTGACCTGGAGGAACACGAGCGGCGCGAGCCGGTGCCGGGACGACCACTCCGAGATGTAGATGATCTGGAAGGCGTAGGTGATCGCGCAGGCGGCGGTGAGGAGGTCGCCCAGGCGCACGAGGGCGTCCACGTGGTCGCCGAAGGGGCGGGTGAGCGCGAGGATCCCGACGGCCGCGAGCGCGATGCCGACCCAGGCGAACCGCGGCACGCGCCGGCCGAGCGCGAACCGGGCGATGAACGGCACGAGCAGCACCGACATCCCGGTGATGAAGCCCGAGCGCGCGGGGGTGGTGTAGCGGAGCCCGAGCGTCTGGAAGGCGAAGCCGCCGAACATCGCGAGGCCGAGGAGGATCCCGTGGCGCCAGAGCCCCGGGGTCGGGCGGTCGCGCCGCACGAGCCAGACGAGGCCGAGCGCGACTGCGGCGAGCGCGAAGCGGAGCGCGAGGAACGCGCCGGTGGAGGTGCCGACGAGCGCGTTCTTCACGAGGAGGAACGTCGTGCCCCAGAAGAGCGTGAGTACGAGGAGCGCGAGCTCGGCCACGGCGCGTTCTACCACCGCCCGCGCCGCCCGGGCAGCGACTCTCAGTGTCCCGCCGCCGCCCTCGCCTTGCTCGCCCGCAGGTTCAGCACCTCGACGCCGACCGAGAACGCCATCGCGAAGTACACGTAGCCGCGCGGCACGTGCCGCCCCATGCCCTCGGCCACCAGCATCACGCCGATGAGGAGCAGGAAGGCGAGGGCGAGCATCTTCAGCGTGGGATGGCGCTCCACGAAGTGGCCCACCGCCCCGGCGGCGAAGAGCATCACGCCGATGGAGATGACGACCGCCGCGATCATGATCTCGAGCTCGCCCACCATGCCCACCGCGGTGATGACCGAGTCGAGCGAGAAGACGACGTCGAGGAGGGCGATCTGCGCCACCACCGACGCGAACGAGCCGCCTCCGCCGCGCGGGCCGCGATCGGCGGCCGCCACCTCGAGCTGGCCGTGGATCTCGTGCGTCGCCTTCGCGAGGAGGAAGAGGCCGCCTCCGAGCAGGATCAGGTCCCGGCCCGAGAGCTCGTGGCCGAGCACCGAGAAGAGCGGGCGGGTGAGCCCCATGACCCAGGTGATGGCGAACAGGAGCGCGAGGCGGGTGAGGTGGGCGAACGCGAGCCCGAGTCGGCGCGCGCGCGGCTGCTGCCCGGGCGGCAGCCGCCCGGCGAGGATGGTGAGGAAGACGACGTTGTCGATGCCGAGCACGATCTCCATCGCGGCGAGCGTCGCGAGGGAGATCCAGCCAGCGGGCGTGGCGAAGGCGTCGAGCATGAAGCGCCGGAGCGTAGCGTCACGGGCTCACCGCCAGACC
>Ga0306924_10008758_pt1 | contig 10229 bp, 8 predicted proteins | sample sta12Can44000111_FD_203756 | JGI IMG/M metagenome (GOLD analysis project Ga0306924, IMG submission 203756) | Lab enrichment of tropical soil microbial communities from Luquillo Experimental Forest, Puerto Rico - statanox.12C.anox.44.000.111 (v2)... | ecosystem: Environmental > Terrestrial > Soil...
TGAGCGCGGCGCGCGTCGCTTGCGGTCTCAGCAGCATCTCCTGCTTAACGCTCAGGGCCTTGAGTTCTTCTCGGTTTGTATAGCGCGAATGGCTTGTTGTGCCTCGCAAAATCCAGTTGCCTTCAAGCGGTCGTTGCGCCTCTGGCCCTTCAATCACCAATGCGCCATATTCCGGACGAACCGGCGACAAAAGCAACTTGAAGCGGCAAGGGCATGGAATATTGATATAAAGTAAGTCTATTGATCGTGCAAACACCTTTCATGCTTCATGGACTCCCGTGTCCACGAGGTAATCGAATAACCACCTTATGTCTCTAATCCACCCAAAACGGACCCTGGCACAGGGTACCAAGCGTCAGATTTTCACCACTAGTGGATCGGTTTTCTGGTCAACGCGTGGAACTTTCAGGATAATTCATCGCTGACATCTGCTTAGGAAAGCCGGGATAGTGGTCCACTTCATCCACCAAATCCACCATAGCCGCGCGGCGGCCTTCGTGTGCCGTTCAGCCGAGGCGCCATAACCGAAACGTTGGCAAGGCGCATAGTTTATCATCCGTGTCTCTGCTATTTCCGGGCTCGGGTGACTGCTCTTCCTTGCCATCGTTGGGTCTCGTCGTCCTGATGCTGGGTGCGATGCCTCACTCATTTCCGTGATCGCGCTCCCCCTACCCAACACCACGCAGACCTTTTGTTTGCGTTCTAGCCGGCATTTGCTGAACGAGGGGCTCCGCGCGCCGCAGCATGCCCGGAACCTCGCGCGAGTGCGACCGAGGATTGCCCCAGAGCAATAGGCGCAAATGTAGCTTCCCGCTCGGCGATTGCGTTTCAGGGGTACGCCCTCGCAACATTGTCAATTTGGCTAGTTCGGTTCGAGATCCATGATTGCGATAACTTTCCCTCCGTCCGGCGATCATGTTGTTGGCTCCCGTTTCGATAGCATAATCGCCAGCAGTTTGGGGTGATATGCGTAAACGAGATGGCTGAGATCCGTAATTGCCAAATTGATAATAGAAAGTTAATGTGATACCAACATACAACGTACTCGACCCCCTAAGGAGGTCGAGGCTTGGAACCAGACAGACGACGAATGATTGGGAGCTCACGTTATGGTAGATATGACCGAAGGAAATTCGCCGATGCCTGAATCCAGCCTGCAAATTCAGGTGGAGCGCACCCCGCAGGGCCATTTCGTGAAGGGCCAATCCGGCAATCCCGCCGGCAAGCCGCCGGGGTGCCGGAACCATGCGTCGCGCACCGCCGAGGCATTGCTCGACGGCGAAGCCGAGGCGCTGACCAAGAAGGTCATGACATTCGCCCTCGACGGTGACCCGACCGCGATGCGGCTCTGCTTCGACCGGATCATCGCACCACGCCGCACGCGGCCCGTGCATCTCGATTTGCCGCCGATCGCGGAGCCGGCGGACGTCGCGGCCGCGATGGCCGCGATCACGGCGGCGGTTGCCGAAGGCGCCATCACGCCGGCCGAAGGGGCCGAGGTCGGGATGGTTGTCGAGACATACCTTCGGGCACTCGAGGCGAGCGATTTCGACAGGCGGCTGAAAGCGCTGGAAGCCGCCAATGCGGCGGTTTCTTGACACCCGACTGGCGCGCGTAGCAAAGGCGAAGGCACCGCGCGATTTAATCGAGGCCCGCCAACGCTCGCTGCTGAGGGCGCGTGCCGCGGTGTGCGGCCTGTTGCGCGAGCGCTCGGTCCCGCCGGATGCTGGCCAAGCATTGGCCGGGGCGTGGCAGCTCGGCGACGCGGCCGCGGCCGCGCTCGCTGGCATCCCCGATACACAAGATCTGCGCGAGACCGACGGGGCGCTGCTCGCTCGCGATTACGCCGGAACGGAGGAGTCGTTCGAAGCGCAACTGTGGCGCTTGGTCCAGCACTACCGTGACGGCCACGAGCCAGACACGGCCAATGCCTCGCCGGCCGAATTGCTTGCGGCCTATGTTGCGGCGGACGCCTTGCCCCCACCCCTCCCTCCCCCGCTTGCGGGGGAGGGTTAGGAAGGGGATGGGCGGGGGGGCCCGGCTAAGCCGCTTCGGCGGTTACGATCTCGCCGATCACCAGGCCCTTGTCGCCGGCACTGACATGAACCGTCGACCCGTCCGGGATATGGCCTTCGAGGATCTGCTGGGCCAGCGGGTTCTGCAGCTCGCGCTGGATCACCCGCTTCAACGGCCGGGCGCCGTAGACCGGATCATAGCCGGTATTTGCGAGCCAAGCGCTCGCCGCCGTGTCGACTTCGAGGGTGATCTTGCGGTCGGCGAGCAGTTTTCTCAGCCGTTCGAGCTGGATCGTGACGATCCCCTTCATGTCGTCGCGGGACAGACGGCGGAACAGCAGGATCTCGTCGAGCCGGTTGAGGAACTCGGGGCGGAAGGCGGCTCGCACCGCGTTCATCACCGCGTCCCGTGCGGCCGAGACGTCCGCCCTCTCCGGCAGGCTCGCCAGCGCCTCGCTGCCGAGGTTCGAGGTCAGCACGATCAAAGTGTTGCGGAAATCGACCGTGCGGCCTTGACCATCGGTCAGGCGACCATCGTCGAGCACCTGCAGGAGTACGTTGAACACGTCCGGGTGGGCCTTTTCGACTTCGTCGAAGAGGATCACCTGGTACGGCCGGCGGCGCACCGCCTCGGTCAGCGAGCCGCCCTCGTCGTAGCCGACATAGCCCGGAGGCGCGCCGATCAAGCGCGCGACCGAGTGCTTCTCCATGTATTCCGACATGTCGATCCGCACCATGGCGCTCTCGTCATCGAACAGGAACTCGGCCAATGCCCGCGTCAGCTCGGTCTTGCCGACTCCGGTCGGTCCAAGAAACAGGAACGAGCCCAGCGGCCGGTTCGGGTCCTGCAGCCCGGCGCGGGCGCGGCGGATCGCGTTCGACACCGCGATGATCGCTTCGTCCTGACCGACCACCCGACGGCCCAAATTCTGCTCCATGTTGAGGAGCTTCTCGCGCTCGCCCGAGAGCATCTTGTCAACCGGTATCCCGGTCCAGCGCGACACGACGGCTGCGATGTGCTCCTCGGTGACGGCTTCCTCCAGCATGCGGCCGGCTTCGGCGCTCTCGACCTCCTTGAGCTTGCGTTCGAGCTCGGGAATGACCCCGTAGGTCAGCTCGCCGGCACGGCTCCAATCGCCGCGGCGCTGCACGATCTCGAGTTCGGCGCGCGCCTGGTCGAGCTGTTCCTTGAGCTTTTGTGCGCCGGCGAGCTTGTCTTTCTCGGCCCGCCATTGGGCGGTCAGCTCGGCCGAGCGCTGCTCGAGCTCTTCGAGCTCCTTGACCAGCCTTTCGAGGCGGTCGCGCGAGGCCGGATCGCTCTCCTTTTTCAGGGCTTCGCGCTCAATCTTGAGCTGAATGATGCGGCGGTCGAGTTCGTCGATCGCTTCGGGCTTCGAATCGACCTCCATGCGCAGCCGCGAGGCCGCCTCGTCCATCAAATCAATCGCCTTGTCGGGCAGAAAGCGATCGGTGATGTAGCGGTTCGACAAGGTGGCGGCAGCGACGATCGCCGAGTCGGTGATGCGCACGCCGTGATGCAGCTCGTATTTCTCCTTGATGCCGCGCAGGATCGAAATCGTGTCTTCGACCGAGGGCTCGTCGACAAAGACCGGCTGGAAGCGCCGCGCCAATGCGGCGTCCTTCTCGATGTGTTTGCGATACTCGTCGAGCGTGGTGGCGCCGATGCAATGCAGTTCCCCGCGCGCCAATGCCGGCTTCAGCATGTTGGAGGCATCCATCGCCCCTTCCGCCTTGCCGGCTCCCACGAGGGTGTGCAGCTCGTCGATGAAGAGGATGATTTCGCCGGCCGCGGCGGTGATCTCGGAGAGCACTGCCTTCAGCCGCTCCTCGAACTCGCCGCGGTATTTCGAGCCGGCGACGATGGCGCCGAGATCGAGGGCCAACAGGCGCTTTTCCTTCAGGCCCTCGGGCACGTCGCCATTGACGATGCGCAATGCCAGACCTTCGACGATCGCGGTCTTGCCAACCCCGGGCTCGCCGATCAGGACGGGGTTGTTCTTGGTTCGCCGCGACAGCACCTGCATCGTGCGGCGGATCTCCTCGTCCCGGCCGATCACCGGGTCGAGCTTGCCGTCGCGGGCCACAGCGGTCAGGTCGCGGGCATAGCGCTTGAGCGCGTCATAGCCTTCCTCGGCCGAGGCACTGTCGGCCTTGCGGCCCTTGCGCAGATCTTCGATCGCCGCGTTGAGCTTCTGCGGTGTCACCCCGCCATCGGCGAACGCCTTGCCAGCGGCCGTTTCCTTGGCCAGCGCCAATGCAAGCAGCAACCGCTCGACGGTGACAAAGCTGTCGCCGGCCTTCTGCGCGATCTGTTCGGCCTGCTCGAAGACCCGGGCGATCTCAGGCGAGAGATAGACCTGGCCGGCGCCGCTGCCCTCGACCCGCGGCTGCCTGCCGAGCTCGGTCTCGACCGCGCTCAGGACGGTCTGCGGATCGCCGCCCGCCGCGCGGATCAGATTGGTGCAGAGACCTTCCTTGTCTTCGAGCAGGACCTTGAGGAGATGCTCGGGAGTCAGCCGCTGATGGCCGCTGCGCAACGCCAAGCCCTGGGCCGATTGGACGAATCCCTTCGACCGCTCGGTATATTTCTCGAATTCCATGATTTGCTCGCCTTGCTGAACCGGCCGCCGCACCCCTATTCAGGCGGTCCTGCAACCCTTCAACGGGCAATATGGTGTGAGCGAGTTGGCGCTCAACCCCGGCCGGCGCGACCGCTCGAGTGCCGTTTGCTCGGATCGCAAAAACTAGCGGAACGGGGGTGTATCGCTCGAATAGGGCAGCTCGGTCCCGAGCGGTTGCTCGTCGCTGGCCGGCGGCGGCGATGGTTGGACGAAGGCCTCGTTCGTTTCGCGACCTTCGGTCTCGGACCCACCCGTCTCCAGATCGGCCGGCGTCATCGGGCGCGGTGCCCCGTGCGGGCTGCCCTCGCCATTCGCGTTCATGACGCGGAAATAATGCTCGGCGTGCTGATACAGGTTTTCGGCCGCTATCCGGTCGCCGCTGGTCGCCGCTTCGCGTGCCAACGCAACATAGCGTTCGAAGACCTGATATGCGCTGCCGCGAATCTTTACGTTTGGGCCATTGCTGTCAAAAGTCTGACTCCGCTGGGGCATCCGCGGACGGTTGTAGTGCGGATTGCCCCCATTGCCGCGACCGCGCGATCGCTTGTTTGGTCCTGGTCTCATGACACCTGTCTAATCGCGGTGAACACTGTCGGACCGATGTCCGGCCGGAGCGTACCATGGCCCCTCTCGGGCGGTTGCGGGCCGGTTTGCGCCGCTTTCCCAGACGATGGTGAGCCCCCGAGCACCGCCAGCCTAAACGGGAAGGCGGCGCATTCCAACTACTTTCTGAGCTGCCCGTGCAGGCGCACCGGCTACGACACAACGCGCGATGCCGGCGAGATCGCGCTCGCATCCCTCGATCGCCATTCCGCTCGCCCGCAACATCGCTGCGACAGCCGGCGCCTGGCTAAACCCAACCTCAATTACAAGGACGGCCCCGGGCTGCAACAGCCGGGCGAGGTCTACGACGAGGGCCCGATAAGCACCGAGACCGTCTGCGCCGCCGTCGAGCGCCAAACAGGGGTCGTAGAGGGCGACCTCAGGGGGCAGATCGGCGAGTGCCGCGCTGGCGATATACGGCGGGTTCGACGCGATTACATCGAACTTGCCGGACATCGCTGTCCCCCAATCACCGACAAGGAAATGGGCACGCTCAGCAAGGCCGAGTGCCGCGGCATTGCGGCGCGCAGTCATTACCGCGCCCAGGGCGAGATCGACACCAAACCCGGTCGCAGCCGGGAATTCGGAGAGGAGCGCGAGCAGGATGCAGCCCGTGCCGGTGCCGAGATCGAGGAAGCGGAGCGGAGCATCGCGGTCGAGAACACGACGCAACACGGCCTCGACGACGGTTTCGGTCTCAGGCCGCGGATCGAGCGTGTCGCCGCACAGGGTAAATTCTAGGCCCCAAAATTCGCGCCGGCCGACGATGCGGCTCAACGGTTCGTGCTCGGCCATTCGATCCAATGCTCGCCGAACGCGACCTGTGTGTTGCTCATCGAGCACCTGTTCCGAATGGCTCAGGAGCTCGGCAGGAGTCAGATCGAGAGTCGAAGCGACCAACCGGCGAGCCGCGCGGCGGGGCTCCGTGAATCCGGCTTGCGACAGCATAGAGGCGACCTCGCCGAGCAATGAGCCGAGCGTCTCCCCCACCTTGACGTCAGCCCTCAACCGTTGCCAATCGCGCTGCCTGGTCCTCAGCGACGATCGCATCGATGATCTCGTCGAGCGCCTCACCGCTCATCACCTTGTCGATTTTGTAAAGCGTCAGGTTGATGCGGTGGTCGGTGACCCGGCCTTGCGGGAAATTGTAGGTGCGGATGCGTTCAGACCGGTCACCGCTGCCGACCTGGCTTTTGCGTTGGGCCGCGCGCGCGCTATCGCGCGCCTGCCGCTCCATCTCATAGAGGCGCGAGCGCAACACCTTGAGCGCCCTTGCCTTGTTCTTGTGTTGCGATTTTTCGTCCTGCTGAATGACGACGAGCCCGGTGGGCGAATGGGTGATGCGCACCGCGCTGTCGGTCGTATTGACCGATTGGCCACCTGGTCCGCTCGCCCGAAAAACGTCGATGCGGAGATCCCTCTCATCGATCCGAATGTCGACCTCCTGCGCCTCGGGCAATACGGCGACGGTGGCGGCGGAAGTATGGATGCGCCCGCTCGCCTCGGTCTCAGGTACCCGCTGGACGCGGTGCACTCCGGATTCGAATTTGAGCCGGGCGAAGACGTCGCGCCCGCTGATCAGCGCGCTCGCCTCCTTGAAGCCGCCGAGGCCAGTCTGCGAGAGATCAAGGATTTCGAAGCGCCAGCCCCGCAGAGCGGCGTAGCGCTGATACATGCGAAAGAGCTCGGCAGCGAACAACGCTGCCTCCTCCCCGCCGGTGCCCGCGCGGACCTCGAGGATGGCGTTGCGGGCATCGTCGACATCCTTCGGCATCAGCGCCAGCTTGACCTGCTCCTCGAGCGCCGGAAGACGCTCTCGCAAGGTCTGCAGCTCGTCTTCAGCAAGCGCCTTCAGTTCCGCATCCTCGCCGGATTGGGAAATATCGACGAGCGAGGCGAGCTCGTCGCGGGCGCGACGCAACGCAGCGATGCCGTCGACGACCGGGCTCAGCTCGCTGTATTCCTTCGACAATCTTGTAAACTCGATGCCCGAGAGCCCGCTGCCGCCGAGCGCATCACGCAACTCGGCGTGGCGGCGGACGAGCTGCTCCAGATGCGCTTCGAGGGAGGATTCCACCGCGCCCGAGCTTAGAAAAGGATTTCGTCGTCAGCCAGCGCCTGGAGTCGCGCCGGCAGCTCGGCAAGCGGCACCTCGCTCTGCATGCCATTACCCAGATTACGCAAGGTCGCTGCACCTCGTGCCAACTCGTCTTCGCCCAGCAATATAGCGGCGAACGCGCCAATCCGGTTCGCCCGTCGGAGGCGCCGCGCGAGATTGCCCGAATACCCGAGATCGATTGTGAAGCCGCGATCGCGGAGATCCTCGGCGAGCTTGAGCGCAGCGGTTTCACCGACCTCCCCGATCGGTACCAGCGCGACCGGGCTCGGCGGCGGGGGTGGTGCGGCGATGAGCATCGCGAGCCGCTCGATACCGGCCGCCCAGCCGACGCCAGCGAGCGTCGGGCCACCCAGCATCTCGACGAGCCCATCGTAGCGGCCGCCACCCATCACCGTCCCATGCGCACCGAGGTCGGTCGTGACGAACTCGAACGCGGTGTGTGTGTAATAGTCGAGCCCGCGCACGAGCCGAGGGTTCTCCCGATAACCTATGCCGAGCCGATCGAGTCCCGCACGGACTTGGTCGAAGAAATGGCACGACTCGGAATTGAGGTAATCGCCAAAGGGAGGCGCATCACGCACGACTATTTGATCGGCTTCCTCCTTCGAATCAAATATGCGCAGTGGGTTACGCTCGAGCCGACGCCTGCTATCCTCCGACAATTCGGTGACCCGCGCCGAGAAATAGGCGACGAGCGCTTCGCGATAGGCAGCACGGCTTTCGGAATTGCCCAACGTGTTGAGCTCGAGCTCGACGCGCTCACCGACGCCAAGCGCATCGAGGATGCGGCTGCCCAGCGCGATCACTTCGATGTCGGCCTGCGGCTGTGCCACGCCGATAAGCTCGACCCCGATCTGGTGGAACTGGCGAAAGCGGCCCCTTTGCGGTCGCTCATAGCGGAACATCGGGCCGCTGTAGAAGAATTTGAGCGGCACGCTCTGGGCGAGGCCGTTGGAGATCACCGAGCGAACCACCCCGGCAGTGTTTTCTGGCCGCAGCGTGACTTCCTCACCGCCGCGATCGTTGAAGGTATACATCTCCTTCGCAACGATGTCGGTGTGCTCGCCGATCGGTCGCGCGAAAACCTCGGTGAACTCGAAAATCGGCGTCGCCATTTCGGCGAAGCCGTAGAGCTCGGCAGCAGCCCGCGCGGTCTCGACCACCCGGCGGTGCCGCCGCGCCACCTCGGGAAGAAGATCTTGAGTACCGCGAACCGGCTGCAAGGCACGCATGCGAGATCCCCAAACCGCTCTCCTCGGAGAACCGGTCGTTGTCGGTCATCTGCCTAAGTGTTGCTTTTCGACGGGCCCTGCAAGCGCTCGCGCAACGCCGACTCACCGGGAGCAAAGAGCTCTCTCGACCGCTCAACGGCGTTGCCCGCTACGAGGCGTTGGCCGTGAGTTCATCGCGAGGGTTCGCACCGGTCCGCGGGAAAAAATTCGCGGGCCGCTCAGTGATACGGGTCGGCGGCGTCGCGCAACCCGTCGCCGAAAAAGTTGAATGCAAGGACGGTAATAACCACGTTGACAACTGGAAGCATTAGCCAAGGATAAAGCGCCACGACATTGATGTTCTGGGCTTCGTTAAGCAAAACGCCCCAGCTCGTCATTGGTGGCCGCAGCCCGAGACCGAGGAAGGAGAGTGCCGTCTCGCCCAGGATCATGCTTGGGATGACCAAGGTGGCCGACGCGATCAGATGGCTCATGAAACTCGGCAGAAGGTGCCGACCGATGACGCGCGCCGGTCGCGCGCCCATTAGCACCGCGGCAGTGCAGAAATCCTCCTCGCGCAGCGCCAGGAGCTTGGACCGAACGGCGCGGGCGAGGTGGGTCCATTCGATCATCCCAAGGATCAGCGTGATCCCGATATAAACAAGGATCGGGCTCCAACTCACCGGTAGGATCGCAGAAAGCGCCATCCATAGCGGCAGGTGTGGAAAGGATTGGACAACCTCGATCGCTCGCTGAATCAGGATATCCGTCCAACCGCCGTAATAGCCGGCGATCCCACCGATCAAGATGCCGAGCGTAAAGCTCACGGCGACGCCGAGCAGCCCGACCGTCAACGAGATCCGGGCCCCATAGACCATCCGCGACAGGAGATCGCGACCGAGCCGATCGGTGCCGAGCAGGAATAATTGCCCGCCATGAGCCGGGCAGACGAGATGCAGATCGGCACGGAACAATCCCCAGAACAGATACTCGTCGCCACGGCAAAAGAAGCGGATCGTCTGGCGTTTCTCCGGGTTCGGCGTGTAGACTCGCTCGAGATTGGCCATGTCGAGCCGATAGTCGAAACCGTATACAAACGGGGCGACCAGCCGGCCATCGTGAAAGATCCGCACGCGCTGTGGCGGAGCAAAGATGAAGTCGGTGTTCCGGGTGTCCAGAGCGTAAGGGGCGAGGAACTCGCATACCAGAATAGAGAGGTACATGGTCAGCAGGATCGCACCGGATACAACGGCTACCCGATGACGGCAGAGCTTCCACCACATCATCCGCCACTGCGACGCCATGTAGAAGCGCTCTTGCGCCGGCGTCATCCGTTCGACGGCATAGGGGTCGAACGGCGCGGCCGAGACGTAGTGTGCCAGCTGACTGTCGATGTGAACGGCCGTCGCGTCTCTGCGCTTGTGAGGCAGGCCGTCAGATGCGAGGGCCAGATCACTCATCGACGGCGACCTGCCTGCAGGCGGATACGGGGATCGAGCACAGCGAGCGCGAGATCGGACACGAATACGCCGATCACCGTCAAGAATGCCATGAACATCAAGAACGACCCGGCGAGATACATATCTTGACTGCGTAGCGCGTCGAGCAGCATTGGTCCGGTGGTCGGCAACGACATTAC
>Ga0306924_10008760_pt1 | contig 10228 bp, 8 predicted proteins | sample sta12Can44000111_FD_203756 | JGI IMG/M metagenome (GOLD analysis project Ga0306924, IMG submission 203756) | Lab enrichment of tropical soil microbial communities from Luquillo Experimental Forest, Puerto Rico - statanox.12C.anox.44.000.111 (v2)... | ecosystem: Environmental > Terrestrial > Soil...
CGGGCCGGTACGTCTTCGAGACCAATTCCTCGCGCAAGCCCGCCAGCCATGCTTCCAGGCCCCGCTCCTCGATCTGCGCGAAGGTCACCTCGTCCACACCGGGGGTGTTAAGTAAGAAGGTAACAGATTGAGCAGAGCCTTGTAACATTCGTTAATTTTTTCAGGTAAGACAGTCAACGTGCGTTACAAATGTTAAATGTATGTTACAAAAAATAGTCGCGCGCGGGTTGACAGCGAAATTTTATCGGGTTTAACCTGTCGGCTCCTATCTTCAACGCCCGATCCCGTCTGGGATAACCCGGGCATACACCGATCTTAGTTCCCGCCTATCCAATATTATTGGCATGGGGCAGCGCAATTAGTTTGCGTTGGGGGATACCCAGCAAGAAGGATCGATGCAATGCCAATGCGTCGGACGATCGGTATTTCCTTTGCGTGCTTGGTGACATCGGCCTGCGCGACGAGCAAGACGCCGGAGACGAGCAAGACACCAGAAGAGAACCCGACCCCTTACGCCGACGAGGCCGCTAAAGTTCCCGACCCCTGTTGTCGCCTGGTCCCTATAGTGGGGAGGAGTCAATCCGGGAAAGCTGCCTGGTATGACTTTGTGGGCAAAAAAACCGCGAGCGGCGAAATCCTCGACAGCATCACCGCCACCGCGGCGCATCGCTCGCTACCGCTGGCCTCTTACGCGAAGGTGACGGATCTAGACAACAGCCGGTCGGTCATCGTCAAAATCAACGATCGCGGCCCATACACCCCTGGACGCATCATCGACCTCTCGCCGTGTGCTGCCGACGTACTGGACATGAAGCGCGCCGGAGTGGCGACTGTCGTCATTGAACCCTTGGTCTATGAGCCGGCTCCGGTTACCGCCGCGGTTCAAAACTCCGGTGCAACGCTGGCGCAATAAGTGGCCTGCGCGACGGGAGCCGCGGTCCGACGAGTGTTGGGCTCGCATCGAAGGTCTTCCCGATTGGGCTGTCGGGCGCGGGCACTGATTCCTTTACGGATATCGGCTTTGACACTCAGTACCAATATCTCGGTGATCCTCATACTGTCACGGCTCGCGTCGCCTGGATCCATGAGAACCATAATACGAGTGCGAGCCAGACGCTTGGGCTCGCCGACAATTCCAACAACCAGCTGCGATCCCTGAATGCTTCGCTGTCGTATATCTACGACAAGACCTGGAGCTTCACGGGGGGGCGAATGTCGATCGGCGGTACTCCGGATGCAACGCTCTACGGCACCTTTACCGGAAGCCCGAACAGCGCCAACTGGATCACCGAGATAGCTTATTTACCGTTCATGCATGGCGGCCCGTCATTTTGGCAGTGGTTGAACGCACGCATTGGATTGCAGTGGATCAGATGGGACAAGTTTGACGGCTCCACGGTGAATGTCAATGGTGCCGGGCGAAACGCGCGCGCCAACAATACGATCTTCGGCTACGTCTGGATCGCGTTCTGAGCGGCGGATCGTGTTGATTCTACTGCCTCGCGCGAATAACAGACTTGTCATTCGGGTTCCAACGCGGCGCGACCCATATTGTGTCCGTGACACCGATCCGCTTCAGGAGGGTGGTCATGTCCGAAATTACGTACACCCGTTGGCTGCGGCGCGCAGTGACCGCGGCCGCCGCTGCGCTCGCCTTCCTAGCGGGGACGGCTGCAGTGAAGCCGGCCGAGGCGGCCTTCGTCGGCGTCGCGATCCCCGGTAACGATTATGCGCCCGTACCCGCCTGCGCTTATTATTATCCGTATGGGTGCTACGGCTATCCGGCATCTTACTATACGTCTGCTGCCGTTGTCGCCGGTGGCTGGGGATGGGGTGCCGCGGAACGCCTCGGTCGGCGAACGCCTTGATGTCCTTCGGTAGTTCATCACGACGACCGGCTTCTTCGCGTGTTTTTCGGTCAGATAGCGCTCGTGCTCCGACTGCAGGTCGATGCCCCACTTGACCGGAAACTCAACGTCTCGTTCGCCCGCTCGATCACCTGGATCGCTTCGCCATAATCCATATGCACGAACTCCGAGCGGACGATCCCCTCTAGCTTTGCGACCAGCCAGCCCCCGAAACCGTAGCCTATCTCGCGCGGAACTGAGAGCTCGGATCCATCTCACTCCTGCGGAGAGTCCTCAAAACATCGGTTCCTCAGCCGCTCAGTCCATCGACGAGCTGATCTAGCCCGGCTCCTCACTCCGTCCATCGATGATGTCGCGATTTTGCTTTAGCGACATCTCGGGCAGCCATCACGCCACAACTGGACCGCCACTGCCAGTGAGGGTGTAAGAGCCAAAAGCGTTTTCGGCTACGCAGCGAGCTCGTCAAGCAGCGCCTTCGTCGCTTTGAGATCGGCCGTGTCAAAACCCTCGGTGAAACGGTCAAAGACCGGCGCCAGCAGACCGCGTGCCTCTTTGGTCCGGCCTTTGTTGCTCAACATCCGCGCGAGGCTCGTGGCGGCGCGGAGTTCCCAGGACAAGGCGCCTTGCCGCCGCGCCGAGTCGAGGGCTTGCCGGAAGTGATCCTCCGCCGCTGCGGCCGCATAGGGTCCGTTCTCCAACAGAATAAGCTCGCCCTTGACGCGCAACAGCTCGGCGATGCACCAACGCTCTTCGCTGTTCTCCGATCGCTTAAGCGCTTGGTCGACCGCCGCGAGCCCCTCAGCGACTTGCCCGGTGCCGCCCAGGCCCTCCGCGAGCGCGCAGAGAAATGCCGAATCACGCAGAATAGAGCCGGTCTCACGAAGCTCGTCGAGCGCAGTGCGGAGAATCCGCAATCCAGTATCGTCCCCGTCGCGCTTGATCAACAGAATTCCCTTGAAACAGCGGCCCTCGGTCTGCCAGACCGTCATCCCAAGCTTTGCCGAATGGTCGAGCAGCATCGACACGTAGCATTCTGCTGCCGCGAGGTCGCCCACCCAGAGCGCTACCGGGGACGCCGCACGGGCGAGCGTGTAGCACAAAGAAATTGCGTGGTCGCTTGCCCGAGCGCGCTCAATCGTCCTCTTGACAGTGCCCACGGCTTGGTCCGGAAATCCCTGAAGCCAGAGAATCACTGCAAGGACAATTTCTCCCGCGACCCGCTGGTCCCACACAAAGCGGATCATGCGCGAGCGGTGCAGCGGGTCGACATAACGGCTCAGCATGCGCTCGATGTGGCGCCGGGCATCGGTCTGATGTCCCATGTAAAGTCGCATGGAGCCTAACATTCGATCGGCAATCAGCAGAGCGGTCGGGTCGGGCTGTTTCGCGGTGAGATCGCGGAACCTTTCAGCAAAGGCCAACGCAGACCGATACTCCCCGCTGCTCGTTCGATGAGACCACAGCCCCCAAAGGGCCCGCAATTGATATTCGGTATCTTCAAGACGGTCTGCGATCGCTAGAGCGCGCATCCAGGCCGCGCCGGTCTCACGCGCAGGACCCTTCGTATGAAACAGCGACAGACCGAGTGCCGTCTCGAGTTGCATCTGGCAGCGCGCATCTCGGTTCGATCCGGGGGCGATGTGGGAGAGCGCTTCTTCGACGCGCCTGCAGCATTCGTCGAGCAGCGACAACTGACACCATAGGGGTACCGCAGCGGCCGTGAGCGCCACGCCGATCGATGCGTCGCCACGTGGCGAAAAGGCCCAATCCAGCGCCGCGCGGACATTGCCGAGCTGGCGGCCATAATCCGCCAACCACTCGGCCGCGGGCCGTGTCTCCCATTCGGCCTCCGCTTGCCTGCAGAGGTCTCGGTAGTATTTGGCATGCTTGAGTGCGGCTTGTTCGAGCTCGCGATGCTCGGCGAGTTTCTCGCGCGCATAGGCACGCGTCGTCTCGAGCAACCGATAGTGGACCGTGGCGCCCCGGAGATCTGCCGCGACGAGCGACTTGGTGACGAGGTTTGCCACATCGTCGACGATATTCGACGCGAGGATCTCGGCATTCACGATAACCGCATTCGCCGCTTCCAACGTGAAACTGCCGGCGAAGATCGACAGCTGGCACAGCACCGCCCGCTCGGACTGGGACAGCAGTTCGTAGCTCCAATCGAGCGTCGCCCGCAGGGTCTGATGACGCCGCAGTGCCGTGCGGCGACCCTCGGTGAGGAGGCTGAAACAGTCGTCGAGCCGAGAAGCGAGCTCTTGCACCCCGAGTGTCGTGGCGCGTGGGGCCGCCAACTCGATGGCGAGCGGGATGCCGTCGAGCCGCCGGCAGATTGCTGCAATCGTGGCGGAGGCTTGCCAGTCGGGCGCAAAGTGCGGGTCCGCTGCCTGGGCCCGCGCGACGAACAGCGCCACCGCGCCGTGTCGCACCACATCCGCTGACGCCCGCATATCCTCCGCCGGCACAGCGAGCGGTGGCACCCGGTAGAGACGCTCGCCCTGCGCTCTAAGCGGCTCGCGGCTTGTCGCGATCACGCGCGCTGCCGGGTTGGCGCGCAACAACGCTTCGACCATTGCCGCCGCGGCGTCGATCACATGCTCGCAATTGTCGAGCACGAGCATGATGTGCTTTGCACCGACCGCCGCCGCGATTCGTTCGGGCGAAACCGCGCCTGATGCGAGTTCGAGCCCGAGCGCCGCGGCGATGGTGACAGGGACAAGCTGGGGATCGGATAGGGGCGCGAGCTCGGCAATCCAGACGCCGTCGGCAAATTGGGGCAGCAGGTGGCGCGCCACTTCGAGGGCAAGTCGCGTCTTGCCGATACCTCCCGTGCCGGTCAGGGTGACTATCCGATGGTCGGCCACGAGGTCGATCACCTCCTCGATCTCCGCGTCTCGGCCGATCAGATCCGAAGTCGATGCCGGAAGGTTCGTCGAAGTGCGCGGCGGACCGGAATCGTTCGAAGCCGTGCCCGGCTCCGCCTGCTCGCTACGGCTTGCGGCGAGCGCGCGAACCTCGGCCCTGAACTGGTAGCCGCGGCCAACGACGGTCCGAATGAGGTCGTGGTCCGAGAGGGCCTTGCGCAGCGCCTTTATTTGGGCGTGCAGATTATCGTCCTCGACGATCCGGCCGGGCCACACCCGGCTCATCAGCTCGTCCTTGCTGACGACGGCCCCGTTGGCCTCGATCAACACCACGAGCACGTCGAAAGCACGGCCGCCCAGTTTCATCGGCCGCCCGTCGGCGAGAACTTCGCGGCGCTGCGGCAAGATCCTGAAATGACCGAACTCGAAGCTCCTCAGCGCGTCGGAGCCAGGATCCATGGTCCCCCCGGGGTTTCATCGGTGATGGGGCGCTGAGGAGATTGTAGCGGATCTTTTCAGCCGAATTCAGACATTTTCTCGCGGAGCGTGCTAGGCAGCGATGCCAATGTAATAGGCGAAAGCTCAATACCCTCTAGTGTGATGGGCACGCGGCACAAAGAGGAGATCGCTCAGTGGACGGTGTGAAAAACGCGGTGAGAGCGCCAATGGCTTGGTACGTATCATACCGGACCGGCGGTAGGACGGTAATGCATATACTGAAGAGCAGGGAACTCGCAATCGACGCCGCGTGCCGGTTCCTTGATCGCGGGCACCACGACGCGCTTGAAGTCGGACCGAAGCTTGGGTCCCGCGAAGGAAGCGTGTTAGACCGGGGAGAAATTCAGCGGATTCAAGAGACCAGGACGTCGCGACCAACAGCAGTGGCGAAGCCAGATCGTCATCACTCATTTTGGCGCATTATGAGCTAGTGGGCTGATGGATCGATTAGAGGGTTTTTCGCTATCCCGGCGAAGGCCGAGATCCATCTGAGCCATGGGTACCGGCCTTCGCCGGTAGGTCCGGTTCATACGAAGTACGCGCCGAACTTCGGAACCAGGACACTAGCCGGCTGATCTGCCGATCATTGCTGAAGAATCTCGCCCTCTCGACGGCCTGTCGCAATATCAAAACAGCGCGCTTCGGCCAATGCCGGATTCTCTCGCATCGAGCGCCCGGCCTTCAGGTGCGGTAACTATCGAACTGGTCCAGCAATTTCCTTGCGATTTTTAAATCAAGGCTGCCGAAGCCCTCGGTGAAACGATCGTAAACCGGCGCGAGCAGCTCGCGCGCCTCTTTGGTCCGCCCCTGGTTGTGCCACATCCGCGCGAGGCTGGTGGCGGCGCGTAGTTCCCAACCCAAGGCGCCTTGCCGCCGCGCCCACTCGAGGGCTTGCCGGAAGTGACGCTCGGCTGCTGCGGCCGCACCAGGCCCGTCCTCCAATCGAACAAGCTCGCCCTTAATGCGCAACAACCAGGCAAAACACCAGCGGTCTTCGTTGCGCTCGGATCGCACGAGCGCCTCATCGACTGTCGCAAGCCCCTCGGCGAGTTGCCCGGCGCCGGCCAAACCCTCCGCCAGTGCGGCGAGAAGTGCCGTGAAACGCGAAGCGAACCCAGTCTCTCGAAGCTCGTCAATCCCCGCGCGGAGAAGCTGCAATCCGGTATCAGTATCGCCGCGCATGATCCATACCGCTCCGTTGAAGCAGCGGCCTCGCGCATACCACACTGTCAGCGCATGCCTTGCCGAATAATCGAGCAGCATCGACATCCAATGTTCCGCTGCGCGAAGATCGCCAGTCGAAAGCGCCACCGGGCACGCTGCTTGGGCCAGCGCGTAGCACAGCGACAATGCGTGGCCAATCGCTCGGGCATCGTCGATGGCGTTTTGGGCGGCGCGCATGGCCTGATCGGGAAATCCCTGAAGCCACAGGATCAGGGCAAGATCTGCACGCCCCGCCACGCGTTGGTCATATTGGAAGCGGATGATGTGCGACCGGTGAGCCGGCGCGACGTAGCGAGCGAGCATGCACTCGATGTGACGCCGGGCATTGGGCTGGTCTCCGAGGAAGTGCAGCACAGTGCCGATCATTCGCTCGCCAATCTGCAGATCCGCCGGGTCGGCCTGGTTACCAGCCAGATCACGGAACTTCTGAGCAAATGCCAGCGCGATCCGATACTCCCCACTTGTGATGCGACAAGCCCACAGGCCCCGAAGCGCCCGCAGCTGGTACTCGGTGTCGTCACGGTTCCCGGCAATCTCGAGAGCGGTTGCCCAGGCTGCGCCGGTCTCGCGCACTGGACCCTTCGTATACAGCAGCGACGCGCCAAGCGCTGCGTAGAGCTGCATCTGGCGGCCTGCGTCGCAGTCTGGTCCGGGCTCGCCAACGGAGAGGGCTTGTTCAACGCGTTTGTGACACTCTTCGATCAGCGACAACTGGAACCACAGAGGCACCGAGGCGGCTGTGAGCGCCACGCCAATAGATTCGTCGCCGCTCGGCGAATAGGCCCAATCCAGAGCAGCGCGGATATTGCCGATCTCGCCGCCATAGGCTGCCAGCCACTCGTCCGCGGGCCACGTTTCCCATTCTGCCTCGGCTTGCCCACGGAGTTCCAAGTAATATTTGGCGTGGCGTCCTGCGGTTTGCTCTAACTCACCGTGTTCAGCGAGTTTCGCGCGCGCGTAGGCGCGCGTCGTCTCGAGCAGCCAATAGCGCACCGCGGCGCCACCGACATCCGCCGCGACGAGCGACTTGGTGACCAGGTTCGCGATGCCTTCGACGACATTCGACTCGAGGATATCGGCGCATGCAATAACTGCACTCGCCGCTTGCAACGTAAAGCCGCCGGCGAAGATCGAGAGTCGCCGCAGCACCACGCGCTCAGATTTTGGCAGGAGCTCGTAGCTCCAGTCGAACGTCGCCCGCAGCGTCTGGTGCCTTGGCAATGCCGCGCGCCGACCCTCGGTGAGAAGGCTGAAACGGTCGTCGAGCCGAGAAGCGAGCTCTTGCACCCCGAGTGTCGAGGCACGTGGCGCCGCCAACTCGATGGCAAGCGGGATGCCGTCGAGGTGCCGGCAGATTGACGATATCGCCGACGCAGTTCGCGCGTCCAGCGAGAAGTGCGGGTCCGCCGCCTGGACCCGCGCGACGAACAGCGCCACCCCGCCGTGACGCAGCACGTCCTCTGACGCGTGCGTATCCTCCGCCGGCACGGCGAGCGGTGGCACCCGGTAGAGGCGCTCGCTCTCCGCTCTGAGCGGCTCGCGGCTTGTCGCGATCACGCGTGCTGCCTCGTCGGCGTGCAACAACGCTTCGACCATTCCTGCCGCGGCGTCGATCACATGCTCGCAATTGTCGAGCACGAGAATGATGTGCTTTGAGCCGAGTGCCGCCGCGATCCGTTCGGGCGAGACTACGCCTGCTGCAAGTTCAAGCCCGAGCGCCGTCGCGACGGTGACCGGGACAAGCTGGGGATCGGATAGGGGCGCGAGCTCGGCGACCCAAACCCCGTCGGCAAATTGAGGCAACAGGTGTCGCGCTACTTCGAGGGCGAGCCGCGTCTTGCCGATACCTCCCGTGCCGGTCAGGGTGACGAACCGATGGTCGGCCAGGAGGCGGATCACCTCCCCGACCTCGACATCTCGGCCGATCAGACCCGATGTCGGGGCCGGCAGGTTCGTCGGAGCGCGCGGCGGATCGGAGGCCGCGCCCGGCCCCGCCTGCTCGCTCCAAGTTGCAGGGCCCGCGTGAACCTCGCCCCTGAACTGGTAGCCGCGACCAACGATGGTCCGAATGAGGTCGCGGTCCGAGAAAGCCTTGCGCAGCGCCTTTATTTGGGCGTGCAGATTGTTGTCCTCGACGATCCGGTCCGGCCAGACCCGGCTCAGCAGCTCGTCTTTGCTGACGACGGCCCCGTTGGCCTCGATCAGCGCCACGAGCACATCGAAAGCACGCCCGCCGAGTTCCATCGACCGGCCGTCGGCGAAAACTTCGCGGCGCTGCAGCAAGATCCTGAAACGACCGAACTCGAAGCTCGCCGGGGCTTCGGATACGGAATCCATGGACGGCGATTGTAGCCGACCTTTTCAGGCGAATTCAGACATTTTCTCGGGGAGGTGGCGGGTGGCGCGCCACCTATAAGGGACAGCGCAACGCGCTTCGAAAACAACGGGCGGTATCTGGCCTTGATCCTAGAGGATTACCTGTGAGCGTGTCTCAGCGCCACCCCAAGGAACCCACTGTGTCTCTTCAGCTGCCGGACCGGACAGAGGGTTCTCCTTAGCGCCTTGTCGATTGCGGGCTCATTCAAACGTCGTTCTATCGACGCAGCATGCCGCCCGTCATAGCGCTGATGCGATGGGTTCACACGGATATCGAGGCGGCGTTATCTCCCGACAACCGCCGGGAAATGCGCCGGAAATACCGGAAGGCTCGATCTCAACTGATCGTCGAGAGGTCATCATGACCATGAGCGAATATGAGGAACGGTTCCGGTCCCCAACGCTATCACTGCATCAAACCTTCGCCGCGACCCGGGGACCTGACCGCGGACGACGGCGGAGTCGACGCTTCTGTGTCGCTGCGGCCTTGGTCAGTGTGATGACACTGACCTGTAAAGTTGCGTCGCATCACACCGTTCATAGTGGGACGGCTAATGGCTCACAAGTATGGAAGTCCAACCTCAGTGACCGGCTAGGTGACAAATAACGGGTGGATCAGTCATCAGGGCGCACGATCGAGAAAATCTCAGCAAGTTTTTCATTGGGCGCACCGTTTGCCAGTGGTTTCTGACAAGGGGATTCGCGGACGAATATTGCAGCGAACTTTTCAGAGGAATTCAGACTTTTTCTCTGAGGGTCGCCGGGCAGCGGCGCTAAGAAAGCAAGCGACAGCCCAAGAGACTCGCAGTTCACGCCGCACCAGCCACGTGACTGACGATTGAGGCCAGGTTTATCGGCATCGAGTTGACCGACATCCTATTCGCCGTAGCGGAAGTGTAGTGGGAGGAAGTCATGTTAAACGGGCGCTGCGCCGAGGCATCCCTGGACGAACTGTTTGGGGATGCCGCAATGCGACTCCTTATGCGACGCGATGGCGTAACGGAAAGCGATATCCGGGCGTTGCTTTGTACACTGAAGGATGCGCGAGCAACCGATCAAGTGCTCGCCAAGAAACAGCAGCAGTCAGAACCTTTATCTCGATCCTGCAGCAGGGAAAGGAGTACACATGGAGCTTAACCCTTATCTGTCCTTCGACGGTAAATGCGAGGCAGCGTTCAAGTTCTATGAGCGGTGTCTAGGCGGCAAGATCGTCGCGATCATGACTTACGGGGGCTCGCCAATGGAGGAGCAAACGTCGTCCGAGTGGCGCAACAAGATCATGCATGCCCGCCTCATGGTCGGCGACAAGATGCTTATGGGCTCCGACGCGCCCCCCGACCGCTACGAACCAATGAAAGGCTTCTCGGTGTCGCTCGGCATCGACGACCCCAAAGT
>Ga0306924_10008761_pt1 | contig 10228 bp, 13 predicted proteins | sample sta12Can44000111_FD_203756 | JGI IMG/M metagenome (GOLD analysis project Ga0306924, IMG submission 203756) | Lab enrichment of tropical soil microbial communities from Luquillo Experimental Forest, Puerto Rico - statanox.12C.anox.44.000.111 (v2)... | ecosystem: Environmental > Terrestrial >...
TCGTAAAGCGTGAAAGCGGCTTCGCCCGAAAACTTCGCCCCGCGGGAAAGTCCCTTGCTGCCCTCCTCGAGCAGCGCAAGCCCGCGCGCGAGCGTCTTGCGAAACCGCGTCTCTTCGAGCTTGAGCATCTCGGTGATCAGCGGCTCGGCGCGCGAGAGCTCGCCGTAAGCTTGGCCCATCTCGCGCACGAGCGTGGGCACGAGGCGCCACATCACCGGCTCGTCCGCACCGAGAAGCTGCGCGTGTCGCATGGCGCGGCGCATGATGCGGCGGAGCACGTAGCCGCGGCCCTCGTTCGACGGCAGCACGCCGTCGGCGATCAGGAACGAGGATGCGCGCAGGTGGTCGGCGATGACGCGGTGCGATACCCCACGCTCCCCTTCCGGCTCGACGCCCGTCAAGTCGGCGACGTGGGAGATGATCGCCCCGAACAGATCGATCTTGTAATTGTCGTGGGTGCCTTGCAGCACCGCCGCCATGCGCTCGAGCCCCATGCCCGTGTCGATCGACGGCCTGGGCAAGTCGACGCGCTCGCCGCCGGGCAGCTGCTCGAACTGCATGAACACGAGATTCCAGATCTCGACGAAGCGATCGCCCTCGGCCTCGGCCGAGCCCGGCGGTCCGCCCGGGATTTGCGCGCCGTGGTCGTAGAAGATTTCCGAACAGGGGCCGCAGGGGCCGAGCTCGCCCATCTGCCAGAAATTGTCGGAGCCGGCGATGCGCACGATCTTGCTCTCGGGCAACCCGGCGATCTTCTTCCAAAGATCGAAGGCCTGGTCGTCCTCGGAAAAGACGGTGACCATCAGGCGATCGACGGGCAGGCCGAACTCCTTGGTGATGAGAGTCCAGGCAAGCTCGATGGCGCGGTCCTTGAAGTAGTCGCCGAAGGAGAAATTGCCGAGCATCTCGAAGAATGTGTTATGGCGCGCGGTGTAGCCCACATTGTCGAGGTCGTTGTGCTTGCCGCCGGCGCGCACGCATTTCTGCGCGGTCACGGCGCGCACATAGAGGCGCTTCTCGAGGCCGGTAAAGACGTTCTTGAACTGCACCATGCCGGCATTGGTGAACATCAAGGTGGGATCGTTGCGCGGCACGAGCGGCGAGGACGGCACCACCTGATGGCCGTTCTCGGCAAAATAGTCGAGGAACTTCGACCTGATCTCGTTGACGCCGCTCATTGAGAAACGACTTTCGCTGACTGTGCGTCCGAACCCGGCTACGAGGATTGCGCTGCTTTTAACGACGCCTCCATGTTCTGTCCAGGAAGCGGACCTTGCCTCGGACGCGCCCTTACTCGTTGAGCGCCGATCGCTTATATAAGCGCATTCTCCCACTGCGCATGTCTTGCGCGCCCCTCGCCCAAGCAATCGTTGGACTGGACGATGACTTCACCGCCGCGGCAGCCCGCTTCGCGCCTGGAGGCGCTCTTGCGGGCGCGGCAATTCGCCTTCACCGCCGAGATCACGCCGCCGGTCTCCTGTGCGGCGGAGGATTTGCTGCGCAAGGCGCGGCCGCTTGCAGGGTTGGCCGATGCCGTCAACGTCACCGACGGCGCCGGCGCCCGCGCGCATCTTTCCGCGCCGATTGCGGCGTCGCGGCTGGTGCGGGAGGGCATCGAGCCCATCCTCCAATTCACCTGCCGCGATCGCAACCGGCTGGCGCTGCAGGCCGATCTCATGGGTGCCGCCGTAAGCGGCGTGCATAACATTCTCTGCCTCACCGGCGACGATCCGAAGGCGGGCGATCAGCCGCAGACCAAGCCGGTCTTCGACGTCGATTCGGTTACGCTGACCGCCATGGCGCGCGAGCTACGCGACAAGGGCGAGCTTCCCTCCGGCCGCAAAGTCGCCGGCCACGCGCGCTTCTTCCTCGGCGCCGCCGACATCCCCATCGATCCGCCGCCCGCGTGGCGGCCCGACAAGCTCGCGGCCAAGCTGGGCGCCGGCGCCGAATTCGTGCAGACCCAGTTCTGCATGGACGCAGGCGTGGTGCGCCGCTACGCCGCGCGGCTCCTCAACGACGCGCGCACACGGGATGCCTTTCTTCTCATCGGCGTTGCGCCGCTGCGCTCGGCGAAATCGGCGCGCTGGATGCAGCAGCGCCTCTACGGGACGATTATTCCTGAGCGCTCCATCGAGCGGCTGGAGCGCAGCGCCGATCCCGTCGCCGAGGGCGAGCGCATTGCCGTCGAGCTGATCGAAGAATTGGCCGCGATCCCCGGCGTTGCGGGCGCCCATCTGATGGCGCCCGCGAACGAAGCCGCGCTGCCGCGGGTCATTAGTGAGGCGCGCAAGCGGCTGCCGCGGTAGCGGGCTTTAGGCATTCACGCGCTTGAGGCGCGGCTCCTCAGCACGAGGGCATAACACTTCCCGCCCGTCACCCGCGGGGATTGCACCCGCGGGTCCATCCGCTTGGCGAGACTAACGCAACCTTTCGCAAAGCGATGGATTGCCGCTGCCGGCAATGACGGTCGGGGAGCTCGCTTACTCCGCGGCGTCCTCGTTCTCGCCGCCTTCCTCGCCTGCGAGGATTTTCTCGGCGATGAGGCCGGCGTTTTGCCGGATCGCGGTCTCGATCTTGGCGGCGATGTCGGGGTTGGCCTTGAGGAATGCCTTGGCGTTCTCGCGGCCCTGGCCGATGCGCTGGCTGTCATAGGAGAACCAGGTGCCCGATTTTTCGACCACGCCCGCTTTCACGCCGAGGTCGATCAACTCGCCGCTCTTCGACACGCCTTCGCCGTACATGATGTCGAATTCGACCTGCTTGAACGGGGGCGCCAGCTTGTTCTTGACCACCTTGACGCGGGTCTGGTTGCCGACCACCTCGTCGCGCTCCTTGATCGCGCCGATGCGGCGGATGTCGAGGCGCACCGAGGCGTAGAATTTGAGCGCATGCCCGCCGGTCGTGGTCTCGGGCGAGCCGTACATCACGCCGATCTTCATGCGGATCTGGTTGATGAAGATCACCATGGTGTTGGAGCGGTTGATCGAGGCAGTGAGCTTGCGTAGCGCCTGGCTCATCAGGCGCGCCTGCAGCCCGGGCTGGCTGTCGCCCATTTCGCCTTCGAGCTCGGCACGCGGGACGAGCGCGGCAACCGAATCGATGACGAGCACGTCGACGGCGCCCGAGCGCACCAGCGTGTCGGCAATTTCGAGCGCCTGCTCGCCGGCGTCGGGCTGCGAGATCAAAAGATCGTCGACATTGACGCCGAGCTTGCGCGCATAGATCGGATCGAGCGCGTGTTCGGCGTCGATGAAGGCGCAAATGCCGCCCTTCTTCTGCGCCTCCGCTAGGCAATGCAGCGCGAGCGTGGTCTTGCCGGATGATTCCGGTCCGTAGATTTCAACCACGCGGCCGCGCGGCAAGCCGCCGATGCCGAGCGCGATGTCGAGGCCGAGCGAGCCGGTGGAGACGGTTTCCACGTCCATCGACTTGTCGTTCTTGCCGAGCCGCATGATCGAGCCCTTGCCGAAAGTGCGCTCGATCTGCGAGAGCGCGGCATCAAGGGCCTTCGATTTATCCATTGAGGAACCTTCGACGAGACGTAATGCAGTGGTCATTGCTCCCACTCCTTATAGGACCGGATTCGGACGACCGACAACGAACGGCCAGGAAGGGAGCAATGTACACTATTTGTTCTCAGTTCGCAATATGTTCTTTTTTGCGAATGGGGCGATGTCCTAATTCCGAGGCCATTGTTCTAACTGTCCTAATTTCGAACCGAATGGCGTTAACTTGCGTTCGTCATCTGCCGGACGAACGGGCGACGGTCATGCCGACCAGGGCAGAGCGGTATCGTCGACGCGCACGCGAGTGTTTGAAGCTGGCGAAAGTTGTTCCGCGCGGCGAAGCCTACGATACCGTCATATCGATGGCCCGAGAGTGGGCGCGACTGGCGGACGAAGAAGAACGGGCGTCCAAAGGGCAGCAACAGCAGCAAATTCAGCCCGACGACAAGAAGGAATAGACCGCCTCAGTTGTCGGCCTCGTCCTTGTCGCCCTGCTCCGCAAGAATTTCCTTATCCAATTCGAGCTTGCGGATGGTAGTGTCCTAACTCCGAAGCTCTGTCCTAATTCGAATCTTGAACTGTCCTAATTTGGATTCTGGTCCTACCGTCCCTTGATGGACCGGAAGCCCGATTTGAATTTTGCAGTTGGCCGGATTTGCCCTTTGCAAAACGGCACGGCCGTATGTGCAAAGCGTCACACAACTCTCATGAGTACCGCGCTACCGTCGCGCCGTGCCCGACCTTACAATCGCTTTGGCTATTGCAGCCGTTGGATTTGCCCTCGGATATGGCGTGCGCGAATTCATTTCCCGTCGGCGCCGCCAGGCCGAACGGGTTCGGCGCCGCGCTATAGGGTTGGAGTAGGCCGCCTCAGTTGGCAGAAGCCATGCTGACCTGGTGGCGCGGCTCGGCCGGCACGGGAGGCGCCGTGAGCGGCGGTTTCGGGATTGTGAGTCGCGCCTATGGGGAGGCGATTCCCGGCAGTTAGCGCTGGGAACTAATCCACCCATCCGGCGTTCTGTCAGCGACCGTACCGTCCTGCTAACAGCGATCGCAATGCCAAGTCAGCGGTATTACAGGCAACGAGCAAGAACGCTGCTGGCTTGGTCCAGGGCTACCAAAGACAAGGCCTACGCGGCGCAGCTGCGGCTGCGTGCCGCAAATGAACTGGAGCAAGCCGAGCACGCGCGCGAAGCCGTCACCGACCTCAACCCGCTGCTCAGCGAATTCAACGCCGGCCAAATGCGCAAAGAGGGAAAAGAAGGCTAATCCGACCTTGTCGCCCTTGCCTCTTCGCGCTTGCGACCGGCGCCCGCCGACATCCTGAGTCCCCCATGACACGCAGCAAAGCGCAGGACTACCGGAGCCTCGCGCAAGAGTGCCGGGTGTTGGCGCGCACGCTCTCAACCGACGAGGGTCGTGCGCAATTAATGGCAATGTCGGACGTCTGGGAGCGCCTGGCGGATCAGCAGGAGCAAGGCTCCGATTTCACCGGCGTGTCCCCGCCCGCGGCCGAGCAATCCGCAATCCAGCAGCAGCAGCAGATTCAGCCTAAGGACGACGACGAGGAGTAGCCGCGCCCCCTGCGGCCAGACTTCAAGGGCGAGCGCAGGCGCCCTTGGGCGCGGGGATCCTTTTTGCGGCGTTTTGAGCTATCTCAATGACAAAGCCGGCAAGCGCCTATCAAAATGCCCATCGCGCGCGCGGTCTACGAACGGTCTGGAATCGCGACTGGACGCCAGCCGAGGCCGCAAAGAACCCCCGACACGCGCGTGTCGGGGGTTCTTCTTTGTCCAGGCGGCGCGGAGGGGCGACCGGGGAAGGAGATGGGCTCGTTATTGCTTCTCGTAGCCACACCTTTTTACCAGCCCGACCGTCCAGCAGCCCGTTTCCATGCAGCTTTCGAACCGCCGCTGGCACACCTTCTGTGTACCGCAATGGGCGCGCGCTTGCGAGCATGTGGCGCGCTGCTGGGCCGATGCCTCGCCGGAGAACATTGCCAGCAGGGGCATGCCAAGCATGGCAACGAGGGCGGTCGCGACGATAAGGCGTGCCATCATTCGTTCTCCCCAAAATGCAGATCGCGCCCAAATCCTATGGCGAGATTGCAAAGCGGGCCAGTATCCCGATGGCATGTGCAGCTTTGCGCCCACATTTTCTGCTCGCGACCAGATCGAGCTACCTCTGACGGGCCCGATTCGGCAGAAATGTCACACGAGCGTCCTTTCTGATTCGAGGCTGTTGCCGAAAGCGCGACGGTCGCGGTACCTTGCCGGCATCACGATCTGCCAGAATCGTGGTGACACATCTGCACACGAGAGCCCCGGACCTACCACGGCCGGGGCTTCTCTCTTTTTTTGGCCGGCCGCGACGCTGCGAGCCGCGCATGACCGACGCGGCAGTGCTGTCCAGGCGGACGGTCGATTTCAGCGCTGACGCACATTCCTGCGATCGTCGACGTGGACCCAAACCGCCGGGCGAGTAAGATGAGGCCGTTTCGAGAAGAGCAAGCGGGGCACCTAGCAGCAACCAAAGGAGAGAAACAGATGCGCAAAGTCACGCTCGCCCTGGCGATCGCGTTGGCTTTCGCGGGATCTGCGGTCTTGACGGCCGACGCGCAAACCTCGCGCGGGGCAAATAACGTCGGCGCTGCTGCGCAGAATTTTACCCCGATCGAACAGGCGGCCTGTCGCGGATGGGGACCGTATTGCCGGCCGGGTTTCGTCCGCGTGTGCGGTCGGTGGCGCTGCTGGTGCCGTCCTTGCTGGTGAGGACGCCGACAACGACGAGGCCGCCGCATGCGCGGCCTCGTTTGCACATGATCTTAAATGAGCCGCCGTGAGGGGCGGGACCCGCATCATGGTCGCGGAATTCAGAGGACCTCCGCCGCATGACCTCGGCACCGCGGAACTGGCAACCGCTCACGTGATCGAGGACAATGTCGAAGTGACGCTGCATCTGCTCGACGATTGGCACCGTCCCATGGGGCCCATCGTTCGTGTACAGATGACGGCGGACGTGGCGCGCGCGCTGGCGGAACGCTTGACCACGGCAGCCGCCCAAGCGGAGGCTCCCAAATAGGTGGGCCGCGAGGCGCAACGCCGACAGCGAAGGCGCGCCCGCGATGCAGCGGTCGGGGAGAGCGGCATCGGGCCGCCCCTTCAGCGACAGAATGCCGTCCTAATTTGCTGGCCTGATAGTCGCCGGAATTAAGAGAGGCTCCATGCAAGTCCGCTGGTTCATGATTGCCTTGCTGATGGCGCCGTTGGCGCTCTCCGCATGCGAAGAGAAGCAGGCCCCCCAGGGCGAAAAGGGCGAAGCCGGACCACCCGGACCCGCGGGCCCCGCCGGTCCTGCCGGGCCACCCGGGCCGGGCGGAACCGTCATTCGCTTCGTCGACGGAGAGTGTCGGCAGGCCTGCACGGTTGCGTGCGAGGCGAACGAGCGAATCCTCACGACGCACGCCCTTAATCCCGGCGGCACGTTCGTGTTCGAGGAGGACAATCGGGCCACGTTCCGGCCGCAGCGGCAAGGGACGACGGTGAAAATCGTGGTCGCCTGCGTTCCCAGATAACGCTTCTTCACCTCGGAACCCCACAACGCCCGCGGATCCGGCGCACGATGGCGACAATCTCATCGCGGCTGCAGGCCATCGCGCCGAGCGCGAGCGCACGCTGGCGCTCGTAAGCAGTGAGATCGTAGTGGGGCACCGCGGTGCGGGGCGGCCCCTGATACGACGCGCGATGAATGCCCAACGTCGCCGCGAAGCGATGGAGATCGTCGGTGTCGTCGGCGAGCAAATGTGCCCATTTGAGCCCCTGCCAATCCCAAATCGCCGCATCGACGTAAACGCCGCCGCGTCGCAGCTCGGGTACAGCTACGCCGTTCGCAGCGTCCACGCCGACGATGGCGCGAACAGAGACTCCCTCGGCCATTGCCCCTTTTCCCGCGATTGAACGCAAACGCCAACCCCCACGGCGTGTCCCGATCCATTGGAACTTTAACATGCCCCCGAGGGCAGCGCGGGGTGCGAACCGACTCACCCAGGAACCTTTCCGGCCGATCCTCGTTGAGTCCGGTTGTGAACATAGGGTGGGGGATGCGGGTCAGGTTGAAGCGCCATGGTTTCTCAGGATCAGTATCAGCAGCGGGCAAGCGAGTGCATTCGCTTGGCCGAAGCATCGGTCGACGAGAAGGAGCGCAAGACATGGCGTGACTTGGCCCTGTGCTGGCTGCGGCTTTCCGAGCACGCGGAGGCGTTTCGCCGCAAGGCAGCCTGACCATCAGGAGGAGACCGGTCGATGAACCCATCGGAAGAATTTCTCAGGCACGCGGCGGATTGCCAGCGCATGGCCAAGTTCACGCGCGATCCCGCCAGCAAGGCGACATGGAGCCGGATGGCCGAGCGATGGCAGCACTGCGCTGAAGTTTTCGACCGGCAGCGCGCGGCCGCAAGGCCTCATCCGCGACACCGCCGAGGCGCCTTCGAGGTCCAGTACCGCGAAGCGGGATAGCTCACGAACAGTGGCGGCGCGTCGTCTCTCAGGTTCGGGGATTAAGCCCCATCTGCGTTAGCACCGCGCGGCCGAAGAGGCTGTAGGGATTGCCGAGCTGCTCCATCACCTCGAAGTGGTTGTAGCCTTCCATCACCGCGAGCGTCACGGGCTTGCCGGCAGCCTTCACCGCCGCGGCGAAGTCGCGGCTTTGACGCTGGAACTCGGGCGTTTCCAAAGTGCCGTGAACCAGCGCAACCGGCGCCGCCAGGCGATCGATGTGGCGCTGCGCGCTGAGCTGTTCCTCCATCTCATCGGTGAACTTCACGTAGCTCGATCGCTTGGAGAGCCGCACCGGCTTGAGATCGAACATGCCGCTCCCGCACACACCGCCCTTGATCAGGGTGGGCGGCAGGCTGAAATCCTTTTGCCAATCCGTCGTCAGCAGCACGTCGGTGAGATGCCCGCCCGAAGAGTGGCCGCAGACGTAGAGCCGCTCAGGGTCGCCGCCGAAGCTCTTGGCATTGCGGTAGACCCAGGCGACGGCGCGGCGCACCTGCTCCGCCATGACCATCAGATCGCCGCCGGTTTCCAACACGTTATTGAAATCGGGCACGACATAATGTGCGCCGGCCTCGACGAACAACTCGGCCGCATAGGCGTAGTTTTTGGCGAGGCCCGCGCGCCAGGCGCCACCGTGAACGAAGATGCTCACGGGGGCGTTCGGCACTCTGGCGGTGAACACGTCGAGTGCCTCGATCGTCGTTGGCCCATAGGCGAAACGTTTGGGCGGCCCGAGCCGTTCGCGGACGAGCTCGCTGTTGCGGGCGCAGCGCTTGAGGACCTGGTCGCGATTGGGGGCGTAGACGGACTGATCATAGGCGTCGTCGAGGTCTTGCTGGTCCATGTCGAGCCAAACCAGCGGGCCCTTGACGCGGGACGCTTGCGGCGGCCCTTGCGCCAATGCCGGTGCTCCCGCGCCGAGGACGGCGGTGGCGGCGATCAGCGCGCGTCGCGTGATCGTCTCGCCCGCGCTTTGCGGCGTGAGGACATGGAAGTGCGCTCCTACGCGGCGGGGTTGAGCCGCATCTGCGCCAACACGGCGCGCCCGAGCAGGCCGTAAGGATTGGCCAGCGTCTCCAGCATCTCGAAGTGGTTGTAGCCCTCGCCGACGAGGAGCTCGACCGGTTTGCCGGCCGCCTTCACCGCCGCGTAGAAGTCGCGCGCTTGGCGCTGGAATTCCGGCGTCTCGCAAGTGCCGTGCGCCAAAATGAGCGGCGCGTGGAGCTTGTCGAGGTGCCGCTGCGCGCTCAGCGCCTCCTCCATCTCGTCGGTGAACTTGACGTATTTCGAGCGCTTGGAGAGCCGCACGGGCTTGAGATCGTACATGCCGCTGCTCAGCAGCGCACCCTTGAGGATGTCGACGGGAAGATTTTCCTTGCGCCAGTCGTGAGTCACCACGCAGCCGCCGATATGCGAGCCGGAGGAATGCGCGCTGAGATAAAGGCGCGCCGGATCGCCGCCGAATGTGGCGGCATTTTTGTAGACCCAGCCCACCGCGCGGCGCACCTGCTCGACCATGGGAAAGAGGCTGCCGGCGGCATCGTCGACATTGGTGAAGTCGAGGATGACGTAATGCGCACCTGCGCGCACGAACGGTTCGGCGAGACAGGAATAGTCGGCGGCGCGGTTGGCGCGCCAAGCGCCACCATGGATGAAGATATTGACCGGCGCATTCGTTTGCTTGGTGCGGTAGATGTCGAGCTTTTCGATCTCCGTCTTCCCATAGGCGACGCGCTCGGGTTCTCCGATGGCGGCGCGCGCGCGGGCGCTGTTGGCGAGGCGGCGCTGGGTGACCTGTTCGCGGTTGGGCGCGTAGACGATCTGATCGTAGGCGTCGTCGAGCGCCTGCTGGTCCATGTCGAGCCAAACGAGCGGACCTCTCGCCCGCGGCGCCGGCGCTCGCGCGGCAACCGCCGCGCCAGCGGCCGAGATCACACCTCGGGAAACATTGTCGTCATGTTGCATAGGCGCGCACCGGGATGCTGAATATCATTGCGAAGCCATCTTATCGCGCCATCGGCACCTCGCTGCAAGCCGGTCAGTCCATTCGCTTTGGACGACGTTGCGTCCATTGCCCCGGTGGAACGTGTCAACGCGCGTGGCAGCGCCCGTGGCCGGTCTACTCGGCGGCATCATCGGAACCGGGTTCGGCACTATGGCCGG
>Ga0306924_10008763_pt1 | contig 10226 bp, 7 predicted proteins | sample sta12Can44000111_FD_203756 | JGI IMG/M metagenome (GOLD analysis project Ga0306924, IMG submission 203756) | Lab enrichment of tropical soil microbial communities from Luquillo Experimental Forest, Puerto Rico - statanox.12C.anox.44.000.111 (v2)... | ecosystem: Environmental > Terrestrial > Soil...
AGCGAGCGCATCGACGAGGTGCGCTGCTCGGAGGTGCTCAACTACAACACCTACAACCAGCCCATGGTGCTCTTCGACATCATGGGCTTCGGCCACGACCTGCACGACGTGCCGTTTCTGCTCTCTCCCGGCGTCTTGACCATGGCGTGGGGCAGCGTCGTCCGCCAGATCGCGGCGGGCCTCGGCGTCACCCTCACCGACGTCCGAGAGTGGTACGAGCGCGAGCCGGCGCCGGAGGACTTCGAGGTGGACGCAGGCGTCATCAAGGAGGGCACGGCGGCCGCACTGCACTTCGAGGTCCGTGGCATGGTGGGCGACAAGGCGGTCGTCGTGCTCGAGCACGTGACCCGGCTACGCGACGACTTGGGGAAGGAGTGGCCGCAGCCGGCGGGTCACGGCTGCTACCGCGTGGAGATCACCGGTGAGCCCAACTACACGATCGACCTGCAGCTCATGGGCACCGACGGGGACCACAACACGGCGGGCCTCAAGGCGACGGCCATGCGGCTCGTCAACGCCGTGCCGTCGGTCGTCGCCGCTGCCCCGGGACTGGTCACCGCGCTCGATCTGCCGATGGTCACCGGGCGCGGACTCGTCGTCACCTGAACCTCGTCTGCACCCGGACCGCAACGCCGGCGAGTGCGGCGCGCCGGCGCGCCACAACGCACGGAAAAGAAGATCGACCGATTGTTAAGGCGGTGGGACCGACGGGCGACAGGATCGTGTGTCCGAAGCCACACCCGTCCGCACGCGCGCCCGTTGCCGGACGGCGTTCCTCGCGGCGGGTCCCGTCGCCGTCGTGCTCATCCTGTCCGCAGGCGGGCTGGCGCGCGGCGCCGAGGCGGAATCGACTGCACCGGTCACGACGACGGTCGAGCAGGGCGGCCCCGACGTCGCGGACACGCCGACCCCGAGCGACACCGGGGGCGTCAGCCTCCCGGGTGCCTCGGACGGCTCGTCCATGTCGGCCGGGCAGACGATCGCGGTGTCGATCCTGCCGGGTCCGCTGACGGTGTCGCCGAGCTCGCAGTCCATCGCCTTCTCCGGCGACCGCGGCGGCACCGACGTCGGCGACCTCGCCGCGGTCACCGTCGTCGACGCCCGCGGCAGCCTGGTCGGCTGGACCGCCACCGTTGCCCTGCGGTCGGTCTCGGGACTGGACGCCTCGCAGTTGGCGCACGCCCGCCTCTGCGTGTCCCCCGACACCGCCGACGTCGTGGCGGGCAACCCCCCCGAGGTGCGGTCGGCCACGGGGTCGTGCGGCACCCTCGGCGTCCCGCTCGCGGTCTTCTTCGCCGCGCCCAACGGCGGCGGCGGCACCTTCTCGGACACCGCGGGCTTGACGCTGCAACTGCCGGCCGGCCTCGGCTCGGACCGGGTCACGGCCTCGGTCGCCGTCGCGGTGCAGTAGGCGGCCTGCGGGGCTCCACCGCCAGGCGATCGCCCTCGGCTCAGGGAGCGCTTCCGCCCGGGCCCCGCCGGGCCCGAGTGGTGTGGGGGTCAGTTCCTCGGGCCGCCTCGTCCGACACTGTTCGCCAATGAGAAGGATGGGGGGGTCGCCGTGGAACTCACCACTCGGCCCGTCGGGGCCGGCGGCCTATGTCGTCCTAATTATCCCCCGTGGAGGGGTCGATGACAGTGGAAACTTTGGAGACCGAGTCGGCCGGGAAGCCACCGCAGCGGGCGTGCTCGAAGATGATGTCCGGGTCGGGCGCCACGTAGACGCAGTAGATCTTGTTCTCGGTCACGTAGCTCTGCAGCCACTTGATCTCCGGGCCGAGCTCGGCGATCACCTTGTTGGACTTGACGCTGATGTCGTGGAGCTCGTCCGCGGTCAGCTTCCCTGCGCCGGGAATTTCGCGCTCGATCACATACTTCGGCATTGTTGCCCCTTTAGCTGGTAACATACTGAGAGTATCTCTCCCACATACGATAGGTATGAACTCTTACATACTATGAGTATGGATGTCAACCGCCGTGTCGCCCAGGGGGACGCCACCCGGGCCGCCCTGATCCGCGAGGCCCGCACGTTGTTCGGCGTGCGGGGCTACGCCGAGACCGCCGTGGACGACGTGGTGGCCGCGGCGGGCATGACCAAGGGCGCCGTGTACCACCACTTCGACGGGAAGGAGGGGCTCTTCCGCGCGGTCTTCGAGCAGGTCCACCGCGAGGTCACCGACCAGGCCGCGGCCGAGTTCCTCGGCCCCGATCCGTGGGAGGCGCTCTTGGCGGGGTGTCGGCTGTGGGTCGACGCGCACCTCGACCCGGTGGTGCGCCGCATCGCCCTCGAGGACGCGCGCTCCGTCCTGGGCTGGGACGTCGTGCGTGACATTGAGAACCGGTTCGGCACCGTGGCGCTGCGCGGTGCCCTCCGGCGGGCCATGAACGCCGGCGTGCTCGAGCGTCAGCCGCTCCGCCCGCTGGCGTTGCTCCTCATCGGCGCCCTCGGCGAGGGCTGCCTCTACATCGCCGAGGCGGACGACCCGGTGCTGGCTCGGGCCGAGGTGCGCGAGCTCGTCACCCGGATGCTTTCGACGTTTCGCGTCCCGGCTCCGTAGCCGTCGGCCGAGCTCGCGGTTGACGCGAGCCCCCAGTCGGACTACGAGAAACCGCAGTGTCGACGGAGATTCCGGCCGAAACCATGGCCTCCGTATCCCCGGCGAAGGGCGCCCGAAGGTCGTGGCGGGCGATCTTCTTCGCCCCGGTCGGCGATGGGCAACGCCGCACCCGGGGCTCCGACGGGGTCCGGGTCATCCTGGCCGTCCTGGCCGTGGTCTGCGCCGTCTTGGTGCTGCAGTCCAACTCGCACCCCGAGGGCGTCATCACCCATTTCCTGAGCCCTCCGCCCTACGGAGTCCGCTGGCTGGTCGCGCTCTTCTGGATCGGCGGGTCCTTCGGGACGATCGCCTTCCTCATTTTGGTCGCGGGCATCGCTCGGCGCTGGATGATCGTCCGGGACCTCGCCGCCGCAGCCGTCGGGACGCTGATCGTCAGCGGGCTCCTCGTGGCCGCACTCGGCGCCAGCGGCGGGCGGCCGCACAGCATCGAGTTCTACGGCTACACGTTGAGCTTCCCGGTGCTGCACGTCGCGCTGACGCTGAGCGTCGCCACGGCCGCACTCCCCTATCTCTCCCGCACCGTCCAGCGGCTCATTGAGCTGATCGTCTTCCTCGCCATCGTCGCCACGGTGGTGGCCGGCCACGGGCTTCCGGCCAACGTGCTCGGGAGCATGGCCATCGGCTGGGGCGTGACCGCGGCGGTGCATCTCGTTTGGGGCTCGCCGCTGGGACTGCCCTCGGGGGACGAGCTGCGAGCGGCGCTGGCCACGGTCGGGATCGACGCCGTCTCCGCCGCGCCGACCCGGCATCAGACGTGGGGCGCCGCCCACTACACGGTCGACACGCAGTCGGGCGAGGCCCTGCTCGTGTCGTTCTACGGCCGGGACGCCGCCGACGCCCAGCTGCTCGGCAAGCTGTACCGCCTCGTGGCCTACCGCAACACGGGACCGCCCCTCAGCCTGACGCGGATCCAACAGGTGGAGCACGAGTCGTCGGTGACGCAGCTGGCCGCGCGGTCCGGCGCCCGCGTGCCGCGCGTGCTCAGCGCCTCGGAGATCGGGCCCAGCCACGACGCGGTGCTGATCGCCCAAGCGCCGACGGGCGTGCCGCTCGACGAACAGACCGACGAGTCGGTCTCCGACGAGATCCTCGACGACCTGTTCACCCAGATGCTTGACCTGCGATCGGCGCGGATCTCGCACGGCGCCGTCAACACGCACACGATCGTCGCCGATACGGATCGCGGCACGACGACCTTGGTCGACTTTCGCAACGGGATCTCCAACGCCGGCGACTTCCTCCTCGACCAGGACCTGGCCGGCGCACTGGCCGCCGCGGCGCTCGTCGCCGGCCCGCAGCGGACGGCGCACTCGGTCGTTCGTGTCGTCCCGGCCGAGTTGTTGCCCGGGATGCTGAGCCATCTCCGTCGCGCCGGGCTCGACCCCGCCATCACCGTCGCGCTCAAGGGCAAGAAGCATCTGCTCGACGACCTCAGGTCGACCACGGCGCAGCTGGCAGGCATTCAGGTTCCCGAACTGGTCGAGCCGCGGCGCCTCAGCTGGAACCAGGTCCTCGTCGCCGCCGGCTCCCTGGTCGGCGGATGGGCGCTCATTTTGGTGCTGATCAACGCGTCGCATTCGATCAACACCATCCGGAGCGCCCAATGGGGCTGGGTCATCGCGGCGGCGCTCCTGTGCGCCACCGCCTATGTGGGCGGGGCGACCTCGAACCGCGGCAGCGTCCCGGGCGCGCTCCCCATGGGTCGCGTCATCGGCCTCGAGCTCGCCAACTCCTTCACCACGCTCGCCGGTGGCAACGCCGCCGTGCTGGCGACACAGGTGCGGTTTTACCAACAGCAGGGCTTCGACACCACGACCGCGGTGACCTCGGGCGCGCTCCTCAGCCTGTCGAGCTTGCTGGTCAAGCTGGTGCTCTTCCTGATCGCCCTGCCGATCGCGTGGAGCACCTTCCACTTCGGTCACAGCCTGCACCAGGGCAACCACGCCAAGGTCCTCTACGGGCTCCTCGCCGTCGTGATCGTCGTCGGCGTCGTGCTCACGGCGGTCCTCGCCGTTCCCCGTTGGCGGCAACAGGTCAAGGAGAAGCTGCGGCCCAAGGTCAGCACCGTCGTCGCCGACTTCAAGGCGTTGGCGACGCAACCGATCAAGATCGTGCAGCTGTTCGGAGGCCAGGTTGCGTCGCAGCTGCTCGTCATTCTGGCGCTGGGTGCCGCACTGCACGCCTTCGGGACCCATCTCTCGGTCGCCGCGCTCATCATCGCGTCGACGATGGCAGGGGTGTTGGCGTCGGCGTCGCCCGCCGGTGGCGGCATGGGTGTGGCCGAAGCCGGTCTGATCCTGGCGCTCACCGCGGCGGGGATCTCGAAGAACGAGGCGACGGCGGCCGTCTTCGTACAGCGGAGCTTCACGGCCTACCTCCCGCCGATCATCGGTTGGTTCACCTTGATGTGGATGCGACGGAGGGACTACCTCTGAGCGCGACCCGCGAACGCCACGCCGTCAGCGGAAGTCCCGGCTCGCCGGCACCGGCGTCCCCACGCCGAGGGCCTCGACCCGCTCGGCGTCGAAGCTGACCGCCCCCTGCCCCTTGCGCACGCGCCCGCGGATCAACAGCACGGGCGCATGGCGGGCGACGTGCTTCCAGCGCGCCCAGGCGCCGCGCGAGAACACGACGTTGACGTGGCCCGTCTCGTCCTCGAGGTTCACGAAGACCGCGCCACGCGCCGTCTCGGGATGCTGGCGGTGCGTCACCACGCCCGCGACGGTGGCCCGGTCCCCGTCCTCCAGCGCCTCCAGGGCGACCGCCGTCAGCACGCCCATCGCCTCGAGCCGCTCACGCGCCAGGTGCATGGCGGTCTGCTCGGGCGCCAGCCCGAGGGCCCACAGGTCGTCGCCCACCGCGTCGTAGAGGCTCGGCTCGGGCAGCGCCGGCGCGTCCGCCCCCACGACCACACCGGGCAGGCGGTCGGGCGTGCTCTGCGCGGCCGCCCCCGCCGCCCACAGCAGGCGCCGGCGCACCGACGTCATCGACCGAGCCGGTGCCGCGGGCTCGACGACCGTGCCCTCCGGGTCCAGTGCGCCGGCGGCGGCCAGCGTCTCGAGCTGGGCCTGGTTCACCCCGGCCCGGCGCACCAGGTCCTCGCCGCCGGACCAGGGGCGGCCGGCCACGATGCGCTCCGCCGTCGCCTCCCCCACCCCGCGCACCGAGCCGACGCCCAGCCGCAGCACCGGCGCCGCCGGGCAGCCCTCGAGCGACGCGCCCACCCCGGAGTGGTTCACGTGCGGGCGCCGCACCGAGACGTGGTGGCGGCGGGCGTCGGCCACCAGCGACTGGGGCGACCAGAAGCCCATGGGCTGCGAGTTCAACAGCCCCGCCGTGAAGGCGGCCGGGTAGTGCAGCTTCAGCCAGGCGGAGGAGTACACGAGGTGTGCGAACGACACCGAGTGCGACTCGGGGAAGCCGAAGTTGGCGAAGGCGGCCAGCGCCTCGAAGACCTGATCGGCCACCTCGCCCGTCACGCCCCGCGCCGCCATCCCGTCGTAGAGGCGCGCCCGCATCTTCTCCATGCGCGCCGCGGAGCGTTTGGCCGCCATGGCCTGACGCAACTCGTCGGCGTCGGCCGCGCTGAACCCGGCGATGGCGACCGCCATCTCCATGAGCTGCTCTTGGAACAACGGCACCCCGAGCGTGCGCTTCAGGATCGGCTCGAGCAGCGGGTGCAGGTAGGTGACCGGCTCCTCGCCCCGGCGCCGGCGGATGTAGGGGTTGACCGCGTGCCCCTGAATGGGGCCGGGCCGGATGAGCGCCACCTCGATCGCGATGTCGTAGAAGGTGCGCGGCGCCACCCGGGGCAGCGTCCCCATCTGGGCGCGGCTCTCCACCTGGAAGACCCCGACCGTGTCGGCCCGGCACAACAGGTCGTAGACCGCGGGCTCCTGGGGGAGCTGCCCGAGGTCGACGTCCACCCCGTGGAAGTCGCGCACGAAGTCGACCATGCGGTGCAGGGCCTCGAGCATGCCGAGGCCCAGCAGGTCGAACTTCACCAGCCCGATGGCGGCGCAGTCGTCCTTGTCCCACTGCAGCACGGTGCGGCCCGGCATGCGCCCCCACTCCACCGGGCAGACCTCGACGACCGGGCGGTCGCACAGCACCATGCCGGCCGAGTGGATGCCGAGGTGGCGGGGCCGGTCGAGCACCTCGGCGGCGAGCTCGGCCACCAGCGGCGGCACGCCACCGGCCTGGTCCACCGCCTCGTGCACGACGTCGGCGGAGGCCGGGCCGCGGTGATAGCCGGCGTCGATGCCCGACGACCACACGTTCACCTGCTCCTGGGTGAAGCCGAAGGCCTTGCCCACGTCGCGCACCGCCGAGCGCGGCCGGTAGGTGATGACGTTGGCCACCTGGGCCGCGTGGCGGCGGCCGTAGCGTTCGTAGACGTACTGGATCACCTCCTCGCGCCGCTCCGACTCGATGTCCACGTCGATGTCGGGCGGCCCGTCGCGCGCCGGCGACAAGAAGCGCTCGAAGAGCAGCCCGAGGTCCACCGCGTCGACGTTGGTGACGCCGAGCGCGTAGCACACCGCGGAGTTGGCGGCCGAGCCGCGTCCCTGGCAGTAGATGTCCAGCTGCTTGCAGACCCGGGCGATGTCCCACACGATGAGGAAGTAGCCGGCGAAGCCGAGCTGGCCGATCACGTCGAGCTCGTGCTCGATCTGCTTCCACGCCCCCGGCACGCGCTCGTCCTCGGGCGGCCCGTAGCGCGCCCGCGCCCCCTCGTGCACCAGCCGGCGCAGGTAGCCCTGCTCGTCCAGGCCGTCGGGGACGGGGAAGTCGGGCAGCCGCGGCGCCACCAGCCGCAGGTCGAAGGCGCAGGCGCGGCCGAGCTCGGCGGCGCGCTCGACCACGCCGGGCCAGCGGGCGAAGCGCCGCGCCTGCTCGGCCCCCGAGCGCAGGCAGGCGGCCGGCGACGAGGGAAGCCAGCCCTCGAGCTCGACCAGGGGTCGGCGCGCCCGCACGGCGGCGAGCGTGGTGGCGAGGCGGAACCCGGCCGGCGTGGCGTAGTGCACGTTGTTGGTGGCCACGGCGTCGACGCCCCACTCGACGGCCAGACGCGCCAGCGCGTCGTTGCGCGCCGTGTCCACCGGGTCACCGTGGTCCCACAGCTCGAGCGCCACGTGGTCGCGGCCGAACACCTCCACCAGCCGGCCGACTTCGCGTGCGGCCGCCCGCGGCCCCGCGTCCATCAGCGCGGCGGGGACCGCCCCCTTGCGACAGCCGCTCAGCACCACCCAGTGCCCGCCCGCGGCGCGGGCCAACGCGTCGAGCGTGAAGACCGGGCGTCCCTTCTCGCCGCCCTCGAGGTGCGCGTCGGCCAACACGGTGGAGAGGCGGGCGTAGCCCTCGGGGTCGCGGGCGAGGACGACGAGGTGGGCGCCGGTCGGGTCCGACTCGCCGGTGCGCAGGCTGGCCGGCGCCAGCGTCACCTCGGAACCGAAGACGGTCGGCAGCCCGCACAGGCGCGCCGCCTCGGCGAAGCGCACCACGCCGTAGAAACCGTGATGGTCGGTGAGCGCGAGCGCGCTGAGCCCGAGCCGCGCCGCCTCGGCCACCAGCTCCTCGGGGTCGCTGCTGCCGTCGAGGAAGCTGAAGTCCGAGTGCGCGTGCAGCTCGGCGTACTCGGCGTACTCAGTCATAGAGCGCCTCCACCCACCACTGCCCGCGCTCGGTGCGCAACAGGCGCGCCACGCCGTCCTCGGTGACGATCTGCAGGCGCGCCGTGCGCCGGCGCGTCGCCCACCAGCGCTCGGTCACCGGCCACGGACCGGCCCACCCCGTCACGGCCTGCCACGGCCCTTCGTCCACCGACACCAGCTCGATCGGCGCGCTGAGCAAGCCCCGCCCGCTGACCGCGACGGCGCGGCCGTCGGCGTCGACGACCTCGGCCCGCCGGGGGACGCGCAGCACCTCGGCCGGCGCCGGGGGCGGCAACCGTCCCGGCCACGGCGCGCCCGCTCCCGGGGCCGACGCCGCGTCGGGGCTCCCCCACGGGACCAGCACGGACTGGGCGGCCGGGTCGCGCCCGCCTTGCACCCGGCCCAGCAGCACGGCCTCGATGCCCAGGCGCGCCTGTACCTTGACGACGGCGCGCGCGGCGCGGCGGTCGGCCTCCGACGCGCCGCCGAAGAAGCCCGGCTGGAACGGCGAGGGTGGGGCGTCACCCCGGTCGGGGTCCTCGCCCCGGGCCACCCGCAGTCGCCGCTCGATGCCGCGGTCGCGCAGTCCCGGCAGCTCCCCGCTCTCGCCCCGGGCCACCGCGTGGCAGAGCGCGGCGTCCGCGCCGAAGCGGTCCGACACGCTCGCCGCCGGCAACGCGGCGAGCTGACCGAGCGTGGTGATGCCGAGCCGCTGCAGGGTCACGGCGAGATCCGGCCGCGCCAGCGTCGCCACCGACCACGGGGCCAGGAAGTCCGCCGTGCCGCCGGGGGGGACGATCAGCTCGGCGCGCGCGGCGAGCACCGCGGCGAAGAGGCCGTCGGCGACGCCGATCGTGGCCTGCTCGCCCACCGCCACGGCCAGCTGAGCGGCGACCGCCTCCTCGCCGCCGAAGAAGCGGGCGGGGCCGCGCGCGGGGAGCGCGCACACCCCGAGCCGGACGGGATGGGTCCAGGGGCACAGCTCGGCCGCCCGCGCCACCACCCGGGCGAAGCGACGAGCCTCCTCACCCCGGGGCCCCTCCTCGAGGAGCTCCGGACACCAGACGACGACCAACCGTTCCATGACTTCCCCGCGCCGGTCAGGCGGCCTCCGGCCCGTCACCCTCCGGCCCGTCACCTGCCGGCCCGTCACCCTCCAGCAGGGCCACCGCGCCGGACTGGGCCGGGAGCCACAGCGAGCACTCCGTCCGCCGACCCGCGGCGCGCCGCCCGCTGACGCGCACCTCGGCCCGGCGGCCACGCAGATGGCCGTGTCCCCGGCCCACCCCCTCCCATGCGACCTCGCCCACCGACAGCGCCAGGTCCCCGCCCTCGGGCCATCCGCTTGCGCCGGCATCGCCCTCGAGCAGGACGACCAGCGCGGCCTGGCGCTCGCGTGCACGCGCGCTCAGGTGGCGCGCCGCGGTGAGCCGCGCCCGGCCGGGTGGGCGGACCAGGACGGCGTCGACGCCGGAGAGGAGGTCGCCGGCCGCCTCGGCCCATCCGTTGCCGGGATGGGGCACGAAGACGACGCGGCGCAGGTCGAGGCCGAGCCCGGCGGCCGCCACGACGCCAGGGTCGGGCAGGCCGACGGCGGCACACCAGCTCCCGCTCGCCGACGCCGCGGCCAACAGCGCGAGGGCCAGGGTGGTGGCCCCATGGCCGGGCCGGCCGGCCACGGTCGTCGTCGTCCCACGGCGTAGCGAGCCGCCGGGGAACAGCGGGGCCAGCGGGCCGGGCACCGGCAGGGTCCGCCCCGCCACCGGCGTCGTGGGCCGGACCCGATCGGCCAGCCCGGGTGGGAGGACACGGGGCTCCCGGGAGCGGGGAGACGGCGGGTCCCCTGGCTGAAAAGCGAACATATGTTCGTACCTTATCCAGCCCCTGTCCGGTCTGCTCGGGGCGAGAGAAGTCCAGCTCAAGGGCTGTGCGATGCCGGACCGCCCGTCAGGCA
>Ga0306924_10008767_pt1 | contig 10224 bp, 4 predicted proteins | sample sta12Can44000111_FD_203756 | JGI IMG/M metagenome (GOLD analysis project Ga0306924, IMG submission 203756) | Lab enrichment of tropical soil microbial communities from Luquillo Experimental Forest, Puerto Rico - statanox.12C.anox.44.000.111 (v2)... | ecosystem: Environmental > Terrestrial > Soil...
GACACGTAGTCGGGCTGCCAGCCGCGGCCGGCGAGGTGCTCGCGGGCCTGTTGCTCGATCTTGCCGAGGTCGCGTTCGCCGCCGAGCACGCCTTCGCGCACGCGCGCGAGCGTCTTCGCGAGCTCCGGCGCTTCCTGTCGCTCGGCGGGCGCGAGATAGCGGTTGCGCGACGACAGCGCGAGGCCGTCTTCGTCGCGCACCGTCTCGGCGGCGAGGATGTCCACCGGCAGCGCGAGCTGCTGGCACATGCGGCGCACGATCATCAGCTGCTGGTAGTCCTTCTTGCCGAACACCGCGACGCGCGGCTGCACGCACGCCATCAGCTTGGCGACGACCGTACAGACGCCGGTGAAGAAGCCGGGCCGGAACTCGCCCTCGAGGATGCCGCCGAGATCGTCCGGTGGCTGCACGCGGTATTCCTGCGGCTGCGGGTACATGTCGCGCTCGGTCGGCGCGAACAGCACGTAGACGTTTTCCTTCTGCAGCTTCTCGATGTCGTCCTGCAGCGTGCGCGGGTACTTGTCGAAATCCTCGTTCGGCCCGAACTGCAGCCGGTTGACGAAGATGCTCGCCACGACAGGGTCGCCGTGCTGCCGCGCGAGCCGCATCAGCGACAGGTGGCCTTCATGCAGGTTGCCCATCGTCGGCACGAAGGCGGTGCGATTCTGTCCGCGCAGCTGGTCGCGCAGTTCCTGGATCGAGCTGATGACTTTCATGATCGGTTAGCGAGTTCCTCGCGCACATGCGCGTTGGCGCCGCGGCGGGCGGCGTCGGGGTCGGATCGGTGAAAACGACCGCGCGCGGGACGGCGCGTCGGGCGTCGGCGGATTGTAGTGGATTTGGCCGCGTAACGCACCGAAAAAAGCACGATCGTTCACTTTTTTACGCGTGGGCGAGCGCAAGCCTCGGTGGCTATTCGGGCGCGTCAGGCGGGCAGGTACGCGAGCCGCACGTAGATCGGCGCGAACGGCTCGGGCTGGGTGATCTCGACGAGCGATTCGCGTGCGAGCTCGAGCATCGCGATGAAGTTCACGACGACGACCGGCACGCCGCGCGACGTGTCGAACAGTTCGGCGAATTCCATGAAGCGCGCGTTCTGCAGCTTGCGCAGGATCAGGCTCATGTGCTCGCGCACCGACAGCTCCTCGCGGGAGATCTTGTGATGCTGGACGAGCTTCGCGCGCTTGAGCACGTCGGCCCACGCGGCGCGCAGGTCGGCCGAGTCGACGTCCGGGAAGCGCGGCGTGATGCTCTGCTCGATGTAGACCTCGGCGCGCAGGAAGTCGCGGCCGAGCTGAGGCAGCCGGTCGAGGCGTTGCGCGGCGAGCTTCATCTGCTCGTATTCGAGGAGACGCCGCACCAGCTCGGCGCGCGGATCCTCCGCTTCCTCGCCGGTGTCGGCCTTCTTGACGGGCAGCAGCATCCGCGATTTGATCTCGATGAGCATCGCGGCCATCAGCAGATACTCGGCGGCAAGCTCCAGATTCGTCGTGCGGATCTGGTCGACGTAGCCGAGATACTGCGCGGTGACCTGCGCCATCGGGATGTCGAGGACGTTGAAGTTCTGCTTGCGGATCAGGTAGAGCAGCAGATCCAGCGGGCCTTCGAACGTTTCGAGGAAAACCTCGAGCGCGTCCGGCGGGATGTACAGATCCTGCGGCAGCTTGAAGAGCGGCTCGCCGTACAGGCGCGCGAACGCCGCGATGCCGTCGACCGTGTCGGGCGTCGAGTCGGCGCCCGCCGGCGCGGCGACCGCGTGTTCCGGCGGGGCGGCGCTGGCCTCGTCGGCGGCGCTCACGGCGTCAGAAGTTCTGGTAGTAGACGTACGACGTCTGCTTCACGCGCGACGTCTGTTGTGCCGAGCGCTCGTCCAGGTCGATCGGCTGCTTGTCCCACAGCAGTGCGCGGCCCTTGCGCTGCTCTTCTTCGAGCGTCGGCTTCTGTTGCTTGAGCTGGTTCAGGAATTGCGTGACGTCGGATTGGTACGGCATGGCTTGGCTTTCCGTTTCAGGCGGCGCGGATGCGCCGGGATGGACGATGGCGGGATTTTACCGCAACGCGCGGAACAGCCGGTGCGAATCGCGCGTCGAACCCGCGGGCCGGCGCCTGCGGCGGGGCGTTGCGCGCAAGCGTCACCGCGGCGCGCAGGCGGGCGCGGCCGCCGGGGTGTGGTCAAATACAGGGTTTTGTAATCCAACCGGCAGCGAGGTCTTATTTGGCAGGACAGGCGAGACAGCAACGACAGCAACGGGCCGCCGCGCGTGGTGCCGATCGATCCGCGGCCCGTGCCGCGCGCCGTGCCGCGCGCGCCGTCCTCGCCGGCTGTCTGACCCTGCTCGCCGCGCTGCCCGCGTACGCGAAATACGATGTCGAGATCGACGCGCCGCGCGCGATCCGCAAGCTGCTCAAGCAGCACCTCGACATTGCGCGCTTCGCGAAGCGCGATGATCTCGGCAGCGACCAGTTCGACTTCCTCGTCACCGCGACGCCGCAGCAGGTGCGCGACCTGGTTGCGACGGAGGGCTACTTCTCGCCGGTCGTCCGCACCGACGTGCGCACGCGCGACGGCAAGCGCCGCGTGACGGTCGCGGTCGACCCGGGACAGGAGACGCGCGTGGCGTCGGTCGACCTGACCTTCACCGGGCCGGTCGAGACCGAAGACCCGAAGCAGGAGGCCGCGACGCGCTTCGCGTTCTCGCTGAAGGCGGGCGAGCCGTTCACGCAGGGCGCCTGGGACGACGCGAAGCATGCGGCGCTGAAGCAATTGCAGTCGCGCCGCTATCTCGGCGCGAAGATCACCGCGTCCGAGGCGCGCATCGACCCGCTCACGCGGCGCGCGACGCTCGCGGTCACGTTCGACAGCGGGCCGACCTTCACGATCGGCGAGCTCGACGTGGACGGCGTGCGCCGCTATCCGGAGAAGATCGTCACCAACGTGAATCCGCTGTCGGCCGGCGCGATCTACGACGTGCAGCGGATCGCCGAACTGCAGCGCCAGCTGCAGAGCACCCCGTACTACGCGAGCGTGGCGATCGACGTCGCCGACGACCGCGAGAAGCCGGAGCGCACGCCGGTGCACGTGAAGGTCAGCGAGTATCAGTACAACAGCGTGCGCGGCGGGGTCGGCTACGCGACCGACACCGGGCCGCATATCCAGGGCGCGTACACGTACCTGGACACCTTTGGCGCCGCGTGGCCGCTGACCGTGTCGGGCCGCATCGACCAGATCCAGCAATACGGGCAGATCCAGCTGTCGATGCCGCCCGGCACGCGCGCGTGGACCAACAGCGCGCTCGCGTCGTACACGAACACGAACGTCGCCGGCACGCACATCTATAGCGCGCGGGGCGGCGTGCAGCGTACCCGCAGCGGCCAGTACATCGACTATGCGTATTCGCTGATGTTCTATCAGGACCGCCTCGACCAGAACGGCGCGGGGCCGACCACGAGCCGCGCGCTGGTGCCGCAGTGGGCGTGGACGCGGCGCAACGTCGACGACCCGCTGTTCCCGCGCTCGGGCAACCTGATTCACGCCGAGGCAGGCTTCGCGATCAAGGGCGCGCTGACCGACCAGACCTTCATCCGCGGCTACGCACGCGGCCAGCAGTACCTGCCGCTCGGCAAGCGCGACCTGTTCGTGTTTCGCGCGGAGCTGGGCGGCGTGTTCACCAGCGGCAGCTCGTCGGGCGTGCCGGCCTCGCTGCTGTTCCGCGCGGGCGGTTCGAATTCCGTGCGCGGCTACAGCTACCAGAGCATCGGCAACAGCGTCGACGGCTCGGTGCTGCCGAGCAAGTACCTGCTGACCGGCACGGCCGAGTACCAGCACTGGTTCAACCGCGACTGGGGCGCGGCGACGTTTTTCGACATCGGCACGGCGGCCGACGCGTGGGGCGAGAAGGTGTTCTACCCGGGCGTCGGCATCGGCGCGCGCTGGCGCAGCCCGGTCGGGCCGATCAACTTCGACCTGGCTTACGGGCTGCGCAACCGGAGCGTGCGCCCGTACCTGACGCTCGGCGTCGCTTTCTGACCGAACCGGTTCATTCACCACGACACGCATGACGAAGGACGCACCCGACACCCCGCCGCCTCACGATCCGGAACCGCCCGCCGGCGCGGATGCGCCGCGCGCGCCCCGCGGGCCGCGCGTCGTTCGCGGCCTCGCCCGGACGCTCGCCGGCATCGCGGTCATCGTCGTCCTGGCCGCGGGCCTCGTGCTGGCTGCCGTGACGACCGAGCGCGGCACGCGGCTGGCGTGGCAGGCGGCCGTGAGCGTGCTCGGCGGGCGCTTGTCCGGCACGCTCGAAGGCGGCGCGCTCGCGACGGGCGTGCGTCTGTCGGATTTCGCATGGACCAGCCCGGGCGGCACCGGCACCGAAGTGCGGATCGATCGCGTCGCCGGCCGCTGGGCGCTGACCCGCGCGCCGTTGCGCCTGACGGTCGGCTCGTTGCGGGCCGGCACGATCGACGTGCGGATCGCGCCGGGGCCGTCGACGCCGGCCGTGCTGCCGCAGGATCTGCGCGTGCCGCTGCAGCTGAGGATCGACGATCTGCGCGTCGAGCGCCTGACGATCCACGATGCCGGCTCGACCACCGAACTGGACAACCTGGCGTTGCGCGCGCGCAGCGACGGCCGTCGCCACACGCTTGCGCTGGAGCGGCTCGATACGCCGTTCGGCGCGCTCACCGCCCGCGCGACGCTCGACGGCGTGCGGCCGTTCGCGCTCACCGGCGATGCGACCTACGCGGGCAAGCTGGCCGACGAGCCGGTCGACGCGCGGGCGCGCGTGTCCGGCTCGCTGGAGGCGCTCGTCGCCGATGTCGACGCGAGCGGGCTCAAGCTGGCCGGCCGCGCGCACGTCGAAGCGTCGCCGTTCGCGCCGGTGCCGCTCACGCGCGCGTCGATCGCGTTCGACCACGTCAATCCGCAGGCGATCGCGCCGGGCGCACCGGCCGCCGATCTTGCCGTGCGCGCCGATCTGGCGCCGGCGCCGCCCGATCCGGCCCATCCCGGCGCGTTTGCGGTGACCGGCCCGGTGTCGATCGTCAACGCGAAGCCCGGCGTGCTCGGCGAGCATCTGCTGCCGCTCGTCGACGCGCGCGCGAACGTGCGGCTCGACGCGCATGCGCAGCGCATCGACGGTCTGGCGCTGCGGCTGGTCCGCGACGGCAGCGTGACCGGCGGCGGCGCGCTCGCGGGCGGCAAGGGCCGCTTCGACCTCAAGGTCGCCAACCTCGACCTGAACGCGTTCGTGGCCGAGCTGCGGCCGATGCGGCTGGCCGGGCCGCTCGCCGTGACGCTCGCGCCCGGCGCACAGACCGTCGATTTCGCGCTGGCCGACCCGAAGCTGGCGCTCGGCGCGCGCGCGAAGGTCGTGCTGACGCCGCAGCAGACCGTGGTGACGGACGCGCGCGTGACGGCGGGCAAGGGGCGCATCGACCTGACCGGCGTGTTCCGCCACGATGCGCGCGCGAGCTACGACGCGAAGGCGACGCTGACCGAATTCGATCCGCTGCTGCTCGCCGCGATGAGCGCGCCGAAAGCCGGCGCGGGCCGTGCGCCGGCGGCGCAGGGGCCGCGCGGCGCCACGCGCGTGAACGGCACGCTGACGGCATCGGGCGGCTTCGCGCCGGCGCTCTCGACCCGGGCGGCCTTCAAGCTCGGCGACAGCGTCTACGACGGCGTGCCGCTGACCGGGCAGGGCGTCGTGCAGCTGGCGGGCGCGCGCATCCTGCCAAGCAATGCGAACCTGTCGATCGCGGGCAACCGCGTCGAGCTGCACGGCAGCTTCGGTGCGCCCGGCGACCGGCTGCGTTTCGCCGTCGACGCGCCGCAGCTCGACCGCCTCGGCTTCGGCGTCGCCGGGCTGGTCAGGGCCCAGGGCGATCTGACGGGCAGCTTCGCGCATCCGAACGTCAGCGCGACCTACACGGCCCGCGGCGTCGTGTTCGGCGAGAACCGGATCGGCGCCGCGCAGGGCCGCGCGGACATCCGCGACGGCGCGCACGGCGCCCTCGTGTTCTCCGCCGACGCGAGCGACGTCGAGCTCGGCGCGCTGCAGCTCAAGACGCTGCGCGCGAATCTGGACGGCACCCGCGCGAAGCACACGCTCGAAGCGTCGGCGCTCGGCGCGGCCGGCGGCCGCGTGATCGACGTCACGCTCGCGGCGAACGGCGGCCTGACCGAGGGTCGCGACGGGATGCGCTGGGACGGCACCGTGACGCGCCTCGCGAACCGCGGCACCCCCGCCGTCGCGCTGCAGACGCCGCTCGCCGTGTCGGCGGCCGGGCAGCGGGTGACGCTCGGCGCGTCGCGGCTCGTGCTCGAAGGCGCGGCGATCGACCTGAAGTCGTTCGTCTACGATCATGGCCAGCTGCGCTCGGCCGGCTCGGTGAGCGGCCTGTCGGTCGCCCGCTTCCTCGACGTCCGCCAGGAACTGACCGGCAAGCGGCCGCCCGTGCGCACCGACGTCATCCTCGATGCAGACTGGGATTTCTCGGTCGGCGCGACGGCGAGCGGCTCGCTGCAGGTCCGGCGCCGCAGTGGCGACGTGACCGTCGAGACCCTGCGTGGCGTCGCGTCGCTCGGGCTGACCGACCTGTCGGCGCGTGCGGCGTTCGGCGCGGGCAACCGGTTGAACGTGACGCTGCGCGGGCACGCGAGCCGCGTCGGCACGCTCGACGCGAGCGTCGCGGTGCCGTTCGCGCTGCGCGGCGGCGCGCTGGCGCCGGCCGACGACGGGCCGCTGTCGGGCCGCATCGACGCCGACGTGCCGTCGCTGAAGGCCACCGGCAGCCTGTTCGGGCCGAGCTACCTGCTCGGCGGGCGCGCGGCGCTGAAGCTCACGGTGGCGGGCACGCCGGCAAAGCCGAACCTGTCGGGAATGCTGACGGGCGACGACCTGTCGGCGACACTGGTCGACCAGGGCGTGCAGTTGAAGGACGGCATCGTGCGCGTGAAGCTGTCGGAGAACCTCGTCGAATTCCAGCAGGTCGAGTTCCACGGCGGCAGCGGCACGCTGCGCGCGATCGGCCGTGTGCGGCTCGACGGCGAGGCGCCCGACCTGACGGCGAGCATCGTCGCGGACAAGCTCGACCTGTTCGCCGCGCCGGACCGCAAGCTGTCGCTGTCGGGCAAGGCGACGGTCGCGAACGAGGGGCCGCACGGCGCGATCGGGATCGACGGCAAGTTCGTCGTCGACCGGGCGCTGTTCGACCTGCCGGAGCAGTCGGCGCCGCATCTGTCCGACGACGTCGTGATCGAGCGTCCCGGCGGCGGCACCGTGCGCGGCGAGACCAAGACCGGCACCGCGATCGCGAAGCCTCAGCCGGCGACGGAGAAGCCGGCGCCGTCGCTCGCGCCGCGCGCGAACGTCGACATCGATCTCGGCAACAACTTCCGCTTCAAGGGCCACGGCGCGGATCTCGGGCTGCGCGGGACGATCACCGTGATGAACGCGCCCGGCGTGCCGCTGCGCGCGGTCGGCAACGTGCGCGTGACCGAAGGCTCGACCTATACGTCGTTCGGCCGCAAGCTCGCGATCGAGAACGGCTTCTTCACGTTCAACGGGCCGGTGTCGAATCCGGGCATCAACATCCTCGCGATGCGCCGCAACCAGGAGGTCGAGGCGGGCGTGCAGGTGACGGGCACGATCCAGACGCCGACCGTGAAGCTCGTGTCGGAGCCGAACGTGGCGGACAACGAGAAGCTGTCGTGGCTGCTGTTCGGGCACGGCACCGACCAGGGCAACAACCTTGGCCAGCAGAACGCGATGACGGAGGCGCTCGCGCTGCTCGGCAGCGCGACCGGCAAGCGCGTCGCGCAGACCTTCGGTCTCGACGAATTCTCGATCGGGCGCAGCGAGGTCGGGCTGACGGATTCGCAGGTCGTGCAGGTGTCGAAGGCGATCAACGAGCGGCTCGTGCTCGGCTACGAGCAGGGGCTGGAGTCGGCCAGCAACGCGTTCAAGGCGACGCTCAACCTGTCGCGCTTCTGGTCGGTCTCCGCGTACGGCGGCACCTTCGAGGGCGTCGACCTGAACTACACGCGGCGCTTCGATCGCTGGTGGCGCAGCCACTGACGACGGCGCGGCGGACGGACCCGCCGCTGCCCGGACAACAAAAAACCCCGCGCGGATGCGCGGGGTTTTTGGCGGCTGGCACGCGGGTGCGCGGACGCACCCGCCGGCGCTGTTACTTCACGCGCATGCCGGGCTTCGCGCCGCTATGCGGCTCGAGGATGTAGAGGCCCGGCTCGGCCTTCTCGTCCGTCGCCGACGCGGCCAGCACCATCCCTTCGGACAGGCCGAACTTCATCTTGCGCGGCGCGAGGTTCGCGACCATCACCGTCAGCTTGCCGACGAGCTGCTCGGGCTGGTAGGCGGACTTGATGCCGGAGAACACGTTGCGGGTCTTCTCCTCGCCGACGTCGAGCGTGAGCTGCAGCAGCTTGTCGGAGCCTTCGACCGCCTGGCACGCGACGATCTTCGCGATCCGCAGGTCGATCTTCGCGAAATCGTCGATCGAGATGTGCGGCTCGCCGTCGTCGGCACCGTTCGCGCCGGCGGCCGGCCTGGCCGCCGCCTTTGCGGCCTTGGCGCCGCCGGCCTTCGCCGCGGCCGCGCCTTGCTGCTCGGCCTGCAGCGAATCGCGGTTCGCGGCGAGCAGCGCTTCGATCTGCTTCGCGTCGACGCGCGTCATCAGGTGCTGATACGCGTTGATCGGCTGCTGCGACGACAGCGGCTTGTCCGCGTCGGCCCACGCGAGCGGCGCGATGCCGAGGAAGGCCTCGACCGCCTGCGCGACGCGCGGCATCACCGGCTTGAGCGCGAGCGACAGCAGGCGGAACGCCTCGAGGCTCACGCTGCAGGTCTCATGCAGCGCGACCGCGTTCGCCGGATCCTTCGCGAGTTCCCACGGCTTCGCGCCGTCGACGTACGCGTTGACCGAATCGGCCAGTTCCATCGTGTGGCGCAGCGCGCGGCCGTATTCGCGCGCTTCGTAGTGCGCGGCGATGTCCGGAATCGCCGCGCGCAGCGTCGCGACGAGCGGATGGTTCATCGCGCTGTCCTGCACGCGGCCGTCGAAGCGCTTGATCAGGAAGCCCGCCGCGCGGCTCGCGATGTTCACGTACTTGCCGACGAGGTCGCTGTTGACGCGCGCCTGGAAGTCGTCGAGGTTCAGGTCGAGGTCTTCCATCGTCGCGTTCAGCTTCGCGGCGAAGTAGTAGCGCAGCCACTCGGGATTCAGGCCCGTGTCGATGTAGCTCTGCGCGGTGATGAAGGTGCCGCGCGACTTCGACATCTTCGCGCCGTCGACCGTCAGGAAGCCGTGCGCGAACACGTTGGTCGGCGTGCGATGGCCGGAGAATTCGAGCATCGCGGGCCAGAACAGCGTGTGGAAATAGAGGATGTCCTTGCCGATGAAGTGATACTGCTCGGCCTTCGTTCCCTTGCCGATCCACGCGTCGAAATCGATGCCGCGCTGGTCGCACAGGTTCTTGAAGCTCGCGTAGTAGCCGACCGGCGCGTCGAGCCACACGTAGAAATACTTGCCGGGCGCGCCCGGGATCTCGAAGCCGAAGTACGGCGCGTCGCGCGAGATGTCCCAGTCGGCGAGCTTCGCTTCGCCGGCGTCGCCGAGCCATTCGCGCATCTTGTTGGTCGCCTCGGGCTGCGCGAGGCCGCTGACCCAGTCGCGCAGGAAGGTCTCGCAGCGCGGATCGGACAGGCGGAAGAAGTAGTGCTTCGAGATCTTGCGCACCGGCGTCGCGCCGGACACGACCGAATACGGATTCAGCAGCTCGGTCGGCAGGTAGGTCGCGCCGCACACTTCGCAGTTGTCGCCGTACTGGTCCTTCGCGTGGCACTTCGGGCACTCGCCCTTGATGAAGCGGTCCGGCAGGAACATTTCCTTGACCGGGTCGTACGCCTGCTCGATCTCGCGCTCGGCGATCAGCCCGTTTTCCTTGAGCGCGAGGTAGATCTTCTCGCTCAATACGCGGTTCTCGTCCGAATCGGTCGAGTAGAAATTGTCGAACGACACGCCGAAGCTGTCGAAGTCGCGCTTGTGCTCGGTCCAGACGCGGTCGATCAGCTGCTTCGGCGTCAGTCCTTCCTTCTCGGCGCGCAGCATGACCGGCGTGCCGTGGGTGTCGTCGGCGCCGATGTAGTAGACCTCGTGGCCGTGCATTCGCAGCGTCCGCACCCAGATGTCGGTCTGGATGTA
>Ga0306924_10008770_pt1 | contig 10222 bp, 9 predicted proteins | sample sta12Can44000111_FD_203756 | JGI IMG/M metagenome (GOLD analysis project Ga0306924, IMG submission 203756) | Lab enrichment of tropical soil microbial communities from Luquillo Experimental Forest, Puerto Rico - statanox.12C.anox.44.000.111 (v2)... | ecosystem: Environmental > Terrestrial > Soil...
AGAAAAACAGCAGTACAAAAATCAGAATCAATGCGACCGGCACCACGACCGTGAGCCTTTTCGTCGCACTTTGCAGTTGCTCAAATTGTCCACCCCATTGCATCCAATACCCAGCTGGGAGTTTTAGCTGCGCGTTGATTTTACTTTGCGCTTCGGCGACGAACGATCCGATGTCACGGCCACGAATATTGCATGTTACCACAATTCGCCGCTTTCCATTTTCCCGATTGATCTGGTTTGGTCCCAATTTGATTTCAAAATCCGCCACTTCGCTCAGCGGAATATAATTCGGTCCGCTAACTGAAACAGCCCGGCTATCGGATGATTCTTCAGCCGCCGGGAGCAAAATCGGGATTCTCTTTAGCGCATCGAGATTCCCGCGGAGAGCCTCCGAAAGTCGTACAACAATTGGGAACCGTCGATCGCCCTGAAAAAAATCACCCGCTCTCTGTCCCCCGATCGCCGCCTGGATAATTTCCTGGACCTCGTTCACGCTCAATCCGTAGCGCGAAATGGCCTCACGCTTGGGCCTGATTGTGAGAAATGGCAAACCGGCGATCCGCTCGAGATTTACTTCTTCCACGCCGGGTACGCGAGTTAGTGCGCCGGCAACTTTCTGACCTGCTTTCAACAGTTCGTCCATGTCATCGCCGAAGATCTTGACCACAACGTCTCCTTTCACACCCGATATCAGCTCATTCATGCGCATTTGAATCGGCTGTGAAAGCTCGATCTTGTTGCCAATATAACTATTTATTACGTCAATGATCTCCTCAGCTACGTCGTCTTTCGTTTTTCCCGGGTCTGGCCACTCTTTCCGCGGCTTCAACATCACGTAACCGTCTCCAATGCTCGGTGGCTGGGCATCAGTCGCGATTTCGGCAGTGCCAAGCCGCGTGAATACCTCTTTGACCTCTGGGATCTTCTTTAACAAGGCCTGCTCGAGGCTCTTCTGCATCTCCACAGCTTGCGTGAGACTGGTCCCCGGAATTCGGTTAATTGATAGTGCGAAATCCCCTTCATCAAGGCTGGGTATAAATTCCGCCCCCATACGGGTACCGAGAAATCCGCATAGGCCAACCAGTGATGCGGCGGCAGATAAGATGACTACTCGACTTCTTAGAGAAACATTCAGCAGAGGCAAATACAGCTTTTTTGCCCACCAAATGAGTATAGCCTCTTTTTCTCTCATCCTGCCTCGGAGAAAAATCGCCACACTTGCAGGAACAAAGGTGAGCGCAAAAATCATCGCTCCGAGTAGCGCGAACAACACCGTCAGCGCCATCGGGATAAACATTTTTCCTTCAACGCCGCTCAAACTTAGAATGGGCAGATAGACCACCATGATAATGAACGAGCCAAAGATGCTCGGCGTAATCACTTCTTTGGCGGCTCGAAGCACCGTGTCCAGTCGTACGGTCCGACTCAGCAAACGACCAAACCGATGTTGTTCCTGGGAGAGGCAGCGCACACAATTCTCAACGATTATAACGGCTCCATCGACGATGATGCCAAAGTCAAGGGCACCGAGGCTCATCAGATTGGCGCTAATCTTGTTCTGAACCATCCCCGTAATGGTGAAGAGCATCGAAAGAGGAATAATGGCCGCTACGATCAATGCGGCTCGAAAGTTCCCAAGCAACGCAAAAAGAACCACGACAACTAGCACCGCGCCCTCAAAAAGGTTCTGCCGCACAGTTTCGACCGTGGCATCGACTAAATTAGTCCGATCGTAAACAGGTGTCGCGACGACTCCAGTCGGTAGAATTCGGTTGACCTCTTTCATCCTTTCGCCCACCCGGTTAGCAACTGTCCGAGAGTTCTCACCTATCAGCATGAAGGTCGTCCCCAGCACGGCTTCATCGCCATTTCGGGTGGCAGCGCCGGTTCGCAGCTCGTGGTCTTCCTTCACGTCGGCGACGTCTCCGATGCGGATCGGCAAACCGCCTCTTGCGGACACCACGATCGCTCGGAGATCAGCCAGACTCTTTACCTGGCCTGGGGAGCGAACGAGATATTGTTCACCGTTTCTCTCGATATAACCAGCACCGACGTTGGCATTGTTTTTATCAAGCGCATCAACCAGGTCCCGGAACGTCAGCTTAAGCGCCACAAGCCGGTCTGGATGCGGAGTAATATGATACTGCTTTTCAAAGCCGCCGATGCTATTGACTTCCACGACACCAGGAACGCTTTTGAGCAGTGGCTTGATGATCCAGTCTTGAATCTCTCGCAGGTCCGTCAGTGTGTAGGGCGAGCCGTCCGGTTTTTTGGCTCCTGGGCTGGTGTCGACCGTCCATAGGTAGATTTCCCCAAGACCTGTGGCAATCGGACCCAGATCGGGTCTGACTTGATCCGGAAGTTCGTCGCTGGCTTGACGCAACCGCTCTGCGATCAGTTGGCGGGCCAGGTAGATGTCGGTTCCTTCCTTGAACACGACCACAACTTGCGATAGTCCATAGTAGCTTAACGAACGCGTGCTCTCGAGTCCCGGAATTCCCGCCATCGCGGCTTCGATTGGATAGGTAATTCGTCGCTCGATCTCTGGTGCAGAGAGTCCATACGCGGCCGTGTTGATTTGGACCTGGACGTTCGTATGTCGGGTACTGCATCGATGGGCAGGCGCTCAAAGTTGTAAACGCCTAATGCGGCGACACCCAATGCTGCGAGCAGCACGAGCCATCGATAACGAATCGAAAAGCCGATGATATGTTCAATAATCATCAGTCTGAGTCCTGAACTTGGCCTTTGCCAAGCTCCGCCTTCAGCAGAAAGCTGTTTCCTGCAACATAGCGATCCCCGACATTTAGTCCTGACATCACTTCTATGTAGCTGTCGTCTCTTCTTCCGAGATCAACCTCCCGCGCTTCAAATGCGGTGCCTTCCGCCACAAAGATTACTGTCTTCTCATTCAGGGTCTGAATGGCAGCAGGCCGCACCGCGACCGGTACGTCGAATTTTTCGATTTGAAGTTCTGCGCTGACAAACAATCCTGGCCGGAGCAACCCATCTGGGTTTTGGACGACAGCACGAGCGAGCAGCGACTGCGTATTTTCCGATCCAAAAGGAGCGATGTAAGTAATCTTGCCCCTGGTCGCCTTATTGTCGGCATAATTAATCTCAACAACCTGGCCTTCTTTCAGGCGCATGAAATCCTGTGGGAAAACACTTAGATCGACCCAAACAGTGCTTAGATCAGCCACCGTAAAAATCGGCCTATCCTCTCGTGCCACCTCACCGACTGTGACCTCTTTTTTGATGATCGTTCCGGAGATTTCCGAAATCACCTGATAATTGCGAAGGCTGTCATTGCTTTCGATCACCGCTAGTACTTCACCTTTACCAACCTGATCACCCAACCGCTTGTACACTGCCTTGACGACGCCCGGATAACGCGCAGACACATTCGCAACCGAGTCCTCGTTCAGTGTAATCTTGCCGTAGAGTTCGAGCGTCGCCTTGATCTTTGCGGGGCCTGCTACCTCCATGTCTAAGTTCGCGTTCTCGATTTTCTTTTCGTTGAGGTCAACGCGCCCAACCTCGTTCGGTTCCATCAATTCCTTTTCCTTGACGTTTTTCTCGCCGCCCTCGCGCTCATCTTTGTTCTTCGGACCGGAGCTTGGCTCTTTGACCGCCTTTGTCGTGTTGCCCTTATCCCCATCCTCGTCCTTGTCTTTGTCTTTGTCTTTGTCTTGAGGGCTAGAGCTTGGCTCCCTTTCTGCTATCTCCAAAGCCGGCTGAGGCGGCTTCACCGCCAGAATTCCCAGGCCGGCGAGCAACGCAATTCCAATCAGGATTGGAATCAAGAGGAGTTGCTTATTCATTTCGAAAGACCTTCTTCTTTCGATTTCCGTAGGTCTTTGATATCGGCTCGTTTGGGCTTGGCAGCTCGATAGGTACCGCGGTCAGTGCGTCTATCTGCGCCTGCGCCTTGTGGTAAGCCGCCAGAGCTTTAACATATTGAGTTCGAGTTTCGTTGTAGCTCCTTTGAGTATCGAGAACATCCAACTGACTGAAGCGACCGGCTGAATAACCCTCCGTAATTTGGCCGACTGCACTCTTTGCTCCCGGCAGCACCGACTCTCGCAGAACTCGAACTTCTTCTGCGGCCCGCGCAAGAGTTTGGTACGCTTCATTGAGATCCGCGTACGCCCTGGCCTCGGCAGCTGCGCGTTCGTCGGCGACCTTCGCTACGTTCGCTTCCGCTTCGGCGATTTTGCCTTGATTTCGGTTCCAAAGGGGTAGCGGGACAGAAAATCCCGCTACAAAGGTCGCATCGACTGGATTTGATGCGATGACTCGCGGACCAGCCTCGAACGTTAGATCCGGGTTAGCTTCGGCACGAACCAGATTTAATGTCGCTTCGCGTTTTTCGCGTTCGGTTGTCCACCTGGCGAGATTGGCACTTCCGTGAAGCTTCGCGTTCAGTGATTCCAGGGGAGGACGCTCGCTCACTTGCTCCAGATTGCCCATTACGGTCGGGAAAACTGCCTTTTTTTCACCCCATTGAGCTGCCAGATTTAACCGTGCCGTCTGCAGTTCTCGTTTCGATTGCTCCAACTCGATGCGAGCGGTTGCGACTGCGGTGTTCGATCGTAGCAGTTCAACCTCAGATGCTTTGCCGGCCTCCAACCTCTTCTGGGTCAACGGCACCGCTGCTTCAGCGATAGCCAGGTCCTCCTCCGCCAGCTGTACATTCCCTTGGGCAGCGAGCACGTCAATGTATGCCGTGCTGGTCAGCTTCAGGACTTCCAAACGTTTTACCTGGTAGTCCCATTGTGTCGCGTCCCGATCGAATTGAGCTTCACGAACCCGCAATTTTCTCTTTCTTCCGAGCTCGATTAACTGACTGAGCCGGAGCGTGTTTTGCATTTCATTGCCACTTTGGCTACCGCTAAGCTCAGTGAGATTTTCACCTTCGACGCTAATCTCGGGATTCGGGATCAGCTTGGCTTGAATGATACGAGCTTCGGCCGAGCGGATGTCCCAGGAGAACGCAGACAGTTCCGGACTGTGCTGCAGCGTCAGGGCCAATGCCTTGGCAAGTGTCAGTGGTTTTTCTGATTCATCCGATTCGGCGCCGCAGCAATGCTGGGCGTAGCCACTTGCAACAAAGAACAATAGAAGAATTCGTTTTAGGATCATGTCGGAATGTCCAAAGAGGGCATCTCGACGAACGCACGCCGTGCATTGCGATTTCCTCTCCTGGCTCCTTTGCGTAGCTTTGTATCTTGAATGAGCCATAAACCCCGTTCCAACAGATCGATTACGCACGGGTCGACAATCCGATAATAGACCTCGTTACCCTCTCTCCTTCGCTCGACGATTCCCCGGTCGGAAAGACGCTTCAACTGGTTGCAAATAGCTTGAGGTTTCATGCCGATGTCTTTGGCAAGTTGAGTGGGAGAGGCCTCAAGGCCGTGCACCAGGACGTTCATCACTCGTAGCCGGGTGTCATTGGCCAGCGTTTCAAATACCGCCGCCAACTCGGCGGCTTTTCCGGGAGCCAATAAACGAAGCACTGAAACAGAGGGTTTTTCCGAAAGGCACGAGAGTCCGTGACGGCTTCGCTGTACTTTGTCGCTCTGCATGGTAATACACTAGTTGATGTGGCGGTGAAGAAAACTATCACCTGACGCTGTGCGCAGCGATCCGATTCGGAGAGCGAGCAGAAAATCATCTTCGCGGATCAAAAGAAACTACGATTCCAAGAATCAAGCCACTAATCCGTGGTCATCTGATACAATAGATGGAAGAAAAACGGTCGAGGTTTGAAGAGCTTTGCCTCCCTCACTTAGACGCTGCGTACAATCTTGCCTACTCGCTCGTCGGAAGAGATCATGACGCGCAGGATATTGTTCAGGAGGCTTACATCCGAGCGTTGAAGGGGTTCAAAGGACTTCGCGGAGATAACGCTCGGCACTGGCTGATGATGATCGTTCGCAACACCGCCTACACCTGGCTCAAGATGCATGCCAACGAACGAAATATATTCCCGTTTGACCCAGCTATTCATGCTACCACTACAAGCAAGTCGCGATCCGAGTCCTCCTGGGAAGAGCGAGTACAGCAACTCCAGGAGGCCTTGCCGATCGAATTTCGGGAAATTTTGGTGCTGCGTGACATCGAAGGATGGTCCTACAAGCAATTGGCTTCGGCGCTGCACACTCGTCAACGCCTGCGGCAAGAAGTCGCGAGAGTTCAGGATAAGGAGTCGCGAAATGAACTGTGAAGAAGCCAAGCGCTTCCTGGATGCTTATTTGGATCGCGAGCTCGACCTTCGCCGGCACCTCGAACTGGAGCAGCATTTGAGCGTTTGCCTGTTTTGCCAGTCCCTCGCGCAAGAACTTGAGGAGTTCCGATCCTTCTTTGCGGCCAGCGCGCCTTATCAAGCACCTCCTTAACTAAGGGCCAAGGTTTTGGCAGCACTGCATCGGGAGCAGGCGAAGCCAAGATTTGCATTTTGGCGGCAGCCTTGGGTCTATGCCACGGCGGTGGTGGTTTTGAGCTTGTTTTTGGTGTGGAATATTCTTTTTCCGGATGCGGAGAGAGAGCTTTCTCGCCAGGCTTTTTTGCGTCATTCCCACTCACTCTCGGCGGATCATTTCGTAGATGTTGCCTCGCCGAACCCGCGGGTTGTAAAGCCTTGGTTGACCGCGTAGCTCGACTTTGCTCCACCGGTGGTCGGTGTCCCCGCCGCGGGGTACTCCCTCATTGGAGGACGGGTAGATGTGATCCAAAATCGCTCAGTCGCAACCCTCGTTTACAAACATGACAAAGATGTTGTTACCTTGTTTTGCTGGCCGCCAAAGAAGGAACACCTGTCGAAGAGCGACCATTAATCGAGGGATACCATGTCTCCACTTGGGGCAACGCCGAGTGCAATTACATCCTGGTTTCCAAGTTAAGTGACCGTGAAATGGATCAATTTGTGGATTCTTTCCGAGCTCATATTCGGTCGGGTGCTTATTTTTGAATCCAGCAGCCTGACAAAACAAATTCATTTTCCGGGAATAAAACCGGCTCAATTTTAAGTCTAGTTATACTGGGGTGGAGGGTTCTTTTGCCTTTTCGAGCCTCACGGACGTGGTTCGAAAGCTCTAATCGTGAGTTGGAATCATGAAAACGATCGACTTTGCTAATCCCTCCGCTCGGCTCGGTCGCGGCCTTGCGGTATCCCTAACTTACGGGGACTTCACCCACGGTGCCCACGTACCGTTGTCTGCAATTCATTTTCCGCGGTCGGCTGTTACAAAGCGTGCCGCAGAACGAACGGATTAACGCCTCATCTAACGAGATCCCTAAAATGGAAGCAATATGAAAACCAAAAACATCCTACCTCCTGTGTCTGGTATGACACGGTCCCCCTGGCGATTGAGACACGAGATTAACTCTCCGGATTATAGAAACGTTGGTCGACGCTCTTTTGTGAAGGGCTTAGGCATGGCGTGGGCGAGCGTACTCTCTGCCAGTGCACTGATGACGACTGCAACAAGAGCGAATCAGAAAGCTGGAAGAAATACAGGCGGAACATTGACCAAAGGCGATGCTGCGATATTGCGGTTCCTGGCTGCGCTCGAAACGCTTGAGACCGACTTTTGGCAGCAATACAACGAACTCGGTGGCATTCAGGACAAAGAAGTCCCCGGCGGGAGTGGAAATCTAGCCTACACCAACGCTCTTAAGAAGCTCGATTCAGACATGGACCAGTACATCCACGACAATACCGAGGACGAGTTCACGCACTTCACCTTCATCAACGCCTATTTGGTTGCGCATGGCGAGAAGCCTGCCGATCTGGATCAGTTCCGTATGTTGCCGAGCAGCCAAGCGAGCGGCGCGGACACGCAAAAAATGCGGCTCACCAACCTGACGGAACTGACTGTGGACACCACTTGGTGGACCCGCTACCGCAGTCGGACGAAGAACCCGGATTTCGGCGACACCTTCCCGCCGGCCGTCCCGGGCTTGGCTAAAGGGGAGTTTCCGGCAATTCCCCGGTCCAATGCCGACCTGATGCCGGATCTCCACCTCCAGGCGATCGCCAACACAGCGGGCTTTCATTTTGCCTCGATCGAACAAGGTGGCTCCAGTCTCTACCCGTCGCTTGCGCAGAGGGTAACTGATCCGGAGGTGTTGCGCATCCTACTGAGTATCGGCCCGACGGAGACGATGCACTTTCAGACCTGGCAGGACAAGGCGGGCAATGCGCCTCCGCTGACCGACCCCACGAATGGATTGGTGTTTCCAGACCTGAACAAGCCGCCCTTTGATACCGAGGACTTCAACACCAACCTGATCATGCCGGAGCCCACCATATTCCTGGACCGAAAGTTCCCGGTCTGTTCGATCATTCGCCCGACCGAAACAAACGGGGCTGCAACGGGGGCTGCTGCTTTCCTGACTGCGAGCGGACTTTTCGAGGGCCAATCGCAAGCGTTCTTCGATGCACTGTTCACGTTGGCAGACGAAGCGGATGATGCTCGACCGTAACACCATATGGAGCAGGGCTAGGCAGATGAGCTAGATGCGGGGCAGAGACCAACTAAAGCGGGGTTTCTGCTCTTCTAGCGCCTCGTACGCCTACCTTGCAGAGGTGGGCGGGCGCAAATAGCTCTTCAAAAATATCGGGGCGGAGTTGCATGCTCTCGCAAGGACAGCATGGTAAGGCACGACGACAGTGCGAGGCGGGAATTCTTAATCTGGCGGAGCGGTTTGCACTCGAGTTTCGCGAGGTCAGACCTCCCTATCAACTCCCGGGATTCAGTTCCCATGAGTACGCTTGCTTACAGAGCACCCCCGGAACTAAAGACGAAAATTCGAGCGGCGTTGCAGAGACAATCTAAATCTGCCTCCCAATGGATTTCCCAGTTCCGACACCCCCTAATTTATGCGGCATTTGCCCTATCGATTTGCGTCTTAGGCGTTTGGAAGTCAGATCCATCCAGCAAGGATCGGACATTGACCGCTCAGGCGCTTTCCAATCATGCGCGCTCGCTCTTTGTCGGTCATCTGCTCGATGTTGCGTCTTCGGATCAAGACAGTCTCAAAGCATGGTTCACCGGAAAGCTGGATTTTTCTCCGCCCGTACTGAGCCTAACAGAGGGAGGCTATAAACTGGCCGGTGTCAGGCTTGATATTTTAGACAATCATCGGGCTGCAGCGATCGTCTATAAGCACCAAGACTGCTTTATCAACGTATTTGTCTGGCCCGCTGCAGATCAGGCGATCGATTTTGATAGCCAATTTGTTCGAGGATTCAATCTCTGTGGTTGGAACAGGTCTGGACTTAACTATCTGATAGTCTCAGAACTGAGTCAGTCAGATATCGAGAATTTTGAGGATCAGCTTCGCGAACGGACGGAGTAACTTTACGAGGAGATTCACATCTTTTTGTAAACGACACATGAATTGATCCCGCCAAATCCGAATGCGTTGCTAAGCACGTACTTCAGATTTTTTTGGCGAGGCTCATTGGGGACTACGTCAAGATCGCATGCTGGATCAGGGTCCTTGTAGTTTAACGTAGGTGGAATTAATCCGTCACGAATCGCGAGAGCGCAGATCACGCCTTCGATCGCGGCACTCGCTCCGAGCGGATGGCCGTAATATGCCTTCGTGCCACTCACCGGTACCTGTCTACCTCGTCCGTTGAAGATTTTCTGAATACAAAGCGCTTCGTTTGCATCATTCAGTTGGGTCGAGCTCGCATGGGCGTTGATGTAATCGACCTGTTCGGCGTTTATTTGTGCGTATTCCAATGCATCGCGAATTGCCCGAATACAGGAATCCCCGGTTGGTAAGGGTGTGGTCATGTGAAAGGCGTCGTTGTTCAGACTATACCCGATCACTTCTGCATAAATGTTTGCACCACGTCTTTTGGCATGTTGGTTCTCTTCGAGGACCAAGCTCGCCGCTCCTTCGCCCATTACGAAACCATCGCGCCCGTGGTCAAAAGGACGGCAGGCTATCGAAGGATGCGAACGACTCATGGTGCGGATAAAAGCAAATGCCCCGTACGTCAAAGGACTCAACGGGGCCTCAGCGGCGCCAGCGATCATCACATCAGCCCAGCCTTCCCGGATATATCGGAGGGCTTCGCCGATCGCGACGTTCCCGCTTGCACAGCTATTGGAGTTTGTGGTGCCGACTCCACGCAACCCAAACTCGATTGCGATATTACAATGTGCCGATCCTCCGAAGACCTGCAATGCAAGCATGT
>Ga0306924_10008774_pt1 | contig 10221 bp, 9 predicted proteins | sample sta12Can44000111_FD_203756 | JGI IMG/M metagenome (GOLD analysis project Ga0306924, IMG submission 203756) | Lab enrichment of tropical soil microbial communities from Luquillo Experimental Forest, Puerto Rico - statanox.12C.anox.44.000.111 (v2)... | ecosystem: Environmental > Terrestrial > Soil...
CCGCTTTATGGTCACGCGCCCGTAGCTCAACTGGATAGAGCACCAGACTACGGATCTGGGGGTTAGGGGTTCGACTCCTCTCGGGCGCGCCACAATTCCAACGACTCATGAAGGGCGGCGCAGGGAACCTGTTTCCTGTCTTCATCGGTGTACAATCGCCGAATTCTTTAAGGAGCACTTCGCCGATCGGTTGCGCCCCACCGTCATCAGGACGGTCGAGGGTCTACGATAGGGCGCAGAGCCGCGTCACGGTAACACCTTTCATTCTGCGAACGGATGGCCGGGGGCTCGGTCGCAGGGGCGGATTGCAGAGGGTTATCGCGCGCCCGTCGAATATCTCGTATCGAAATGCCCAGGCGATGGCTCAATCCTCGAAGCCGATGCCGCGATCCTCGCCGGGCCATTCCCTCCGCTGGCCGAGATCGCGCTTCCGGCAACCGCGGGCGAGAAGGCGGCGGTGGAGCGGGTCGGAGACGGCGCAAACGGTCCTGGCTGCCCGATCAGAGGCATTTCCCGCGGCACTCTTCGCGTCCGGATCACCCGGTCTGGCCTCATTGTCGTAGATTTCTGAAACTCGGCTCCACAGCCAATTCGGCGCAAAAGCTCTTCCGCATTCAAGCAAGAGGGGAACGGGATATCATGACAAACCTCACGAGACGTTTCGGCTCCCGCAACAGCGCAAAGCCCGCGCGGGCCTCTGCGATCATGGCGGCGTTGGCAGCCGCGATCTCGGCCGGAACGGCCAACGCCGCCGCCACGCTCGATCGGGCGCCCTACGGCACGACGCAAGGCGGGCAGGCGGTCGACGTCTTCACGATGACCAACGACCACGGGCTGCGCGTGCGCTTCCTGAGCTACGGCGGCATCATCACCGAGATCAACGTGCCCGACCGCGCCGGCCGGCTCAAGGGCATCGCGCTCGGCCTTAGAACCTTGCGAGACTACGAGACGCTGCCCGGTCATTTCGGCGCGATCACCGGCCGCTATGCCAACCGTATCGGCGGGGCACAGTTCACATTGGGGGGTCAGACCTACCATCTGATCGCCAACAATGGCCCCAACACGCTGCATGGCGGCCCCAACGCGCTCGACCATCAGGCCTGGACGGTCTCGCCCACACAAGCGCCCGACGGCGTCGCCGCGACGCTCAGCTATGTGAGCCCGGACGGTGATCAGAATTTCCCTGGCACCTTGACGACACACGTCACCTATACTCTGACCAACGACAACGCGTTGCGCGTCGACTACGCCGTCGGCACCGACAAGGATACGGTGATCAACTTCACCAACCACTCCTATTTCAACCTCGCTGGAAACGGCTCCGGCTCGGTCGCGGAGCAAACGCTGCTCGTGAACGCCGACCGCTACACCCCGGTCGGACCGGATCTAATTCCGACCGGAGAGATCGCGCCGGTGGAAGGCACGCCGCTCGACTTCCGGCAAATGTTGCCGATCGGGGCACGGCTCAGCAGCGCGTTTCAGCAAATGGTGTATGCGCACGGCTATGACCACAATTTCGTGCTGAACAAAGCCCCCGGCGACAGCCTGGCCTTCGCCGCGCGCGCCTATGATCCGCGCAGCGGCCGCGTCATCGATTGCTTCACGACCGAGCCGGCGGTGCAGGTCTATACCAGCAACGGCATGAACGGCTCGGTGGTTGGGTCATCGGGCACGACCTATCGCCAGACCGAGGGGTTCACGCTCGAGACGCAGCATTTCCCCGACAGCCCCAACAAGCCGAATTTCCCGACGACAGAGCTGAAGCCGGGGCAGGAATTCCGTTCGACGACGATATTCCGCTTCGCGACCGATGCGCCCTTACCGCCGCTGCCCCGCTGAGGGCGCCGTCATCGGCTTGCCTGCTCGCCGTCTAAGTAACAAACTGACAGCGGACCCGGGCGAGGCGCTCTAAAACAACTACCGGAGAGAGCTGATGGATTTGAGCGGAGCGGTCGCGTTGGTGACGGGCGGCAATGGCGGGCTCGGGCAACGCATCTGTCATGCATTGGCGAAAGAAGGCGTCCATGTTGCCGTCATGTATGCGCGAAGCCGCGACCAGGCGGAGGGTGTCGCGCGCGAGCTCGCCTCGCGCCATCAAATCAACGCCAAGACCTTCGCCTGCGACATCACCGACGCCGCGGCGGTAGAGCGGGTGGTCGGAGACGTGACCGGCCATTTCGGCCGTCTCGACATTCTCGTCAACGACGCCGCCTACAACATCGCGATCCCGTTCCCCGACCTCGACAGTATGACGATGGCGGAATGGGACAAGATCATCGCCATCAACCTCACGGGGCCGATGCGCCTGATGAAAGCGGTGGCGCCGGTCATGAAGGCGCACGGCCGCGGCCGCATCGTGAATATTGCCTCGGTGTCCGGAATTGGGCCGACGGGCTCGTCGATCGCCTATGCTGTGTCCAAGGCGGGGCTCATCCATCTGACGCGTTGCATGGCGGTGGCCATGGCACCCGAGACACTCGTCAACTGCGTCGCACCGGGCCTCTTGGAGGGCACGCGTGCGACCGCCAAACTGCGGCCGGAGTTTGTTGAGCGCTCCGCAGCCACATCGCTGCTGAAAAAGCCCGCCGACAAGGACGACTGCGCCGACATGGTGGTCACGATGTGCCGCACCGAGACGATGACTGGCCAGACAATCGTCATCGACTCCGGCCGCTATTTTCATTGACGCGGGAGTTCAAACGATGACCGAGGCCAAGCTCGCGCCGAACCTGCCAGGTTGGATGGTGGAACATGCAAACCGCTATATTTCCAGCGGCGGCACCGACGGGCATATGCACAAGCCGACCCAGCCGGGCCGTCCTGACATAACCGTACCGTCGCTCCTGCTGACGACGACCGGCCGAAAATCGGGAGAGAAGTTCATCTTCCCGCTGTATTACGGGAAAGCCGGCGACAGCTATATCGTGGTCGCCTCGAAAGGCGGTGCACCGCAACACCCTGGCTGGTATCGCAATCTGCTCGCCAACCCGCAGGTCGAGGTGCAGGTCGGCACCGAGAAGTTCAAGGCACGGGCCCGGACCGCCACCGGCGCGGAGCGCGCACGACTGTGGCAAAAGGCATTGGAGTTCTGGCCGCCCTACGCGGATTACCAGAAGAAAACCGAGCGCGAGATCCCGGTGGTCGTGCTCGACCCCGTCCGCTGACACCACACTGCAAGGAGGACTGCTATGCCGTTTTACCAGAAGGGTGACGTTCGTATCCGCTACGAGGAGACCGGCTCCGGCTTCCCGCTCTTGGTCACCCCTGGTGGAGGCTTGAACTCCCGGGTCAGCAACTGGCCGACCGCGGTCTTCAACGCCCCGGAGGCCTTCAAGAACGACTTCCGCTGCATCACGATGGACCAGCGCAATGCCAATGGCGGCGAGAGCACCGGACCGATCCCGACCGGCGACCCGTGGGACGCCTTTGCCGACGACCAGCTCGGCCTGATGGACCATCTCGGCATCCGCGAGTTCTTCTACATGGGCTACTGCATCGGCGGCTGCTTTGCCGGGAAGCTGCTCCAGCGGGCGCCCGGACGCGTCGTCGCCGCGGTGTTTTGCCAGACCGTCGGGCACCGGCCGGACGATCCCGATGTCATGTACCGGAACAGCCTTGAAAATTGGGCGCGCGAGCTGCTCCCCCAGCGCTCCGACCTTTAACATGGCACAGGTCAAGCAGTATCTGCACAACCTCTACCGGGTGCGGCCCGAATTCCTGTACAGTGTGCCGCGCGACTTCATCAAGAACTGCCGGACGCCGATGCTGGTCCTGCCCGACGACACGCCAGCGCACCCGCTACACACCTCGATCGACGTCGCCTCGCTCGCGCCCAACGCCGAAATCACAGTCTTCCCGTGGCGCGAGCCCGCGGAGCTGAAAGAACGGACCATCAACCGGGTGCGCAGCTTTCTGCACGCGCATGAACCGATGAGAGCTGCCGCGCAATAAACCAGCAACAAGCGTGATTACGGGGCGGCAGGGATCGGCTCTGTCGCCCCGTATCGCGACAGGAGAGAGTGCATGCGCGTAAGCACGATGATCCGGATCAGCGCCGATGCAAATCCCGATGGCGGGTTGATGGATCGCATCACCGATTTTGGCCGCAAGGCCGAAGCCAGAGGGTTTCCCGGTGTCTGGGTCGGGGATTCACTGGGTCGCGGCCGGCCGACCTTGGACTCGCTCCAGGTGCTGACAGCGCTCGCCGCAGTGACGCAGCGGGTCGAGCTCGGGATCGCCGTGCTGCAACTTCCGTTGCGCCACCCGATCGAGCTCGCCCATCGGGTGCAAACCCTTCAGGCGATGTCGAACAACCGCCTGATCCTAGGCGTCGGCAGCGGCTCGACGCGCGACGATTTCGAGCTGCTCGGGTACGATTACGATCACCGGTTCCGCACCTTCAAGAACGATCTCGAAATCATGCACCGGGTATGGAATGGCGAGCCCGTCAACGGTGGCACTTTGTCGACCTGGCCGGGATGCAAGGGCGGCCCGCCAATGCTGATCGGCGCCTGGCGCAGTCCCCGTTGGATCACCTACGCCGCCAAGGAGGCCCAGGGCTGGACCCCGTCCGGCCGGTTCAGCAGCTGGGAAGACCTCGAGCATGGCATGAAAATCTATCGCGAGGCCGGCGGCACCAATGCCGTCCTCGCCAATTGCTCGATCGACCTTGCCGAGCGTCCTCAGTCGGCGGAGCTGGCAAAGGTGGCGTCGGTCAATTTCATCTGCCCGCCGGAGGAGGCGCGCCGGCGCATCAAACGCGTCGAGCAATTGGGCTTTGAGGAGATCCTGATCGGTTCGCAAATCGGCGCGATCGAAGACATCGAGCGCGTGCGCGATTTCGTAGGTCGTAACTCTCAGCCGACCTCCGGCGCGTCCGTGGCCGCGTTTCACCCGCGACGCAATTACTTCTGCTTGTCGGCGTCGAGGACGGCGGCGATCCGTTTGGGATCGGCGGCGAGCGGCGGAATGCCGGCGCGCTCGACCTGCAATAATTGGCTGGCACTGCTGTTGCGGGTGCCCCAGCCGCGGTTCAACGCTTCGGTCAACTCCTCATAGACGAGGTTCGCGAGGCGCATCGGCACGCCGACTTCGCGTCCGAGACCGACCGCGAGCCCGACATCTTTGTGCAACAGGCGCAGCGCAAAATCGGCCGGGTCGTGCTTGCCGGGCAGGAATTTGTCACCGAGCCGGTCGAAGGTGCGCACCCGGCCGGTCGCGCCCTGCCGCACCGCCGCCCACAGATCGACCGGGTCGATCCCGGCCTTGACGCCCATCGTGAAGACCTCGGCGAGCGTCGCCGCCACCACCGCGCTGGTGCAGTTGTGCACGAGCTTGGCGATCGTGCCGGCGCCGATCGGGCCGATATAGGCCGCCTGGTCGCCCATCGCATCAAGCACGAGTTTGTGGCGGTTGAAGATCTGCTCGTCGCCGCCGACCCAGATCGCCATCCTGCCGCTGGCGGCGCCAGAGACGCCACCGCTGACCGGCGCATCGAGCATGTAGAGGTTTTTCTCCGCGAAAGCGGCGTGGATCTTGCGCACCACTGCCACCGAATTGGTCGACATGTCGAAGAACGCAGTATCGGGACGCATGCCCTCGATCAGGCCGCTGGATCCGAGCGCCACCTGCTCGACATCGGCCGGCACCGGCAGAGACGCAAAAACGATTTCGGTCTGCGCGGCGACCTCTCTGGGCGAATTGGCCCAGACCGCGCCCCTCGCCAGAAACTGCTCGGCCGCGGCGCGGCTCAGATCGTGCACGACGAGCTCATGCCCGGCCTTCTGCAGATTGGCGACCATGCCCTTGCCCATCATGCCGACCCCGATAAATCCGACACGCATCTTCCCCTCCGCCGATCACTAAGCCGCAGTGCGCCAGTTTTGCCGCGCCCGGAGATCGGGCGCAAGTACCCGCCCGCCGCTCTTGCGGGAGTGAGCTCGTTTGGAACGGTGGAGGGCTCAGCGGAACATCCGAAATTCCTACATCTTTCGGTTTTGAAGCAGGTCGCGTATGACTGATTATCAGCTCGAAGTGTTACGAGCCGTCAGGGAGGAAGCATGCCCGGCGTGACATACATCGAATTCAACGGTGCTGAGCACAAGGTTGAGGTGCCAGTCGGCACAACGCTGATGCGCGGTGCGGTGGACAACAACGTCCCCGGGATCGATGCCGACTGCGGCGGCCAGTGCGCTTGCGCCACCTGCCACGTCTTTGTCGATGCCGCGTGGCTCGACAAGACCGGTCTTCCTGAGTCGGGTTCTCAGGAAGCCACCATGCTTAGCTTCGCGGCGTCCGCCGAGCCGAACTCGCGCCTCTCCTGCCAGATAAATATGCGGCCGGACCTGGCGGGGATAGTGGTAAGAATGCCGGAAGGACAGCACTGAAGCCGGCGGGGTCCGGCACCGAGGAGGACTTCATGGACGCCAACGTCAATCTCGACGCACGCGAAGACGCCTATACGCGGCCGCTCGACAGCATCGATGTCAGCCTCCCCGAACTCTACCAGAACGACGCCTACCAGCCCTATTTTGAACGGCTGCGCCGCGAGGACCCGGTGCATTACTGCGCCGACAGCAAATTCGGCCCGTATTGGTCGGTGACCCGCTACAAGGACATCATGACCGTCGCGATCAACCACCAGGTGTTCTCGTCCAAATGGGAGCTCGGTGGCGTGCGGCTCGAGGACCAGGTGCAGGGCTATGAACGCCCGAGCTTCATCCAGATGGACGAACCGGCCCACGGCCAGCGCCGGATGGCGGTGAGCCCGGCGGTGGCGCCGGCGAACCTGCAGCGCATGGAGGGGATGATCCGAGAGCGCACCACCCGCGTGCTCGACGAGCTGCCGCGCGGCCGGCCGTTCAACTGGGTGCAGGAGGTGTCGATCGAGCTCACTTCGCGCATGCTCGCGACCTTGTTCGATTGGCCGCTCGAGGATCGGCACCGGCTGATGTTCTGGTCCGACGTCACGGTGTGTCACGTCGATACGCCGGACGCTCCGGTCCATTCGGAAGCGGAGCGCTATGTGGAGCTGCAGAAGATGGCCGCCGCGATGAAGGCGCTATGGGACGAGCGCGCCGACGGCAACGCGCCGCGCTTCGATCTGATCTCTATGCTGGCCCACTCGGATGCGACGCGGAACATTGATTTCCGTGAACTGCTGGCGACCTGCAGCCTATTGATCGTGGGCGGCAACGACACGACGCGGAACTCGATGTCCGGCGGGGTCTGGGGGCTCTCGCAGTTCCCCGAGCAGTATCAGAAGCTGCGGCAGAACCCCGAACTAGTGCAGAGCCTGGTGCCGGAAATTGTCCGCTGGCACACACCGGTTCTGCATTTGCGGCGCACCGCACTCGCTGATTTCGAGCTCGGCGGCAAGACGATACGCAAAGGCGACAAGGTCGCCATGTGGTTTGTCTCGGGTAACCGCGACGCGGAGGCGATCAAGGACCCGCACGACCTGATCGTGGACCGGCCGCGGGCGCGCGAGCACATTTCGTTCGGATTTGGCGTGCATCGCTGCGTCGGCAACCGCCTGGCCGAACTGCAGCTGCGCATCCTGTGGCAGGAGATCCTGAAACGTGACCTCGAGATCGAGGTGATGGACCGGCCGACATATCTGCGTTCGAACCTGATCCACGGGGTTCGCGAGCTGCCCGTACAGATCCACTGAACGCGGGCCCGCGCCCTCCCGCTGCGCGGGAGGTGACGGGTTCAACGTCGGCCTTATGCCGCCAGTCTTGGCAGCTCCGCGTCCTTGATTGCCGCGGCGCCCTTTTCGGCGAGCAGCTGTTGGCGCGTTGGTGTTGGTCGAGGTCACCGCCGGCATGACCGCGGCTCGCGTCATCGCTCTCGACAGCGCCGGGACCGCCGCGCGAAAAATAGATGGTCCGGGCGGAGCTACCTAGTTCGCTCGGGGTCAACCCGCCGCAATCCAGTCGACGACCCGTTCACCGATCATGATCACTGTCGCGTGCGCACCACCCGACCTGGGGATGCGCGGCATCACCGACGCGTCCGCCACCCACAAGTTTTCGACGCCCTTGACTCTGCAGTATTGGTCAACGACCGCCATCGGATCTGCGTCTGGTCCCATTTTACAGGTCCCGGACACGTGCCTCGCTGTGCCCACGGTTTGGCGTATCCAGAGGTCCAAAGCATCGTCGTTGGCCAGAATGTCACTCGCGGGGTGGATCCGGTAGTCGGCCACGTCTTTAAATGCGTCGGACTCCAGCAGCCGCGCCGCCAATCGCAGGCCCTCCCGCACCCGTCGGATGTCGTTTGGATGCTGGAGATAACAGTAGTTGAAGGAGGGCTGGACGCTTGGATCGGCCGAAGCGAGCCTGACGTGTCCCGAGCCGTCGGGTAACCCCAGCGTGCACGATATCCGCGCCGCCCGTTCTGGGGGGACATCGCCGCTCAGATACTTTGTTCGTACACCGGCGACATGCTCCTGGCGTTCATCGACTACCGTGCTGGTCCTCAGGACCATGTCGTTGACGGCGCTCGACCCTGCGGCAGTGTAGTGCAGCGCAAAGTGCACCGCGTCGGTGTGGGCAGCGAGTGAGACACCGTCTTTGACCTTGAAGGTCATCTGGGCGCTGAGGTGGTTCATAAGATGCTGGCCGACGCCGGGAAGATGATGAACCGTCGGTATCCCAAACTCCCGCAGATGGTCCGCGGGGCCAATGCCAGACAGCATCAGTAACTGCGGCGATCTGATTGCCCCGGCGCTCAGCACCACCCGGCCGGCTTCGACGCGGAAAACCTTCCCGCCGCTTTCGGCCTCCACGCCGACGGCTTTTCCGTCCTTGATAACAATTTTCCGGACGAACACCCCGCCCCGTACCGTGAGGTTCAGATAATGGCGTAGCGGGTTCAGGTACGTCATCGCCGTGCTCATTCGCACGCCGTCGATGTTGTTCGATGGTGTCACGCCCAGGCCAACGGGATGGAGCCCGTTCTTATCCTCCGTCGCGGCAAACCCGGCTTGCAGACAAGCCGAATGAAAAGCCTGCTGGATGGCAGGCCAGGGACCCGACTGGCGCCGCCTGACGGGCATCGGTCCGTCAGAGCCATGGCAATAATTATCCTGAACATCGAGATCACGCTCAGATCTGCGAAAAAACGGCAGGACCTTCTCATACGACCACTCATCGTTGCCGAGAGCTGCCCAGGACTCGAAATCCTCCGGGAAACCCCGTTGCATAGCCTGACCGTTGATCGATGATCCCCCGCCGATCACCTTGCCCTGCGCGACGTGAATTTCGCCTTGTTCCTCGGTAATCGTGCCGTGCAAGGCCCAGTTGTGTTTTGAGGCTTGGGCTTCGGCAAAGCGGGTGTGGCCGAACTTGATGTCCGCGGGAAGATTATCCGGATCCGGGTAGTCCGGTCCGGCTTCCAGCACCAGCACGGAAGTCTGCCCGTTTGCCGCCAATCGGCCGGCCAACACACATCCAGCCGCTCCGCCGCCAACGATCACCACGTCATATTTCATGGGCTTTCCCTCAGCGACATTCCGCGGATTCTGGGGTCCGCGAGCGTTATCGTCTGGCCTTTTGGCGGTTGTCGCGCATGACGATTGCTCATGACAGGGCTGCAGCGGCCGGCCCGAATTTCTTATGCCGGCTCTGGTCTCCGCGCCGCGGCAGCGGGCTCGGACGGCAGAGCCGCTGACGAGGCGCTCGGGACACCGGCACCCGACAATTACTGGATCTGTGGTGAGCCAAGTTAGGTTATGCTGATGTAATGAGGCTCACTCGAATAACGATCGATCCCGGCGTTTGCACCGGCAAGCCGTGCATCCGCGGGCTCAGGTTTCCGGTAGCCCGGTTGCTTGGGCTTCTCGCCGCGGGCAGCACGCGAGATCAAATCCTTGCTGACTACCCTTACCTAGAGCCGGAAGACATCGACCAGGCCTTACATTATGCCGCCTTACTCGCGGAGGATGAGACCGTCGAATTAGCGCGGTGAAGTTTCTTATTGATATGCCGCTGCCGCCGGCCTTGGCGCGTTGGCTCGCGACCCAAGGTCACGATGCCATCCACGCCTCTGCTGCCGGTCTCGATCGCTCCACGGATCCCGCAATTCTGACCCGCGCGAGGCAGGAAGCGCGAACCGTGATTACCGCCGATCTCGATTACCCGAGGTTGTTGGCTCTTGCCGGAGCCGGAGGGACCGAGCCTGATCCTATTTCGGGGCGGTGACTGGAGCGAACCCGAC
>Ga0306924_10008775_pt1 | contig 10221 bp, 9 predicted proteins | sample sta12Can44000111_FD_203756 | JGI IMG/M metagenome (GOLD analysis project Ga0306924, IMG submission 203756) | Lab enrichment of tropical soil microbial communities from Luquillo Experimental Forest, Puerto Rico - statanox.12C.anox.44.000.111 (v2)... | ecosystem: Environmental > Terrestrial > Soil...
TGACGCCACAATTGGGCGCCTCCGAGGTCCTCTATGGCCTTGGCACCTCACTCGGGCGGCAGGGCGGAGAGGATCTCGCCCTCATCTATCTCCAGCTTGCGATCTACCTGGCACCCGAACAGCCGTTGCCCTTGCTGTCGCTGGCGGATCTATTTGAGAACCTCAAAAAGCCGCCGCTTGCCATCAAGGCTTATGAGAAGGTGCCCGAAGAATCGCCACTGCGGCGCAATGCCGAGATCCAAATGGCGATGGATCTCGACACGCTCGACAAGTCCGAAGAGGCCAAGGCCCATCTTCAGAAGCTGGTCGCTGAGCGTCCCAACGATCTCGAGGCCATCATGGCGCTGGGCAATGTTCTGCGCGGCCGCAAGGATTTCAGTGGCTGCGCGGACATCTACTCCAAGGGAATCGATAACATCGGCCATCCCGACAAGCCGAACTGGCCTTTCTACTATTTCCGCGGCATTTGTTTCGAGCGCGACAAACAGTGGTCCAAGGCGGAAGCCGATCTTAAGGAAGCCCTGGTGCTCTACCCAGATCAGCCGCATGTCCTCAACTATCTGGGCTATTCGTGGATCGATCAGGGCGTGCACCTGGATGAGGGCATGCGCATGATCCAGCGCGCCGTCGAACAGCGTCCCGACGACGGCTATATCGTTGATTCGCTGGGCTGGGCGTATTTCCGGACCGGCAATAACGACGAGGCCGTCAAGCACCTGGAGCGCGCGGTCGAACTCAAGCCTGAGGACCCGACCATCAACGACCACCTGGGTGATGCCTACTGGAAGGTCGGACGCACGCTCGAAGCGCAGTTTCAGTGGGCGCACGCGCGCGATCTTAATCCGGAACCCGATGATCTCAAGAAGATCGCCGAAAAGCTCAAATCCGGGCTCCTCGACGAAACATCCTCGTCGGCGGAGGCGGCCAAGAAGAAGCCCGGCAACGGCGGGTGACGATACCCCGTGGGCGCGCCTTCGGGGCGCTCGGCACTGATCGAAGAGGCGCCGGCCAAGGTCAACCTGACCCTTGCGATTCACGGCCGTCGCGCCGACGGCTATCACGAGCTCGAAAGCCTTGTTGCCTTCGCGCGCTGTGGTGATCGCCTCAGTCTCCTGCCTGGGGAACCGTCGGGTCTCAGTGTGAGCGGTCCGTTTGCGCAGGCGGTTGGGCCGACCAGCGATAATCTGGTGCTTAAAGCTGCGTGCGCGCTCGCGCGCCAAGTGTCCGGACTGGAACTTGGCAGCTTCGTGTTGGTCAAACACCTGCCGGTCGCTGCTGGCGTCGGCGGGGGTTCGGCCGATGCAGCGGCCGCGTTGCGCCTCCTTGCCCGCGCGAACGCCCTCGACCTCGCCGACCTGCGACTTGCCGACGCGGCCAAAGCCACCGGGGCCGACGTTCCGATCTGCATCGATCCCCGGCCACGAACCATGCGGGGCATTGGCGAAAAGCTTTCCGACCCGCTGCCGCTGCCGCGACTCGCCGCGGTGTTGGTCAATCCCGGCGTTCCGGTCGCGACCCGGGACGTGTTTGGGGCGCTCGCCGCGCCGCGCCTCTCGACACCCAATGCCACCCGGCGGCAGGCTCAGGTCCCATTAAGGCGCGAGGAACTGCTGGCGTTCTTGCGCGCCCACGGGAATGATCTGGAAGCTCCTGCCATCAGCATTGCACCGGTCATCGCCGAGGTTCTCGCCTGTTTGCGCGCCGCGCCGGGTTGCGAGTTGGCGCGGATGTCCGGCTCCGGCGGCACTTGCTTTGGGGTGTTCGCAAGCGAGATCGTCGGGATGGCGGCCGCACGCGCCATCTCGGCGACGAACCCGCCCTGGTGGGTGTGCTCGACGGTATTGGGTTGAGATCGCCAGGGGCGGGCGCCGCGTGGGCAGATCAGCTTGATCGCCCGACGCAGAATTCAACGGTGTCGATCAGCGCCGCCTTCATGGGGGACGCCGGGAACAAAGCCAGGGCGTCTTTGGCAATCGCGCCGTAGTGCTGGGCGCGCGTGATGGTGTCGTTGAGCGCCTTGTGCCGCGCCATCAGGTTGAGCGCGATCTCCAGATCGCTGTCGGCAATCTCGCCTTGTTCAAGCGTCCGTCGCCAAAACTCGCGCTCGGTCTCCGAGCCGCGGCGGAATGAGAGCACGACCGGCAGCGTGATCTTGCCCTCGCGAAAATCGTCGCCGACGTTCTTGCCGAGTTTGGCGGATTTGCCTCCGTAGTCGAGAACGTCGTCGACAAGTTGAAAGGCGATACCGAGATTCATCCCGAACGAGCGGCACGCGGCCTGCTCGGCTTTGGGGCGCGCGGCCAGCACCGGTCCCACTTCGCAGGCGGCCGCGAAGAGTTCGGCCGTTTTGCCACGGATCACGGCCAGGTACTCGTCCTCGGTGGTCGCGGTGTTCTTGGCGGCCGCAAGCTGCATGACTTCGCCCTCGGCAATCACTGCGGCGGCAGCGGACAGGATATCGAGCGCCTTGAGCGACCCGACCTCGACCATCATCTTGAAAGCCTGTCCGAGTAGGAAATCGCCAACAAGCACACTGGCCTCGTTGCCCCACACCATCCGGGCGGCCGTCTTGCCCCGGCGCATTTCGCTTTCATCGACCACATCGTCATGCAGGAGCGTGGCCGTGTGCATGAACTCGACGGCGGCCGCGAGCTTGGTGTGCCCGTCACCCCCATAGCCAGCAAGGTTTGCCATCGCCACCGTCAGCATCGGACGCAGCCGCTTGCCGCCCGAGCTGATCAGGTGATTGGCAACCTCGGGAATCATCGCGACTTCCGAACCGGTTCGCGCCAGAATCGCGGCGTTCACCCGGTCCATGTCCGCGCCGACAAGGTCCGCCAAGGCATCGATTGAAGCCGCCGGCTTGCTATCGAACGGAAGAACGACCGCCAAAGGGACTCTCCGGATTAAAATCGCGGGCCGTAGCTTGGCACCGGCAACGAGTGCAGGCGAGGCCGGGCCCAAGGTCGCTTGCGGGACCGTCGAGCGGGTCCATAATTGCCACTGCGAGCGTGGCATGCGATGCCAGAGCATAGAAACGGTACGCCGAGCCGGCAAGCCGGCCGCTCAGCATCCGGTGGGGTCAGGGAGGCGCGTGTGCGTGAACTCGTTCGCACCAACGATGAGGTTCTCCTCTCGGCCGTCAAGGCGCTCTTGCAGAGCGCCGACATTCCACATCTCGTCCTCGATCAGAACATGAGCGTGCTCGAGGGGTCCCTCGGGATCCTGCCGCGTCGCATCCTGGTCCCGGAGGAACAGGTCCAGTCGGCGCGACGCCTGCTCAAAGACGCTGGCCTCGCCCACGAGCTTGCTCCGGATGGTCCCTGACCGAGCCACGACCGAGGACCCTGTGCTGGGCGGTCGGCTGATCTTGCGCCAGCCCGAACGAGGACACCGGGTGGGCCACGACGCCATCCTGCTCGCTGCCGCGACCGATGCACAGCCTGACGAATTGGCGGTCGATCTCGGATCAGGCGTCGGCGCCGCCGGGTTAGCGCTGGCGTGCCGGGTGCCCAAGCTTGAGGTGATCCTTGTTGAGATTGATGCCGAGCTCGCGCAACTTGCCGAGGAAAACATCCAAATCAACGCACTCGATGCGCGAGTCCGTGCGGTCGCGCTCGACGTCGGCGCGCCGCCAAGCGCGTTTACGAGAGCCGGCCTGCACGCCGGCGCGGCGACACGGGTCTTGATGAATCCCCCCTTTAATGATCCGCAAACTAGCAACACCTCTCCCGACGATGCCCGGCGCTTGGCGCATGCCGCCTCGGCGGAAAAGCTGGCCCTTTGGGTCCGCTGCGCGTTTCGATTGCTCTGTCGGCGCGGCGTCCTCACGCTTATTTGGCGCGCCGATGGCCTTCCTCGGGTGCTCGCGAGCCTGGCGGACGGCTTCGGCGCCACCACGGTGCTGCCCATCTATCCTCGGCCGGATCGGCCGGCCATTCGTATTCTCGTGCGCGCCGTCAAGGAAAGCCGAGCGCCGCTGAGCCTGTTGCCAGGCCTGGTGCTGTCCGACGCCGCCGGGCAATCGACACCGGCCGCCGCCGCGGTCCTGCGTGGCGCGGCGCCGCTCCTCCTTGCCACCCCCTGAGGGCGCGACCGCTCAGCGCCGCAATAGAAGCGGCGCGTAGCGGCCCGTGGGCCGGTAAACAAGCCATGTCTTGAGCCGGAGGCGAGAGCGGCTTATGTCGTGTCCATGGCTGATACGACATTGCCCCAACGCATTGGTCGCCTTTTCGAGCCGGTCTTGCCACGGCGCTTTCGTCGACCAAGCGTGGTGGTGCCCGTCGTGCGTTTGTCCGGGATCATTGGATTGTCGACACCGTTGCGACCGGGTCTGACCCTATCAACGGTGGCACGCTCACTTGAGCGCGCTTTCACCTGGAGCAAGGCCAGGGCGGTCGCGCTGGCGATCAATTCGCCGGGCGGCTCACCCGTGCAGTCGCACCTGATCTTTCAGCGCATTCGCCAACTCGCCGAAGAGCACGAGCGCGCCGTCATCGCCTTCATCGAGGACGTGGGCGCCTCCGGTGGCTATATGATCGCCTGCTCGGCGGACGAGATCGTGTGCGACCCCACGTCGATTGTGGGTTCGATTGGCGTGGTCGGCGGCGGTTTTGGCTTTTCGGGCCTGATCGAAAAGCTCGGTATCGAGCGACGGCTCTACACGGCTGGCGACCGCAAGGCCATGCTGGATCCGTTTCTGCCCGCCAAAGTCGAGGACGTCGAGCATCTCAAGGAAATCCAGAGGGACATCCACGAAAGCTTCATTGCGCTTGTCAAGTCGCGGCGCGGCGCCATGCTGCTGGGCCCGGAGAGCACGCTATTTTCCGGTGAGTATTGGACCGGGCGCCGGGCGGTGGAACTCGGTCTTGCCGACCGCCTTGGCGATTTGCGTTCGACTCTGCGCGAGCGTTTCGGCGAGGAGGTCTCAACGCCGCTGGTGGCAGCCGATCGCGGCTTTTTGGGGCGCCGGCTACGCGGCGTTGTAGGCGCACCGCCCTTTGGCGACGCCGCCGGCCTCGCCGAGGAATTTTTGTCCGCGATCGAGGCGCGGGCTTTTTGGGCGCGCTACGGCCTTTAAGTCCAAAGATCGCTGCTCAGGTCAGCGCGCCCATCATGCGGCGCCGCGTAGCCTCTCCGGACGCCGCGTTGCAACCATACTGGGGCGCGTATTCATGCGCTCGAGCCACATCTGCAGGCGCGTGCCGTTGAGCATCGCCCTTCCTTCCGGCGTAGCCACGAAAAAATCAAGCTGGGGCGCCAACATCAGATCGGCGATCGTGAGTTGATCCGCTGCCAGGAATGACCGAGATCCCAGCAAGCGATCGAGCGCGGCAATGCAGATTCTCCCCATCGGGACTGCGGCCGTGACCGCCGCCTCGTCGGTCTTCATTCCAAGCAGCGCGGGAGCGACGATGCGCTGTCCAACAATTATGGCCGCCACCTTTGGGAAGAAATAGCAATCGTTGATCCCGATGATCTGGTTCATCCGGGCGCGGGCACGCGGATCGGGAGGCGTAAGGCCGGGTTCGGGAAAAACGTCTTCGAGATAGCGCAGGATGGCCTGGGTCTCGTAAAGGCGAAAATCGCCGTGCTCGAATGCGGGAACACGGCCGAAGGGATGCCTGGTCAGATGCGCGTCCTGCTTCGTCTCCATAACGCCGACGATCCGCAGGTCGTAGGCAATGCCTTTCTCCTCGAGACTCAACTGAACGCTACGCACATAGGGACTGCCGGGCACGCCATAGACGGCAATGTCGCTCACGATGACTGCTCCTGCGTTTGGCTCGCTGTCTGCGAGAAGAGCTGGAGCAGACCATCCCAGCCACCTGGGGAGTCGATCTGCTGCCGAAACGCCTCGGCCCGATCGCCAAGGCGCTCCAAGTCGCGGTGCTCGAGTTCCACCCGTGTGGCGTTCTCACCATCCGCAATGAAGCGCACCTCCACTTCGGTGATCAGCGCCGGATCGAAGCTAAAGTCGGCGTTCAGTTGCCAGTTGAGCACCAGGCGAGAGGGGGGATCCCAGATCAGGACCTTGCCGATCTCACACTCGACCCCATCGATGCCGCGTTCGAACCAGCGGCCGCCTTCCCGTGGCTCGACGACGAGCGTCTCGAGGTCTGAGGCGCCAATGTGATGCGTTCGTGGCCACCAGCGGCCGATGCCGGCGGTGAATATCTCGAATGCCCGTTCGGCCGGCGCGGCGACGCGCACGCTCTTGCGAACCGGCGCCGGTCTGATCGTCGCAGTCATGAGACCCCTCCCTCTGAGCGCGCCACCTCTTCGGCATAGGCCCGCATGGCCACGTCCCAGAATCGGTCGAGCCAGGCCCTGATCGCGGCCAAACCCCGGGGATCGATGTGATAGACCCGCCGCGTCCCTGCGGCGCGGTCACTCACGAGCCCCGCGGCCTTGAGCACCCGCAAATGCTGGGAAACGGCCGGTCGGCTTACGGGCAAGCCACGTGCGAGCTCTCCGACCGAGCGACCACCTGATTGCAGCCGTTCGAAGACTCGCCGTCGGGTCGGGTCGGAGAGGGCCATGAAGACAACATCATCGTTAGTCATGGCTTACAGTAAGCCGTGACTAACGCTTTGTCAATCGCAGGCGAATAGCGTGGCCACGTGGCCGTGACGCGCACGCGTAAGGGGGGTCTTCCCAGTGTTTTGAGGGGAGAGATCGTTGGCGTGATGGATCGCCCCCCAACCGCGCGAGCGGTGGCTTGACCCTCTTCCGGGGCGTCGATAGGGTCGCTCGCCGTTCGACAGATTGCTGCGAAGCACGGCCACCCGCGCCGCAATTTCGTTCAGGGCGCGCGCCACCACCTAAGGAAGCAGCTACCCGGGGGCTCTAACCAAGCGATCGGCAGGGCTCGCAGCTTTACTCGCGCTTGCTCAATCGACCATGACACAACCAGACGACCCCCGCCGCCTCGACCCGATGTCGCCGACGCGCTCATTCCAAGGGCTGATCCTCACGCTTCAGGGCTATTGGGCGGAGCGGGGTTGCGTCATTCTTCAGCCCTATGACATGGAGATGGGGGCCGGCACGTTTCATCCGGCGACGACGTTGCGGTCGCTGGGGCCGAAACCGTGGAGGGCGGCCTATGTCCAGCCCTCGCGGCGGCCTAAGGACGGCCGCTACGGTGAGAACCCCAATAGGCTGCAGCACTATTATCAGTTCCAAGTCATTCTCAAGCCGTCGCCCGCCGACATCCAGGACCTCTATCTTCAGTCGCTCCATGCGATCGGCATCGATCCCACGATCCACGATATCCGTTTTGTTGAGGACGACTGGGAAAGCCCAACGCTCGGCGCCTGGGGACTGGGCTGGGAATGCTGGTGCGACGGTATGGAAGTGTCGCAATTCACCTACCTTCAACAGGTCGCCGGATTTGAGTGTTCGCCGGTCTCTGGCGAACTGACCTACGGGCTCGAGCGGCTCGCGCTTTACGTCCAGGGTGTCGACCGCATTGTCGACCTCAATTTCAACGGCCGCGAGAACGGCAAGGTGACCTATGGCGACGTGTTCCTGCAAGCCGAGCAGGAATATTCACGCCACAACTTCGAATTCGCCGACGTCGACATTCTGTTCGAACAATTCAAAATGGCGGAGACTTTGTGCCGCAGATATCTTGAGGCCGGATGGACCGGCGAGGGGGAGCGGCGCCGGCATCTCATGGCCCTGCCTGCCTATGATCAATGCATCAAGGCAAGCCACCTGTTTAATTTGCTCGATGCGCGGGGCGTGATCTCGGTGACCGAGCGGCAAAGTTACATCCTGCGGGTGCGCGAGCTCGCCAAGGCCTGCGGCGCGGCTTGGCTTAAGACCGTGGCGGGTGGATACAGCGATCCCGCGGCGTAAGCGGTATTCTGGTTGATCACCCCAACGGGGGCCGACGGCCGGTGCAAGTGCTGGGTGAGGGAAGGCGATGATGAGGCCGGTTTTCCTTGAGGATTTGCGAACGGGCCCGACGCGCCGGCTGTGGGTCGTGTCCGCGGCCGCAGGCTCCATTGGCGAGCGATTTGGGTTTCGACAGACAGCCCGAAGGGTTCACGCGACGGTGATGCGCTCGTCCCATGCCTGATCTATTGCTCGAGATTTTCTCCGAGGAGATTCCCGCGCGGATGCAGCCAAGGGCCCGCGAGGACCTCAAGCGGCTCGTGACCGAGCGATTGGTCGACGCCGGTCTGACCTACGAGGGCGCCACAGCCTTTGCGACACCACGGCGACTGGCGCTGGCGGTCGAGGGGATTCCGGCTCGTCAACCCGATCTCAACGAAGAGCGGCGCGGTCCGCGCGTGGGCGCCCCGGCGGCTGCGATTGCCGGCTTCCTTAAAGGCGCGGGTCTGCAATCCATCGATGAAGCGCGGATCGCCACGGACCCCAAGAAGGGTAACTACTATGTCGCCTTGATCGAAAAACCGGGCCGGCCGGCGATCGAAGTCATCGCCCAAATCATCCCCGAGGTGATTCGCAGCTTCCCGTGGCCGAAATCGATGCGCTGGGGAACCGGCTCGTTGTCCTGGGTGCGTCCCCTGCACTCAATCGTCGCGACCTTCGGACCGCAAACCGAAGAACCGGAGATCGTGCCTTTTACAATTGACGGCATTGCGGCTTCGAACCTGACGCGCGGGCACCGCGCTATGGCGCCCGCGCCCTTCGAGGTGCGCCATCTTGATGACTATGTCCGCAGTCTCGCCAATGCCAAGGTCGTACTCGATCCAGCGCGCCGCCAGCAGATCATCCTCGCTGACGCCAAGAACCTGGCGTTCGCGCAGGGATTAGAGCTCGTCGAGGATGAGAGTCTGGCGGTCGAAGTCGCGGGCCTCGTCGAATGGCCCGTCGCGCTGATTGGTCAATTCGAAAAGGAATTCCTCGACGTTCCCGCTGAGGTCGTCCGCACCACCATCCGCAACAACCTCAAATGCTTCGTCTTGAGAGATCCCGAGACCACAAAGCTTGCCAACAAGTTCGTGCTCGTCGCGAATCTGGAGGCCATTGACGGCGGCAAAGCAATCGTCGCCGGCAACGAACGCGTGATCCGCGCCCGACTCTCGGACGCGAGGTTTTTCTATGTGACCGATCTTGCGACGCGACTGGAAGACCGCCTACCCAAGCTTGCCGATATCGTGTTCCACGAAAAGCTCGGCAGCCAAGCGCAGCGTGTTGAGCGGCTGGAAAGATTGGCGCAAACCATCACCACTTGCGTTGAACGCGGATCGGACGGCCCGGATGCGTTGCGCCAAAAGGCGGTACGAGCGGCGCGGCTGTGCAAGGCCGATCTGGTCACCAACATGGTTGGCGAGTTCCCTGAATTGCAATGCGTGATGGGACGATATTACGCGCAAGTACAGGGCGAGGACGAGGCGGTCGCTCACGCCATAGAAGATCACTACAAACCGCAAGGTCCGTTCGACTTGATCCCGGCCCATCCGGTGTCGCTGATCGTGGCGCTTGCTGACAAGCTCGATACGCTCGTCGGATTCTGGCTCATTGGCGAGACGCCGACCGGCTCCAAGGATCCATATGGTCTGCGCCGAGCGGCGCTTGGGGTCATTCGCATTGTTTTGGAAAACGCCGTCAAGCTGCGTCTTGAACCTCTGCTCAAATCTCACTTTGGTTGCTACCATTCGCAAAAATCCGCTGATGATCCACGGCTGCCAAATGCGCAAGAAAGCGCCGGCACCCCATCGTCCGAATCTCCTTGTTTGGTCAATGGGCATTCGGATCTGAGCGGCATTCCGGGGCAGTTCCAGCCGATGATTGCCGATCTTTTGGGGTTCTTTGCCGAACGTCTTAAAGTTCTGCTGCGCGAACAGGGTGCGCGTCACGACCTTGTTGATGCCGTGTTCGCGCTTGAAGGTCAGGATGACCTTCTCATCATTGTTCGCCGCGTGGAGGCACTCGCAAAGCTGCTCGACACGGATGACGGCAAGAATTTGCTCGCCGGCTACCGGCGCGCCACCAACATTATCCGCATCGAAGAGAAACGTGACAATTGCCACTATTCTGGCGAGCCCGACGCTCAGCTCTATCGCCACGCCGAGGAGTGGGCACTGGCGTCAAGCATCGAAAGGGCCCAACGCAACGCTCAGGCCGCGCTCGCAGGCGAAGACTTTGGGGCCGCCATGAGTGCGATGGCGAACCTGCGACCCGCGGTCGACGCCTTCTTCGAGACCGTCACGGTCAATGTCGACGAGGCGGCCATTCGCAGCAACC
>Ga0306924_10008777_pt1 | contig 10220 bp, 9 predicted proteins | sample sta12Can44000111_FD_203756 | JGI IMG/M metagenome (GOLD analysis project Ga0306924, IMG submission 203756) | Lab enrichment of tropical soil microbial communities from Luquillo Experimental Forest, Puerto Rico - statanox.12C.anox.44.000.111 (v2)... | ecosystem: Environmental > Terrestrial > Soil...
AAACGACTTTTCCTCGAATCGACATTCCGCTTCAGCTCCTTGTTTGTGTTTGTGCATGTCCTTTTTCGCAAAACCGGTTTCCACCCTCGGGCCAGGCCCAAGGGCAGGATTTTTGCACAACATGCACTAAGCACCGCACCCTCAGGCGCCGGGCGTCTTGATCGTCGCCAGAAGCTTCTTCAGTTTCTCCGAAGCATCGCGAATGCCGTCTGTGAGCGAGTGAATGACGTCGAGCGCCCTCTGGTACTCCCGGATCTGCAGCAGCTCGTCAATGAAATCCTCGTTTGTCTGCAGCTTGCGCAAGAGATCCGCGAATTCCTTGCGCGCGCTTTCCAGCTCCTTGATTGCATCCTCGGTCGCAGCTTTGAGCTCGCGCCAGCGGTCGATCAGGAATTGCCGGTCTTCCTGCTTGAACCGGGTCTCATGCTCGAGCGATTTGAGCTTCTCCTCGGCGCGGGTCAATGCCTTGGTGCCTAATCCCCAGACGGTGCCATTGTCCGCAACCGCGGCCAGAAGCTTGCCGACATCGGCTCTGATCTCCTCGATCTCGTTGCGCGCCGCTTCGGCGCTGTTGAGATGGTCGATGCTCTGCGCGCTATTGTCGAATTTCTTGCTTAGCTCGGCGAAGGTGCGCTTGAGCTCGCCCAGTTGGCGGGAAAACTCATCATCCGCGGTCCGTGTTTGCGGCGTCGCTGTCTCGGACTGTGCGAGCAACGCGGTGGGAGCCGCTGCTGCAAGCATCAAGAGCAACGAAGCCCAGAGGAGAGGCCGCGGTTTTGTCTCGTGAGCCGGTCTTGTCACGGTACGAACTCCGGTGGAAGCCGATTGCAGACGATTGATTTTTTAGCAAGACTCGCCTCGGAAATGAAGCCGGTGCGGAGCGTGATCCGCAGCCGCCTGTTGTGCGCCCACTCTACCGAGCCACGATCCTCATCGCCCGGACCCAGTACAAATGCCCGAATACCAGCTTTATTGCTTCGCTCAATCCGGAAACGCCTATCGCGCGGCTTTGATGCTCAACCTGATCGGCGCCGACTGGGAGCCGCGCTGGGTCGACTTCTTCGGCAGGGGCGAGATGCGCACGCCGGAGTTTCGCAATAATGTCAACGAGATGGGCGAGGTGCCGGTGCTGGTGCACGGAGCCAGAAAGCTGAGCCAATCCGGGGTCATTCTCACCTACCTCGCCGAGCGCTCGGGAAAATTCCGGCCTGCAACCGAGGATGAACGCCTGGAGGCGCTGCGCTGGATCATCTTCGACAATCAGAAGGTCAACGGTTTTCTCGGTCCCTATCGTTTCCTGCGCAACTTCGCCAAGCCGCCCGGCGACCCCGCGGTGCTCGCTTTCCTTAAAGGGCGCATCGACAACAATCTCCGCATAGTCGATAAGCGGCTCTCCACCGCGCCTTTTATCCTCGGTGAGCAACCCACCATCGCCGATCTGTCGCTCGTCGCTTACCTCTACTTCCCGGCGGCTGAATTCGGTTTTGATATTTGCGCCGAGCACAAGAGCATCGCCGCCTGGCTCGACCGCATCAAGGCGCTGCCCGGCTGGAAGCACCCCTATGACCTCATGCCGGGGCATCCCCTCCCCGTCGCAAGCTGAAAGACCGACATGCAACGCATTCTCATCACGGGCGCAGCGGGCAAGATCGGCAGCACCCTGCGCAGCGGACTGCGTGGCAGCTATGAGCTCCTGCGCCTGCTCGACCTTGCGCCGATGGGCAATGCCGAAGCGGGCGAGGAGATCTGCCAAACGGATATCGGCGACTTCGCCGCGCTCGAGCAGGCCATGACCGGCATCGAGTGCGTGGTGCATCTCGCTGGCCAGTCCGTTGAGGGCGAGTGGCAGAAAGTGCTGCGCCTCAACATCGAGGGCTGCTATGGCGTGTTCGAAGCGGCCCGCCGCCATGGCGTGAAACGAATGGTCTTCGCCAGCTCAAATCACGCCATTGGATTCCACCGCCGCGAGCGATTCATCGACACCAGCGTGGTGCCGCGGCCGGACACGCGCTACGGCGTGTCAAAAGTATTCGGCGAGGCGCTCGGCCGGCTTTATGCCGACAAGCACGGAATGAGCGTTGCCTGTCTTCGCATCGGCAGCTTCCTCGTGCCCGACCGGCCGACCGAAGCACGCCAGCTGCTCACCTGGATCAGTCACCGGGACATGGTGCAGCTGGTGCGCCGCTGCATCGACCACCCGCACTATCACTTCGTGGTCATCTATGGCGTTTCCAACAATCTCCGCAGCCGCTGGGACAACTCGAACGTCAAGTTCCTCGGTTATCGGCCGCAAGACGATTCCGAGGCGTTCGCAACGCAGATCCTGGCGCAAGGCAAAAAAGAGAACGAGATCGCCGCGCAGTTCCATGGCGGCTTCTATTGCCCGATGGAATTCGCCGGCGACCCCACCGAGATCGATTGAGGCCAGCCCATTTTCTCTTCCAAATATAAACGAGCTCAACGTGGCAAAGCATGGAAAGAAAAATGCGCTCTGACGAGAGCAAGATGTGGGAGACAAGCCCCTTCGCCGAGCAGGCGGCAAAATTGGACAAGGTTGCGTTCGCGCCGACGTTGCGGCTGTGCGATTGCACGCTGCGCGACGGGGAGCAACAGGCGGGCATCGTTTTTACTGTTGAGGACAAGACAGCAATCGCGCGCGCACTTGACGACGTCGGGGTGTACGAAATTGAAGCGGGGACGCCCGCCCAGTCGCCCGAAGACCGTGCGGCGGTCGAGGCAATCGCTCATGCTGGATTCAAGGCCAAGGTCAGCGCGCTGGCGCGTGCACGCAAGGAGGATGTGAGTCTCGTCGCCGAGGCCGGCGCCTGGGGCGTTCGTCTGAGCCTGCCGATTAGCCGCATTCAGCGCGCCAGCAAGGTCGACCTTAGCGACGACGAATATCTCGATTTGGCAAAGCGCATGACGCACTACGCTAAGGAGCGCGGCCTCTATGTGATTTTCAGCCCTTACGATACCACGCGCTGCGATCTCGACTTCCTGCGTCGCGTACTGCAGACGTTGCAATACGAAGGGACGGTCGATCGCGTCCGCCTCGTCGACACCACGGGCTGCGCCACGCCGCACGTCGTGCGCTTCATCACGCGCGAGATGAAGCGCGCGGCCGATATTCCGGTCGAGATCCACTGCCACAATGATTTCGGCCTCGGCGTTGCCAATACCATCGCCGGCGCAGAAGCCGGGGCCGAATACTTGTCCGTCACCGTCAACGGTATCGGCGAGCGTTGCGGCAATGCCTCGTTGGAGGAAACCGCCGCCGCCCTGAAGGTGCTTTATGGCGTCGACGTCGGCATCGACACAGCCAAACTCACGCGCCTGTCGAATCTGGTCGAGCAGCTGTCGGGCGTGACGCTTCAGGTCCACAAGCCTGTCGTCGGCCGCGGCGCGTTCATGCATGAATCCGGCATGGTCGTCGCCGGCCTGTTGAAAAATCCATTTACGGCGGAGTGCTATCGCCCCGAAATTGTCGGCCAGAAACGCGAGATCGTAATCGGCAAGAAGGCCGGCGCCACGTCCATCGAGGCCAAACTCAAGGAGCTCGGTATTTCAATTCCGCGCCAGCAGGTCGCAGCGTTGGTTGCCGCCGTGAAAGCCACCGCAGTGCAGACCAAACAGCCGGTCGGCACGGACGAATTCAAGAAGCTGGTGGAAAGCCTGGCCCGCAAGGCCTGACCGATGAAGTTTTCCGCGGTCCGCCGACGGCGGCATTCGATTTGAACCAGGGAAACGCAATGCCTGACATCCAATACAACTCAGACAATCTGCGGCTCGAAATCGACCGTGATGTGCCGATCGCGCGATTTTATATCGCGCGCCCCGAGAAGCTGAATGCCATCACGCTGGCGATGCGCAGGGAGATCGTGCACTTTTTCGATCTGATCGAGCAGGACGAGCGCATTCGCGTCGTCGTTTTGCGCGGAGCTCCGCAGGGCAAGGGCTTCAGTGCCGGCGGCGATATCCCGGGGTTCCTTGGCGTTCCGGTGGCGCAGCTTGCCAATCTCGCCTATTCGATGTCGTCACCTGAGCGTTGCACCAAGCCGGTGATCGCGGCGATCGACGGCCATTGCTATGGCGGCGGTCTCGAGCTTGCCCTTTCGTGCGACTTTCGCATCGCCACGCCGAACTCGCAGTTTGCGTTTCCGGAGATCACGCTCGGGGCGTTGCCCGGCAGCGGCGGCACGCAACGCGCGGTACGACTCATGGGCCTTGGCCGCGCCCGCGCAATGGTGCAGACCGGCCGGCCGATCAACGCTGAACAGGCCGAACGCTGGGGCCTCGTCACCTGGGTCTATCCTCAGGAGCGATTCGATGAAGAAGTTAACTCGCTCGCCAAGCACCTGTGCGGGCTTTCACCAGTCGCTTTGAGCTTCGTCAAGATGGTGGTGACGCACGCGCCGGATACCTCGCTCGCTGGCGGCTTCCAGATGGAAGGCAAGGCCATGACGGTGTTGTGCGGCATGGAAGATTTCCGTGAAGGAGTTGCGGCCTGGAAGGAAAAGCGGCCGGCTCGCTTCAAAGGAAAATAGCACGCGCATGGTGGAGCACGTCGCAGCCGTTTCGGGTCGCGCGCGCGGGCGGCCGTTTCCGCAAATGGACGGCCGGATCGAGGATGCGCGCCTGCTGCGGGGCCGCGGCCGCTACGTCGACGATCTGCCGGTGAGCCCGCGCACCCTCCACGCCGCTATCCTGCGCAGTCCGCACGCGCACGCGCGCATCCGCGACATCGAGATTGGCGCAACGCGCGCGGTGTCAGGCGTGGTCGCAGTCTATACCGGGCGCGACATCGCAACCGTGCTCGACCCGTTTCCGAACATCGTGCGCAGCGCACCCGCCTACCGTGCCGTGGCGACGGACAAAGCTCGCTATGTCGGAGAGCCGGTCGCCGTCGTGCTGGCGCGCGACCGCTACGCCGCCGAGGACGGCATCGGCAGCATTGATGTCGACTACGAGCCCTTGCGCGCCGTCGTTCGCCTCGACACCGCCTATGAGGCATCGGCGCCGCTACTACACGACGAGCTCGAATCAAATGTCGTCTGGCGGCAGCACTACCGCTACGGTGATCCGCAGTCCGTTTTCACCAAGGCCGCCCGCATCGTGCGCATCCAGCTGAGCTTTCCCAAATACAACTCGACGCCGCTCGAAACCTACGGCGTCGTTGCCGAGCATCTGCCGGAACGTGACGGCTACCTGATCCACGCCAATTTCCAGGGACCCTTCTCGCTCGTGCCCGTAATGGCACGCGCCTTGCGCACGACCGAGGACCGTGTGCGCATCGTGGTGCCGCAGGACGTTGGCGGCAGCTTCGGCATCAAGGCGATGATCTATCCTTATATGGCGCTCATGGCGGCGTGCGCGCGGCTGTCTGGTCATCCGGTCAAATGGATCGAGGACCGGATGGAGCATCTGCTGGCGAGCGCCAGCGGCACCGACCGTGAGTCCGAGCTGGAGGCCGCGGTCGACGCAGAAGGCCGTGTCGATGCCATCCGCATGACCATCCGCGAGAACGTCGGCGCCTACCTGCGCGCGCCCGAGCCGTCGTGCATCATGCGGTCGCTGACGACATTTTCGGGACCGTATCGAATCGCGCACGGAGAAATCGACGCAAGCTGCATCCTCACCAACAAGCTGCCGACTGGCCTTAACCGCGGCTACGGCGGCCAGCAATACATCTTCTCGCTCGAACGCCTGATGGATTGCGTCGCGCGCGAGCTCGGGATCGATCCCGTCGAGCTGCGCCGGCGCAATTTCTTGCACCGAGACGAATTTCCCTGCAAGACGACGACCGGCAGCTATTACGACAGCGGCGACTACGATGCCTGCGTCAGCAAGGCGCTCGCCATTCTCGGCCAGGAGGACTGGCGCGGCGAGCGGGCGCGGCTGCGCCATGCAGGGATGCTCGCGGGCATCGGTCTTGCAACCGCCATTCATTCAGCGGGGTCCAATATCGGTTATGTGACGCTTGCACTGTCCGCGGAGGACCGCAGCCGAGCGAATTATCATCCGAAATCGGGCAGCAATGACTTCGCCCACATCGCGCTCGATTCATCAGGCCGCATCCGCGTACAGATCGGAACTGCCGGCGCCGGCCAGGGTCACGCCACCACCGCCGCACAGATTGCCGCGCGCGAGCTGGGGGTCGGCACCGATGCCGTCGATGTGATCGACAGCATCGACACTGCCGTCACGCCATGGACGATCACCACCGGCACCTATGCCAGCCGCTTCTCCGTCGTCACTGCAGCCGCCGTCGAGCGGGCGGCGGTGCGACTGAACGGGCAATTGCGCACGATCGCGGCATGCCTGCTCGGCGCAACGCCTGCGGACGCTGAGCTCGCCGACGGACTCGTGCGGATCAAGGGCACCAACCGGTCGATCTCGTTCCGCCAGCTCGCCGGGACGGTCCAGTGGAATCGCGGCGACTTGCCGCCCGATCTCGACGTGCAACTCCACGTCAGCGAAAGCTACAGTGCGCCCAACATCGGCTCGCCCGATCCCGACAACCGCGTCAATGCCGCCGTCGCCTATGGCTTCATGGTCGACATGGCGCTGATCGAGATCGATCCGAGAACCTGCATCCCGCGTGTTCTCCGCTACGTCGCTGTTCACGACGTTGGCCGTGCGATCAACCCGCAATTGCTCCGCGGCCAGGTGGCCGGCGGTATCATCCACGGTCTCGGCGGCGCTCTCTACGAGCATTGCGACTATGATGCGGACGGGCAGATGCTTGCGGCATCGTTCATGGACTATTTGTGCCCCACCATGGTCGAGGCGCCGCGTATGACGATCGATCACTTCGAGGAGCCGTCGCCGTTCACCCTGCTCGGCAGCAAAGGCGTGGGCGAGAACAGCGCCATGCTTGCCCCGGCGGTCGTCGCAAGCGCGGTCGATGACGCCTTGGGCAAGGGTCGCCTCATCATCCGCGAATTGCCAGTGACGCCGCCCGTAATCTGGGCCCAGCTTCATGGGGCCGCTGCATGAAGCCGGCCTCCTTTCACTATGTCGCGCCGCGCAGCGAGGAGGAGTTGCTTGCCTCGCTCGTCGAATACGGCGACGAGGCGCGCCTGCTAGCCGGCGGGCAAAGCCTTGTGCCGATGATGAATTTCCGCGCCGCTACACCTTCCGTGCTGATCGACATCAACCGTCTGCCGAGCCTTAGCTATATCGAGGTGGGCGCGGACGCGGTCGAAATCGGCGCGCTCACGCGCCATGCAATGCTGGAAGACAGCGACGCATTGCGGCTGCGGCTTTTCCTCATTGTCGAGGCGATGGCACATCTCGGGCATCGGGCCGTCCGCAACCGTGGCACGCTCGGCGGCAGCCTGGCACTCGCCTATCCCACTGCCGAGTTGCCCTTGCTGCTCGTGGCGCTCGGGGGGGAGTTGCGCCTGCGCTCGCCGCGCGGCGACCGGTCAGTGCAGGCGGCCGATTTCATCAGCGGTCCGCTTTCCACGGTGTTGGCAGACGACGAGTTCATCCGGTCGGCGCGCGTTCCCTTGCCCGGCCCCGCGGCGGGAACGGCCTTCGTCGAAATCTCGCGCCGTCACGGCGATTTCGCGCTCGCGGCCGCTGCCGCGGTCGTCGATCTTGATGCCGATGGAATGATCAGTGCCGTGCATGCCGCAATCAGCGGGGGGCAGGGCTGGCCGCTGCGGTCCCCAGCCCTCGAACGGGCGCTGGCCGGCGAGAAACCGGTGCCGCAGTTAATCGACGATGCAGTGCATTCCATCAGCGATGAAATCGACGTCGACGACGATCGCGAGCTGCCGGCAGGCTATCGCCGTTTGCTGCTGACAACGGTGTTGCAGCGCGCATTGCAAAACGCTGCCGAACGAGCGGAACGGCGCCATGCACACTGAGCGCGTTCGCGTGACGCTTAAGGTCAATGGTAACATTGAGTCGGGGACTGTCGCTCCGCGCATGCTGCTTTCGGATTTCTTACGTCAGCACTTGGGACTCACCGGCGTTCACGTCGGATGCGAGCACGGTGTTTGCGGCGCCTGTACCGTGCTGCTTGACGGCGCGCCCGTACGCAGCTGTCTGATGTTTGCGGTCCAGAGCGCCGAAACCGAAATCACGACCATCGAAGGGCTCGCCGAGGGTGAGCGGCTGCATCCGGTTCAGGACGCATTCCGGCGCAATCACGGCTTGCAGTGCGGCTTTTGCACACCGGGAATGGTGCTCGCCGCCGTCGATCTGCTCCGGCGCAATCCACATCCGAGCGAAGCCGAGGTACGGGCAGCGCTGTCGGGAAATCTCTGCCGCTGCACCGGATACGAGGGAATTGTAGCCGCCGTGCTCGACGCCGCGGCCCTGACTGCCGCAACATGATGACACAATGGAGGACGAAGCATGGCTGACGACACAACTGGGAATTCGGGGAGGCTCACGCGCCGCCGGCTGTTGGCTGCGACGGCAGCTGGGGGCGGCACGTTGCTCGCCCCGCGCGCTCTGTTCGCGCCGGCCATTGCACAATCGGCGCCGATCAAGGTAGGCGTGCTCGCGCCCTTGTCGGGCGTCTATGCGAGCCTCGGCGCCAACAAGCTGAACGGCATCAAGATGCTGTTCAGCGAAAAAAGCACGAAGGTCGCCGATCGCTCAGTCGAGCTGGTGATCGAGGATACCGAGGCCAAGCCGCAGGAAGGGCTGCGCAAGGCGCGAAAACTCGTCGAGCAGGACAACGTCGATATTCTACTCGGCGTCATCAGCAGCGCGATCGGCTATCCGCTCAAGGACTATGTCGGGCGCGCCAAGAAAGTTTGGGTGACGACCGGTGCGGCGGCCGACGGCATTTTCAAGAAGGCGAACAACAATCCCTACGCATTCCGCGCCAGCCTGAGCACGTGGCAAGCGAATAGTCCGATGGGCACCTGGCTCGGCGAGAAAGGCTACAAGCGAGTGTTCACCACCGGCCCGGACTACGCCATGGGCCGCGAGTCGCTGGAAGCTTTCGACAAGACATTCGAGGTGAAGGACGCCAAGCGCGTCGGCGGCGCCTATCCGCCGCTCGGCACGACGGACTTCGCCCCCTACCTTGCAGAGATCAAGCGCGCGGAGCCGGACCTCGTCTACGCCTCTTATGCGGGCAGCGATGCCGTGCGCTTCGTGCAACAATACGTCTCGTTCGGGCTCAAGGCCGCGATCAAGCTCGCCGGCTACGGCTATTTGGTCGAGGAGGACACCTTTCCGGCGCAGGGCGAAGCGGCCGACGGCGTCTACTCGACGCTCAATTGGGCCTACGGCCTCGACACACCGCTCAACAAGGCGTTCGTCGCCAGCTACCGCAAGGCCTACAACGCGATTCCGACGGTCGACTCGGTGGCCGGCTATGTCGGCGCCCAGGTCGTGTGGGACGCGTTGAACCGGCTGGGCGGAAAAATTCCAAGCCAGGAGGATCTGAGCAAGGCGATCGCAGCCACGAAGGTTGACACGCCGCGCGGACCGATCAGCTTCGATCCGGAAACCAACAACGTAATCCAAAACATCTACATCCGTGAAGTCGCGAAGGACGGCAACGAGCTCCACAACAAGGTGCTCGCCAAATACGACGCTGTCCGTGATCCGGGCGCCTAATTGGCCGCAAGGCGCCGTTGCGACGATGCGCGCGGCGTCTGCCTTCAAACGAACTCCGCCGTGGCGGAATTTCTGACCATCCAGACTCTGAACAGCCTCGTGTACAGCATGCTTTTGTTCTTGCTGGCACTCGGGCTCAGCCTCACCTTCGGGTTGCTGCGCGTGGTCAATTTGGCGCACGGCGCTTTCTTCCTGCTTGGCGCCTATGTCGGGCTCAGCACGTGGCGGTACACGCACAGCTTTGTCGCCGCGGCGCTGGTGGCACCGGCGATCACGGTGGTTATCGGCGCTCTGCTCGAAAAGCTGTGGCTCATGCGCTTCTACCTGCGCGCTGAGCTCGACCAGGTTATTCTCACCTTCGGCTTCGCCCTGGTCTTCGCCGATATCATGAAGATGCTCTGGGGCAAGGACATCCACGGCGCGCCGGCTCCGCCTGCCTTCAGCGACGCTGTGCAGGTCGGCAATTTCGCATTCCCGAGCTATCGGCTCGTTCTCATCGCCGTCGGCGTTACCCTGTTCACCGCGACGTGGCTCGCCATCGAGCGCACGCGGATCGGCGCCTTGATCCGGGCCTCGGTCGCCGATCGCGTGATGGTGGCGGGCCTCGGCTTCAACGTGCACTTCCTGTTCAC
>Ga0306924_10008779_pt1 | contig 10219 bp, 6 predicted proteins | sample sta12Can44000111_FD_203756 | JGI IMG/M metagenome (GOLD analysis project Ga0306924, IMG submission 203756) | Lab enrichment of tropical soil microbial communities from Luquillo Experimental Forest, Puerto Rico - statanox.12C.anox.44.000.111 (v2)... | ecosystem: Environmental > Terrestrial > Soil...
GGTTGTCAGGCCAGCTTCAGCTCAGCCCCCAGCGCAGACCCACACAGGCATAGTCGCCGCCAGCGACTCGTGCTCGCCCGAGTGATTCTCGGCGATGATTATCACCTGGTCATCGGGTATGCCCGAAAAAAACATGGACGAGGAGATCCTGGTCAGTTTGGCCGACATCGTCTCTCGACATCCGTGGTGGGCCGCTCGGACGAACCTTGTCCTGGAACTGATGGAAGGGCTGAGGATACTGCCGCCGTCCAGTGTTCTCGAGGTAGGGTGTGGGTGGGGCACCAATCTTGAGGCGCTCGAGGCTGAAGGGTACCAAATTACGGGACTGGACATATCACGACGAGCACTTGATCGGTTGGACCGGCCCCACCGACGGCTGATCGAAGCAGATCTCTCGCTCGGCTTGCCAGAGAGCCTGCCAGCGTACGATTGCGTCTTAGCCCTGGATGTCATCGAGCACATCGACGACGATCATCAAGCGGTCCGTGAACTCGTCCGTTTATTAAATCCGAGCGGCCGCGTGATAATCAGCGTTCCTGCGCTCCCGGATCTCTACTCTGAGTTCGACGAAGTACAAGGCCATCGGCGCCGCTATACCGCCCAGTCACTCCGCACATGCCTCGAAGCGGCCGGCCTCATCGTCGAGGACATTCTGTGGTGGGGGCAGTGGATGGTACAACCGTTGCGGGCGCGGCAAAGACGTAGGCGCGGCCGGCCCGGTGACACGAGCGTTGATGTGTACCGGCGTTATTTGGCCCTACCTCCATGGCCTGCTCCCTGGGCCATGAGGATCATGTTCCGCATTGATCGCTGGCGGACCCTTCGCCGTCGAAACGCCACTGGGACGTCCCTGATCGCGATCGCGGCTCCATCATCGGCTCAGACTTAAGGTACAATCTCGGCCCGTGCCAAACCCCTGACCGCATTTTACGTTTCTGCTGGTGTGCATCGTTCCCGCCAAAGATCTTAATAGGGCTCACCGGCTATCGAAATCGGAAACATGACCGTCATCTGGGGCCTTCTCTACCTGATCATTGTCGGCTTCGGCGGTTGGCTCATCGTCCGAGCGCAATCATCTTGCCCCCTCACGCCGGCGGACCTATGGGTCTGCCGGCTGCTCACGGTCTTCGCGCTTTTTTTCTTCGCATTTGACGTGCTGGGGGCATTCGGAGTGTTTTTTCCTGGGAGGTGGGTGACATTTCCCAACGCCGTTGTTGTGACAATCGCGGTCTCCGCGGCGGCGTACGCTTTGGCCCGACACCATTTGCCGCAGACAATGGACGACGTTGGCGCACAGGCGATGCGGCAGGTGTCGCCGTTCAACGGTACGACCCGGCTGGTGGTCACGACGGTGGAGGTCGGGTTCGTCCTGGTGGCGGCGCTTCTGGTCATCGGTTTCCCGCGCGGCTACGAAGCAAACGCCTACCATCTTCCCAGTGCGGTGAATTTCTTCCGCGACGCTTCCCTGCGCACCTGGGATAACGCATGGCTGCATACCCTTCCGGCCAATGCGAGCATATGGGACGGGTTTTGGTTGCGGCTCCTACCGGAACGCTTTGTATCGGTGGTAAATCTCCCTTTCCTTGGATTGTGCGTTCTGCTGCTCTACCGACTGTGCCGTTTCTCGGGTGCCGACCGGTCGGCAGCTGCGCTCATCTCAAGTGGGATCACGACTATTCCTCTGTTCGGGTTCTGCTCGACGGAAGTAGGCGCCGACGTGGCCGGTGTCGCCTTCGCGCTCGCCGCATTTTGGCTAGCCTTGTCCCAACCTTCGTTTTTTCCGAGCTGGCCGGTGCTGGCGGGAGCAGCCAGTGGACTTGCCTACGGCTACAAACCCTTGCATCTAGTGACAGCAGCACTCGTAGGGCTGTTGATCCTGTGCGGCCGAGGCCCCTCGCGGCCGCCGCAGCCGCGCCTCCGTGCCCGACTGCTGCACGCTGCAAGCTTTGCCGCGGCTTTCCTCGCGCTCGCCGGCATATGGCTGTTGCGAAACGAGGTCGAGCTGGGAAACCCGTTCTATCCAATTCCCTTAGGAGGTGTCCCGGAGCTCTTAGGCTTCGCACCGGCGCCGGACTGGTGGTACGACGAATTCAAATACGCTGAACTCGAATGGGTCCACGCTCCATGGCAGTGGCTGATCTACCCGTGGGTAGAAGGACATAGACTTCATCAGAACTTCAAGTTCAGCTCTGGGCTGGGACCGTTTTTTGCAGCAACGGTTCCGGTGGCTTGGATCGCCTGGGGCGCAATGCTTGTGTGTGAGCCCTGGCGCCCCCGCGAGCGCAGTGATGGCGACCGCGCCGCGCGAGTTCTGTACGTTTGCGGAACAGTAGTATTTGCGGCGTGGTGGGTGTCGGGCTCCCGTCAGCCGAGATATGCCATGGTAGGGATTGCCAGCTTGTTGCCTCTGGCCGCGGTCTTGCTCGCCAGTTCATCCGGTTGGCTCCGACGAGTTTACGAGATAACATTGGGATTAGGCACCCTGTTCATGCTTGCGGTTCTTGTTTCATATATCGCTGTCGATGAGGGCTCGCTGCTCACCTTGGGACGGCTGCCGACGAGAGCAGAGGTATTCGAATATCCGGCGCGCCTTGACGATCTGCCGGCGGGCTCGGTCATTCTCGACCTGGTGGACCGTCCGGTGCATTATCAGCTCTACGGCGCCAAGCTGACCAATCGGGTCATTAGCTATCAGATCGCGACTGCACTTTTCCGCGACGGCGATGAATGGAATTTACGGGCGGCCGATATCCGCCGCTTGGGTATAACCTACGCCTATGCCTACGGTCCTCCTAGGCTCGTGCCGGGATGCGTGAAGCTCGAGCCGGCGGCGTCGCTGGAGGGGAATCCGTTCAACTCCGTACCATTCGACCAACCACGGATCCTCTACCGGGTCGTCGATGGTTGTCCTGTGCAACAATGATGGATTTTGCGCTGCCGATAGCCTATGCCGTGCACGTCGCGGTCGCAGGAAGGAGGATCTTCGATGGCCCTTGAAGAGCGCGCGAGCGTGTGCACCTTCGATTGTCCCGACACCTGCAGTCTGACGGTCGGAGTCGACGACGGCCATATCGTCAGAGCGCGCGGCTCCAACGCGGTGCCCTATACGGCAGGTGTCATCTGCAACAAGGTCGCCCGCTATACGGGCGATTTCGTGCACGGACCGCAGCGTCTGCTCCATCCGCTGCGCCGCACCGGACCCAAGGGTTCCGGACGGTTCGCGCGCATCTCTTGGGATGAGGCGCTGGACGAGATCTACGAGCGGGTCAGCGCGGTCATCGGCCGCTGGGGGCCGCAGGCGGTGATGCCGTTGAACTATGCCGGCCCGCACGGGTTCCTTGCCGGGGACAGCATGTCCCTGCGCTTCTTCCACCGGCTTGGCGCCACGCAGCTCTACCGGCGGGCACTGTGCGGCGGCGTGCGCAGCGAGGCCTGGGCGGGGACCTACGGCGCCGTCCCCGGATGTCCGCCGGAATTCGCCGAGCAGGCAAAGCTCAACGTCGTCTGGGGCAACAACGCGACCGCCACCAATCTACACCTCGTCCGAGGCATTCGCCGGGCAAAGCGTGCGGGCGGCAGGCTGGTCGTCGTCGATCCGTTGCGCACGAAAATCGCCGAGCAGGCGGATCTGCATCTGCAACTGCTGCCCGGCACCGATGTCCTGCTCGCCTGGTCCGTCGCCGTCGAACTCGAGCGCTCGGGGTCGCTGGATGACGCCTTCATCGCTGCGCACGTCCTTGGTGCCGATGAGTTCATGGCGCGGGCCCGGGAATGGCCCGCGGCGCGCGCAGCTACCGTCTGCGCATTGGAGGAGAGCCAGATCCTAACCTTCGCAAATTGGCTCGCCGAGGCCGAACCGCTGGTGCTGGCGCCCGGCAACGGGCTCGAACGGGGGCGCAACGGCGGCAGCGGGATCCGCGCCGCGATTGCATTGCCGGCATTGCTCGGCAAGCTCGGCAAGGGCAATGGCATCGTCCTCGCCGCGAGCAACGCCTTTCCTAAGACCCCGGCTCGGCTGCAGCGGGCGGATCTGCTGCCCGCCGGCACCCGCACGCTCACCATAAACGACATCGGCCGGCATCTCGCCGAGGACGACATTGACCCGCCATTGCGCGCGCTCTTCATTTACAACCACAATCCGATCGTCGTGCACCCCGACCAGAACCGCATGCGTCGCGGGCTCGGCCGCGAAGATGTGTTCGCCATCGGCATCGAGCTGACAATGACCGAGAGCATGGCGCATTGCGACGTGGTATTGCCAGCTGCGACCCATTTCGAATACGCCGATCTCTATCCGTCCTACGGCCATCACTGGCTGCAGCGCGCCGAGCCGGTGATCCTGCCGCTCGGCGAGTCGTTACCGAACACCGAGATCTTTCGCCGACTTGCCGCGCGCTTCGGTTTCACCGAGCAGTGCTTTGCGGCCGATGATGCGGCGCTGATGGACGATGCGGTCGATGGAGCCGACCCGCGGCTGGGCGGCATCCGGCCGAGCGAGATCCCGACCCGACGGGCCTTGCACATGACCGGACCGGACGGCCAGCCGCTGGTCCTTTTCGACAACGTCTTTCCCGCGACCCCCTCGGGCAAGATCGAGCTCAGATCGGCGGCATTGGCCGAGCGCTGGGGTGCCGCAGCCGCGCTGCCGGCTTGGCGCGAGCGGCAAGCCTCCTATCCGCTGATGCTGATCTCGCCGGCCTCCGACAAGCGCATCTCCTCGACCCTCGGCGACCTCGCCGGCTCGCGCGCGGCGCCGCCGCTGTTGATGAACCCCGGGGACGCGGCATTGCGCAGCCTCGGGCACGGCAACCAGGTTCGCGTATGGAACGACCGCGGCCAGGTCATACTGCACCTCGCGGTGACCGAGGCCGTACGGCCGGGTGTCGTTGCTAGCGAGAAGGGTGCATGGCTGATGACGAGCCCGAGCGGCCAGACGATTTCGGCGCTCGTCTCTGCTGATCTGAAGGCCGATCTCGCCGAGGGCGCCTGCTTCAATGACACCCCGGTCGAGGTCAGCCGCGTTACGCCCTGAGCAGGGCCTATATCGCCAGCAGGGCACCGGGCAGAGGCAATTGCCGAGCATTTTCGAGGTTTTTTCGTCGGCCTCATCGTAAACCTCGCGTTAACCAGGATCGCGTACTTGGGGTTTCCGTCCACCGAGACAGAGAGCGGTCATGTCGGAGGCCAAAATTTCGCACCCCCAACGGGCAAGAGCCGTCCCGCGCACCAAGCGTGCACGTCGGACGGGGTTCGCGAAGAACGGAATGCGGTTGTCGCCGGCTGAACGCCGTGGCTTTTACGGCCACCGCGAACGGCTGCGCCGGTGTCTGATCTTTGCCGGAGCGGAAAACCTTCCCGATATCGAAATCCTCGAGGTCATCCTCTTCACCGCCAATCCCCGCGCCGACGCTGAGCCACTGGTGGCAGAGCTGATCGAGTGCTTCGGGAGCCTCGCCGAGGTACTAAGCGCCGATGCCGAAGCGCTCGCCGCTGTCGGGCTCGGCGCGCCTGCGATCGCCGGCGTCAAATTGGTGCGGGAGGCAGCGTTGCGGCTGATGCGGGCGGAACTGCAGGAACGACCGGTGATCGGCGCGTGGGACAAGCTGGTCGACTACTGCAGCGCGCAAATTGGTTATAGCAAGGTTGAGGAACTCCATCTCCTGTTTCTCGACCGGAAGAATGTGCTTATCAAGCACGAGCGTCAGCAGCGCGGGACCGTCAACCATACGCCGGTCTACACGCGGGAGGTCGTCAAGCGCGCGCTCGAGCTCGGCGCCTCGGCGCTCATTATGGTACACAACCATCCGTCCGGTGACTCCACCCCCTCGCAAACGGATATAGCGGTCACCAAAGACATCGCCAAGGCCGCCGCCCCTCTCGGCATTATGTTACACGACCACATCATCATAGGCCGGGGCCAGCACACCAGTCTGCGTGACCTGGGGCTGATTTGAGTACGCCCAGAACCCAGGATTGATCCGATCCAACGCATTGCCTCGAATACGTGAAAAATCGCCCGAAATCGCGGGTGTTCGATTAAAATGCCAATAGATTCATGGGTTTGTGCCGACGATCGTAGATGTATTTGCACGGATTTTTGACGCGCTTCTGACGCGGTCCGTATAAACCGGTTCGTGCTGGAGGAATAACCGGGTGAGATCCCGGATACTGAGTTGTGTATTGGCGGCCTGTATCGCGCCCGAGTGCATCTCGGGTTAGGGATTATCCGGGCCGCCGATGCTGCACGGGTGCTGGCAAGGGCCTGATTATGGATATTGCAAGTGGTCAACTCGGCGACCAAAATTCCTGGGGTCGCTATACTCCCGTTCTTTGGCTTTCATGCCTGGCAATTTTATTTGCCTCGGCAGTGTCGCTCACCGTCTTCCAGATCATGCGAGCCGTGAACGAAGCGCGCGGCGTCAGTCTGCTGCAGTTCGGGTGGCTCGGGTATGGGCTCGGGCTCAGCGCATTATACCTGACATACATTCAGCGCGAGCGCAGAACACGGACCCGCACCGGGCGCGTAACTGAACAGCGCGCGGCTGAGCTTATCGAGATCAAGAATTTGCTTACTGCTGAGATCGAAGCACGGCGGCAAGCCGAGGCCCGCTTGCGCCAAAACCAGCACGAACTAAGCGAGGGCGAGAGCCGATACCGGACAATCCTAGAGACCGCGGACAGTGCCATTATCGTAGCTGATCAACATGGCTGCATCGAGCAATTCAACAAGGCCGCCGAGGGCATGACCGGCTACCTGGCGGCGGACGTTATCGGCGAGAACATGAGGGTGCTGTTGCCGTCTGACTTGCGGCACGAGCACCACCGCTACACGGCTCGCTATCTGTGGACTGTGCGGGAATTGGAGGTCTGCCGAAAAGACGGCAGCCTATTCGCCGCCGAACTAGCGATTGCTGATTGGTGGACGGGTGGACAGCGTCATTTCGTCGGAATGCTGCGCGATCTAACGAGGGAAAAGCGGGAGCAGCTCGCGCGCATGCGGTTGGAGGAGCAGCTGCATCAGGCCCAGAAGATGGAGGCCATCGGCAGTCTGACCGGCGGGATCGCACACGATTTCAATAACCTGCTAGGCATTATCATCGGCAATACCGATTTGCTTCGTGACCTAGAAATCAACGACCCGGAGGCTGACGAGCTGACACGCAATGTGCTTGATGCCGCATTTCGCGGCGCCGATCTGACGCGCCGACTGCTCGCCTTCGCTCGGCAGCAGCCGCTTCAACCTCGGCGGGTCGATGTGAACCAGCTCGTGTCCCGGATCATCCAGCTGTTGAGCCGGACGCTCGGCGAAAATATCGAGATTGCGCTCAACCTTTCGCTAGAGGTCTCGCCGATTGTTGCGGACCCTGCCCAGCTGGAAGCGGCCATCACCAATCTCGCTACCAACGCGCGCGATGCGATGCCCAGCGGCGGGCACCTCGCCATCGCTACAGCCAATTGTCGGCTCGACGCTGATCACGCTGCGCAGCACGCGGCGCTGGTGCCCGGCGAGTATGTAATGATCGAGGTCCGCGATACCGGAAGCGGCATGACGCGCGAGGTCATGAACCGAATATTCGAGCCTTTTTACACGACTAAGGAGCCGGGCAAGGGCACTGGCCTCGGCCTCAGTATAGTGTTCGGTTTCATCACGCAATCGGGTGGTCATATCACCGTCTCCAGCGAGCCCGGCGTTGGCACTGCCTTCCATCTCTTCCTGCCTCGAACAACGGCAGAACCTGCCATGACCCACGAAGATGCTCAGGAACAACTCATTCGCGGTGGGAGTGAGACGATTCTCGCGGTCGAGGACAATGACTCCCTTCGCCGCGTTATCGTTCGCCAGCTCAACTCGCTGGGCTACCGCGTGCTGGAAGCCAAACAGGCCGACGATGCGCTAAAGGTGATGGAGCTGGAAAGCATTGATGTGCTGTTGACTGATGTCGTAATGCCCGGCGGCAAAGATGGCGTCGAACTGGCACGGCAGGCCAGACAACGGTGGCCAACGATCGCGGTTGTCTTCAGCTCCGGGTTTTCGCAAGCGAAACCGGATGGCCATGCCGTTTCGCTACCTCTCGACACACCTCTACTCAGCAAGCCATATCGCAAGGAGAACTTGGCGCGTGCAGTTCGCGAGGCAGTGCAGAGGACACCCACGAGCTCCGTCTCTCAGGCCGACAAAGGATACGGGCCCCAGCCTAATGTTCCGACGGCTATCTAAACCCGTTCAATAGACAACACAGCGCCGGAGCAGAATGACTCACGACAGCTGGGGCAACCTGCCGGCGATGTTCTTCGACCAAGCGGCCCGGCTCGGGGAGAAGCCCTTCCTCTGGGCTAAACGAGAGGGACGCTACCATCCGACGACCTGGGCGGCGGCGGCGGGCGATGTCCGACGGATAGCCCTCGGCCTCCGATCGCTCGGGATAAACCACGGCGATCGTGTTGGTCTTGTCGCCGAAAACCGGCCGGAATGGGTTATCGCCGATCTGGCGATCATGAGTGCCGGAGCGATCACCGTCCCGGGTTACGCGACCCATACCGTCGAAGGCCATCGGCATGTATTGGCGCATAGCGGCGCATGTGCGGTGATCGTCTCGAAGGCCCCGTCGTCGGCCAACGTTCTTGCGGCAACGAAGCAGGTCGAGAACGTCCATACGGTGATCGCAATCGAACCCGTGGTCGGCCGGACGGGATTGGTCGACATCAGATCCTGGGAAGAGTTGCTGGCACGCGGTTCGTATGACGCCGGCGATATCTCCCAATGTATTGCCGCAATCGAGCCCGACGACATCGCGTGCCTGATCTACACCTCGGGAGCGGTCGGCGTACCCAAGGGGGTCATGACGAGCCACCGCAACATTCTTGCGAACTGCCGCGGCCTCCATGCAGTGCTCGAGACTCTCGGGCTTGATGACCAGGTGTTCCTCAGCTTTCTGCCGCTGTCACACTCCTATGAGCACACGGCGGGGATGATGTTCCCGATCTCACTCGGCGCGCAGATCTTCTTTGCCGAAGGCGCCGAGGCACTGGCCTCGAACATGCTCGAAGCACGGCCCACGATTGTGACCGCGGTGCCCAGGCTCTACGAGATGTTGCACCGGCGGATCCGCCTCGACGTCGAGCGCAAAGGCGCCGTCGCGAGGTTTCTGTTCGAAAAGGCTGTTACGATTGGGCGCAAGCGGTCTCTTTCGCAGCCGATTAGCTTTGGCGAGCGCTTGCTCGATCCGCTGCTCGACCGGCTCGTGCGCAGCAAATTGCAGTTGCGCTTTGGCGGCCGGCTCAAGGCGATGATCTCGGCGGGGGCACCGCTGAACCCGGAAATCGGCAGCTTTTTTCTGGCGCTCGGCGTCCCTCTGCTGCAAGGCTACGGGCAGACTGAGGCCGCACCGGGCATCAGCTGCAATTCGCCGGCATGGATCAAGATCGATACGGTCGGCCCGCCACTTGACGGTGTTCGGATACGCATCGCAGAGGATGGCGAAATCTGGATCGCCGGCGAGAACGTAATGAGCGGGTATTGGAACGATCCCGAAGCAACAGCGCAGGTGCTCGACGGCGGCTGGCTCAAGACTGGCGATATCGGCTTTCTCGATCGAGACGGTTTTATCCGAATCACCGACCGCAAGCGCGACTTCATCAAGACTTCGGGCGGCGAGATGATCTCGCCCGCACGTCTAGAAGGCTTTCTGACCGCCGAGCCGGAGATCTCCCAGGCGATGGTATTCGGCGACCGCCGTCCCTATCTCGTCGCCATCCTCGTTCCCGACCCCGACTTCATCGCCGGCCTGGCTCCGCTGAACGGAGAGTTGCGCCCCATTATTAGTGATCCCCGCTGCTCCCGAGCGATCGGCGCTGCCGTCGCCAGAGTTAACCAATCACTCTCGTCGAGAGAGCGGGTACGCCGCTTCGTGATCGCGGACGAACCGTTTACAACCGCCAACGGCCTGATGACTCCGACCCTCAAGATCAGGCGCCAGGCCATCCGCGACGCCTACGTCGCGGCGCTCGATGCGCTATACGAGCGCGCGCATGCCGCCGACTGAGATCGGCGAGGCTACCCTCCGAGCAGGGCCGCCATCACCCGCTCGCGCGTCAGCGGCAGGTCGCGCAACCGCGCGCCCAGCGCGTGGGCTACGGCATTGCCGATCGCGGCGACCGTCGGTCCGCCGCTCGCTTCGCCGACCCCGAGGCAGGGCCGATCCATGGCTGGGTCGACCAG
>Ga0306924_10008781_pt1 | contig 10218 bp, 10 predicted proteins | sample sta12Can44000111_FD_203756 | JGI IMG/M metagenome (GOLD analysis project Ga0306924, IMG submission 203756) | Lab enrichment of tropical soil microbial communities from Luquillo Experimental Forest, Puerto Rico - statanox.12C.anox.44.000.111 (v2)... | ecosystem: Environmental > Terrestrial >...
AGAAGCCGTACAGAACAGAACGCCAAAGGTGAGGGTCGGGACGGTGAAGAAGTCCATGGCGGCGATGGCCTCGCGATGGTTGCGGAGAAACGTCAACCAACGCTGGGCGAGGTGCGGCGATCTGGGCGCTCGGCGCATCCATCGTGAAACGGTGGCTTCCGAGAGCTGGAAGCCCAGCATGAGCAACTCGCCATGAATGCGTGGCGCTCCCCATGTCGGGTTCTCGGCCACCATCTGAAAAATCAAGGCACGAACCTCGGGAGGGATCGGCTTTCTCCCTACCGTCGATCGAACTCGGGAAAGCCACTTCCAGTACAGCCGAAACCCGGCACGATGCCAGTCGACGACCGTTCGTGGTGTGACGAGAATGAGTGGCCGTTTCCATCCGGCCCAGCCGTTCCGCAACAGCACCCAGAACAGCTTCTGAGGAGTAGTAAATCGGCGGCGAGGTCGTTGCGCATGCAGGGTAAGCAGTTGCTGACGAAGGGCGAGGTTTTCGAGAACGAGATCCTGGCGGGAACGAAAGGCGCCAATCAGCCAACCTAGCAGATGTCGGAGCCACGCGGTCATGGCGAGAATCTTAGCGGACCGCCACCTTTTCTAAGTCACTGAATTTGCAAATGCAATATGTTTTGAGGACGCCGGAGGCAAACCATCCACTCCCTCCGCAGGAATTCATTGACCTGCGAAACGATATCGTGCCACAAACATAACCGGCAAAACTTAACAGTAGGTCGGTATTGGTACTCCATGTTCGTGCTGAAAGCGTCTGGAGTAACCTGCCGAATGTTCCACCAGGCCTGGGCGATTCCCGTGGCCGAGATGGTTAATTGCACCGTCTCCGACGAGAGGCGCGTTATTTCGCTGTCGCGCTGTACTTAAAGATGAGAAACACCGCCCTGCAGGCCACTTTGTTGTACTTAAAAGCGAGAATCCCGTGAAGCACGTTGTATTTAATTTTGAGAATGATGTACTTAAAAATAAGGATTCCAGTTCTGGTCGGGCAGCTTTGGCCTGAGGCCAGCGAAGTGTTTTCAGTTTCTCGGCCGTAAGCAAGTGACTTGTAAGGTTCGGCGTAGCATGGCTGGTTCATGGAGCCGGAGGGGAGAATGGCAGGTTTTGGATCGAAATCTAGGACTTGAAGCGACCGGCATTCCTACAATTAAGTGCAACTTGGGTGTTGTCAAAAAGGCCAATCATTCTGAAAAATCGCCTACGTTTTTATCGCACCTTTAAGTGCAAATTTCTCGCATTTAAATGCAACGATTTATCATCGTACATGGTTATGCCTCTACTAAGACTGTCTTGCCTCAGCGTGAAATGGAGAAGCAGCGTTCTCCGTTAGTGTAGGTTCCGCTCCTATCGGGGCGGGGATTTTCAAGGCATGGGGGTCTATCGTCCGATGCCTTATCCCGAGTATTCGGCAGCCAGCGCGAGAGTGATAAGCTCCCGCGCTGGCCAACATCGGCTCGATGAGCCCCGCCAGAGTATCCCTCAGCATGGTTGCATCACCTGCAGCGCCGGCTTCCGTTTCCCCTGGCGAAGTCATTGTAGTGGCAGTCGGTGAATCCTGAAACCTCGGACCCTGCTGCCGGCGGAGTTGCCGCTGGCGGCGGCTTGCGCCTACCACGGGAGTTTCGGAGTTTCCGGGCTACCCTGCGTGCGAGTCGACGGCGCTGGGCTGCTGTAATCGCGTAATTTCCAATACAGCCGCACCGCCAACTTTCGTGCAATGGCAACCTTCGCCACTGCACTGCCGCGACTGAGCTTCAACCCTCAACCCGCGATCCAAGAAAGCCGGCAACCGGATTGCCGGCGGGCCTTGACATTCCCGGTGCCTGTGCCATATGCTTAGGCATATGCCAAAAGGAGCTGCAAAAATTGCGCAACGGCACGTCAGGGTCTTTAAGAACGGCCGGAACCAAGCCGTGCGGATCCCTCGGGAGTTCGAATTACCGGGTGAGGATGCCATCATGCGAAAAGAGGGAACCCGGCTGATTATTGAGCCCGCTCCCCCGAAGTCGCTCCTTGCCCTGCTGGCGACCCTGGCGCCGCTCAGCGAGGATTTTCCGCCCATCCGGGACCTACCTCCCGATCCGGTTGATCTCTGATATGCGCTACCTGCTCGACACGAACATTGTTTCCGATCTCGTCCGTCACCCACAAGGAAAGGTTGTCCAGCGCATCCGTAAGGTGGGAGAAACACGGATTTCGACCAGCATCATCGTGGCCGCAGAATTGCGTTACGGAGCCGCCAAGAAAGGTTCGACACGACTCTCCACACAGCTTGAGGCGGTGCTCAGAGCCCTTGATGTTCTACCGTTTGAGTCCCCGGCAGACGTCCTCTATGCATCCTTGCGCGCACGCCTCGAGGGGGCGGGCACGCCCATCGGCGCCAACGACCTGCTGATCGCAGCTCACGCGCTGGCGCTAGGCTGTACGATCGTGACCGACAATGAAAAGGAATTCGCGCGAGTTCGCGGTCTAGCGCGTGAGAATTGGCTGCGCTAAACCTTTGAATAGTGTACGGCATCACCAATGACCGGCTGGAGCGTGAGCGGCAGTTCCAAGCCCAGCTAAACCAACAACTTGTTGACACGGTGGCCTGCAGTGAGCATGGTGTACATGGCGTAGTATTTGTTGGGATATCGTCGGCAACGCTCTGGTAGGACCCGGAGCGTTCTCGAAATCGGTCTCTCGAATCGAGTAATAGATTGCCAGTCGCCCACTCGATTTGTTCTTGGGGCCACATCTGGGGCCATTTGTTGGTGCTGAATGCGTAAATCGTTGACTCTACGTTCCCGAGCATTCCCGAACGTTACTCGTAAATCCTTTGCTTCCTGGCGCTAGACTCATTCACACGGTGGAAGTCATAGGTTCGAATCCTATAGCGCCCACCATATTTTCCAAGGGTTTACGGGGAATCTGCCCGAAAACCCTAACCCACAATTCAACCCACAAAACGCCGCTCACTGGATCATCTCGGAAGCCATTCCCAATTCCTTCAGGAAGGCCCCTTGCGCGGCTCGAGTTTCATCGCCATCGCCCTGGGTGTAGATATCCAGCGTCGTTTGAATGCGTGAATGACGCAGGATGCTCTGCACGGTCTTGGGCTCGACCTTCGCCTTGTTCACAAGCCAATTAGAAAGCGAGTGCCGGAGATTGTGGAGCCCGAATCTCTGGCCGTTGGCAATCTGAAGGCCTGCGGCTTTGGCTGCCGGCCGGAGATGGTCGGCAACAAAGACAGCGGGGGAGATTGGCACACGGCCTTCCGCTTTGATCGACGGAAATACGAAGTCCGTCTCCTTGGCGTAAGACGTTTGTGCGTGCCATTCCCTCAGGTGATAGGCGAGGGCAGGGTGCAAGGGAACGTAGCCTTCCGACTTGCGGCTCTTGGTCGGTCCATCCTTTCCCCGAGACCAGCGTTTGGTAACCGCGATCCTAGACTGGTCCCAGAGCACATCTGCCCAGCGTAGTGCGAGCAACTCCGATGAACGGAGCGCGGTTGCAGCGCAGGTAAGCACGAGGATGCGATGCAGGATGTTCTGCAGGTTCTGGAGAATGGTCAGCGTCTGCTGAGGGGTCACCAGAATCGCCTTGTAGTTGGTTGTGGAGCGTGTCTCTACCGCCAACACGGGGTTGCGGGCTACGTACTCGTGAAGGATGCCGACTTTGTAGACGCGCAGCATAGTGCCGCGAAACTTCGAGATCGTCGTCCATGCGAGTCCCTGATTCGTGTGCAGCGATTTCAGCCAGCGCTGAATGTCGAGAGGTTTGATGTCGTCCGCGATTTCTTTCCCCCAGCGGGGGATGAGATAGCCCCGAACGATTTGCTGAGTGTTAAGGCTCGTGCGCTCGGTCTTCGGTCGAACGGCATCGACCCCAAAGTCGTTCCTGAGGTAGTGCTCGGCAAGGGCATCGAAACGGATACGCACGTCCACGGGGTCATCGTTAATGCGAACGAGTAGGCCTAGTCTGTTCACTTCGCGCCATGCGTCTTTTTCCTTTCGAAAATCACGCACTAATGCAACCGGCATGATGTGCTCAACCCGCCTGCCGTCCGCCTTGGTGACCCGGTAACGCAGCACCCAGGTTTCTCCTCCCTTGCGCGACAATTTCTTAAGTGATCCACGCTGATAGCTCATATGCTCCTCTTTTCAGCGCGGAGACTGCCTGGTCGAATCGTAACGCACTTCTGGGTTTTTGGGATCGGGTGACTTTGTTCCTCAACAGCGGTGGCGAGTTCGGAGAGCGGGAAGACCCATATCTTCCGGCTGGTTTCGGTGTGTGTGCATGGTGCCGAGGACGCTAAAATCTACGCAGTAACCCGCTACAACCTTGAGTTTTGGGAGTGTCGCCGGTGTCACGACCAGAACGCTCTGCTCATAATTGAGGAAATGATCGAACTACGATGGAGACGGCGCAACGAATATCAGGAAAGCTACAAGTATGGTTCGCATTCTGCTTAAACGGCTAACTAAAGCCGGAGGATTCAAAGGACCAGTGACTTGAGCGACGACTCTACTCCCGCCGAGCTAATTCCCAACTCATGATATTGCGGGTATACGACGTTTTGATGAATGACAGGCACAAGGAAGAGAATTTGCGGCTAGTACGTGTTGATGGTGGCTCTGTTGTTTGGGTCCGCAGTCGCAAAAGCCGATGTCGTCTTGGACTGGAACGCAATCGCGGTAAACACAGCGGTCGCCAACGGCCAGAACCCAGTCGCTCAAGCCCGCTTCGAGGCGATCGCTCAACTCGATGTCTTCGAAGCCGTTAACGCCATCACACCATTACAGGCGACTACTGGACGATAATAGTCAGATCACCCACCGTCAAGTGGTTCTGCGAGTCTATAACCCCAACGGTGAAGGAATAGGTTCCAAGTTGCGTAGGTATCCCGCTGATCGAACCAGTACTGTCGAGAAACAAACCTGGAGGAAGGACGCCGGAGTTCACGAACCAACCGTAGGGAGGAAATCCATTCACAGCAATCAGCTGATAGGGATAATTCTGACCTACCGTGCCCGTGGGTAAACTGGCGGGGTTCTGAATAACCGGGTTGACCGACGCAAAATAGCTGGAAATGTCCAGCACCAAATGCGTGGGGTTGGATGGGTACGCGGCAATCGCTCCGTTTGCCGTGGGTACAATCGCCATGTTCGAGGTTATGATCCCGTCTAGTGCGTTGAGCGTCGAAACTATCGGTTGGATCTGGCCGTCCGGCCACAGCGTCAGATAGCCCAGCGGACCCGAAGGCACCACCGTCGCATTGAAGACGTACGCCTGCGCACCCCGTGGAGCACACGCCTGGTCCACCTCGTTGACCGTTAGCTCGCTAACGATCAGGCTCCCACCTTGGCGCGTATCCAGCACTCGGCAAGGGGGAAGGGCGTATAGCGACAAGCCGGCTGAGCTTTGGAGTGCGAAGTACCCGTTGATGTCAATGACCAGATCGGCGTCATTGCTCACAAACGCTTCAATGTCGCCACCCTGCCCCGCCGGAACGATAGCCGCATTCGCCGTCACCTGCCCGGTCAATGCATTCAACGTCGAGACCACTGGTTGGCTAGAACCAGTAGGCCACAAGCTGAGGTAGCCCAATGGACCTCTGGGTATCGCCGTGAAATTCATGGAGTACGCCAGAGCGCTGGAAGGTATATTGCATACGCTGTTGAGAACAGGAAATTCACGGGGAACGCCAGCAGCCAAATTAGGTCCGCCGAGTGGCCCATTGGGGTGGCGCGTGTCCGCCACGCGGCAGGGCGGCAGCGGGTAGAAGCCCAATGTGGATGGCATAGCCGGCGTGAAGTAGCCATCGAGATCCAGCACCACATCGCTCGTGTCGGTGACAAACACGCTGACCGCTAAGTTCGCTCCCGCTGCTACGATTGACGCATTGGCCTTCACCCGTCCGTCCAGCGAGTTCAGGGTGGACACGGTGGGCTGACTTTGGCCCGCGGGCCAGATCGTCAGGTAACCCAGCGGCGCGCGCGGCACGACGGTGACGTTCAGCGAATAGGTAACGGCCGAGGAAAGATCGGCGCAGCCTTTTGCTTGGGCCAACTGCGGAAGGTTGAAGGTCTCGAAAGTTCCTCCTTGAATCGGGCCGCCGCCCCCGTTACCCGGCCGAGTGTCAAGCAGACGGCATGGAGCCACAGCAACAAATTCCAAGGGGAGGTTTTGCGCTCGAGCTGCCAAAGGCACTCCAAGGAAGCTGAAAACCAGAACATACAGCAACGTGCGGCGCATTACTGGCATGTGCTTCATCCTCACTACATCTGCGACCTAGACCCTCTTCCCAGTTATTTATAGGACACTACTCTGGCTAGTGACCTCTTCAATACGCTGTCTTATAACACGAGAGCAACGGCAGAGGCAAATCAAAACGTCCGGTTGCAGAACGGGACTGGCTGCGCTCAGGATGAACTCGGAAGGTGCCTTCCTCGCGCAAGCGTAGTAACGCCCGCAGTTTCGCCTAGGCTGAGATCCGAGGCCGGCCACCGGACGAGCGACGGCAAGTTCGTATAACTCATTCACGTCCCTTGCTGGATTCGCTTCATCAGTGGCTGCAGGCAACACTTGGCTGCAGGCAACACTTTGATTCCATAACAACGCCGGCTCCGATGCCCGAGTAAACTTCGGTGGTGCGAAACCAACCAAAAAGGCTCGGGTGGAAGGGAGCCGGACAATGATCATTATAGGATGCGATTATCCGGGCTTCCAACAAATTGCGTTTGTGGATACGGAAACGGGAGATTGTGGAGAGCAGCGATTGGAACACGGTGAGGGAGCGCAAAAGTTTTATCGCGACCTCGCCACCCATGGGAAAAAGATGCGTGTGGGGATGGAAGCCAGTGGACACGCGCGCTGGTTCGAGCAACTGCTGGGGGGACTGAATATCGAGCTGTGGACGGGAGATGCGGCGGTGATCCGAGCCAAGCGAGGCCGCAAGCCTAAGACGGATCGTCAGGATGCACTGCATATTCTGAACCTCCTGCTCACGGGTGATTTTCCACAGATCTGGGTAGCCAGTTGGGAGAACCGGGATCTGCGGCAACTCCTGTGGCACCGGCACCGAATGGTGCAAGCGCGCACGCGAGTGATGAACCAATTGCAAGCGGTCGCTCTGAACGAAGGGCTACGGTGCAAGAAGAAGCTGTGGAGAGAGCACGGACGAAAACAACTGGAAGCATTTCGCCTAGCCCCCTGGACAAGCCGGCGACGGGAAGATCTGCTGGAGTTACTGGATCGGCTGAACCCGACCATTGCCGAACTGACGCAAGCGATCGAGCAAGCAGCCGAGAAGTACCCGCAAGCGCAGCGCTTGATGACCCATCCCGGGGTGGGTGCACTAAGGGCCCGCGCAGAAATAAGCTATACAACCTGAGTGCATTGAGGAAGGAGAGAGTAGTTCCAGTCGGGATGGAAGGCAGCTGGCTTGAGGTGGAGTTTCGCCAATTCTGAGTCCTGCACTTCGATCCCTGTGGGATAACGTCTCCTAGTCAATCCTGCCTTGATCTTGAGTCCGGTTTTGGTCTTGGTGTGCGCTATTAGATCGACGATAGTTTGATAGCTGACCAAAGGCCTTCCCCGCCAGTTTTGGGTGATGAAAGAGAACATGCGGTGCTCGATCTTATTCCATTTGCTGGTGCCGGGCGGAAAATGCGAGACATGGATTTGCATGCCGGTAACATTGGCCAGACGTTGGAGGCCGACTTTCCACAAGCGCGACCGGCTGGCGTTGCTGCCTCCTGCGTCGGCCATGATCAACAGTTGCTTCGTCGCAGGATAGCTCTTGCTTCCCATATAGCGCCACCAAGCCAAGATACTGTCGATGGCAAATTCGGCGGTATCATGATCGATCCCCACGCTGACCCAGCCTTGATTTTGTCCTACATCGTAGATGCCGTAGGGAATCACCTTCCCCAATTCCTTGTCGGCAAAGTCATGAATCAAGGTTTTCTCTGGTTCCCCTTGCGGCCGCCATTCTTGCCCGCCGTTGCTGTAATTTCCCACCAGTTCCTTTTTTTTCGTGTCCACGGAAATGACCGGCAGTCCCAGGGCTAAGAACTTCTTCGTCTGCTCGTTCACATACGCAAATTGCGCATTGCGATCGGGATGCTGCCTGCCTTCCAGAGTCTTGGCATTGGCTTGCAGACTATACCCCATCTGGTGCAGAAGATCAGCCACTTTGCGTTCCCCGATGCTATACCCCTGCCGCTTCAGCTCTGCGGCCAAATGACGCGTGCTCTTCGAGGTCCAGCGCAGGGGCGACTCCGGGTCGCCCCGAGTCATGGGCTCTACCAGCTTCTGCAGTGCCTGGACAAGGTCTGGGTTGTGAAAAGTGAGTGGCTTGCGACCGCCTCCCGCCCTACGACTGCGCCCCCCCGGCAGGTGCTTCCGTCTGCCCTTTTCCAGCTCACGCATGCCGGCATGGATCGTGCTACGCGAGAGCCCTGTAGCTTGGGCCACCAACGATATGCCACCGTAGGGCAGAGACTTGGCTTCTGCTGCCGCCCACACTCGACGCCCCCGTTCATCTAGCACGCCACAGAGCACCCGATACTTCTCGCGTAAGGCTGCCAGCTCTTTTCCCACGGGAGAAGAGTATACCGCTTCCTTAAGTTGTACAAGTTATTTATGCGCTGTCCCTTAGCCTTCATATAGCCGCCCCCAACCAATGCGTGTGTTTTGGCCGGGCCACTGAACTGCGGACACGACTAGCGATTCATTTTTCGAACTCACTTTAAGTCGAGCAGAAACTGCCGCCTATTCGTATGGCAGATTCATTTTCTGCAGGATCGTCCGAAAGCGGGGTTCTTGACGGAGAGGTGTGTAGTGTTGGGCACTGCCAAGACCGATGATCAGTGGCGTGTGCTCGTTCGCTGCTCTCTCGAACCAGTTGCAAGCCTTCTCAAAGCGCCCAGTAGCCCTTGCGCCTTGCTAACCCTTCACCTCCATCAGGTTGGGTGGAGGACTTACACCTCCTAACTGTTGAGCATGCCCAGCACACAACTAAGGGCCCGCGCAAAAATAACTTCACAGATTCGGTCGAATCGTATAGTTCCATCGCGGGAGTACTTTGCCGGGGGTGAGGCGGAGTGAAGAGATCAGCTGTGGATCGGGTTTGAGACGGGTTGGATACTCGTTTCGGTCAAGATAAGCGGTCACGGCCAAGCCGGTATGCGTGCTGGTCGTGCGAATGAATTGGAGCATCTTTTCGTAGCTGTCGAGGGGCTCGGCCGCCCAGTTTTTGGAGATCTCCGAGAAGAGCCGGTGCTCGATGGGATTCCACTTGGAGGCGCCGGTGGGGTAGTGAGCGATGGTAACGCCGATCCCGAAGGGATTGCATACTTGAGCCTGGAGTTCGATCTTCCAGAGCCAGGAAGTGCAACTGTTGCTGCCGCCGGAGTCGGCCAGAACCAGAAGTTTGGGCGTGCGGCCATAGCAACGTGCCCCCTGCCGTTTCCACCAGGTGGCGATGGAATGGGCGGCGAAGGCCGGGGTGTCGTGAGAAACGCCGAGGCAGACTGTGCCGTGGTTGCGGGGCGGCTCATAAATGCCATAGGAGATGCCCACGCCGCTGGCATCGGAGCGGAAGTCATGATCGTGCACCAGCACGGGCGAGCGGTCCCATTTGGCGCCGCCGTTTTTGAAGTTGCCGATCATTTCGCGTTTCTTGCTGTCGACGCTGATGACGGGAAGACCTTGCCGCTGAAAGCGAGTCCGCAGCGAGTAGATGTGCTGGAATTGCTGATCGCGGTAGGGACTGGAGTTGGTGGCGATCTGCTTGCGGTTGACGCGGAGAGAGAAATTCATTTGGTAGAGAAGACGAGCGACCGTATTGGCCGAGACGGGAATATCGATCTGCTGGAGGACCTCGGCGATCTTCTCGGTGGTTTTGCGCGTCCACTTCAGCCCGGTGATGGGATCTCCGGCGGTATCGTGCTCCAAAAGAATCTCGATGGCATCGATTATTTCGGGCGTTTTTTTTCCACCGGCTTGCGGCCAGCTCCGGCTCTGCGCGCGCGGTCCACTTCCACGTCCTGGGCTAATAACTGTTGTCGTCCACGGGCTACGGTGTGGGGATCGAGGTCGAGGAAGTCGGCCAGTTGACGGTCGCCACCACGGCCCAGTTTGAGAGATTCCAGCCCGGCATACAAGCGGCGCTGCTGCTCGTCCAGCAGACTGTAGAACAGCAGGATGGCGGCTTTC
>Ga0306924_10008784_pt1 | contig 10218 bp, 8 predicted proteins | sample sta12Can44000111_FD_203756 | JGI IMG/M metagenome (GOLD analysis project Ga0306924, IMG submission 203756) | Lab enrichment of tropical soil microbial communities from Luquillo Experimental Forest, Puerto Rico - statanox.12C.anox.44.000.111 (v2)... | ecosystem: Environmental > Terrestrial > Soil...
ATCGCTAGTAATGGCGTATCAGATCGACGCCGTGAATACGTTCCCGGGCCTTGTACACACCGCCCGTCACATCACGAAAGTGAGCTGTACTAGAAGTCGCCGCGCTGACCGCAAGGAGGCAGGCGCCTAAGGTATGACTCATGATTGGGGTGAAGTCGTAACAAGGTAGCCGTAGGAGAACCTGCGGCTGGATCACCTCCTTTCTAAAGATAGAGCTAGCTCAGCCTGCTATGGTGTGCAGGCAATGCTGGCCAACGCAGCCGAAGCTCTCACGGGCTTCCATGCTGCAATCGTTCGAAGCTCTTCCGCTACGGCGGAAGAGAGTTACTCGCTTCCCGTTTTCGGCTCCGGCTGAGAACGCGGCGAACGGACTCTGGCAAATTGTATTAGTTGTCTTCAACGAGATCCGCAAACGACCAAGGGCTCCGATGAAAGTCGGGGCCCTTTTTCTTTTTCTAGTCACGCTTGCGCAATGACGCCAGGTCTCTTATCGTGGTCGGGTGACCCGCCCTGGCCGGGATTGTCTTAGGCCCTCCCTCCCGCTCTGAATCCAAGGAGAACAAAACCATGAACTACAGAAACGTCTGCATCACGGGACTGCTTGCCGCGTGCCTAGCTCTTGCGGGAGTTGTCGTCGCCCAGCGCTCCAATATTGACCCTTCGCTCCACCCGAGCCTCGCCGAGGCACAGCAGCACATCCTGGAAGCTTCGAAGAAGATCCGCGAGGCTCACGAACGAGACAAGAGCGATTTGGGCGGCCATGCCGAGAAGGCCATCCAACTGCTCGATCAGGCGAGCATGGAAGTGAAAACAGCGTCCGAGCTCGAACACGCTTCCCACAAATAGCCCTCGCAGCCCAGCCCACCTTACCGGCCGCCCGGTTAGGCTACTCGTTATCTCCCCTGGAAAAACCCGGCAACCACGACTTGCTAAGGCTCCCGCGCCTGTCCTATCGTGGCTTACACGAATTCCGTGTCTGAAATTGTCCATCAGACCGACCTGGATTGCGATCTCATCGGCAAGAGACACAAGGAGAATCACTTATGAAGCGGAAAAGCGCGTATGTGGCAGGCGCGCTGGTTGTGTGCCTGGCATTTATCGGAGTAACGTTCGCGCAACGCCCGGAACCCAACATCGACCCGACGCGCCATCCTAACCTGGCCGAAGCCCAGCACCATATCCAGGAGGCGTTTGAAAAGATTGGCGAAGCGCAGCGCGCCAACAAAGATCAACTGGGCGGACACGCCGAGAAGGCCAAGACCCTGCTTGAACAGGCCAGCCGGGAATTGGTTGAAGCGGCCGAGTACGCAAACCACCACCACTGATGGTTGCGCGCGAATCCGATGGGAAGGCCTCCAAGCGTCGACCCGCTCTTCTACCTTCGCCGCTTCAACCAGCCACAGGATTGGGCCCGGCCAGCATCCCCCCGTCGAGCACGACTTCGTGACCGGTCATGAAGGAGGACTTGTCGGAACACATCCAAAGGACCGCTTCGGCGATGTCCATGGGCTGGCCAAAACGACCGATCGGATGCATCGCCAGCAGGCGCTTGTTGGCTTCGAGGTCGCCGAAGGCCCGCTCGGCCATGGCCGTTACAATGACGGCCGGGCATATGGTGTTCACGCGAATGCCGTGTGCCGCCCCTTCCAGCGCTGCGGTGCGCGATAACCCGATCACGGCATGTTTGCTCGCGACGTAGGCCGAAGAACCCGCGTTGCCCATCAACCCGGCCACCGAGGACATGTTCACGATGGCGCCGCCGCCCTGTTTGAGCATCTGCTGCATTTCGTATTTCAGGCAGAGCCACACGCCTTTGACGTTGATGGCGGTTACCTGGTCGAAAATCTCTTCCGGCAGCTCGACGATGGGCGTCCATTTTCCTTCGATGCCGGCGTTGTTGAAAGCCACGTCCAGACGGCCAAACTTTTCGACGGTTTTCTCCACGAACATTTTCACATCGGCGGTTTTGGAAACGTCCCCCTGCAGGAACAGAACTTCGCCGCCTGCGCCGCGGGCGAGCTTGGCAGTTTCATGGCCTTCCTCCGCCCGCCGTCCCGTCAGCACGACCTTGGCACCGTGCCGCGCGAACAGGATGGCGGTATCGCGCCCGATTCCGGACGTACCTCCCGTAATCAATGCGACTTTGCCGGCTAAGCTCTGGTTGGAATTGGTGGACATGAATTTTCTCCGTGGCGGATGCCCGTTCGGGCCAACCCGCAGTTTCGCTCGTTCTACGTTTTTCCCTGCATGCGTGGCCGAGGGTTGGCGGTTTCAGGCGGTCTTCTTGCGGAATAGACGATAGATGGCGAGCAAAACGATTGCGCCGACCACCGACATGATGAAGCCAGCCTTGTCGCCTTCCTGGTACCACCCGATGCGAACGCCGATGAAGGTGGCCAGGAGAGAGCCGGCGATTCCTAGGAACATGGTGACAATAATTCCCCCCGGGTCTTTGCCAGGCATGATCAGCTTCGCGACCGCTCCCGCAAGCAGGCCGATGAGGCCTTCCCAAATCCAGTGCATAACCAACCCCCGCGGAAATCGATATCGGTATCTGACCGGCGCGAGCGCCCCATGTTTCTAATCGCAAAGGCCTGGAATGTAAAGAAGTCTTTCTCCGGCTCGCTGGCTGGTCCTACCTCCAACTTCTAAACGGCCGAGCGGGCCGGAATCGGCCGCGCCGGCTGCTATCCTAGAAGCGCAAACTCCTGGGAGATGAGACTTGCCGCCGATTCTCAGCGCGCAATCGCTGTCCAAGCGTTATGGCGTGGCAGCGCTGTTTCAGAACATTTCCTTTACCGTTTCCGAACGCGAGCGCATCGGACTGATCGGCCCGAACGGATCGGGAAAGTCCACGCTGCTTGAGATTCTTGCGGGCCGTGTGAAGCCCGATACGGGCGACGTCGCGCTGCGCAAGAGGGCGCGGCTGGCCTCGGTGGTACAAGTATCGGAGTTCGCTCTCGAGGAGACGGTTCGCTCGGTGGTCGAAAGAGCGATGCGGGAAGGCGGCGTGCCGGAGTCCGAACGCGCGGCTCGCTTCGCCGAAGTCCTCGGCCGTGCCGGCTTGGCGGACCCGGACCGCTCCGCGGCATCGCGATCCGGTGGCTGGCGCAAGCGGCTCGCGATTGCCGCGGGGCTGGTCCAGCATCCCGATATCCTGCTGCTCGATGAGCCCACCAACCATCTGGATCTGGCGGGAATCGAGTGGCTTGAGTCGGTGCTGAAGGATGCGCCGTTCGCCTGCGTGGTGGTCAGCCATGACCGCTACTTCCTTGAAAACGTCACCAACACCATGGTCGAGATCAGCCGCAGCTACGAAGACGGCTTTTTGCGCGTCGCAGGGAACTACAGCAAGTTTCTGGAGGCCAAGGAAAGCTATCTTCATGCGCAGCAGAAACGGCATGACGCGCTCGAGAACCGTGTGCACGTCGAACTCGAGTGGCTGCGACGCGGCCCAAAGGCCCGCACCACCAAGGCCAAGGCGCGCATCGACAAGGCCAATGAGCTTATCGGCGAACTGGCCGACCTCAGTTCGCGCAGTCGTCTGGCTGCCGCGCGAATCGACTTCACCGCGACCAATCGCCAGAGCAAACGGCTTGTCGAGCTCGACGGCGTCGGCTGCAAGATCGCGGGTCGAAGTCTATTTGACGAAGTGCGGTTCAGCATCACCTCCGGGATGCGAGTGGGCTTGGTCGGCCCTAACGGCAGCGGCAAAAGCACGCTGCTGCGGCTTCTTCTGGGAGAGATCGAGCCGGCCAGCGGCAGAATCTTGAGGGCCGACAATCTTCGCATGGTCTATTTCGATCAGAACCGCCGCCTCGAGCCCGAGGTTCTGCTGAAACGCGCCCTCGCACCCGACAGCGACTCGGTCATCTACCAGAACAAAGCGGTCCATGTGGCGTCGTGGGCCGCGCGGTTCCTGTTCACCGGAGAGGATCTTAACCGTCCCGTTGGCCGCCTCTCGGGCGGAGAACGGGCGCGCGTGCTGATCGCGCAACTGATGCTTCAGCCCGCCGACGTGCTTCTGCTGGACGAGCCCACAAACGACCTCGACATACCGACGCTTGAAATCCTCGAGGAAAATCTCCTGGAGTTCCCGGGAGCGCTGGTTTTGGTGACGCACGACCGCTTTTTGCTGGACCGGGTTTCGACGGTGGTGTTCGGGCTCGACGGGCTCGGCGGCTCGGAGCGCTTCGCCGACTATTTGCAGTGGGAGGAATGGCGCGAAGCGAGAGCAGCCGCGGGCAAGGCCCCGTCCTCCGAGCCCGGGCCAAACCAAGGCCTGGAGCCCCGGCGTGCAGCGGGCCTGCCGCCCAGCAAACCCGCCAAGAGGAGACTCACTTACAAGGAAGCCCGTGAACTCGAGTTGATGGAGCAGAACATCGCGGCCGCGGAAGCTGCTTTGGCGGAGAAGGCGGCGGCGTTGAACCATCCCGAGGTGGCAAGCGACGGAGCGAAACTCCACGCCGCCAGCCTTGCCTTGGATCGCGCCCAGAAGACCGTGGACGCGCTCTATTCCCGCTGGGCCGAACTTGAAGCCAAAGCCTCTTGAGCATGGTTTCTGGAAGCCGCGTGCCAAGACAAAGCCCCTCTCAAAAAGTGAGGCGACCTCGCCGGTCGCCCCACCGTTTTGCCACCAAACCTGCCAGGTCTAGATTCCGCCGGCGTTGCGCACCTTCTGGACCTCGCTGCGTACGCCGTCGCTGCCCTTTTCCGAATAGAGGATCATGAGCCGCTCGGCAGTCAGGAAGCTGAAAACCGGATTGCGGAAAGTGAGCAGATAGTTGGCGTCGGCCGGGTCGTAACCGAACTCCGGAGCCAGAGTCTGCAGAATCGCATTCACAGCGACGACTGCTGGGCCGGAGTAGGTGAAGTCGGCGTCGGAGAGATTGTGCAAGGCGTATTCGGCCAGCACGTTGGTCTGCCCGGCGTTTGCCAGGTCCACAGGGTTGGCCAGCTGCCGCAGCGCCGGGAGCCGGAAGTGGCCGGCCTTGTCCACCATCAGGTAGCCTTTCGCGACCGGATCAATTCCGGCGATGATTGCCGCGGCACGCAGCCAGTTCACCACTTTGTATTCGTTGCCGCCGGTGGGCGCCGAGTGCGCGGATGCCTGCGTAATCACGAAGGCTGGACTGAGGCCGCGCGCCATGGCTTCGGCGACGCCGATAATGTGATGTCCGCCGGTGCGCGAATCGCCGGGAAGGCCGTTGTTGTCGGTGGCTCCAAAGCCGCCGAAGTTCAGCTCCGTGAATTCACTGCCGTTTGCGTTCCACTGGAACACCATCGGTTTGCCCCAGTCATGCCAGAGCGGGGCGGCGAGGATGAGGTCTTCGTCGATGAAGATGTTCGTATCGCCGTTGCCTTCGGGCGCCGCAAAACGACCCTGGTCCTCCTTCGGAACGGTCGGCAGGCCGCCCCTCCCGCCCTGGTGCCCGTATATCTGGCGATACTCTTCGGCCAGATGGACGTCGGCGACGTCGTTATTGCTTTCATGGACGACCAAGCCGCCGGGATAAGAATGGTGTCCGTTCACCGAGCTGCTGCCGGGGGCCGAGAAAAACGCCTGCGGAAACTTGGGGCAGGCCGAGCCGTCGTTGCTTACCGGCGGAAACACGCCCGCCTTCACGCCGCCCACGATGGAGGCGGCGTCGGCCGGGTTTACCAGACCTTGCGCCGCGAGCGCGGCGATGATTGCGTCCTTTTCTGCCTCGGTCCGATGAGCCCGATGGCGGATGCAGGTGTCGCCCAGCGCGTCCAGCGTCTCCTTACGCAGAGTCGCATCCTCGATTCGCTGTGCTTGGCTAAGCAAAAATTGATAAGCCGACTGTACGATCGGCGATTTCTGGGCCAGCGCGATCGCGGCTGCATTGCCCGCTCCCGGCTTGGTTTGATCGTCGGCGAACGCCCCGTTTGCACAGAGCGTGCCGCTCGACAGAATGATGCCTGCGCAAATCCATGATTTCCAAGATTTCATAAGACTCCTCGCCAGAAAGAAGGCTTTTGCATTGCCTTCGCGAGGCTAGGCGGGCCGTGTTAGGGAGCAATGAACCGGGGGTGAATTACCGGTCAAGCCCGGCAAATAAAATTTCGCCGATTTGTAAAGACGTTGTCTGGAGCCTAGAAAGCGCGCGCTGCAGCAGCGGCGGAGGCCCACGCCCACTGAAAATTGAATCCCCCGAGGTGGCCTGTGACGTCGACGACTTCCCCGATGAAAAACAGTCCCGACACTTTGCGCGATTCCATGGTCTTGCTGGACAGCTCGTCGGTATCCACTCCGCCTGCCGTGACTTCGGCCTTTTCATACCCTTCCGTATCTACGGGCGTCAGACTCCACGCGTGCACTGATTTCTCGAACTTTTCCAGGCCAACGTTGCTGAGCGCCTCCGGCGGATTGCGCTCTACCCAGCGTTCGGCGAACCGTTTCGGCAAGATGCCTTGGAATGAGTCGTATACGGCGGAGAGGTTCCGAGCTCCGGCCTTGCGAATCCCCGCCGTCAGCAGGCGCTCCGGCGCCAAGTCGAGTGAGATGGGCTTGCCGGGCCTCCAATGAGAAGAGGCCTGCAGAATGGCCGGTCCGCTAAGTCCGCGATGCGTGATCAGCATCTTTTCTCGAAATGCCGCTCCGTTCACGCTGGCAATGACCTCGGCAGATACGCCAGCCAGATCGCAGTAGGCCTTCCGGTCCGTCCCACCGAGCACCAGCGGCACCAGCGCAGCCCGCGTCGGCTGAATCCTCAAACCAAACTGGCGTGCCAGTCGGTACCCGAGGTCGGTCGCCCCCATTTTGGGGACGGACAATCCACCGGTCGCGACGACCAAAATGCCTGCGCGGTACTCCTCGTTTTCAGTGCAAACCGCGAACTCCGTACACTTCCGCACTTCCCCGATCTGCTGGCCCGGAAAGACCTGCACCCCTCCTTGCCGGCATTCCGATTCGAGCAACCCCGTGATGTCCTGAGCCGAGCGGTCGCAAAACAGCTGTCCCAGGGTCTTTTCGTGGTAAGGGATCCGGTAGCTCTCGACCAAAGCGATGAAGTCCGCGGGAGTGAAGCGAGCCAGGGCCGACTTGGCAAAGTGCGGATTGGCCGAGAGAAAGTTCTCCGGCGCGCAGTGTACATTGGTGAAATTGCAGCGGCCGCCGCCTGAAATCAGGATCTTGTTGCCGGGCCGGAGGGAGCGCTCGATCACGCCTACCCGGCGGCCGCGCTTGCCGGCCGTGGCAGCGCAAAATAGGCCCGCAGCTCCCGCACCCAGAACCAAGACATCAAATCGGCGGCTCATGTAGAACCGGTATTGTCTCAGGTTTTGCTCGGGCGGACCTCGCCGTCCGGTCGTCGACGGTTTCTAACGAAAAAACGGAGGGAGGAGAAAGTCGCGGGGAAACGGAATCGGGACAGACCAGGTCGGGGCGCGGACGGCCCGCGCCCGACCGAAAGTCAGCTTAGTGCGTGCACTTGGGAAACAACGTGACCAGCACCATCAGATCCGACAACGTGAACAGCCACTGATCGGCCTGCGCACCCGCCGCTTCTGCGGCACGCGCGATGAAGCCCAAATGGCGGCTCTTGGCGAAGTTGTGGATATGGTCGACGCAAATCCCCGTCAGGCTTGCGACTTCCGAGTCGGTGAAGATCTTTTGGCTCGACTTTACGGTAACCATGGTCTTGCTCCTGGACCGCGCTTCGCTGCCTCTTTCATCCCTACTGGTGTAACACCAGCATTCGATGCTAGTTGCAATCTAAACGCTGCTCTTTTTCCGAGCAATAGTCGTTCCGTTCTCTTTGGCGCAAAACTCTGGGGCTAGTACTTTTCCCGTAGAGGCTGGAAATCGCCTCTATTTTCTGCCTTATTGCGGCATGGAGGCGGTACTAGGCGCGGGCAGGTGGTCGGACTTCCGTGAGGTTCAAACCTACAGTAAACCTCTTAATTCCGCGAAGTTGCTACACCTTTTCGTAGATTTTGCGCAATCTCCAACATTTGTTTGCTGTGGCGGATTTCGTGAGCCGCGATGAATCGGAACCAGCCGTAGAAATTCAGTCGTCCGAGATACGGATGTCTCCAGCCATAAGCCCTCAGGTCGCGATGCCGTGTCTCCTCGAGGAACGCCAGTGTCCTTTCACGTACACTTTGCAGCTCGGCGAGCATGGTTTCTTTGGCGGCAAGCTCCGTCGATGGCGTCACGATCGCCGGCACCTTGCGCCTAACCACGCGCGCTTCAACCAAAGCCAGAGGAAGGTGTAGCCGCTTGTAGAGAGGTACGGGCAAAGGCGCTTTTCGGATGATCCGGCTGGCGTAGCCGCGGACGCCGCGCTCGACGTCAGAAAGGTGCGCAACAAGCTCGCCGGCCGACCAGCATCCAGGCTGCGGTTGCTCGCGCCACAGCTGGACTGCGATCGCGTCGGCAGCCCGCAAGAACTCGGCTTGAGCGCAAGCCAGCTTGCCAAGAATAGGTTGCAGGTCTCTCACGGCTCTTGCCGTGAGTTTATCCTCTCGGGGCCCACAGGTCGAAGAAAAGCAATCTTCCGTTCATAGGCGTGGTCGGCGCTGCTTAAGCCGATGTGGTGCATTTCATGAGCCACGGTGTTCAGAAAGGCTTGTCAGGATGGCCAGCACGGCGTCGGCTTTGCTGAAGGCAGCGTGAATCTCGACGCGGGCCGCTTCGTCGGCGCCGACTGGCTCGCGCGCGGCGCAGGCCGTCCAAGAATTGCAAGCAATAAGGGATCGGGCAAAACGACATCCTGGTTCGACGGACCGATTTTCCAGGGGTTAGGCGGAAACTAGATTTGCTTTGGATGCGGCGGGCCACCCACGCGGGGGGTTGACGGCCGGAATCGTGACGGTCTAGAGGTTGGCGCCGCCAGCCTGCTCGAATGCGTGGGCGAGTTGGAGGATGCGCGATTCAGCAAAGGCAGGTCCGAACAGCTGTAAGCCGACCGGCAGCGTGCCGCAAATCTTGCCGCAAGGCACCGAGATCCCCGGGACGCCGGAAAGGGAGCCGGTGACGGTGTAAATGTCGGCGAGATACATTTGCAGTGGATCATCGGTCTTTTCGCCGAGCTTGAAGGCCGGAATCGGAGACGTGGGTGTGACGATCACGTCGACCTCTGCGAAGGCCTCGCGGAAATCCCGGGCGATCAGCGCGCGTACTTTTTGGCCCTTCAGGTAGTAGGCGTCATAGTAGCCCGCCGACAGCACGTAGGTGCCAAGCACAATGCGACGCTTCACTTCGGCACCGAAGCCAGCGCCACGGGTCTTGCGATACATGCTGAGCAGTGTCGGTTCGTCAACGCGCAGGCCATAGCGAACGCCGTCATAACGCGCGAGGTTCGAACTGGCCTCCGCCGTGGCGATGATGTAATAGGTCGCGATGGCGTAGTCGGTGTGCGGCATGCGAATGTCCACCGGTTCGCAGCCGAGCTCCTTCAGCAGCTCAATTCCTTTTTCCACTTTGTCGCGCACCCCCGAATCCATCCCCTCGCGGAAATAGTCGCGCGGGATGCCAATTCGCATGCCCTTTACCGGTCGGGTGATTTCATGCGTATAAGTCGGCACAGGGGTGGTGGTGGAAGTGGAGTCGTTCGGATCGCGGCCGGCAATGGTCTCTAGTATGGCGGCAACGTCTTTCACGCAGTTTCCGAACGGGCCAATGCGATCGAGCGAGGAAGCAAACGCGATCAGGCCGTAGCGGGAGACGCGGCCGTAGCTTCCCATCATGGCCGGGATGCCGCAGAGCGCGCCGGGCTGGCGGATGGAACCGCCGGTATCGGTGCCGAGCGAAGCTACGGCCAACCCGGCGGCCACTGCCGCCGCCGAGCCGCCGCTCGACCCGCCAGGAACGCGGTCGGGGGCGGCGGGGTTTTTCACGGCGCCGTAGGCCGAGTTCTCGTTCGAACTGCCCATGGCAAATTCATCGCAGTTGGTCTTGCCCAAAATGACGGCGCCGGCTTCCTCGAGCTTGGTGACAGCGGTTGCATCGTAAGGAGGAACATAGTTCTGCAGAATTTTGGAGCCGCAGGTGGTAACCGTGCCGCGGGTGCTGATGACGTCTTTGATGGCGACGGGCACTCCGCCGAGCGGGGGCAGAGCCTTGCCTAGAGCAACCAGCGCATCGATTTTGTCGGCTTGTGCGTAGGCGCGCTCGGGCGAGAGCGCCAAATAGGCGTTCAGCTCCGGGTTGCGCGAGTCGATCCGCTTATAGAACTCCGCCGTCAGTTCGCG
>Ga0306924_10008785_pt1 | contig 10217 bp, 7 predicted proteins | sample sta12Can44000111_FD_203756 | JGI IMG/M metagenome (GOLD analysis project Ga0306924, IMG submission 203756) | Lab enrichment of tropical soil microbial communities from Luquillo Experimental Forest, Puerto Rico - statanox.12C.anox.44.000.111 (v2)... | ecosystem: Environmental > Terrestrial > Soil...
ACATGACGCCACTCCGATACGTCCGCAGCTCGGCAAAATACTTCCGTCATCTATAGATTCGTCCGAAGAGCCGGCGGGCTACGTCACAATGGCGTGACCCGCGCGAGCGCTGAGGAGTGCGTTGGTTGCCGTCTTCCTTCGCGAGACGAAATACCCGAGGAAGCCGAGAGCCTGTGGTGAATCCCGACGCGGCCCCTTCAGGTTGCGAGAGGCAACGGATGCGACGAGGTCCGCGCTGTTCGATGCCCGGACGCGGCGCCCGGTGCGCGACACCGTGCTTGATTCGTCCGTATAAAGACGAAGTCGATGACGGATCGCATCGGAATTATCCGATGATCGAAGTTCGGGAATTTGGACCTCAACCGGTAACCTTGCGAAGGGTTTCTTCGAACAAGGAAGAAAGGCAGTCCGAATTCGGGAGGATCAATTGGCAGCAAGCGATCGCGCAGCGGCGGCCATCGATCGAAGCCGGCAAGCGTTATCTCGCCGAGCGCGGCTGGAGCGTCGGCCAGCGTCGCGTGAGAGGACGCTGGGGCGCGGCCGTGACGCCGCCGCGAGGGTGTCGCGATGCGGGATGAAGCGGCTCTGGCGTAATGCCGGCGCGACTTGGCGCGATTGCCGCACGAGCCCATGTCGCACCAGCGGCGGGTGTTTGTCTTGCTCTGGTCGAGGAACAGCCACAGGCATTCCTCGTTGGCGCAACGGCGGATCCGATGGCTCGCCGCCCTGAGTATCAGGTCGGCGGCCGACCACAGCACCGGCGTCATTGCATCGCGGACCGGGTTTCGCGTTCGCGCAATGCTCCAGGCGAACCTGCGCTGCATAGGAACGCGGTGGCAGCGCTGCGGAGCGCGCGCCAATGCGGCGCTGGAGATCAGGAAGTCACGTCGGTCGCAGGCCTCGGCCGCGCCAATTGCACTGAAAATACCGAACAGCGCTTCGCGAAGTTCGATCGCCTCCGCGAAGGTGCGCGCGGCTTGTGCCTCATTATCCTGCGCCCAGGCCGCGGCATGATCGACAGAGCCTGGCGAGAAGACGGCCGCGCGCTCGATCCAGCCGAGAACGTCGGAGATAGTCTGCAGCGTCTCGGCCGGCACCCTGCGGCCCCGCCAGGACAGTGTATTGACATAGCCGAGGCAGAGATCCGGCGGTACGGCCGAGACCAGGAGGGCGCCCTCGCCATTTCTGGCGGTGCCGCTGCTGCCGCGAGCCAATGCACATCCTCCCGGAACCTTGCTCACGCAAAATAGTAATCGGGGAAGAGACCATGAAGGTGCTGCTGACCGGAGGATCGGGGAATCTCGGGCAGGCCCTCGTACCCAGGTTGCTCGATAAAGGCGACACGCCGGTCATTCTCGATGTTCGCGCGCCAGCGTCTTTGAACGAGGGAGCCGTGTTCATCGAGGGGTCCGTCCTGGACCGCTCGAAGCTGACGGAGATATTTGGCGGCTGCGACTGCATCGTTCACATCGCCGCCTGGCACGGCATCCACGAAGATCGGGGAGAGAAAGACGCGTACGATTTCTTCGACTTCAATGTGAGCGGCACCTTCGAGGTTTTCGCAGCCGCCGCGTCCACCGGCATCGGTAAGGTCATCTTCATCTCCACCACCAGCGTTTACAGGCCGGACACACGGTACGACAGAGGAGTCGCCGAGCGCCCCTCTGCGGCTTGAGGTAGCCCAAGTCAACCAGCTGATCCGCGGCTGCGGCGACGGCGAGCGCATCTATTTTGTGGAAATCGGCGAGGTCCTGCTCGACCGCGATGGACACTTGTCTGCGGCGATCGCGCCTGACCAGCTGCATTTCACTGAGCTCGGCTATACGCTTCTCGCCGCGCGCCTCGGCCCCGAGCTCGACCGGCTTCTGGGTCCTTCGCCGTAGCGCATACCCGCACTGATGTACGCATGCGACCCGGGCGGCATCGACGCGCGGCGGTTCGGCGCATCGGCCCTACCGCTTGCAAAAGCGGATGACCCGATGTTGTGCAATCGGCTGATCAAGAACGGGCGGTCATCGAAGCCGCGGGGTGCCGCTGCGGCATGGCGATGCTGCGAATGCGGCAGGCAGGATCTTCAAAGGTGAAGGGCGCACACCGATTTCTTCGACGCCGGCCAACCTGCGGCCCGAGCACGAGTGGCGCGTGAGCGGCGCCCGCGGACAATCCGGATGCCCGTATGCGCGAGAAACCCAAGTCGAACTGTACTTGGACCAGCCGGCCACAAAGACTGTCCGGGCGAGATGTTGCGGGCCTCTGTCGGCACCGCCACCGGACAGCAACGGAGTAGGCGACCGCCCGCAGGCGCGGATGTGCGGGGAAGCTAGCTCACCCGCCGACCGCAACAAAGTCGTACACGCCGACGAAATGAAGTTTGCACGACTCTCCGCTGGAGGAAGACGGATTCGAACCATCGGTCCCTCTCGGGTTAAGTCAATCTGTCTCGACACCGTTTTGCCGCCAGGAGCGGTGGAAAAAGCCTGTTCGGAAAGACACTCCACCTTAGGGGGGACCGGCAGTTCGAATCCCTCTTGCTCCCGCGGGCGTCTGGAGCACCGCCGCTTCCAGGGCTCGGATCATCCTTGAAGCCGTGTATCGGATGACCGATCGCCCCCCGGACGGAATGCGTCCCCGGTATCAACCGGACACCGCCGATGCGGGCCCAGCCGGCGAAGCTACGCACGAGGACTGATGAATACCCATGGCAAGAAAATAGAACCGCGATATTGAGTATCCCGTCGAGTTCGCATGCTCAGCGCGCCATGCCGGTCGCTCCGGCCGGCACGTCGTAAAAAGCGGGGTCATCGACACGCTGGTGTAGAAGCCCATCAGGCAGATCACGTTGAGAGCTTCGAACTTCCAGTTCCGCGCGAGATGGGCTCCATTTCGACGGTCGGGAGGAGTGAGCGGGGCATCCGGGCAGCCGAGGGTGCGGCGCATCAGGTAGTCGACCTAACCGGCTCGCCATTGGACTTAACGATTTGGCTCTTGACGATATGCCGTGACCTAACCCGAGGATCGCTCAGCGCGTAAGCCAGTGCTCAAGACGGGCTTAGCCTTCCGAGAATCTATCCGCGATCGTGTTTTTTGCGTTTGGCAAGGTAGATGTCGAGCAAGCTCGGCCTTTTCTCCGCTTCAGGCGTCGTCGGCGCGTGTCCAGCGATTTGCTCAAGCGTCTCGCCGGCCGCCCGGCGGCACATGACCTCGTAGTAGCCCTGGCTCTTCATTTGCGGATTGAGCATTTCGAGGGCGCCGCTACAGGCATCGACCTCGTCATCGTGAGAAAGATCAGGGAACCCTTCGAGCACCCGGAACAGGTCGTCGTTCCAGGGACCACGCCGGATCTTCACATTACCAGCGCGGCACTGCGAGCTGAACGGTCCGAACCTTGTGAGCTTGTCGCCGCTCTCCGGTGCCGGGGCTACGGTGAAGCCGCTGAGCGCGCGCACCAGGTGGAGTGCCTGGCTCTTGCCGGCTTGTCCCGGATCTTTGCCGAACCCGATGCGGACCCGTTTACCGTCCTGCGCAGCGGTGTCGAGCAGCAATTTCTCGACATCGCCCGGATTGGCGCGCCGGCGCACCATGTCCAAAAGCCAGTAGCCGCCGTTTCTGTCGCGGCCAAGTTTGATGCCGACCGTCGCATCGGGGTCGTTGAACTCAGTTTTTTCGGTGGCGGCGAGGTCCCAATAGCGGACGACGTCGAGCTCCGCTGGGACGTCGTCGGCGATGGCGCACCATTCCCGCTTGAAATAGAGCCCGGCTGCGGGCCGGATCTTCCAATTGCCATCAAGCAGCCGCTCGCGCTCGAGCAGCGGCAGCGACAGCAGCCAGGCGAGATACTCCGGATTGACCCGCAGCAACGCCGGGTTGTCGAATACCTTGGCCGGAATGAACGTAACGCTGATCGGCCGCGGCAGCTCGAATCCGGGCGGCAGCTCCTCGGGCCGCGGCAAGTGTTGCAGCAGTTCTTCCGGCCGATCAGCCCATTCGATCTGGCCCGCAACACGGATGTAATAACGCAGCACGCCGGCCCGCTCGGGGATGGGCTGCCCGCTCTCCGGGTCGATCCACCACCCCAAGAAGTCGGCGACCCAGCTATCCGCATCGGGATTGCACGTCGCACGGATATAAGGCCGCACACCGCAAGTCGAGCGGTTGCGGCTGACCATGTAAAAGAACTGATGCGCGGTGAAATGCGTCAGCTCATCGAAACAAATCAGCGCGATCTGAGCGCCCTGCCAGTCGTAGACGGTGGTGTCGAATTGCAGATGCGAAAACTTGATCTTGCCGCCGCGCGGCCAGCGCCATTCGCGCGCGCCGAGGTGCGGTGTGCCGCCGAGCCGCGGATAGAAGTTTCGGCTTTCGTCCCATAACGCTCCGGGGTTGGTGATCTGCGGCGTTGTGCGCCGGAAGAACGCCGCAGTAAACCCCGGCACCCGGCTGACATAGCGCAGCGGCTCGAGAATCAACCCTACAGTCTTTCCGCCGCCAGCCGCTCCGCCGTAAATGCAGATGTCTGCAGGGCTCCGCAAGAAATCAGCCTGCGGTCCGGGTTGCGCCGATATCGTTGCCGTGAACATTGAGAAGGTTCCCTACACGGGCTGGGTAGGCATCTTCCGGACGCCATCCCACAGCCCTGATCACGGCTGTCGCGGCGTGATGACAGGTTTCGCATCCACCCGGATCAGGCTGAGCTACCGATCCGGTTTACGGGCAAAGTACTTAAGCTGTGCGTCGTGCAGCACTTGCGTCAGCTCGGGATCTCGGCAGTTGTCAGGCAGCACCAAGACCACCGGTGAATTCGCCTCGGCGCCGCCCGGAACCGAGTCCTCCGGCGCTGTTCTTTCGCGCCAATGCGCCGACCCCAGCCAAATGGCGCACCTGTTCGCGCACCTTCTCATTGACAACAAACGCTCTTCTAGCCATTGCCGGACCTCGACTGATCTTGCTCGTGACGGCTGGCGCGCTCGTCGAACGACTGACCCGAGGCTCGGTGCATCGCCGTGCGTCCGGTGAAGGCTTGCCAGCGCCGCAGGATGACATCGACATAGCTGGGGCTGATCTCGAGACCGCAGCAAACCCGGCCGGTCATTTCGGCCGCGATCAGGCTCGTGCCCGAGCCGAGAAACGGGTCGTAGATCAACTGGCCGGGCCGGCTGTTGTTGACCACCGGGCGGCGCATACACTCGACCGGCTTTTGCGTGCCATGTCCCCAGCTGTGCTCGCGCTGTCGATTGCCGAAGGGATTGTTGTTGGGGCACTCCCAGAGCGTCGTCCGGGTGCGGTCGCCTTGCCAGTGGCTGGACTTGCCCTCGCGTACGGCGTACCAGCAGCATTCGTGCTTCCAGTGATAATCGCCGCGGCTCAACGTGAAATGTTGCTTGGCCCAGACGATCTGAGCGCGCAACTGCAGCCCGCAAGCCGCCAAACCGCTGGCGACGATGTCGCCGTGCATGGCCCCGTGCCAGACATAAGCGACATCTCCCGGGAACAACGCATACGCCTGTTGCCAGTCGGCGCGATCGTCGTTGAGCACCTTCCCCCGCGCGAGCTTACCGGCTTGATGGTCACCGATCCGCCCTATGGGGTCGGCTACGACCCGTCCTGGCGAGCGCGCCGCGGCTGCGGCGGTGGTCGCCCAAGAGCCACACGTCGCCGGGCCGATTGACGGGTTGATCGGGAACTTCCGGGACGCTGTCGGGATCGGTCAAACCGCTCCGTTCGATCGGCCACCGCTCGCCCTGGTCAGCGGGCCACGGCCGATGTCAGGCTCGCCTCGACGGGCGTTTTATCCGTTGCTGTCATATTGCAGGTCATCAACTCCTCGCCCGGCGACCTCGCCCCGGTGTTCGACGCGATGCTGGAAAACGCCATACGCCTGTGTGAGGCGAGCCATGGCAACCTCTACACCTTTGACGGCGATGCCCTCCATACGGTCGCGGCGCGGGGAGACGCTCGTCTTGTCGAGTGGTTGCGTAACCTCGGCGGCTTCCGCCCCGCACCAGATCACCCGATCGGACGCCTGCTGGCCGGCGAACCGTTCGTGCGCGTCGCCGACATGACCAAAGAGAAAGCCTACCTCAGACCGATGTTTCGGGAATTCGTCGATTTAGGCGGTATCCGCAGCTCGCTGACTGTTGCTCTGCGCAGGGATCACAACATTCTCGGCGTCATTACGCTCTATCGCCCGAAGGTGCGACCGTTCTCGGAGAAGCAGATCGCACTTCTCGAAACTTTCGCAGCGCAGGCGGTCATCGCGATGGAGAACGCGCGGCTCTTGACCGAGACGCGGGAAGCATTGGAGCAGCAGACCGCGACCGCCGAGGTCTTGCAGGTCATCAATTCCTCGCCCGGCGACCTCAAGCCGGTGTTCGACGCGATCCTTGAAAAGGCGCACAGCCTTTGTGGTTCGGCGATCGGTTCGCTGGCGGTGTATGACGGCCGGCATTTCCGCGCGATCGCGGAACGCGGGTGGCCGGAAAGTTTCGCCGCGCTGGTGCGCCAGCCGTATCGCGGCAACGCAGTGCATGAACGGCTCCTACGAGGCGAGCGCTACGTACACATTCCGGATGCGTTGGCGGCGGCGGCGGAGCTGAGCGATCCAGTGGGGAATGCCTTCTTCCGAGAGACCGGCGTCCGCACGCTTCTCCAGGTGTCCTTGCGGAAAGACAACGAACTGCTCGGCTACATCAGCGCGCATCGGCTGGAGCTAAGGCCGTTTTCCGATAAGGAAATTGCGCTCTTGGAGAATTTCGCGGCACAGGCGGTAATCGCGATGGAAAACGCGCGGCTGCTCGACGAATTGCGCCAGCGCACCGATGAGATCGCCGGCTGGAACCGCGAGCTTCAGGCGCGCGTCGCGGAACAGGTCGAGGAACTGGGGCGCGTCGGGCGGTTAAAGCGGTTTCTCGCGCCGCAGCTCGCCGAATTGATCGTCTCGCAGGGCGACGAAAAGATCCTTGAGAGCCACCGCCGTGAGATCGTCGTCGTGTTTTGCGATCTGCGCGGCTACACCGCCTTCACCGAGACCGCCGAGCCCGAGGAAGTGCTCGATTTCCAACGCAAATATCATGGCCTGTTGGGGCCGCTAGTCTCCCAGTTCGAGGGCACACTCGACCATTTCTCGGGTGACGGGATCATGGTGTTCTTCAACGATCCGGTGCCCTGCCCCGACCCGGCCGAGCGCGCGGTCAAGATGGCGATGGCGATGCGGGAAGAGGCGGGCAAGCTGACCGCGACATGGCGCCGCGATGGCTGCGAACTTGGTTTCGGCGTCGGCATCGCACAGGGTTACGCCACATTGGGCCAGATCGGCTTTGCCGACCGCTCCGGCTACACCGCCATCGGCACGGTGTGCAACCTCGCCGCACGGTTGTGTGCCGAGGCGAAGGACGGGCAGATTCTGATCAGCAGCCACGTCGCTCGCGCTGTGGAAGGGGTCGCGACTCTGGAGGATCTCGGAAACCTGGAGCTGAGGGGTCTTCGCCGTCCGGTCGCGGCATTCAACGTCGTGCAGAGCACCAGCGCAGCCGCCGCTCGTCCCAATTTGACCGTCGTCGCGAGGGGGCCGGGGGCCTGATCTTAGACAACGTGAAGGTCTCTTAAGGGGCATGGGACTAAACCGCTCTCGCGGTAACTTGTAGCGAGAGGAGAGTTCGGGGAGTAGCGGGAAGCGGACGTCCTGTCTTGAGATTGAGGGGCCTTGAGCCTCACCCAAGACAGGAGCCCCCAATGACCGACAAGGCCATCAGTCCGTTACGCCGGCGACTGATCGAAGACATGACGATCCGCCGGCTTGGCCCTGGGACTCAGCACCAATATATCCGCCACGTCAAAAGCTTTGCGGATTTCGTCGGCCGCTCGCTCGACAAGGCCACCCCGGAGGACGTCCGTCGCTATCAGCTGCGGCTGGCGTCGATCGGAACCACGGTGCCGACCCTCAACGCCGGTGCCTCTGCATTGCGCTTCTTCTTCAGGGTCACGCTGAAGCGCCGCGATCTTGCCGAGGCGGTCGTGTCGGTCCGCGAGCCGCGCCGCCTCCCCATCGTTCTCAGCCCGGAAGAGGTCAGTCGGCTGCTCGCGTCGACGACGAACATCAAGCACAAGGCGGCGCTGAGCCTGGCTTATGCCACCGGCCTGCGGTCATCGGAGGTCGTATCGCTGAAGCTCACCGACATCGACAGCGACCGAATGGTGATCCGCGTCGAGCAGGGCAAGGGCAAGAAGGATCGCTACGTCATTCTCTCGCCCAACCTGCTCGATATATTGCGTGAATGGTGGCGCGCCGCGCGCCAGAAGGGATGGATGCATCCCGGTCAGCCCTGGCTGTTCCCCGGCTACCGGGGACAGCACATGAGTCGGCGCCAGCTCCACCGGCTCGTTTGCATGGCAGCCGCGCGCGCCAGCATTACCAAGCGTGTCGGTGTTCACACGCTGCGGCACAGCTTTGCTACCCATCTTCTGGAACAGAAGACCGATATCCGCATCATCCAGGTGCTGCTCGGACACAAGAAGCTCGACACGACGGCGCTCTACACCCGCGTCGCCATCAACGCGCTCGGCGAGGTGACAAGCCCGCTCGACTTCCTGTTAAAGATGCCCGGCTGACGCGCGGCCGTTGTCACGGCCAGCGGTCGAGGTGGCGGACATCTTCCGCCGCCGCGGGCCGGCTTGGCGTGCGTCCCATGCCGGCCATGTGAGCCTCGGCCAACTCAAGCTCATGTCGGCGATCGAGCGTTGCCGAACGGCGGCGCTGGGCGGGCATGTCGAACGCTGTGAGGACTGCGCGCACCTGCGCGTCTCCTACAACTCCTGCCGCAACCGGCATTGCCCAAAGTGCCAGGCCGCTGCTGCCAAGGAATGGCTGGCCGACCGCCAAGCCGATCTCCTGCCCGTGCCGTATTTCCATGTCGTCTTCACCCTGCCCCGACCGGTCGCCGATATCGCCTATCACAACAAGGCGGTCGTCTATGACCTGTTGCTCAAAACCGCCGCCGAGACCCTGATCACCATCGCGGCCGACCCCAAGCACCTCGGCGCCCGCATCGGGCTCACCGCCGTATTGCACACCTGGGGATCAACACTGACCCACCATCCGCACGCCCATATCATCGTACCCGGCGGCGGCTTGTCGCCTAAGCCTGCCCCGGCGGAAGCCGGGGGCCAGCACTGGATTGCCTGCCGGCCCCGCTTCTTTCTCTCCGTCGAGGTGCTCTCACGTCTGTTCCGCCGTCTGTTCCTGGAAAGGCTCACGGCCGCGTACCACGCTGGGCGACTGGAGTTCTTCGCCGATCACGCCGGCCTGGCCAAGCCGGCACGCTTCAAAGCCTACGTTGTCGCACTGCGAAAGGTCGAATGGGTGGTCTATGCCAAGCGGCCGTTTGGCGGACCCGGCGCTGTGCTCGCCTACCTGTCCCGCTACACTCACCGGATCGCTATTGCCAACAGCCGGCTCGTCGCCTTCGACGGCGAGCGCGTGACGTTCAAATGGAAGGATTACCGGGCCAAGGCCAACGCCCGCTATAAGCTAATGACACTCGACGTCGACGAGTTCATCCGCCGCTTTCTGATCCACGTGCTGCCCGACGGTTTCCACCGCATTCGACACTACGGCCTCTTCGCCAACGCCAATCGGGCCGGCAATATCGCACTGGCCCGCCGGCTTCTCGGCGTACCCGACCCAGCCCCATCGAGCGGCGAGAGCGACGATACCGAAAATCGTCACGAAGACGACGAGTGGAACGCTTGTCCCTGCTGCGGCGGGCGTATGATCATCATCGAGACCTTCCGACCCGGCTCCGAGCCACGGCAGTGGCCCATCCCATCGAGCGGGCTCGACAGCTCATGACCAGCACGCTCCTGTCGCCATCCCACATTGCCGCACCAGTCCCAGGCCGATATCACACCGGCGAAGGCTACCCTCCGCCAACCGCAGCTGTCAGCGCCGCCTTCGACCGCCAAAACGCCGATCCCTCACTACAAGACCACGGTTCTGATCCTGTGCACAGCGAACAAAACCAACGCCGCGGTGATTACTCAACCGTCGTCCCTGTTCCAAACCGGAGCACCAGCGCCTAGATCGACGCTAAATCCCCATAGACCGACACCACTGCCGGCGCAAACTCCCCCCGCGGTTTCCTCCCCTGAGGCTTTTCCGACGCCTGCCCTCGAGTGCGCCCCACTGTCAGTGACGGGCAGGCGTCCGAAAACCCTTAACATGA
>Ga0306924_10008787_pt1 | contig 10217 bp, 10 predicted proteins | sample sta12Can44000111_FD_203756 | JGI IMG/M metagenome (GOLD analysis project Ga0306924, IMG submission 203756) | Lab enrichment of tropical soil microbial communities from Luquillo Experimental Forest, Puerto Rico - statanox.12C.anox.44.000.111 (v2)... | ecosystem: Environmental > Terrestrial >...
TCGTGTGCCTTGCGGTGAAGCCAGTCGGAGAGCCGGACTCCGGAAATCGGGACCTCCGGTTCGATGAGCGGAGATGGGAAACGGGGTGATGGCCATAGGCCCCCAGCTACCGCGCCCATCTTCGACTTGCGACCTCGTCGGATCGACGGCGCTCTCCACGGGGATGGATCCCGAACATTTGCGCGACGTGATCGCGTCGTTTCAGAGCCGCGGCAGTGCAGCGATCCGGCGCTATGACCGCTTTGTCGCGAAGTCCTTGGGCGACGGCATCCTCGTCTATTTCGTCTACCCGCGCGCCCATGAGGACGAGGCCGAGCGTTCGGTGCGTGCGGGGCTCGATATTGTCGAGGCGATGGCGGAGCTGAATGCCGCAATCCCGAGGCCGCTCGCGGTTGACTGGCGGATTTAAAGCTTCGTCGGATTGATCAACGCGATATTCCCGCCGAGAGTTCGTATTCGTGCGGCGCAGTCGGACGTTCCACCGGGTCCGTCGCCCGTAGGTTTCTCATCCCAGACGAGCACCGCATAGAGGTTTTTAGGATCGCTGACTTCGACCCGCGCGGTGTTCACCATCCACAGATTGTTGCGCGCGAAGACCGACGCGCCCTTAGGCGCTGTTTTGAGACGGTCCTCCTGCACAAAGGTCTTCACGTTCGGACGGCTGCGCAAATCGAAATACCGCTGCTCCCAATTGCTGTCCGGCAAACGCACCGATTTCTCCAGGAACTCGTTTTCGGGCAGCGGAAGCATCAACCAGACCTCGGCGCCCATCTCGGCGGCGAGCTCGCCGAACAGCATGTCCGCCCCGCGGGCGCTGCCACAGATGCCGAGGTCGTTTGCGCCGACGTTCCATCTCTTCAACTGTGCGGCTATCTGATCACGGACAGCGCTCTCCTTGCGCGGCGGAAACCGCTCGGTCTCGCGATCGGGCGTATCGATCATGTGGCCGGTGCCGATGAGGACCTTCGTGAACCGCGGCTCGGATTTCTTGAGGCCGCCGATGCGCTTCTCGAGCACGTCGCGGCGCTGCTCCAGTACTTTCTTGACAGCGTCGACGGCCTCCTGCTGGAAGCCGAGGTTTTCGAACAGATGGACCTGATCAAGCATCGAGCTGACGTTGAAGTAGGTGGTCTCGGGCGCGTTTGCCGCGCCGCGATAGTTCGTGCGCGCCTTATTGGTATTGCCCATCACCAGCTCGAGCTCACCTAGCGTGGCGGCCGCCCAGACGCCGTCCTGGCCCGTTTCCAGTCCTGCGCTGTCGAGCGTGTTCTGTGCGGAGAAGCGCACGACGGCGGCCAATGTGTCGATGTCATCGATCTTGCAGTCGACCGGCTCGTCACCTGTCACTGTTTTCAGGTGTTCGAGCAGCTTGACGAACGAGACGACGTTGATACCGTTGTAGTAGTCGAACTTACGGCGCGCCGCCTGATCGTAGCTGCGGACCGCGCTGGCGATGTAGTTCGACGTTGCGACCGCCTGACTCTGCCGATCCTTAGGTGATCCCAGATCCTTCCACTCCAGGCGCCAAAGATCCTTATAGACGCGTCCGAGGATCCCCTGGGCCTCGGTATCGTCCTTCAACTTCTCTGCGACCTGCAGCATGTGCACCTTGGCCTCGTTGATCTTGCCAAGCCGGCCGAGCACCAGACCCATCCGCGTTAGCGCGTTTCGGTGCCCTGCATCGAGCAGCAGCAGATCTTTGAGCACTGGAAGAGCGGCTTCGAAGCGATGCATGCTGCACAACGCGTCGGCGGCTTGCCAGAGCAGCTGGATGCGGTGGAATCGCGTCGGCGCATCGTCGGCGAGTGTCAGGATGTCACCAGGCCAGCCGTTCAACTTGGCGACTTCGACCCGTGCCCGCCAGTCGGCGAAGACTTCGCCGAAATAATCGGCACGCGCGGTCTTGATGCCGCTCCAATCGACCGGCTTGATGCCGACCAGTTCCTTGTAGACGGGACTGCCGATCGTCTGCGGATCCGCGTCGAGCGCGCGCCGCAACGTTTGGCCCAACTTCTCCGCTTCCGCATTGAGCTTTTTGTCCCACTCGTCTTTCGGCTCGCGGACTTCCGGGAGAAACAGCTTCCCGTTGTACTCGAACCTCCGGTCCGAGGCGACGTCGAATGGCGGTTTGGCCCACCCGCCATGAATCATTAACACACCCCGAGGTGCAACGCCGTGCCGGACGCCAAGCTCGTAGAAGACGTTAGCATTCAGCACCGACACATCCGCGATGACCACATCGGCCGTCACCAACTCGAAGAACATGTCGGTCCGAATGTCGCCAGCGCCCGGCTCGTAATCGGCCCTAAAGGGAATGCAGCCCGCCTTGGTGAGCGCCGGCGCGATAAGCCGTTCGTAGACGAGATCGAAGTCAACCGTGATCGCGGGGCTTGCAGGCGTGTTGTCGGTGGCTTGGCTTGCGGCGCGAGCTTCCTTCGGGCCGAACGGCATGGCTACGAATACGTGAGGCTGCATGGCCTTCCTTCCTCGATCCGAGGCACAGTCGTGCCGGATTGATGGTTGTAATTGTCCCGTCGAGGCTCTTCATGCGCGCGCTTGTGCGGTCGGTCTTCAATCCTCTTAATTCATGGCACGAAGGAATTCGAATATCGTGGTGCCCGATTTCCTCGGCCGGGGATGAGCTTTATTTTACGCCACGCGCGCCGGCTCGTGCCCGGTATTCATTGAAGTGATCGACACCACGGGGGCGAGCGGCTCCGTGGCAGCCGCGGTTCTGGATTTGTAGAATTTGACGGCAGCGCCGCCAGCGGCGGTGAGCAGACCGGCAAAAGCAGACGCCGTCGGCAAATCCAGGGGCTGCAGCGGCCAGTGTGAAAAGTAAACTAACGCGGTTGCCAGCAGCGCGGTGATCGTGCCAGTTGCGATATGTGACGCGTCCATCGGTTTTCTCCCTTAGATCGGGCAATAGCCTAGTGCTTGTGGCGCGGAGAATGTGTGATCCACGTCACACAGAAGCTGTTTTTTTGGTGGTTCAGGCAGCAACAGATGGGGATGACGGTTTTGCCTCGGTTGGGGCGATTTGGGGAGGCCCTCCGAATGTCGGCTCCTGGCAAAGGCGGGTCGTCAGGGCAAAATTACTCCCGAAAGGTCACAATACGCCGATGCCGCGCCGGCGGGTTATGTCCGCTTCGCTGACCCCGAGGCGGTCGAAAATTTCGGGCATTGTGCTGGGCGAGCTTGGGGCGACGAAGCGCACCCGCACACTCTCGCCGATCCTGACCGGGGTGCGAATGTGCGGCACCTCGCCTAGGTCCGGGTCGCGCGCATATTGCACGAGCCCACGATGGCGCACCTGCGGGTCGGCAAACATCTGCGCGTAATCATAGACCGGGCCGCACGGCACACCAGCCGCTTCGAGCACCTCGACCCAATCGTTGGTGGTCTTTGTCGTCAGCGCCGCGTTCATCGCATCCTCTAGCGCGTCGCGGTTCTGCATGCGCGCCTGGTTGGTCGCAAAACGCCGGTCCTCGCACCATTCGGGATGCCCCAAAGCCTTGGCACATCGTGCCCAGATCGCGTCACCGGCGGCGCTGACCATCAGATAGCCGTCCCTCGTCTGCATGCGCTGGTAGGGTGCGTTCTGGCGATGGCGCGAGCCTTGCCGGGTCAGCTCCTCGCGGTCGGCGAGCCATTGCGCCGAGGTCCACGAGCTGAAGCCGATCGCGGTCTCCAATAGTGAGTATTCAACGAGGCGGCCCTTGCCGGGTGCGCCGGCGCTCGTAGAGGGCGGCGAGGATGTCCTGTACCGCCCACATCCCGGTGCCGAGATCGCAGAAGCAGACCCAACCACCGCAAGTGTAGATCGTCCGAGATGGGGGTGGTAAGCGCATATCCGGGTGTGGTGCGAAAATCGAAGAACGCACCGGCCAATGTGACACCGGCTCGGCAAAAATCACGACGCATCGTGCGAAAAGCGAGTCTGGGCAATCCTCAACGCGGAAACGCGATTTCTACGCAAAGGATCTCATGGTGTCGACTTGCCCTGAATACTCCGCAGCGCGTCAGCGGCGTGTTGCCGGACAATTTCGTCGGGGTCTTTGAGGGCAGCGACGAGGGCTGGTACAGCCCCGGCGGCAGCTGGCCCGATATTCGCCAGCGCGTCGGCGGCGCCCCGCCGGACAGGTTTGTTGGGGTCTTTGAGGGCGGCGACGAGGGCTGGCACGGCTTCGGCGGCGGACGGCCCGATCATCCCCAGCGCGAAGACGAAGTGCTGCCGGACAGTATCGTCGTCTTCGTTGGCTGTGGCGAGTGCTGGCACGGCGCCCTGCCAGATCTTCGGCCACCGGATATTGTCGTCGGGGTCTTTGGGGGCGGCGACGAGTGCTGGTACGGCGACCGGCCCGATCTCCACCAGCGCGCCGGTAACGTGCCACCGGAAATTTTTGCCGGGGTCTTTGAGGGCGGCGACGAGGGCTGGCACGGCCTCAGCGGCAGCCGGGCCGAGCCTCCCCAGCACGTTGGCGACGTGCCGCCGGATGCCTTCGCCGGGGTCTTTAAGGGCGGCGACGAGGGCTGGCACGGCTTCGGCGGCGGACGGCCCAGATCCCACAGCGCGTAGACGGCGCTTCACCGGATCTTTTGGTTGGGGTCTTTGAGGGCGGCGATGAGGGCTGGCATGGCTTCGGCGGCGGCCGGCCCGATCTTCCCCAGCGCTTCTAAAGAGGCTTCTCTTATGGCGGCGTTATTTGCCGCGGCTGCCTTAATCAAAGCGGATATGGCTGAGTTTTCTGCCGCTCTGATGGCTCCTAATTGCTGGATCGCGTGTAGACGTTCATCGTCAAACGGTCCTTCGACAAGGTCGACCAAATGCCATATGCGCGCGAGGGCCGGATCATCATGGTGCAACACACGGAGAATCCGATCGATTCCGATATCCCAGTCTTCGTGCAGCTTAACCGCTTGTATGTCTCGCAAGTCTTCTACACTGCTAATGCGCCTTGATGGAATGTGGGTTTCGTTAATCAATACGGGGAGAAACCAAGTTCTCTCTGAAGGTCTGGACCTCAATTCGTCTATTGCTAAGGTCAGCTCTTCGTTCATATGTGTTTGATCGCGCTCACTATATTCTCTGGAGAAACACGCTACAAAAATTTGCCGCTCTGGATTGCCTTCTTTATTGCGTCGCGCCAGCGTGCGCCGGGCTCAATGTCGTCGCGGTCGAGCCATACGGTAACGCCTCTGTTCCTTAACTCCTTCACGAGGCGATCGACTACATCCCGATTTTGATGGACATACGAAATGAAAACGTGAGCCAACTTACCCTCCGCTCAGCCCGAAGAAGCAACTATCAAGAGTGTCGTATTGGACCAGCCGAGACCGACGGTAGCATGCCTTGGGTTGCCACTTACTTTCACAAAGATGGGGGCCTAGCGCCGCGATGCACCGAAGCTCGTTAGGCGATGCAAAAATCCGGTGCGAATGCCCGAAATGTGGTCGAACCCGGAAGTTGGGGGGCTTCCGCCATAAGGTCTGATTTCGGCGCGCGTTGACACGTCGTCGAGAAATGTCCGCTGACATATGCAGCGGACAGTCGGGATCACAATACGCCGGTCACGGATAGGCGGGCTATTTCCGCCTCGGTGATCCCAACGCGGCCAAAGATCTCGGCGTTGTGCTGGCCGAGCGTCGGGGCGACATTGCGCACCCGGACCCCTTCGCCGATCCTGACTGGGGTGCGGATGTGCGGCACCTCACCCAATTCCGGGTCGCTTGCGTGTTGCACTAGGCTGCGGTGGCGCACCTGCGGGTCGGCAAACAGCTGCGCGTAATCGTAGACCGGGCCGCACGGCACGCCGGCGGCTTCGAGCACCTCGACCCAATGGTTGGTGGTCTTGGTCGTCAGCACCGCGTTCATCACGGCCTCCAGTGCGTCGCGGTTCGCCATGCGCGCCTGGTTGGTCGCAAAACGCGGATCCTCACACCATTCCGGGTACCCCAATGCCTTGGCACAACGCGCCCAAATCGCCTCGCCGGCGGCCCCCACCATCAGATAGCCGTCTTTGGTCTGCATGCGCTGGTAGGGCGCGTTCTGGCGATGGCGCGAGCCTTGTCGGGTCGGCTCCTTATGGTCGGCGAGCCATTGCGCCGAGGTCCACGAGCTAAACCCGATCGCGGTCTCCAATAGTGAACATTCGACGAGGCGGCCCTTGCCGGTGCGCTGGCGCTCATAAAGCGCGGCGAGGATGCCCTGCACCGCCCACATGCCGGTGCCGAGATCGCAGATCGGCAGCCCGACCGAAGTCGGCGGCCCGTCGGGTTCGCCGGTCACGTGCATGATGCCGCCCATGCCCTGCGCGATCAGGTCGAAGCCGCCGCGCCCGGCATAGGGCCCGTCATAGCCAAGGCCGGAGAGCTGTGCGTAGATCAGCCGTGGGTTGACCTCGTGCAACGCCTCGAACCCGAGGCCGGCGCGCGGCATCACGGTCGGGCGGTAGTTCTCGACCAAGACGTCCATGCCGTCGACAAGTCGCAGAAACAGCGCCTTTCCTTGCGCCTGCTTGTAGTCGAGGGTGATGCTCTTTTTGTTGCGGTTGATGTAGCGGAAATAGGGGTTGCGCTCGCTGCCGTCGCCCCAGGCGCGCACCGAATCCCCCTTTCCCGGGCGTTCGAGCTTGACGACCTCCGCCCCCATATCGGCGAGGATCATCGTGCAGAACGGCCCGGCCATGTGCTCGGTCAGGTCCAGCACCTTGAGACCGGCGAGCGGGCCGTTGCGATCGCCGGTCGTCTGTTCCAGGTCAGCCACTAACCGATCCTCTCATTTGCGCCGCGACGCGCCCCCTTATGAGGCTAGGGGCGGGCGTCTACACAGGCCGTCAGTACGCTTGTATCAATTGTTATTCAGGATAAAAATGTCTCGAAAAGCAACGCCTGAAAGCCAGCCAAATTCCGCTGCCGTTCCGCTGCCAAACCACCACAATTCCGCTGCCAGGCGGTTCACCTGATACTGGTCCAAGCTGTTGATTCGACGCCGTTTATGGGCAAAATAGGACAAGCTTTGGACGCCAAAACGCAAATTTCCGCTGTCTTAGCAGAAATTTGCAGAGTCAACTTTTGACGCTTTCGAGCGTGGGCAGGCGATAGCGGTCCTCGGGGTTGTCCCAGCCCTTGAAATTGGGGGTGCGCTTCTCGGCAAAGGCGGCGCGCGACTCCATCAGGTCGCTCTTGGCGCCGTGCTCGCGCAAGGCGGCAGCCAGGCGTTGCTGCTCCGGGCCCGGCACCGGCCGCATCTGGCGCATAATGTGGACGGTGTTGACGCGGGAGGCGGGCGGCAGGGTCAACAGATGCTCGGCCATCGCCAGCGCACTCGGGATCAGCTGATCGGCATCGACCAGGCGGTTCAGAAAGCCGATCTCGTAAAAGCGCTCGGCGGTGAAGCGAAAGCCGAGCGCCATCTCCATCGCGATCGGGTAAGGCAGGTTCGCGAGGTGGCCGTGATTGTAGCCGCCGAGCAGCCAGCGCTTGGCTTCCGAGACCTCGAACACAGCCTCGCGCACGGCGACGCGCAGATCGGTGCGCTCGACCAGCATAAAGCCGCCGCCCATCGCATAGCCGTTGACCGCTGCAATGACCGGCTTTTCGAGCGCCCCCGACATGAACGGGTCTTCGATCGCCGGCCGCTGCCCGCCGGGCACGCCGCGCTGCAACGACTCTTTCATGTCCTCGCCGGCGCAGAACCCGCGGCCGGTGCCGGTAAAGACCGCGACTTCGAGCCCGTCATCATGACGGAACTCGGTCCAGGTCTCGGCGAGCCGCGTGCGCATTTCTTGGTTCAGCGCATTCAAACGCTCGGGCCGGTTCATCCGCACCACGAGCACCGGTCCCAATCGCTCGGTCTCGACGACGGCCATGTGTTTGTCTCCTCAAGGCTGGCTGCGCCAGCGGTCCGAGGCTACCATCGCCGGGCGGCCGATCAAACCACCCAGAGGAGGCAACGGATGGCTCTGGTACTGCTGGCAACCAAGGGCAACTACTTCCACGTCTACGACTTCCGGGTCAAACCCGGCCGGGGCGACGAGTTCATCGAGCTCTTCAACCAGTTCGACTACGGCGACAACAACCCGTTTCACCGCTCGGCGGCACAGGTCAAAGACGGCGTGCTGTGCCGCGACTCCGGCGACCCCGACCATTTCTATCTGATCGGCGAATGGCGGGATGTCGAGGAGCACCGGCGCATCCGCGAACAGGTAGCGCGCGAGATCAGGCCCGAGTTTGTCGGCCTGATCGAAAGCGGAGGCTTTGTGCCGACCTATGCCGAGATCGTGTCGATGACACCGCAGGAGGTGCTCGACAAATCGCAGCAGCGCTGACCGCTTGATCTCTCACTAGAACTGCCGGGTTACCCCGCCGGGCCATTTCCTGCGCGGTGGGGCTGGTGACGATTACCGGCTCTTGGCTCTGACGGGTGACACCAGCACCCGATCGACGCGGCGGCCGTCCATCTTGACGACTTCGAACCGATAGCCGCCAGCGGTGATGCGGTCGGCGACCATTGGAACACGGTTGAGGCGTGCCATCACATATCCGCCGAGCGTGTGGAAATCGGCGTCCTCGCCAGGCAAGTGGGAAACCCCGAGCACCTGCCTCAGCTCATCGAGCCCGACCATGCCGTCGATCAGGCAGGTTCCGTCTTCGCGGCGCACCACCCGGTGATCGGCGTCCGCCGAGCCGGGAATGTCGCCGACCAACGCCTCGAGGATATCGCTCTGGGTCACCAGCCCTTCGAGTTCGCCGTATTCGTCAACCAGCAAGGCCATCGGCTCGCCTGAGTTCTTGAACGCCTCGAGGACGCGGAGTGCCGTCACCGTGTTCGGCAAGTAGAGCGGCGGCCTAGTCGCTAGGCGCAAATCAAAGGACTGTCCGGCGAGCGCGGCAATCAGCAGATCCTTGGCCTGAACGATGCCGATCACCTGGTGTGAGCCGCCTTGCACCACTGGAAAGCGAGAATACGCGCTGTCCCGAATCTTGCGCCGGTTCGCCTCTTCCGGGTCGTCGAGGTCGAGCGATTCTATTTGCGTCCGCGGCGTCATCACCGCGCTCGCTCGCCGATCGCCAAGTCGCAGCGCCATCTCGACGATCGCGGTCTCGGCTTCGGGTATGTGACCGGTCGCGACACCTTCGCGCAGCATGAAACTGATCTCTTCGTCGGTCACTGGTGCCGTCCCTTGGCTGCGCAGCGGTATCAGGCGGAGCACGAGATTGGTCGAGGCGCTCAAAAACCATTCGATCGGCGCTCCCACCCGTGCGATCGCCCGCATGATACGCCCGAGCGCGGCAGCGATGCGCTCGGGATGAACGAGCGCGAACCGCTTGGGCACGAGTTCGCCCAGGATCAACGAGAAATACGAGATGCCGATCACGACGACCGCCATACTGATGACATGCGCATATCGCGCGACGAAGCCCTGATAGCTCTCGAGCTGCCCCTGAAGCGTGTCCCCCAAGGTGGCCTGACCAAAGGTCCCGGAGAGGATCGCGATGACGGTGACCCCGATCTGGACGGTCGAGAGCAGTCGCGAAGGATCCGCTTTTAGCTCGAGCGCGGCTTGCGCCCCGGGGTTGGCGGCTTCCGCAAGCGGCCGAAGGCGCGCATTCCGCGCCGCCACGAGCGCGATCTCAGCCATCGCAAAGAAACCGTTCACGATAATCAGCAAAAGGATGATCGAGAGGTGCAGGGTCAGCATCGCAACCGCCTGTCGAGGTTGCGTCCGCCGAGGACGCTGGCGCCCTCAGTGTCGAGCAAATCGCGCAATGAAAAAAGCCGCGCTGAAGCGCGGCTTTTGGCTGGGCTCCGGAACGCTGTCAGCGCGAGTAGAACTCAATGACGAGATTAGGCTCCATCGTCACGGGGTAGGGCACATCGGTCGGCTTGGGCGCACGAATGAACCGGCCCCGCATGCGTTCGTGGTCGATCTCGACATAATCGGGGACGTCGCGCTCCCCGGAGCTTGCCGCCTCGAGCACGAGCGCCATCCCCTTTGCCTTTGCCGCAAGTTCGATCGCGTCGCCATCGCGAATCGAGTAGGAAGGAATAGTGACGCGGCGACCGTTGACCAGGACGTGCCCGTGATTGACCAGCTGCCGCGCGGCGAAAGGTGTGGGCACCAGCTTCATGCGGTAGACCACGGCGTCGAGGCGGCGTTCCAGTAGTTCGACCAGATTGTCACCGGTGTCGCCGCGCCGCCGCACCGCCTCGT
>Ga0306924_10008788_pt1 | contig 10217 bp, 9 predicted proteins | sample sta12Can44000111_FD_203756 | JGI IMG/M metagenome (GOLD analysis project Ga0306924, IMG submission 203756) | Lab enrichment of tropical soil microbial communities from Luquillo Experimental Forest, Puerto Rico - statanox.12C.anox.44.000.111 (v2)... | ecosystem: Environmental > Terrestrial > Soil...
ACCAAAGCTCGGCGCGTGGTGTATCAGGCGCCGCCACCTCGACGGAAAGCCCCCCATGAAGACCTACTCGGCCAAGCCCGCCGATATCCAGAAGCAATGGGTGAAGATCGACGCCGCGGGTCTCGTTGTAGGGCGTCTGGCCTCGATCATCGCCATGCGGCTGCGCGGAAAGCACAAGCCGACCTACACACCGCACGTGGACGATGGCGACAACGTCATTGTGGTCAATGCGGAAAAGGTCGTGCTCACCGGCAAGAAGCGCGAACAGAAGATATATCGTCATCACACCGGCTATATCGGCGGAATCAAGGAGCGCACCGCGCGCTCCATACTCGAGGGCAAGTTTCCGCAGCGGGTTGTCGAAAAGGCCGTCGAGCGCATGCTGCCGCGCGGGCCGCTGGCGCGGGTTCAGCTCGGAAACCTGCGGGTCTATGCCGGTCCCGACCATCCTCATACGGCGCAGAATCCGCAAACCCTGGAGATTGCCACGCTCAACCGTAAGAACGTGAGGAATGCGTGACCATGGCTGAAACCATGCAATCGCTCGATCAGCTCGCGGCCCTCAAGCCCGCTCCCGCGCCGGAGACGCCGCGCTATGTTCAGAAGCTCGACAAGCAGGGTCGCGGCTACGCCACTGGCAAGCGCAAGGATGCGGTCGCGCGGGTCTGGGTGAAGCCGGGGGCCGGCAAGATCGTGGTCAACACGCGTGAGCTTGAAGTGTACTTCTCGCGGCCGGTGCTGCGTATGTTGATCCAGCAGCCGCTGGTTGCGACCAATCGCACGGGCCAATATGACGTGACCTGTACGGTTTCCGGCGGCGGCCTGTCGGGCCAAGCGGGTGCCGTGCGACATGGCCTGTCAAAGGCCTTGATGAACTACGAACCCGATCTGCGCAGCGCGCTCAAACGCGGGGGGTTTCTGACCCGCGATCCGCGCGTGGTTGAGCGAAAGAAATACGGAAAAGCCAAGGCGCGGCGCTCGTTCCAGTTTTCCAAGCGCTGAGCGCTGCGGGATCGCACCTCCCCCTTGGACTCCAAATTCGGCGCTGTCGTTCCCGGCGAGCCACGAACCGGCAAGATCCGCAATGGACCTGTGTGCCTCAGCCGGTACGTATCATTTTCACCATTTTTGGTCGCAAAGCCGCTCGTATCGGTAACGAGCTGCAAAGCCTGCAATCAGAGCACCCGTATCGAGAGCAGAAACTTCGTGTAAGAAGGAATCAGATCAGGATCCTGCAGACCGCCTGACATGCTTGCGCCGGGAATGAATACGACATTCGCGCTCGACGGCACGACGCTGGTGATCACCGGCGCCATCATCACGACTTCGTTGGGCGTTTTCCTGCTTTCCGCCTGGGCACAGGAGCGAATTCGGGCCCTGGCCTGGTGGGGCATCGCCTACGTCATCGGCGGTGCCGCGGTTGCGGTCTGGAGCATCGAGAACCTGATCTCGCCGCCGCTTCCGCGTGGGATCGCGAATACGCTCGTGTTCCTGGCTTGCGGCATGATCTGGAGCGCGGCGCGCATCTTCCATGGCCGGCCGGTATTGCGGGGAGCGATGGCTGCCGGCGCCGCGCTGTGGCTGGCAGCGTCCATGTTTACGGATTTTATCGAGTCAATGCCGACGCGCATTGCTCTCAGCTCGCTGATTGCCTCAGCCTACACCCTTCTGACTGCGGCCGAGCTTTGGCGTGAGCGGCGCAAGTCCATCCTGATGCGTTGGCAGGCGGTCGTGATGCCGGTGCTGCATGGGGCAGTCTTTCTGACACCTATCCTGCTCGCCAGCCTTCTTCCCGATGACGGCGGCGGTGGCTTCGGTTCGGTGCGGGGATTGCTTGCGGCCTTCGCGCTTGAGACCGTCCTTTATGTGGTCGGCGCAGCCTTCATCATGCTTGTGCTTGCGAAGGAGCATAGCCTGCGCATCCAGAGGGATGCTGCTCTGACCGACGAGCTTACCGGCGCACTCAATCGGCGCGGTTTCTTTGCGGCTGCCGAGAAGCTCATGGCCCGGCAGGCAGCAAGTGGCCAGCCGGTGAGCGTGCTGATGTTCGACCTCGACCATTTCAAATCGATCAACGATCGGTTCGGGCATGCTGCCGGGGACGAGACGCTCAAGCTGTTTGCCGGCACGGCGAGCGGCAACATGCGTTGCTCCGACCTATTCGCACGTTTGGGCGGCGAGGAGTTCGCCGCCGTGCTGCCGTGCTCGCTTGCTGATGCGGCAATGGTCGCGCAGCGCGTGCGGTCGGCGTTCCAGGCAGCTGCCGGGGTTGTGGCAGGTGCACCGGTGGCCGGCACGGTGAGCGTTGGAGCGGGCGGAGCCGAGCGGGCGCCAAGCCTTGCCGCCTTGCTTGCGGCAGCGGACCAGGCGCTCTATCGGGCCAAGGCGAATGGTCGCAATCGGGTCGAATGCGGCGAGCCGGCGAGCCCCGGCAGCACCCCCGACGCTGGCAATGCTGAGGCCGCTGCCGACGGCAAGTTCTGGCCCGTCCAAGCGCACATGCTTCCCGCTGCGTAGCCCTGTAATGACAAGGTTCAGCGGGCGCTAGGCGCTGTAATACATCTCAAACTCGACCGGATGGGGAGTGTGCTCGAAGCGGATCACCTCCTGCAGTTTCAGGTCAGCGTAGCTGTCAAGAAAATCATCGTCGAAAACCGCGCCGGCCTTGAGGAAATCACGATCCTTTTCGAGATACCCGAGGGCCTCGCGCAGCGAGCCGCAGACCGTGGGAATCTGCTTGAGTTCCTGCGGCGGCAGGTCATAGAGGTCCTTGTCGATGGCCGGACCGGGGTCCAGCTTGTGCTTGATACCATCGAGGCCGGCCATAAGCATGGCGGCAAATGCGAGATAGGGATTCGCAAGGGGGTCCGGATAACGCACCTCGACGCGTTTGCCCTTGGGTGAGGAGGCGAGCGGGATGCGACAGCCAGCCGAGCGGTTGCGCACCGAGTAAGCAAGCAGCACCGGCGCTTCGAAGCCGGGGACAAGCCGCTTGTAGGAGTTCGTCGTCGGGTTGGTGAAGGCGTTGATTGTGCGCGCATGCTTGAGAATGCCGGCGATATACTGCAGCGCCAAGTCCGAGAGATCGGCATACTTGTTGCCCGCAAATGTCGGTTTGCCATCCTTCCAGATCGACTGGTGGCAATGCATCCCTGAGCCATTATCGCCATAAATTGGTTTAGGCATGAAGGTTGCGGTTTTGCCGTAGATCTGTGCAACCTGTTGAATGCAGTATTTGTAGATCTGCATCCTGTCCGCCATCTTCACCATCGGGGCAAATTTCATCCCGAGCTCGTGTTGGGCGGAGCCGACCTCGTGGTGGTGTTTCTCAACCTGGACGCCCATGCGCGCCATGGCGCCGAGCATCTCCGAGCGCATGTCCTGCGCGGTGTCCTGAGGCGGGACGGGGAAGTAACCCTTCTTGAAACCAATGTGGTGGCCAAGATTGCCGCCCTCGTAATCGGTGTCGGAGTTGGTCGGAAATTCGACGGAGTCGAGCCTGAAGCCAGTATTGTAGGGCTGGGCTGCGAACTTCACATCATCGAAGATGAAGAACTCGGCTTCCGGGCCGAAGAACACCGTGTCACCGAGCCCCATGGATTTGACGAGGCCCTCGGCCTTCTTGGCGATCGAGCGCGGATCGCGATTGTAAGGCTCGCCAGTCAACGGCTCGAGCGTATCGCAGACCAGCACGAGCGTCGTCTCGGCATAGAACGGATCGATGCAGGCGCTTTCCGGGTCGGGCATCAGCTGCATGTCCGACTCGTGTATCGCCTTCCAGCCGGCGATCGAAGAGCCATCGAACATGATGCCTTCGCTGAAGGTGTCCTCCTCAACGGTCGAAATGTCGACGGTCACGTGCTGCCATTTCCCGCGCGGATCGGTGAAGCGGAAATCCGCATACTTGACGTCGTTGTCCTTGATCAGCTTCATGACTTCTTTGGCGTTAGTCATTGGAACGATTTACCCTTCTTGTGAGTGGTCACAGGTCCAAACGGGATGCTGCCGCAGGCGGAGGGGAGCTTCAGCTAATCGGGCTTAGATCGCGTCCAGGCCGGATTCCCCGGTCCGGATCCGGATGGCTTCCTCTATGCTGGAGACGAAGATTTTGCCATCGCCGATGCGCCCGGTCTGGGCCGCGCGACGGATCGCCTCGACCGCTTTCTCGACCATGTCGTCCCCAAGCACAACCTCGATTTTCACCTTGGGGAGAAAATCGACGACGTATTCGGCCCCGCGGTATAGCTCGGTATGGCCCTTCTGGCGTCCAAAGCCCCTGGCTTCGGTGACGGTAATTCCTTGCAAACCGACCTCTTGCAAGGCCTCCTTCACTTCATCGAGCTTGAATGGCTTGATCACGGCTTCGATTTTTTTCATGGCGTTTCCCTGCCCCTACGGCTCGCGCGCCTCGAACCAAAGGGGCCTGCCGCGGCTTCCGTTTAGCAGGCTCCATGCCAAGCGCGTTCCAGGCAGGAAACCGGCACCGGATCAGATGCTTAATACCCGCTTGATAATGCAGCGGGAAGAGGGCGGCGCATAAATTAAGCAGGTTGCCTGTTTTATAGACATGCGGGGTTATGCCTTCATTCCGCATGGCAAATATTGATCGAGAGGCAAGGATTACGGCCATGCTGGAATTGCTCACCACCGCCGAGATGGCGCAGGCCGATCACCTGACAATCGCCGCAGGCCATCCCGGCATAGAGCTCATGGAGAATGCCGGTCGCGCCGTCGCAGACATCGTGACGAGACAGCATCCTTCGGGCACTCGCATCGCCATTGTAGCCGGCCCCGGGAACAACGGCGGCGACGGTCTTGTTGCCGCGAGAGTTCTGCAGGAGCGCGGATATCGGCCGCGGGTCCTCCTGTTTGGCGGCACCTCGCATCTGAGGGGCGATGCATTGACTGCATTCCAGCGATGGGCGGGCCCATGCGAGCCGGCGGCGCGAGATTTTGCACCCGACGAGGTGGTCATTGATGCCCTGTTTGGGGCCGGCATCGATCGCCCAGTAGAGGGCCAGGCACGCGACCTGATTGAGGCCATCAACTCGAAGGCGTGCGTGCTTGCTGTTGATCTGCCCAGCGGGATCAATGGAACGACCGGCGCGATCATGGGAGCGGCCGTGCGGGCCTCCGACACGGCTACGTTCTTTCGTCACAAGCTCGGTCACGTGCTGCTTCCGGGTCGCCTGCATTGCGGTAGAACTCACTTGGCCGACATCGGCATACCGGGAAGCGTCATCGACGCAATCAGGCCGCGCGTCTGGCTTAATTCACCGAGCCTCTGGCTCGAAAGTCTCCCGATACCGAAGGCAACGGGACACAAATACACACGCGGCCATGCCGTGGTCGTTTCTGGCGAGGCGTTCTCGACCGGGGCTGCCCGGCTCGCAGCCCGCGCAGCCCTGCGGGCAGGGGCGGGGCTCGTCACCATCGCAAGCCCGCCGGAGGCGCTGGCGGTCCACGCCGTCGCAAATCTCGCGGTAATGGTCCGGCCGGTCAACGGGGCAGGCGAGCTTACCGACTTCCTGCGCGACGCGCGCCGCAACGCGGTCGTGCTGGGGCCGGGCGGCGGAGTAGGGGCCAGCATGCGGGAGATGGTGCTCGCTGCGCTTGCCGGGGATTGCGCGGTCGTGCTCGATGCTGATGCGCTGACCAGTTTTGCCGACCAGCCGGACGCCTTGGCGACAGCTCTCAGGGGACGACAGGGGACCACGCTGCTGACGCCGCATGAGGGTGAGTTCAGAAGGCTTTTCAGCGCGCTAAGCGCTATTTCGGATGCTCCGTCGAAACTGGAAAAAGCGCGGCGGGCGGCCGCACGGACCGGCGCGATTTGTCTGTTGAAGGGACCCGATACAGTTGTGGCGGCCCCGGATGGTCGGGCCGCGATCGTCCACGGTGCGCCACCCTGGCTTGCCACCGCTGGATCGGGTGACGTGCTCGCTGGCCTGGCGGCTGGGCTTCTCGCCCAAGGCATGGCAGGATTCGAAGCAGCGTCGGCGAGCGTCTGGCTGCACGCCCAAGCGGCCGTTGCCGCAGGACCTGGCCTGATCTCCGAGGATCTGGCGGACGTAATCCCGTCGCTGTATCAGCAATTGTATCGGTGGCGGGCGGAGCAGGCGTCTCGCCACCCCCGTCCGGAATGACCCCCTGGATCAAGTGCCCGCTACCCCACGGTGCCCCACTCCCGACACGATCGGGCGGCGTTATATGCGGCTTGGGGAGTGGTCGGCGCCGTCTTGGCGCTGCTGGTCCGCGACCGTCGTTTCATTGCGCATCTTCCTTCCAAGGAAATTGCCTTGCGCTGAGATAGGTTGCGGCGTGGGGAGCGGATGGGGCGGTTCGCAAGCGCAAGCTGGGCCGGGGTGGTGCGCAGTGCCGCGCTCGTACTTGCTTGCCTGTCGCTTGCGCACTGCTCGGCGCCTCCCAAGTACAGCGAGAGGGTTATTGCGGAAGACGACCCCGTCCCGAAAGGGGGCGGCAACTACCACGTGGGTAAGCCCTACAATATCAACGGCCGCACCTATGTTCCGAACGAGAATGCGTCCTATCGCGCCGAAGGCGTTGCGTCCTGGTACGGCCCTGATTTCCATGGCCGGATGACGGCCAACGGTGAGGTCTACGACATGCACGCCATTTCGGCTGCGCACCCCACGATGCCGCTTCCAAGCTATGCGCGCGTGACCAACCTGGACAACAAGCGGTCGATCATTGTCAGGATCAACGATCGCGGACCCTACGTGCGCAACCGCATCATCGACGTGTCGATCGGAACCGCGAAGGCGCTGGAGTTTTATGGCCACGGTACTGCCCGGGTGAGAGTCGAGTATGTCGGTCGTGCGCCCCTCTCGGGCAGTGATGACAGCATGTTGCTCGCGACGCTGCGCGAGGGAAACCCGGCACCCGCGCCCTCGAAGGTCATGCTCGCCTCGGCCAAGCCTTTCCTGCCCAAGGCCGGGGAGGGCAAGGACAAGCCTCCCCCCGCTGAGCCGCTGCGGGCATGGCCACGTTCCGCATCGGCTGATCCCCGGACTGACGTGCTCGCGCCGCCGCCTGCCGCACCGCGCTACGAGGCGTCCACGTCGTGGCTCATGAGCGGGCGCGGCCTCTATTGAGCATTGTTTCACCGGGAAGGGCTTGTTAAGCAGTGCGGAGCACGTACGGTCGCAGACACTGGATTTGTGCGGTTGCTCGCATGATTTTACCCGGCGTCGGGGCGTTGCCGCGGATTCCGATGCGCCGACTGGGCGTGGCGATGATGTTTGCCTTTCTGATTGCCGCGGCATGGGCAGCGCCCAACCCGATATCCGGACCCAAATCGAATGACGGCTTTCAGACCAACGCAGCTCACGCGATCCTGATCGAGGCCGACAGCGGGAGCGTTCTGTTCGAAAAGGGCGCTGATGATCTCATCCCGCCCGCGAGCCTCTCCAAGCTGATGACCGCCGAGGTCGTGTTCGATCTGATCAAGCGGGAGCAGCTCGACCCGACCCATGAATTCACCGTCAGCACCAATGCGTGGCGTCGCGGGGGTGCCCCCTCGCACACTTCGAGCATGTTCATTCCGATCCACAACAAGGTGTCGGTGGATAACCTCCTGCATGGGGTCATCATTCAATCTGCCAATGACGCGTGCATCGTGCTGGCCGAGGGCATCGCCGGCAGCGAAGCCGCATTCGCCGAGCAGATGACGCAGCGCGCCAGAGAGATTGGCCTGAGCAAGTCCACGTTCGGCAACTCGAACGGCCTGCCGAACCCGAAGCAGCTCATGACCTCGCGTGAGCTTGCCAAGCTCGCGCGGTACATCATTCAGACATACCCTGATTACTACAAATATTACAACGAGCGCGAGTTTACCTGGAACAAGATCCGCCAGTTCAATCGAAACCCGCTGCTCGCCATGAGCATCGGCGCCGATGGGCTGAAGACGGGTTTTACCAAGGAAGCAGGCTACGGTCTGGTCGGATCGGCGGTGCAGAACGACATGCGGCTGATTGTCGTCGTCAATGGCCTCCGGTCGGAAAAGGAGCGCGCCGACGAGGGCAGGAAGCTGCTTGAATGGGGATTTCACAATTTCCAGTCCACTCTGCTCTTTGCTGAAGGTCAGGAGATCGCACAGGCGAAGGTTTTCGGCGGCGCCAAGGGGCATGTGCCGCTTGTTGCCCAACGCGCGGTAAAGCTGATGGTGCCGCGCGGCAGCCGTGAAAGACTCTCCGCGCGCGTCGTGTATACGGGTCCAGTGCCGGCGCCGGTCGAGCAGGGACAGAAGATCGGCACGCTCAAGGTCTGGCGCGGGAGCATGCTCGCTCTCGAGGAGCCGTTGCAGGCTGCCGAAACTGTGGGCAAGGGCTCGTTGCCCGGCCGCGCATTCGATGCCGCCAGCGAGCTGGTGATCGGTCTGTTCCGGGCCGGATTGCAGCGCCTTTGATGGTTGGGTATCGCGCATACCACATTGGGGCGGCGGGGCAGCGCCGCAAAGGAATCCTGGTCAACTGAAATGCGAGGGCGGTTCGTCAGTTTCGAGGGGGGTGAAGGCAGCGGGAAATCGACGCACTGCGCTTTACTATCCGACCGCCTCAGGAGGCTTGGCCTCGATGTAGTCCGCACCCGCGAGCCTGGCGGGTCGCCGGGAGCCGAGGCGATCAGGCATGTGCTGATGTCCGGGGCGGCGAAACCGCTGGGTCCAGAAGCCGAGGCTATCCTGTTTGCGGCCGCCCGCGACGACCATCTGACAGCCACCATAAAGCCTGCACTCGCGCGCGGAGCCTGGGTGATGACCGACCGTTTCCTGGATTCCACCAGGGTGTATCAGGGGACCCTGGGCCAGGTTGATGCAAGATTCATCCGCGCTCTTGAACGGGTGACCGTCGGCGAGCTCAAGCCCGACCTTACCTTCGTGCTTGACGTGCCCGCTGAAGTCGGGCTTGCGCGTGCAAGCAAGCGGCGAGGCGAGCGGGCGGCGGATCGCTTCGAAGCGGAGTCGCTTTCGATGCACCAGCAGCTGCGCGAGGCGTACCGGCTGTTGGCGGCCGCTGAGCCTGCGCGCTGCATCCTGATTGATGCGATGCTGCCGAAGGCCGCGGTGGCCGAGCGCATCTGGAAGGCAGTGAACGAACGACTATCCCCCCCGGTTGCTTCGCCCGCTCTCCTTGCCAACGTCGCTTCGTGAACGATCTGCCCGAAGACGTGGATGGCATCGAGGCGCCGCCGCGGGCAGCCACTGTGCTGTTCGGTCACGCGGAGGCCGAGAATGCGCTGCTCGCAGCTTATCGCAACGGTCGCCTTGCGCATGCCTGGCTGATCGCGGGCAGCGCTGGGATTGGCAAGGCCACGCTTGCTTATCGAATGGCCCGGTTTGTCCTCGCGCATCCTGACCCTGCTGCGCCAGACGTTCGCGCCGCAAGCTCTCTGCAAGTCGATGAGGGACATCCGGCAGCGCGCCGGATCGCGGCGCGGGCGCATGGCGATCTTCTCATCCTGGAGCGCACGGTGAACGAAAAAACCGGCAAGCTCCGACAGGACATCCAGGTCGACGACGTGCGGCGCTCGGTGGGCTTCTTCGGCTCAACCCCCGCGGTAGGCGGATGGCGGGTGGCGATCGTCGATGCCGTGGACGAGCTCAACACTTCCGGCGCCAATGCGCTGCTCAAGATCCTGGAGGAGCCGCCGCGGCGTGCGTTGCTGCTGCTCGTGAGCCATTCCCCGGCCCGCGTCCTGCCCACGATCCGCTCGCGCTGTCGCGTGCTGAGCTTGCGGCCCCTTTCCGCTGATGATGTGGCGCGCGCTGCCGGCAGGGCCATCGGGCGCGAGCCGACCGACCCGCAGCTCGCTGCAGCTGCGGCGGTCGCCGAAGGCAGTGTTCGCCGCGCGCTGGCGCTGCTCGATGGCGATGCACTCGAGCTGCACAGGCGCGTGGCCTCGCTGCTGGATCGACTTCCCGCGGTGGACCCGCAGGCCCTGCATGCCATCGGCGATCGCCTGTATGGCACCGAGCCGGCGCCGCTGCAGGCTTTCATCGATACAGTGAACGAGTGGCTCTCACGCCGGCTCGAAAACACCGTCGGCCAGCCGGCCGCTGCGGATCGCCTGGCCGCCGTTTGGGAGAGGATCAACCAGGGCGCGCGCGATGTTGAAACATTCAATCTCGAGCGCAAGCCGTTGGTTTTCAATATCTTTGGATGGCTTGCCGAGGCCACGCGCCCTTGATACTTATCATG
>Ga0306924_10008793_pt1 | contig 10214 bp, 7 predicted proteins | sample sta12Can44000111_FD_203756 | JGI IMG/M metagenome (GOLD analysis project Ga0306924, IMG submission 203756) | Lab enrichment of tropical soil microbial communities from Luquillo Experimental Forest, Puerto Rico - statanox.12C.anox.44.000.111 (v2)... | ecosystem: Environmental > Terrestrial > Soil...
AGGCCAAGCCCTGGAACCTTTTGTCGGTGACCTTCACCAACAAGGCGGCCAAGGAAATGCGCGAGCGCGTTTCTTCGCTGATCGGCCCGGCGGCCGAGCAGATCTGGCTGGGCACTTTCCATGCCTTGGGCGTACGCATCCTGCGCCGTCATGGCGGGTTGGTGGGGCTGGAAAGCAATTTCACCATCCTCGATACCGACGACCAACTGCGCCTGCTGAAGCAGGTGATGGAAGCCGAGAAGGTCGACCCCAAACGCTGGCCGCCACAGGCGCTGATGTCCACCATCCAACGATGGAAGGATCAGGGGCGTCCCCCTGCCCGCCTGAAGGCCGACGAGGCCGGAGAGTTGGCTGGTGGTCGCGCCGCCGATCTGTACCGGCTCTATCAGGAACGGCTGATCGCGCTGAACGCCTGCGATTTCGGCGATCTGCTGCTGCATTGCCTGACCATCTTCCAAAATCCTGAACATCAGGATGTGCTGGAAAGCTATCAGAGCCAGTTCCGCTATATCCTGGTAGACGAATATCAGGACACCAACGTCTCGCAATATCTCTGGCTGCGCCTCTTGGCCCAGAAGCATCGTAACATCTGCTGCGTCGGTGATGACGACCAGTCGATCTATTCCTGGCGCGGGGCCGAGGTCGGCAACATCCTGAAGTTCGAACGCGACTTCCCCGGCGCCACCATCGTGCGGCTGGAGGCCAATTACCGTTCCACCCCGGCCATTCTCTCCGCCGCCTCCGGCCTGATCGCCCATAATGCCGACCGGCTGGGCAAGACCCTGCGGCCCGGCCTGGATCATGGCGGACCGGGCGATAAGATCGTGGTGCGCGGCGTCTGGGACGGCGACGAGGAAGCCCGCTGGGTGGTCGAGGAGATCGAGGCCCAGCAGCGTAAGAACGTGTCTCTGTCGCAGGTCGCTATTCTGGTGCGCGCCGGCTTCCAGACCCGCGAGTTCGAAGAACGGCTGATCACCTGCGGCGTGCCTTATCGGGTGGTGGGCGGCCAGCGTTTCTATGAGCGTCAGGAAATCCGCGACGCCATGGCCTATTTCCGCGTCGTCTGCCAGCCCGCCGACGATCTGGCCTTCGAGCGCATCGTCAACACCCCGAAGCGGGGCCTGGGCGATGCCTCGCTGCAATCGGTGCATGTTCTGGCCCGCAGCCAGGGCACCAGCCTGACCGAGGCCGCCCGCCTGCTCTGCGAAACCGATGAGCTGAAGCCCAAGGCCCGCTCGACCTTACGCGGCCTGATGGAAGACTTCGCCCGCTGGCGGGCTTTACTCGACGGCATGGACCATGTGGAACTGGCCCAAACCATTCTGGAAGAGTCCGGCTATACCGAGATGTGGCAGAAGGAAAAATCTCCCGATGCCCAAGGGCGGCTGGAAAACCTGAAGGAACTGGTCTCGGCGCTGGAGGAATATGACAGCCTGCCCGGCTTCCTCGAACATGTCGCCCTGGTGATGGAGAACGAGGAAAAGACCGACATCGATCGGGTCACCATCATGACACTGCATGCCGCCAAGGGGCTGGAGTTCGATGTGGTGTTCCTGCCCGGCTGGGAAGAAGGATTGTTCCCGCATCAGCGCGCGCTGGAGGAAACCGGCGCGCGTGGCTTGGAAGAGGAACGCCGTCTGGCTTATGTCGGCCTGACCCGGGCGCGCCGTCGCGTCTTCGTCAGCCATGCCGCCAATCGCCGGGTCTATAACCAGTGGCAGAGCAATATCCCGTCCCGTTTCCTGGAAGAGCTGCCGCCTGACATGGTGGAGCGCAGCGGCGAGACCGGGCTTTACGGCGGCGGCCTGTCAGAGGGCGGCTATAACTGGGGCAACAGCTGGAATTCCGGCTATGTGAATCGCCGCCAGCGCGATGCCCAGGAGCAGGTTCCCGCCTGGGCCGCGCCCAAGGCACCCGATGACGGCTTCGCCGTGGGCGACAAGGTGTTCCATGCCAAATTCGGCAATGGCCGGGTGGTGGCGGTGGACGGCAACAAGCTGGAAATCGCCTTCGACAAGGCCGGGGTGAAGAAAGTCGTGGACAGCTTCGTCAGTTTGGCATAACCCCGCTTCGCTTCTTTCTTTTCAGGACCGCATCATGGCCAAGCCCCATCCCGACGTCTGGCGCGTCGAAATCGTCGTTCCCCTGGCCGCCGTCGAGGCCTTCGAAGCCGTGCTGGAAAGCTTCACCGACTCGGTGTCCTGGTTCCTGAACGATCCCGATGCCGACGAGACCGACGAGAATCTGCTCTGGCGGCTGGAAGGCTATTCCCGCACCCCCGTCGAGCGGGCCGAGATCGAGTCCGCCCTGGAAGTCACCGCCGCCGCCATCGGCCGCGAAGCGCCGGTCTTGAAGATCGAGCAGGTGCAGGGCACCGACTGGGTCACCGCCAATCTGCAAGCCTTCCCGCCGATTTCCGCCGGGCGTTTCTTCGTCCATGGCTCGCACTTCGAGGGCCAGCCCCCCGCCGGACGCATCGCCTTGAAGATCGATGCCGGCACCGCTTTCGGTTCGGGCGAGCATGCCACCACCTATGGCTGCCTGATGGCGCTGGACAAGCTGTTGCGCCGCCGCCGCTTCCGCCATCCCTTGGACCTGGGCTGCGGCTCGGGCATTCTCGGCATCGCCGCCGCCAAGAGCCTGCGGGTCAAGGTCACCATGTCGGATATCGATCCGGTGTCGGTGGATGTGGCCAATCGCAACGCCAAGCGCAACGGCGCCGCCGCCTATGCCACCGCCTTCCTGTCAGACGGCTATGGCAGCCGGTCGCTGAAGTCACGCCGTCCTTATGACCTAATTCTGGCGAACATCCTGGCCCGTCCGCTGGCCGCCATGGCGGCCGATCTGGCCAGCCATCTGGCCCCCGACGGCATCGCCGTGCTGTCGGGTCTGCTGAACCGACAGGAACGCTTCGTGCTGGCCGCCCACCGCGCCCAGCGCCTGACCCTGTTCGGCAAAATCCGCATGAACGGCTGGACCGCCCTGGTGATCGGGCGGGGGCCGAGGGCGCGGATTTAACGGAACCGGAGCTTAGGGGACGAACTCCCCCGCTCCTTCCGACCCGATCTCGAGCCCGGCGGCGAATTCCTCCAGCAGATCCCAGGCGGCGTGCAATTCGTCGTCGGTGATGCAGTAAGGCGGCAGGAAATAGGCCACCGGCCCCATGGGCCGCATCAGCATGCCATGCTGGCGGAAGAAGGCCTTCAGCTTCGGCCCCACCGCCGAGCCGATGCCATCCGAACCCAAATCGACCGCCGCGATGGTGCCCATCACCCGATGGCGCATGCCCTTGACGGCGGATAGGCGGCGACGATGCAGCGCCTCGATCTCGCCCCTGCGGCGAGTGCAATCCTCGGACAGCAAGATTTCCAGCGAGGCCAGACCGGCGGCGCAGCCCAGCGGATTGGCGGTATAGGAATGACCATGCAGGAAGGCGCGGCCCAGCCCCTCGCCCAGGAAGGCCTCGCGGATATGCTCGCGCACCACCGTCGCCGCCATCGGCAGGAAGCCGCCGGTAATGCCTTTGGACAGGCAGACCATGTCGGGAGTCACGCCGATCTTGCGGCAGGCGAACACCTCGCCTAGGCGGCCAAAGCCGGTCATCACCTCGTCGAAGATCAGCAGGGCGCCGGAGGCCTGGACCCGCTCGGCCATCGCCTTGATGAATTCGGGGCGGCACATCCGCATGCCGGACGCGCCTTGCACCAGCGGCTCGACGATCACCGCCGCCACATCTGCCGTCAGTTGGCGTTCCAGCTCGGCCAGGGCGGCAGCCTCTTTGGCCTCGACCTCGTCATCGCCGATCCAGGTCACCGGATAGGGCAGCATCTCGACCGGGAACAACATCCCCTGCCAAGCGCGGAAATAGCCCGAGGTGCGGCCCACCGACATCGCCCCGACAGTGTCGCCGTGATAGGCGCCCTCGAAAGCCAGCAGGCGGGTGCGGCCGTCCTGGCCGATATTGGCGAAATATTGCAGCGCCATCTTCAGCGCCACCTCGACCGCCGTCGAGCCGTCGTCGGAATAGAACACCCGGTCCAGATCGCCCGGCAACTGTCCGGCCAGCTTGGCGGCGAAGCGGGCGGCGGGCTCGTGGGTGAAGTCGGCGAAGATCACCTGCTCCAGCTTAGCCGCCTGCTCGGCGACGGCGCGCGCGATGCCGGGATGGGCATGACCATGCATGTTCACCCACCAGGACGACACCAGATCGACGTAAGACTTGCCATCCGCCGTCAGCACCGAAGCTCCGCGCCCGCCCACGGCCACCAGCGGCGGCGGCGCCGTCTGTTCCTGGGTGAAGGGGTGCCAGACATGGCGGCGGTCAAGGTCGAGAATATCGTCGGACAAGCTGCGCTCCCTTGCGGCATGGGCCGGATGTCACAGGTTTAGGCCAGCCGGAAAGGCGGATCAAGCCATCTGCTCTCTCATACCGAAGCAGGGTGGCTGCACACTCCTTTACCCCTTCGGCTTTCATGCTCTTGCCTGATAGTAATCACCCGAAATCGGCCCAAAATTTCACCAGACGACCAGTGCGCACGAAAATTCACCAAGCACAACAAAGACATGCTCATCCGAGGGGAATATCATGCTGAAGCATATCTCGATCATGGCGAAGTTCGCCCTCATCGTCGGCTTGGCGGTGCTTGGCATCGCCGGCGAGATGGCTTTGGGCTGGCATGGCACCAGCAAGGCTCAGCGACTGAATGATCTGCAAGCCCTGCGCGGACAGATTGCCTACCAGATCATGGCTGTCCGCCGCCAGGAAAAGAACTTCCTGATGCGTCTCGACACCAAAAGCGTCGAGACCTGGAAGGCGGACGACCAGCGTCTGCATGATCTGATTGCCGCGCTGGGAGTTCAAACCGCCGATGAAGACATCGATGCCCGGACTGAAACCGCCAGCCTGAATGCCACCCTTGGCGACTATGAAAAATCATTCCTGGGCATCGTCGCCGAGCAGACCAAGGCCGGATTGACGCCGGAAACCGGACTGCAAGGGCAATTGCGCGATGCCGTACATCAGGTCGAAAAATCCCTCGCCGATCTGAAGGACGACCATCGCACGGTTCTGATGCTGATGCTGCGCCGGGACGAGAAAGACTTCCTGCTGCGCCGGGACGAAAAATATATCGCCCAATTCGAACAAGCCTTCACCGAGATGAAGGCCAGCGGCCTGCCGGACAAGCAGGCACAGGAGATGGATAGCTATCGCACCGGCTTCCTGGCTCTGGCCGACAGCATGAAGGTCATCGGCCTGGACGGCGAAAAGCAAGGTTTGGATGCCGCCATGCGCAAAGCCGGGCGCAATACCGACGACAGCCTGCAGGCTTTGCAGAGCAAGCTGCAAAGCGCCATCGCCTCGGCTCAATCCGCCACCCGCCTTGAAAGCCTGATCCTGGGGGGATTGATCATCGCCCTGGCCATCGCCGGCTCGCTGGTGATCGCCCGCGCCGTGACCGCACCGATCCGGCGCCTGACGGTCACCACCCGGAATTTATCGGATGGCCAGACCGACATCTCGGTCGCCGATCAGGACCATCAGGACGAAATCGGCCCCCTGGCGCGCGCCTTGGAACAATGGCGTCAGGCCATCATCTCGGGCGAAAGCCGCCGCCGCCAGGACCAGCGTGACCGCGACGAACGCGAAGCCCGCCAGCAGCGCATCGCCGAGGCCACCCGCCGCTTCGAAAGCATGATCACCGACATGCTGTCGAAGATCCGAGGGGCGGTGGAACGCCTGCATGGCTCGGCCAATCAATTATCGAGCAATGCCGAACAGACTCAGCAGCAGAGCCAGGCGGTCTCGGCCGCCACCGAGGAAGCCAGCGCCAATGTCGAGACGGTGTCCGCCGCCAGCGCCGAACTATCGGCCTCGATCAACGAGATTTCCCGTCAGGTTTCACTGTCCGCCGACACCTCCCGCGCCGCCACCCAGGAAGCCGCCGAGGCCAATCGCAAAATCGCCGGCCTGACCGACGCCGCCCAGCGGATCGGCGAGGTGGTCAATCTGATCACCGACATCGCCAGCCAGACCAATCTGCTGGCCTTGAACGCCACCATCGAAAGTGCCCGTGCGGGCGAGGCCGGCAAGGGTTTTGCCGTGGTCGCCAACGAGGTCAAGCATCTGGCCGGCCAGACCGGTCGCGCCACCGAGGATATCGCCGGGCAAATCTCGACGGTGCAGGCCGAAACGCAAGCCACCGTCAGCGCCATCGAAAGCATCGCCCAGACCATCTCGCGCATTGCCGAGCTGTCCACCACCATCGCCAGCGCCGTAGAAGAGCAAGGTGCCGCCACCGCCGAGATCGCCCACAGCGTCGAGCAAGCCTCGGCCGGCACTCGCGAAGTAGCGGAAAACATTTCGGGTGTTGCGAAAACCGCCGCCGAAACCGGACAGATGGCGCAGGAGGTTTTCCAGTCGGCGAATGATCTTTTGCAAGACAGCCGGACCTTGGAAAAATCGGTGCAGGATTTCCTTCAGGAGGTACGGACGGCCTAGTTTTTTTCCCGTCATCCCCGCGCAGGCGGGGAACCACCGCAGGACAAATATGTCGCCGGAAAGCTTGGTTCTGTGCCGGCATGGATTCCCGCCTGCGCGGGAATGACGGAGAAACTTGAAGTTTTCCCGGATCTTATTACGGCGTCCAACCGATAGGCGGGTGGGCCGAAAGCTCCTCCGCCCCCGACAGACGGGGCAGTTCCGCCAACACCCGCACTTGGCCATAATGTTCGATGGCGGCGCGGTTGGCCGGGTTCGGCGGGCCGTTCAGCACCACTCCCGCCACTTCGATCCGCCGCGCCCGCAGGGCCTCGATGGTCAGCAGGGTATGGTTGATGGTGCCCAAACCGCTGCGGGCCACCACCAGCACCGGCAGGCCGAGGCGAACCATCAGATCGGTCATCATTTCCCGATCATTCAGCGGCACTAGCGCGCCGCCGGCCCCCTCCACCACCAGCAGATTATCGGTGGCCGGCAGGGCGAAGGCGTCGAGACGGATGGTCACGCCATCCTTCACTGCCGCCTCATGGGGTGACAGGGGCTCTTTCAGCAGATAGGCGGGGGGATGAAAGCGGGCGGATGGATTGATCTTGCGCACCGTGTCGGTATCGCTGTCGGTCAGGCAGCCGGACTGCACCGGCTTCCAGTAATCCGCCCTCCAGCTTTTCACCAGCCAAGCCGAGACCATGGTCTTGCCGACATCGGTATCCGTCCCCGTCACAAAGACGCCGCGCGCCATCACTTCGGTGCCCTGATCTCGGCATAGAGGATGTGATAGCTGGCATCGAAGCCATTGGCCATTTCGGCCAGCACCTTGCGGAAAGCCCCCGGCGACAAGGGATGATGGCCCGGAGCCGGTTCGCCCGCGCCCAGGGCCTTCAACGAGCGCACGAAGTCATGACCGTCGGCATAGGGCTGCATGATGACTTCCTCGTCCATCACATGCTCGTAAGCATCGGGCCAGGGAAAATCCTCTGCGCCGGGATAGACCGGGGTGCCGCAATCCAGGCGCAGAGCGGCATGCACCGCCCGCCATTCGGCAAAGGTTTTGCGGCCCAGGGTGGCGAAGATCATCCGTCCGCCAGGAGCCAGCAGATCGGCCAGCCGGCCCAAGCCGCCCTTCAGATCGACGAACCATTGCACCGCCAGACTGGAGGTGATCAGGTCGAACTTGCCCTCAAGCCCCTGGGGCGTCTCGCCGTCCATCACCTTGTAAGTCGGGCCGTCGCCGACGCGGGTGCGGCAGCGCTCCAGCATCGAACCGGCGATATCGGTCAGCACCAGCTCGCTTTGCGGAAAGGCCTCGGCCAGCCGGGCCGACAGGAAGCCGGTGCCGCAACCGACTTCGAGAACCCGGGGACTGCGCGAAAAGGGCCGGTCCTCGATGCGGGCGGCAACCCGCTGGGCCACCAGCCATTGCACATCCGCCGCCGCGTCATAACCGCCGGCCGAGGCTCCGAACGCCTTGGTGATGCGTTGTTTATGGCGTTCCTGACTCACTTCACACTCTCCACGACGGTCCTGATCTGCTGCGCGCACCATTCCGGGTCGGTCAGGGGCAAGAGATGGCCGCCATCATGCCAGCACGCAAGGGGCTGGGGAAACAAAGCCTCGGTCAATGCCACAGGCAGGATCGGATCACGACGCCCAGCCAAGGCCAGATCGACATCGGCGCCGGCGCGGCAGTCCCACTCGGCCAGAGCCCTTAAGCCCCAGGCCAGAGCATCGGGGTCCACGGTATCGGCCAGCGGTTCGGCCAGCCCGCAGCGTTCCATGAAGTCTTGATAGACAGCCTTGGGATCGTCGTCCAGCTTGATCAGCATCCGCTCGATCAGACGCGGAGCCACGCCGGACGGCAGATCGTCGGCCTTGGCGAAGCGCGAGAAGCCGTTGATGGAGACGAGCCGCGTCCAGCTGATCGGGCGTTCCTTCAAGAGCCAGAGCAGCCCGAAGCTATGCCCCACCGCCACCACCGGCACGCCATCCGGCAAGGCCGGGCGGCTGGGAGCGCCGCGAAAACCCAAATCCCAGGCGGTCGAGGGCAGATCATCGCCCAAGGCCGCCTGCAACGGCTCCCAGAAAGCGGGATCGAACCCCCAGCCATGGATCAGCAGCAGATGCGGCGTCACGAGACATCCTCGGGGATTGTCCGGGCCAGACGCACTACGGTTTCGATCAGCCGGTCGATCTCGGCATCGGTATGGCGGGCCGACAAGGCGAAGCGGATACGGCTGGTGCCCACCGGCACCGTCGGCGGACGGATGGCGACGCCCAGAATGCCCTCGGCCTCCAAGGCGCGGGACATTGCGATGGCGCGACGCTCGCCGCCCATGATCACCGGCACGATCTGGGTCGAGGACAGGCCGGTATCCAGCCCCGCCTCGGCCATGGCGGCGCGAAAGCGTTCTCCATGGCCCTGCACACGCTTGCGCTCGGCATCCAGGCTGGGCAGCAGGTCCAGCGCCGCCTCCATGCCGCCCAGCACCGCCGGCGGCAGAGCGGTGGCATAGATCAGTCCGGGACAGCGGTTGATCAGATAGTCCCTGAGCTTGCGGGTCGTCGCCACATAAGCGCCGAAGCCGCCCAAGGCTTTCGAGAAGGTGCCCATCACCAGACAGTCGGGACCGGCCATACCCTTGCCAAGGCCGAAGCCGTTTTCGCCCAAGACGCCGGTGGCATGGGCTTCGTCGAGATAAAGGAAGGCGCCGTATTTCTCGGCCAGGGCCTTCAGCCCCTTCACATCGGCGCGGTCGCCATCCATCGAGAACACCGTCTCGGTCAGAATGAAGCGCGGGCGGTCCTCGCCCCGATGCTTGATCAGCAGCTCTTCCAGATGCTCAAGGTCATTGTGGCGGAAGCGCAATTGCCGCACCCCGGCGGCCAGACAGCCCTGATGCATGCTGGCATGGTTCAGCCGGTCGCAGAACACCAGCGGCTGGGCTCCCAGCACCTGCGGATCGAACAGCGCCGGCATGATCGAGGAATTGGCCTGGAAGCCCGAGACGAACACCAGCGCCGCTTCCGATCCCTTGCCGACGGCCAGCTTGGCCTCGATGGTGGCGAAGGGGGGGATATTGCCGCAGACCAGCCGCGAGGCCGCCGAACCGGCACCCCAGCGTTCCGCATAGCTGCATTGCCGAGCGATCAGGTCGGGATGGCGCGACAAGCCCAGGTAATCGTTGGAAGAGAAGTCCAGCATCAGCTGGCCGCCGATGTTCAAACGCCCATCCGCCAGCCGCTCCGCGGGGCGCAGGGACCTGCGGCGTCCCGAGGAATCCAGGCGGTCCAAGCAACTCTGCCAAAGGTCTTCGAACACGGTCTTCGCCCACCAGATGGGAAAGCCAGCGTTCTAAAGGGTTTTTTTCGGATATGCAAAGGTGGTATTAGCCCCTCTGCCTTTATGCGCTCTTCAAGAAGCGAGCCGGCACCCCACGTTCGAAAGAGGCCGACATCATGCAGCTTGCCACCGCGACCAAAGCCCCCGCCACTCCCGTCCCGTCGGATGGCCTTCGCCACGACTGGGCTGTTGACGAGGTCGAGGCCCTGTTCGCCCTGCCCTTCTTCGACCTGCTCTATCAGGCCCAGCAGGTTCACCGCGCCAATTTCGACGCCAACCGGGTACAGATCAGCCGCCTGCTGTCCATCAAGACCGGCAAATGCCCCGAAGACTGCAAGTACTGCCCGCAGAGCGGCCATTACAACACCGGTCTGGCCA
>Ga0306924_10008796_pt1 | contig 10213 bp, 16 predicted proteins | sample sta12Can44000111_FD_203756 | JGI IMG/M metagenome (GOLD analysis project Ga0306924, IMG submission 203756) | Lab enrichment of tropical soil microbial communities from Luquillo Experimental Forest, Puerto Rico - statanox.12C.anox.44.000.111 (v2)... | ecosystem: Environmental > Terrestrial >...
TCGATAACGTCGTCGGCAGGGCGTTTTTCGACGCCCAGGGCAACCTTCAAAGCATCGACCTTGAGCAGAACATCACCGGGACGGAGAGCGCGAACGGCATCACGCTGCCCACCAGTAGCCATTTCGTGGAGTTCCTGAACTTCGCCACCGGCGGCGCCAAGGAGATCGGGCTGGCCATCAAGGTCCAGGACGGCGGGGTGGTGATCCGCGACGCGGGCATCCTGGTGTTCAACCCAGACGGAACGGTTGGCTTCATCGCCGGGCCGCACCCCAGCTTTGAGGGCGACACCGCTGCCCTTTGCGCGGCATTGAGCTAAACCGCGGGCCCAGAACGGGAATAGCCCAGGTTTGCCTGATACTCGTGGCGCGGACAGCCCGCGCCACGAGTACGTACAGCAGAGGGTGCAGCAAGGCGCAGCAACCTTAGCGATGAGCGGGCCGCTCGGCCTGGACTGCATTATCGCCGTGGCGATGCCGGACAACGTCGGCTCGTGGCGCGTCATGGAAAAGGCGGGCAGGCGTTACCAGGGGCCGGCCGACAACTACGGACTGGAAGGCCCCAAGAAGTACGTCGCCGAGCCGGAATGGTGGCGGCCGCCAGCCGCTCCGGTAACAGCGGACGTCTGACCGGCATGAGGTGCGCTGGGCCGCTTGCCAGTCGTGTGTAGGTCAACGGCTTCTGAATCAGGCCAACTCTGGTGGGAACCCGCCAGCGGGGTGGCAGGCTCGCTCGACGGGGCGTGACGCGCAGCAGCGATGTGCCCTGCCGCCACATAGCCGCCCGGTACCCGGCCGAGTCTGCGTGTTCGCCTGGCGATCGCCAGCCCTAATGCCTAGATCAGGACCAAGGATGCCCGCGCGTGCTCGGTCGTGCTGGACTCCATGCACCAGCCGGGGTCGTCGTGGCACATCGGCAGCACCGGAGCGGAGACAGGCAGGTCCAGCCGTATCGGCCCCGAGCCGTGAGGGGTGGCAGCCGGAACGGCAGCTAGGCGACCGTCGGGATCATCCGGATGGCGGCGCTTGCCCGCGACTGTTTCTATCTGACCGGGCAAGGCCGGCTGGTCGATACGAACGACGGTCTGCCGGTGCGCCCGCCACAGCACTCCTCCGCCGGCCCACTCGAAGGCCAGCACCCGTCCGGATAGTGCAACGGTCAGCGCCGTGAAGCCGCCGCCCACGAGCAGCCCAGGAAACACTCGGCCGGAGACGGCGTGGAAGCCACACGTGCACCCTGGATCGGGGGCGTCGTGAGCGCCCCGGGCGCGCCGGAACCGGCACTCGGCCCTCGCATCAGCCGGATAGCCGGATCCGCCTGTCAGCGGAATGAACAGATCGCCTGCTTGCCGGGCCAACTTGTGGGCCCACACCACCCACAACCCGTTCACGGTCGTGGTCATATGCTCTTGGAGTTCTTGGGGCAGGCCAGGCCGGGTGACGGTACCGGCTTCGAAGTCGGCTACCAGGCGATCTCCTTGGCACATGGCGACCTCTTCTCTCACTTGCCTAACCCCGAGGGTAACCCTTGACGCAAGACGCCAGTGCTGAGATTCCGGACCGCGGCCGCTTACAGGAAGTGCACCTGGGCGTGATGGGGCTGGTGGTCAACGAGCTGGTCGCAGGTTGGGCAGTACCAGCGGGCCTCGATCGGGGTGCCGCATGCGGGGTGGCGTGGGGTGTCCGCCGGATCGGTATGCCTGGTCCCCCAGTCCGCGAGCAGGCGGAGCGCCCCGGCGAGTTCGGCACCGTCGGCGGTCAGCTGGTAGGTGGCGCGGGGTGGGCGCTGGGAGTAGGGCCGCGCGACCAGCAGTCCTTCGCGTTCGAGCCGCTTGAGCCGGTCGGACAAGATGTTCGCGGCGATGCCCGGGAGCTGACTGAGAAGCTCGCTGAACCGGCGCGGCCCAGGCAGCAGCGCCTCCACCACCAGCAGGGTCCACCGGTCGCCGACTGTGGCCAGGGCCTCGGCGAGCGGCGAGGAGCCCTGCTCAGGTTCAGCCATGGGCCGAATCCTACCGGTTGACACGAGAAGAGTTGATAGTAGTTTGCAAGTTACTACTTACGAGGGAGGCGGCGATGGCGATCCTCGATGAGATCCAGGCAAGCATCAGGCAGCTAGCCGAGAATGCCGGGGCCTCGGTGGTGGGCGTCGGGCAGCAGTGGGGTGCCGGTTCGGGCATCGTGCTCGGGGCGGGCCAGGTGCTGACCAACGCGCACAACGTGCGTGGCGATCGGCTGATGGTCACCTTTGCGGGGGGGCACACCGCGGAGGGAAGTGTGACCGGGCACGACATCGACGCCGACCTGGCCGTCATCGGCGTCGACACCGGCGGGGCCCCAGCGCTGCCGTGGGCCGCCAGCGCGTCCGCGGCGATCGGGATGCCGGTGTTCGCGCTGGCCAACCCGGGCGGGCGCGGGCTGCGAGTGACGTTCGGCTTGGTTTCCGGCATTGAGCGGACCTTCCGCGGCCCGCGCGGCCGCCGCATCACCGGCAGCTTTGAGCACACCGCCCCGCTGCTGCCCGGCTCCTCCGGCGGCCCGGTCCTGGATGCCGGAGGGCGGTTGCTCGGGATCAACACAAACCGCCTCGGTGAAGGCTTCTACCTGGCCATACCCGCTGACGAGGTCCTGCGCGGCCGGTCCGACGCGCTCGCCCGCGGGGAATCAGCGGCCTCACCGCAGCTTGGCGTCGCCATCGCTCCTGGTCACGTCGCCAGGCGGCTGCGCCGCGCGGTCGGCCTCCCCGATAGCGAGGGCCTGCTCATCCGCGCGGTAGCAGACGGCAGCCCGGCCGACCGCGCCGGTCTAGCCCAGGGCGACCAGATTGTGGCGGCCGCAGGCCAGCCGATCCGAAACCCCGACGATCTGTTCGATGCGCTGACGGCGGCACGCGACGGCACCATCGAGCTCACCATTGTCCGCGGCACCAGCGAGCGGACCCTTCAGGTGAGCCTCGCCGGTAACCCCCAGCCAGGCCAGGACGCATAAATGCCACGTCGCGGCTCCGGCCAGCCGCAGCTGGCCGGCCGCAACATCGTTCGTCCCCGCGCTGGCGCGCCGCGGGCGCTACGCATCGGCGATAAGCCGGGGTCGACCCTGATGCGTTCCGGGTGCGGCTCAGGGACAGATCAGGGCTGATCCCGATCGACGCGGGCAACCGGCGGCGGCAGCCTGGACATCAGCACCACCACTGCGACATGAATGGAGACCGGTCGCCATGCCTGCGATCATCGCCCTTATCCTCATCGCCTTCGTGGCCCTGGTCATCCTCGGCTTCGCCGCGCACATCCTGTTCTCGCCCTGGCTGCTGCTTGTGATCGCAGGCATCCTGCTCTGGATCAAGTTCCGCCCGCGACGCTCCCGCCAGTAGCTACCCCGCCAGGTGGTCAGCGACCACGAAGTCGTGGCCGCCTTGACGGATGCGCCGCTGCGGGTCTCTGCCGATCCGGGGGGACACCCGTTTTGCATCATCGCCGTTGCTTAGCAGCTCACGTCCGGAGCGGTGCCCGCCTGGGGAGGCGCCATGGTGACCGCTCGAGCTTCGGGCCATTGGCTCGTGCTGATAGATGATGGCGGCGCATGCACTGCCGTGGCCGATCCTGGCCCCGGATCGTTGAGCCCCATCCCGCTCCTGGGCCGCCCACGCGTTCCCGGCAGCCGCAGATCTGCCAATGCCGACGATCTCATCGAGCTGGGCCACCTGGCGGGCGAAGGGGCTGGAAAGGTGTCAGTCTGATGGCCTGAGCTTCTCCTGACGCCGATCAGCCGGGTACCCGCGAGGTTGACGGGCTAGGGCTGGAGCTGGGCGCCGGCGTAATGTGAGTGCAGCGTGCCCAGGTTGTCAGAAGGGGGCCCCTGACAGTTCATGAATGTCAGCAACGTCAGCTTCCTCGTCTTCTTTGCCATCGTCTTCATCATCTTTGTCGCACTGGCGATCTTGGGGTTCGTCTCAACTGGGAAGGCCACCCAGGAGACGGACCGCAAGAAGAGCGGGCAGGCGGCGGGAGCCCCGCGCCGCGCATCGCGGCCGCGCAAACGGGACAGGATCACGCTGCTGCCTGCGGATGCGACGGTGACGTTGGCGGAGGTGCGGCGGGAGACGGGGGTGGATGAGGTTTTTGCGGGGTTGGACCGGGATTTGGTGGGGCTGGTGCCGGTGAAGCAGAAGGTGGAGGAGATTGGGTCGCTGCTGCTGGTGGACCGGGTGCGGCAGATGTTTGGGCTGGATGCGCCGCGGCCGAATTTGCATATGTGTTTTACCGGGGCGCCGGGGACGGGGAAGACGACGGTGGCGTTGCGGATGGCGGATCTGCTGCACCGGCTGGGGTATCTGGAGCAGGGGCATCTGGTGCATGCGATGCGTGATGACCTGGTGGGGCAGTACATCGGGCATACCGCGCCGCGGGCGCGCAAGCTGCTGGCCAAGGCGATGGGCGGGGTGCTGTTCATCGATGAGGCGTATTACCTGTACCGGGCGGCGGATCCGCAGGATTTCGGGCAGGAGGCGATCGAGATCCTGCTGCAGGTGATGGAGAACGAGCGGGACAAGCTGGTGGTGATCCTGGCCGGGTACAAGGACCGGATGGAGGAGTTTTTCAGCTCGAACCCGGGGATGAGCTCGCGGGTGGCGCACCATATCGATTTCGCCGCCTATGAGATGGATGAGCTGGTCGCGATCAGCCAGGTGATGCTCACCCAGACCCGGTATTACCTGTCCGCCGGCGCCGAGGCCGCGTTCCGCGAGTACCTGGCGGCGCGGATGGCCCAGCCCCGGTTCGCCAACGCCCGCAGCGTCCGCAACGCGATGGAACGCGCCCGGCTCCGCCACGCCCACCGGCTCGCCGCCGACCTGCACCGCGGCTGGACCCGCGACGACCTGATGCGCCTCGAACCCGCCGACATCCTCCCGGATCCGGCTTCCGCCGCTGAGGCCGGCGAAGCCGTAGGCCCTCACACCCGCCCCTAGCCGGGCTGCGCCGGGTCAGCCCGCCACCCGGAAGCTGGCGGCGCCAAACGCCACATGATCACCTGGGCGGACCACGAATCCGCCGCCGGCCAGCCAGCCATTCACCCGCGTCCCGTTGGTCGAGCCGAGGTCGGTCAGGAGCCATTCGCCGTCGGCCCGCCGCAGCTCGGCATGCCGCCAGGACACCGTCATGTCCGGCACCGCCAGGTCACAGTGGGGGGAGCGGCCGATCACGAACACCCGGTCGCCACGTGGCAGGGTCAGCACCGGCAGCCGCGGCGCCCGCCAGGCCTGCCGTGCGCGCAGCCGCAGCGACGACCACCAGCGCACCGAACGGGTGAGCCAGCCGTCCCGGCGGGGCACCGGGGGCAGGTCGCTGAGCAGGTCACGGAGTTCGGCGACCCCGCGGGTGCGCAGGGCCGCATCCAGCCGGTGCAGGAACGTCTCATAGGACAGCCGGCCTTCGACCGACCCCAGCCGGAGCGCCTCGATCACCTGCTCGCGGTCGTCGTCCGACGCGCGCACCAGCTGCGGACCGGAGTCCGAACTCACCACAAGTTCACGATAAGTCCGCGAGCGGCACGGCTCCAGCCCGCGCCAGCCCGCATCCGGCGGCCGCAGCGCCACCTCGCTGTTGAGTATCTCTTGGCCTGGTCTTAACCCGCTGCGCAGTCTCATGGGCGGCATGCGCGGCTGGTTCCATGGGCCCGGCTCGGCCAAGGCGCGGTCAGAACGCGAGTTCGCTGACCGCCTGCGCCGCTCGCTGCATGAGGTGGCCGAGTCGGTAGAGCCCGCCGCGGATGGCCTGGACCGGATTGCTGCCCGGATGCGGCAGACGGGGAGACCTCCCGCACCGGCGCGTGCGTGTGCCCCGGTCCTGGCCCGGCGGGCAGCGGCGCCTTAGCCCCGCCGCTGCCCGCAAGGGGGCCTGGCCCCAGCCCGCCGGATTAGTGGATCCTTAATCGGCGCTCGCCGCTACCGGCAGCGGCGGTTACAGTCAGTGTCAGGACAGCGCTGCCAGCCGGAAGGTGCCTGACATGAATCGCGAGCCGGAGGAGGCCCTTGAGGTGCTCCGCGGGGTGTGGACGGCGCGCGGCCAGACCGCGGCCGACCTCGAGGAGGCCCTGGGGACCGGGAAGTCGTGCAAGCGGATGGCCGACGTCGGCTTCGGGGACGCAGGCGGCGACGACGCGGACACGCGTGCGGCCTGGCGGGCCCGGCTGCAGCGGGAAGGCAAGCTGAACCCGGAGGGCAGCATCGCCGATCTCGTGCTGGGACCGGCGGAGATGCGCCGATAAGCCACAGATGCCAGCACCGACCGAGCGCCTGGCCGGACTCCCGGAGAACATCGGCCAGCTGACTGAATTGCTCCGCCAGGGCGGCTACCTGGCCGACCGAGGACTGGCCACGGCGCTGTTCGTGGCCATGTCGCTGCCCCGCCCGATCCTGCTGGAGGGCGAAGTCGGGGTGGGCAAGACCGAAGTGGCCAAGACGCTGGCCAGCGTTTTTGGGCGCAGGCTCATCCGGCTCCAGTGCTATGAGGGGATCGACACCAACCAGGCCCTGTACGAGTGGGATTACGCGCGGCAGATGCTGCAGATCCGGGCGCTATCCCAGCACCAGGCGGTGTCCGAGGATGCCGTGGACAAGCTGTTCGGCCTCAAGTTCCTGCTGGAACGGCCGCTGCTGGAAGCGGTCCGGGCCGGCGACCAGGCGGTGCTGCTGATCGATGAGGTGGACCGCGCCGACGATGAGTTCGAGGCGTTCCTGCTGGAGGTGCTGTCCGATTTCCAGATCAGCATCCCCGAGATCGGCACCATCGCGGCCACCAGCGCCCCGCTGGTCGTGCTCACATCCAACCGCACCCGGGAACTGCACGACGCGCTGAAACGGCGCTGCCTGTACCACTGGATCGGGTACCCGACGGCCGAACGCGAGGTGGAGATCGTGCTGATCCGTGAACCGGGCGTGCCGGAGGCGCTGGCCCGCAAGGTGGTGGCCGCCGTCAACCGGCTGCGCGAGCTGGAACTGGCCAAGCCGCCAGGCGTCGCCGAAACCATCGACTGGGCCCGGACCGTGGACCTGCTGGGCGGGACCAGCCTGGACCCGCAACTGGCGCTGGATACCCTCGGTGCGGTGGTGAAGGAGCGCGACGACCTCGAACTCGTCCGGGACAACCTGGAAGAGATCACCTCCGGTGCCTGAGGCCGCCGACCGCGCTCCCATGGTCGGGGTGCTAGTGGATTTCGCCCACGCCCTGCGCGCCGCCCGGCTGCCGGTCGGCACCGGCGAAGTGCAGACCTACTGCGCCGCGATGACCGCGCTGGACCCGTCCGACCTGGTCGACCTGTACTGGGCGGGCCGGGCCACGCTGGTCGCCCAGCACGATCAGATCGCCACCTATGACCGCGTCTTCCGGGATTTTTTCCTCGACGAAACGGACCCGCGACCCGAGGTTCTCATGCTCCGGGCCCGGCCTGGTGCCGAAAGCCAGGCGGTGCTGGAGATTCCCGCCGCCGATCCGGGCGGGGAACGGCCGGACGAGCGGGCGGTGCTCGGCCTGATGGCGTCGGACGCCGAGACGCTCCGGCACAAGTCATTTGCCGCCTGCACCCCGGAGGAACTGGCCGCGCTGCGCCGGATCATGACCCGGATCCGGCTGACCCCGCCCCGGCGGCGGACCAGGCGCACCGTGCCCGGCCCGGCCGGCCGCGCGCCCGACCTGCGCCGCACCATCCGTGCCTCGCTGCGGATCGGCGGTGAGCCGGCCGAGCTGTTCTGGCGGCAGCGCAAGCTGCGGCTGCGCCCGCTCATCCTGGTCCTGGACATCTCCGGTTCGATGGCCGATTACTCCCGCAACCTGCTGCAGTTCGCGCACACCGCCAAGCGTGCGGCTGCCCGGGTCGAGGTGTTCTGCTTTGGTACCAGGCTCACCCGGATCACCCGCGAACTGGCCACCCGCAGCCCGGACCAGGCGCTGGCGGAAGCCGCGAAGACGGTGTGCGACTGGGAAGGAGGGACCCGGATCGGCGCATCGCTGGACACTCTTGTCCGTGGCTGGGGCCGCCGCGGCCTGTGCCGTGGCGGGGTGGTGGTGATCTGCTCTGATGGCCTGGACCGGGGCGACCCGGCGGTGCTGGCCTCCGCCATGGAACGGCTGTCCCGGCTCTGCCACCGGCTGGTCTGGCTGAACCCGCACAAAGGCAGCAGCACCGACTTCCGGCCGAGCACTCTGGGCATGATGATCGCGGCCGAGCACATCGACCTGGTGCTGTCCGGCCACGACCTGAGCAGCCTGGAACAGCTCGCCGCGCTGCTCCCGGCGCTGAACTAGGGAAGTGTGCGCGTGAGATGGAGCGTGGGGATCGAGGCACAGGGTGAGCGCGTGCTGACCAGGGAAGAGGTGGTGGAACTCGCCGATGCGGTCGCCGCCAGTTCCGGCATCGCCACCGGGATCGGGACCGACCGCTATGGCGCCCAGCTGCTGGTGCAGGCGGACACCCGGGAGCAGGCGATCGAGCGGGCCACCAGGGAGTTCGCCGCCGCGGCCGCGAAGGCCGGGCTGCCGTCCGGCCCGATCGTCCGGGTCGAAGCAGTCAGCGAGGACGACACCAGCGAGGGCACGGGCGGATGATCCGGCTGGGATCGCTCGCAGGCTACCCGTTCGAGGGGCCGCGGCTGCTGGCCGGCTGGACACCGCCCGCCCGGCCGGCCGTGTACGCGATCCTCTACCAGCCCGAGCCGGAGACCCGGCAGAGCCAGTACGCGGTGGTCTATGTCGGCCACTCCGACGACCTGAGCACCGAGCGGTTCCCGTTCCAGCATCCGCGGGCCGCCTGCTGGATCCGCCGGGCCGGCTCGAAGTGGAAGGTGCACATCTGCACCTATGAGGTGCCCGGCGGCGGGCGTGGGCACCGGGAGCAGATCACCCGCGAACTGGCCGCGATCTACCACCCGGGCTGCAACCCCGAGCAGTACGGGCAGTCCTGGCAGGACCGCTGGATCGGCGAGTACTCCGCGCCCACCACCGGCCCGCTGGCCAAGCGCGGCCCAGAACCCACCGCCCCCGGCGGCAGCGGGTCCTGACCTTGCTTTTTACGGCGGCGGGGCGAAGCCAACCGAGTCGAGCTGGCGGGACCGGCGGGAGCCGGAGGCGGGCCGGGCCGGCTCGGGTACCGGCGGCCGCTCGGGCGCCGGGGTGACGTCGGTCACGATCTCCTCCGCCATCCCGTACAGCAGTGGCAGCGCGCCGGCGATCACCCCGCCGGTGGCGTTGATGTGCTCCACTCCCGGCCCGATGAGCTTGGCGTGGCCGACGATCGTCCTAACCGTCTCGGCGCAGTCCTCCAGGTTCCCCGCGATTCTGGTGAGCAGGCCGCCCACCCAGAACAGGTAGAAGGCCAGCCCGGCGACGAGCAGCAGGATGTCGACGATGGTGAGCACAACCAGCAGCGTCATGACTTGACCTTTCCGAGCACGCGGCCGAGGAAGAGGTGATGCTGCAGGCCCTCAGCGAGCAGGGCGTCCAGCCCGTCGGCGACCGGCGCGATGAGCGCGGTGTTCTCGGTGTTGGCGGCGGCGGCGTGCAGCGTGTCGCGGATCTCGGCGACCCGCCGGTCGATGGTCTTGACCAGGGCGACCAGCAAGCTCAGCAGCGCGGCGACGGCCAGCACCACGACGAAGCCGACGATGATCACCGACCACCAGACGGCCTTGGTGCCGTCGGCGAGCGCCAGCACATGCATGGCTAACCTCCCAGCCGGGCGCGGCCACGGGCCAGCCCGGGCACGATGGTCTGCGCGTACGTGATGGTCGTGCTCAGCGCGGCCAGCGGCGCGGTATTGTCCCTGGCCTTCACCAGCTCGGCATTGATCAGTGGCGCCGCCTGCCCGATCCGGCGGGCCAGCACCAGGATCGGGACCACCAGTGCCACCACCACCAGCACCAGGAGGATGCCGATCAGGTAGCCGACGATCCACCAGGTGTGGTTGATCGAGCCGGACGCGGCGAGCACCGCGGCGTGCGCGCTCACAGCGACTCGCAGAAGTCGGAGACCGGCTTGAGGTGCTCGTTGACCGAGACCAGCCGGGCCGGGACGGTGCTCGTCTGATCCGCGATGACGGTCACCCCGCCCAGGACGTTGCCGAGTGTGGCGTAGGTGGCCCGCAGATGGAAGATGACCCGCAGCAGGGCCACCGCGGTGAATGCGATGATCAGGCCTGCGATGATGAGCGTCGCGATAGCGGCTCC
>Ga0306924_10008804_pt1 | contig 10206 bp, 8 predicted proteins | sample sta12Can44000111_FD_203756 | JGI IMG/M metagenome (GOLD analysis project Ga0306924, IMG submission 203756) | Lab enrichment of tropical soil microbial communities from Luquillo Experimental Forest, Puerto Rico - statanox.12C.anox.44.000.111 (v2)... | ecosystem: Environmental > Terrestrial > Soil...
GAGCTGGATCGCGCTGGCGGACTACCTGGGGGCCGTCCAGTTCCTGCTGGCCCGGGCGGACCTGGCCGGCCCGGTGAACCTGACCGCTCCGCACCCGGTGAGCAACGCGGAGTTCACCGCTGCGCTCGCGGCGGCTCTGAACCGGCCCGCGCTGCTGGCCGTCCCCGCGCCCGCGCTCCGGCTGGCCCTTGGCGGTGTTACCAGTGATCTGCTGTCCAGCGCCCGGGTGCTGCCCCGGCGGCTGGCCGAGGCCGGCTACCGGTTCAGGTTCCCGGACCTGCCAGCCGCACTGGCGGCTGAGCTGGCGGCGCCGCCGGCCGCCTGACTGGCCACTCCGCAGGCCGGCTCGGTCACTTCCGAGCGCGCATTGGTGTGGATCAGCCAGCGCGGCGGAGGCTAACTTGACGCGCGCTGGCGCTCCGACGCCGGTTCCCCGGGGCCAGGTTCCATCTCGTGGGCGGGCCGGAAGACATCCCGGTAGCCGGACCCGGCGGTTTCGTCGGTGAACATCGGCACCTTCCAGAACGGGGGCACCGCGGCGGCGCCGCCGCCTATCCGGCCCAGGGTCAGCCGGAGCAGCCGCCGGGCGCCGACCAGGGCGAGCACGGCCAGCGGCAGTTCCACCGCCAGCGCCAGCAGCAGGCTGACCGAGAAGTCGCGGGTGGCGTAGTCCAGTGCGGTGTCGAACCACGCGTCGCAGATGAGCAGGGTGGCCAGCACCACCAGGCAGAGGATGAGTATCTGGCGGCGGCGCCAGGCCGCCCAGGCGGTGGCGGCGAAGACACCCAGCAGTAGCAGATCGAACCCCACCCAGGCCGCGCTCCAGCCGCCCGCCCGGTACTGCAGCGGAAGCGTGACGGCCAGCACGCCGATCCAGGCTGCCAGGCCCAGCGCGCACCCCAGCGCGGCACCGATCAGCACCCGGCGGCGCCACTGGCCACGCCCGCCCCCGGTCAGAACCGGGCCCGCCAGCAGCGGGGCGACCAGCCGCGGCCCTTCCATCTCCGCGAGAGTCCGGGCAAGCGCGGCACGTTCCTCGTGGCTCATCCGCTGCAGATCAGCCTCGTCGAGCACCGCACAACCTCCACATCCGCACTAGGTGGTGTCATCCCCGCCAGCCCGGCCGTCAACACCGCGCCAGCGGCCGGCACTGCTCGCTCCACCACCGGTGGCAACGCCGGCGGGGCCCGCTCCGATACCGGATAGGCTGGCGATGTGAGCGGCGAGCTGATCTTCGCCCGGGCCGGTTTCGGTGCCAGTGCGGTTCCGTACCTGGACGGCTGGCGGCTCCAGCAGAAGCTGCACGCCCAGCGGGCCGACGGGAAGATTCCGGACACCTGCCTGCTGCTGGAGCATGAGCCGGTCTATACCGCTGGCCGGCGAACCGGCCCGCTGGACCGCCCGGTCACCGATCCGGGTATCCCGGTGATCGACGTGGACCGTGGCGGGAAGATCACCTGGCATGGCCCTGGCCAGCTCGTCGGCTACCCGATCGTGGCGCTGGCCGAGCCAGTCGATGTCATCGCCTATGTGCGTGCCATCGAGGAGGCGCTGATCCGCTCCTGCGCGGAGGCGGGCGTGGCGACCACCCGGGTCGCAGGCCGCAGCGGGGTGTGGCTGACTGGCGGGCGCGGGCCAGGCAGTTCGCTGGACCGGAAGGTGGCGGCGATCGGCATCCGGGTGTCCCGCGGGGTGACGATGCACGGATTCGCCCTCAACTGTGACTGTGACCTCGGCTGGTTCGACCGAATCGTGCCGTGCGGCATCCGGGATGCCGGCGTCACCAGCCTGGCCATCGAGACCGGCCGCAAGGTTCGGGTGCCGGACATGGCGGGGATCGTGGAGCGGCAGCTGGCCGGGGTGCTCGGCGCCACCAGCTGGCACAGCGTCGAGGGCGCCGGCCTACTGGCCACTGGCCGGGACCCCGAGCCTGCCACCGCCCTGGCCGCTGACTGAACCCCGCCCGCCGGCCGTCGCCGCTGCGCTAGCTGCCCTGCTCGCCGCGGCCGGCATGACCGGGCTGGCCAGCCCGCTCGGCGAGGAATTGCGCCAGCCCGCTGGCCGGGACGCGCACCTGCTCCCCCGACACCATGTCCCGGACGGTGGCGGTGCCCGCCTCTTCCTCGGCGGCGCCGTACATGACCGCCCAGCGGGCCCCACTGTCGCTGGCCCATTTCAGCTGGCGGCCCAGCTTGCCGGACCCGCCCAGATAGACGCTGGCGCGCAGCCCCGCCGACCGGGCGGCGGCGGCGAACGCGAAACTGCGCGGCGCGTACTGCTCGGCCATGACCGTCACCGCCACGTCCAGCCGGCTGTCCAGCTCCCCGCCGGGCAGCAGCAGGAGGAGCCGCTCTACCCCCAGGGAGCCCCCGGTCGCGGGCACGTCGGGGCCGCCGAGCGCGGCGATCAGGTGGTCGTAGCGGCCGCCAGAGGCAATTGAGCTGGCCACTCCATCTGCGGTCACCTCCCAGATCGGCCCGGTGTAGTAACTCAGGCCGCGCACCATCCGGGGGGTGAACCGGACCCGGCCAGCCGGAACCTGGCCGGCCAGCAGCGACAGCACCGTGTCCACCTCGTGCAGGCCGGCCGCGCCTTCCTCGCTGTTGTTGAGCGCATCCCGGATCCGCTGCTCGGCGTCCGCCGCGGTCATCACCGCCACCAGGTCGGCCGCAGCCCCGGCTGGCATGCCGCGGCCCGCGAGTTCCCTGCTGACTTCGCCCGGGGAGATCTTGTCCAGCTTGTCGAGCGTGGTCAGCACCCCGGCGCCGAGGCTGGCCGGGACCGCGAAGGCCTCCAGCAGGCCGGCCAGCACCCGGCGGGAGTTGAGCAGGAACCGGAAGCCGCCGATGCCCAGCCCGGCCAGCACGTCGTGGACCGCGCAGATGACCTCGGCGTCGGCCAGCGGCGAGGCACTGCCCAGCGTGTCGACGTCGCACTGGGTGAACTCGCGGTACCGGCCGTGCCCGGGCCGGTCCGCCCGCCAGACCGGGCCTATCGCGTACCGCTTGTAAGGCACCGGCAGCTGGCTGCCGTAGGCGGCGGCCACCCGGGCCAGTGGCACCGTCAGGTCATAGCGCAGCGCCAGGTCCGCCTCGCCGCTGCTCTCGTGCTGGCCGCGGCGCAGGATCTTGAAGATGAGCTTCTCGCCCTCGTCCCCGTACTTGCCCATGAGGACGTCGAGGCGCTCGAACGCGGGGGTGCCGAGCGGCTCGAAGCCGTAGCCAGCGAACACCGAGCGGATCAGGGTGAACGCCCGCTCCCGGGTCTCGAACTCGCGGGCAAGAAAGTCACGGGTACCCGACGGGGGATCGAACTGCGTTGGCATGCGCCCATGTTCCCCGACCGCGCGGGGTCCCGTCACATCGGTTTCGCCGATTCGGGGTGCAGCTGGCCGTCCGTGTGGCGTGGGCGATGGCACGGGCTGCCACCGCGGCGGTGATGGTGGCGTCCACCGCGGCCTTGCCGGCGCCAGGTCCGGCCAAGCCTTCTCCGGGCCGTGAGCGGCCGGCCGGGAATGCTACCGTGGCGGCATGCTTTGACGACTTATGGCCCGTTGACCCGTAACGACGCCATAGTCCAAGGAGCTTCCGTGTCCCGCCCCCTGACGGGTGAAACCCCGCCCGCCGCCCAGCCCGCCGTGCCCGTCCCCCGCCAGCGCCGGCCCGGCGGCGTGCTGTTGCTGGCGTTCGGTCTGCAGGCGGCCATCTCGGCCGGCGACGGGTTGGCCATGATCGCCCTGGCCAACCGCGTCTACCAGGGATCGCATGCCTCCTGGGCGGTAGCGGCGGTGTTCCTTGCCATCACCGTCCCGATCACCGCGCTGGCGCCGCTGGCCGGGCTGCTGCTCGACCGGCTGCCGGCGCGCCCGGTGCTGGTGACCGCCGCCGCTGTGGAGGCGGCGGTGGCGCTGGCGATCACCCAGGTGGCCGGGCTGGCGCCGGTGCTCGCCCTGGCCGTGGGGTTCGGTGTCTGCGCGGCCGTGCTGCAGCCCGGGCTGGGCGCGATCGTCCCCCAGCTGGCCGGCCCGATCGGCGTGACCAGGGCCAACAGCTACCTGCAGGCGGCCACCTGGGGCGGGTTTACCCTCGGGCCGCTGCTGGCCGGGGTGCTCACCGCGGTCGGCGGGACCAGTCTCGCGCTGGCCGGGGTCGCCGTCGTCTACGCGCTGGGCGCGATCGGGCTGCGCGCGCTGCCGCTGGCCGGCTGGGCCAGCCGGGGCAGGCTGCGCGGCCGTTCGGCTGAGCAGGGTGGGCTCGGTTCGCAGCTGAGCGCTGGGATCCGGTTCCTGCGCGACGACGGCGACGCCGGGCTGCTGGTGCTGGTGGTCGGGCTCATGGTTGCGTTCGCGAACATGGCGGTAGTCGCGGAGGTCGCCTTCGCCGAGAGCGTGCTGAACGCCGGGCCCACCGGCTACACCGTGCTGGTCGCCGCCTGGACGGCCGGCATGCTGATCGGCACGCTGCTGGGCGGGCGGCTGTCACTGCGCCGGCTCCCGGCCGCCGCCCTGGCCGGGACCTTCGCGACCGGCCTAGGGGTGGCGCTGGCCGGCATCGCGGCCGTGCTCTGGCAGGCGGCCGCGGCCTATGCGTTCGGCGGCCTCGCCAACGGCATGGAAGTGGTCGCGACCCGCAGCTACCTCAACTACCGGGCGCCACCGGAGGCAGCCGGCCGGGTGTTCGCGGTCTACTCCGGCGTGCTGTTCGGCGCTGCGTCGATCGGCATGGCGGCCGCTGGCGGCCTGCTGTCCTCGCTCAACCCGCGGCTGGTGCTCTTCCTGGCCGGCGGTGGCGGGTTGCTCGCCGCGGGAGCGGGCAGCCTGGCCTATGCGCTGCGCCACCGCCGCCGGGCGCGGATGCTGGCCCGTTCCTAGCGGGCGGCCGGCCGGACGTACGCTGGAACCGTGGTACTCGCCCCTGAGGGCCGCCGGCTGCTCCGGCTGGAGGCCCGCAACGCCCAGACACCGATCGAGCGCAAGCCGCCGTGGATCAGGACCCGGCTGCGGACCGGCCCGGAATACACCGAGCTGAAGAATCTGGTGCGTGACCAGGGCCTGCACACGGTCTGCCAGGAAGCGGGCTGCCCGAACATCTTCGAATGCTGGGAGGACCGGGAGGCCACGTTCCTGATCGGCGGGGACGCCTGCACCCGGCGGTGCGACTTCTGCCAGATCGCCACCGGGAAGCCGGAGCCGCTCGATACCGACGAGCCGCGGCGGGTTGCCGCGTCGGTGGCGGCGATGGGCCTGCGCTACGCGACCGTCACTGGGGTGGCCCGCGACGACCTGCCGGACGGCGGGGCGTGGCTGTACGCGCAGACCTGCGCCGAGATCCACGCGGCCGTCCCCGGCTGCGGGGTCGAACTGCTCATTCCCGACTTCAACGCCGACCCGGCGCGGCTGGCGGAGGTGTTCGCGGCCCGGCCGGAGGTGCTGGCGCACAACATCGAGACCGTGCCGCGCATCTTCCGCCGGATCCGGCCCGGCTTCCGGTACCCGCGGTCGCTGGCGGTGCTGCGTGCGGCGCGGGACGCTGGCCTGGTCACCAAGTCCAACCTGATCCTCGGCCTGGGCGAGGAGCCAGCCGAGATCAGCCAGGCGATGTCCGATCTGCGGGGGGCCGGCTGCGAACTGCTGACCATCACGCAGTACCTGCGCCCGTCGCCGCGCCACCACCCGGTGGTGCGGTGGGTGGTACCGGCCGAGTTCGGCCGCCTGCGGGAGGAAGCGCTCGGGCTGGGCTTCGCTGGTGTCATGTCCGGCCCGCTGGTCCGGTCCTCCTACCGGGCCGGCCGCCTGCACGCCGAGGCGATGGCCCGGCGGGCTGGCCGCCAGCCGGCCATACCCGCCCCGCGCTAGGCGGCTAGCCAGCCGGCCATACCCGCCCCGCGCGGGCCGTCTGCCAGCCCGCCCACGCCAGGCCCGGCCAGCCCGCCCACGCCCCTGCCTGCGCCAGCCCTGGTGGCGGTTTCCCTCCGGGGGCCGGCTGCTCGTATCCTGCCGTCCATGGCGAACAAGCCCGCGGCCGCGGCGAAACGGAAAGACGGCGACGATCCGGCGTCGGCCGGCCGCATCAAGCAGATCCGGATGGTGGCCGGTATTATCCGCCAGTCCAATCCGCGCGCGCTGCCGCTGGTGGTGCTGGCCGGGGTGGGCGTCCTCGCCCTCTTCGTGGTGGCCGGCCTCATCTTCAACCTGCTGGCGCTGCTGATCCCGCTCGGGGTGGCCGCCGGGCTGGCTACGTCCATGATCATCTTTGGCCGGTACGCGACGTCGGCCCAGTACGCCGCGGTCGAGGGGAAGCTGGGCGCGGCCGCCGCCATTATGCAGGGCATGCGCCGCGGGTGGACGGTCACGCCGGGGGTGTCGGCCAACCGCAGCATGGATGTCGTGCACCGAGCGGTCGGCAAGCCGGGGGTCGTGCTGGTCGGTGAGGGCTCGCCGACCCGGCTGCCCAGCCTGCTGGCCGCGGAGAAGAAGCGGGTCTCCCGGGTGGCGTTCGACGTGCCGATCTACGACTTTCAGGTGGGCGACGAAGAGGGCCAGATCCCGCTCCGCAAGCTGCAGCGCAAGCTGATGCGGCTGCCCAGGAACCTGAAGGGCCCGGCCGTCGCGGATCTGAACTACCGGCTGAAGGCGCTCCAGCCAACCGTGCAGGCGCCGAAGGGCCCCATGCCCAGGAGCGGGCGGGTGCCCCGGCCGCCACGGCCCCGGATGCGGTAACCGCAGCCGATGGCGGACACGATCGAGCCAGATCGCCTGCCCGGCCCCGCCCCGGCGAGCCAGCGGGACGACTGATGCCGCATACCAGCGACATCCGGATCCTCGGCTATGAGCCGCTGCTGGCGCCAGAAGACCTGCTGGCCGAGCAGCCGCTAGCGGATGGGCCGGCCGGACTGGTCGAGCAGTCCCGGGCCGAGGTCCGGGCGGTACTGGCAGGCGCCGATGACCGGCTGCTGGTAGTGGCCGGCCCGTGCTCGGTACACGATCCGGTGGCCGCGCTTGATTACGCGCAACGGCTAGCCGCCCTGGCCCTCCCGCTGCAGCCGGACCTGCTCGTCGTCATGCGGGTCTACTTTGAGAAGCCGCGTACCGTCACCGGCTGGAAGGGGCTGATCAACGACCCCGGCCTGGACGGCAGCCATGATGTGCACCAGGGCCTGCGGGTGGCACGGCGGCTGCTGCTGGACATTGTGGCGCTGGGCATGCCGGTTGGCTGCGAGTGGCTCGACCCGATCACCCCGCAATACATCGCCGACGCCGTGGCCTGGGGAGCGATCGGCGCGCGCACCACCGAGAGCCAGGTGCACCGCCAGCTCGCCTCCGGCCTGTCCATGCCGGTCGGCTTCAAGAACGGCACCGATGGGGACGTGCAGGTGGCGGTGGATGCCTGCCGGGCGGCGGCGAGCGGGCACACCTTCTTCGGGGTCACCGTGTCGGGGGCGGCGGCGGTCGTCACCACCGCTGGCAATCCCGACTGCCATGTCATTCTGCGGGGCGGCCGGACCGGCCCGAACTACCAGGCCGGGCCGGTCGGGGGGGCGCTGGAGCTCATCGCCCGTGCGGGACTCCCCCGCCGGATCATGGTGGACGCCAGCCACGGCAACAGTGGCAAGGACTACCGGCGGCAGCCCGCGGTGGCGGCCGCGCTGGCGGGGCAGATCGCCGGTGGCGAGCATGGGCTGGTCGGGGTGATGCTGGAGAGCTTTCTCACCGCAGGCCGGCAGGAGCCGGGCGAGCCGGCCAGCCTGACCTATGGCCAGAGTGTCACCGACGCCTGCATGGATGTGGACACCACGGCCGAGGTGCTCAGCCATCTCGCGGCGGCGGTCCGGCACCGGCGGACGACCCTGATCGGCGTCAGATCCTGATCACGATGGTGTCGGCCGCACGGTCGTGCAGCCCGCGCAGGTCACGGTCGGTGATCAGCGCGGGCACCACGGTGAGCAGCAGGACGGTCCGCACCAGCGCCCAGCCGAACCCGACCGGCCGCCCGCCCAGCCGCACCACCCGGATGCCCAGCAGCCGTTTGCCGACCGTCACCCCGGTCAGCGCGGTCAGCAGGTAGGTCTCTACCGCGAACACAGGAAGCGTCCAGAACTGCGACCGGAACGCGGCCAGCGCGATCACCATGCACAGCAGCCAGTCGGCCAGCAGGGCGAGCAGCCGCCTGCCTATGGTGGCGACCGAGCCGGAGCCGGTCTCGGGCAGCCCGTACCGTTCCCCGGGATAGTTCTGTGTGCCCTCGGGCGCGGGCACCCCGCTCAGCCAGGAGCCCGCCCACCGCCGATCTGCCACGCACCCACGTTATCCCGCCCTGGCCGGGCGAGTGACCGGGGTCCGCCCCAGCGCGGGGCGGGATCGCGCCATGCCGGGCGTGCCCGGCCGGGGTCTGGCCACCGGGCCGAGCCGCGGCTGATCACCTGGTGGATAACCTGTGGATGACCTGTGAATGACCTGTGAAAAAAGCCGGAATATCTGTGTGTATATCAGGGAAACCTGGGGACAGTGGCCACAACGAGAGTAACTGGCAGGGCGCTTTACCTGCGAGAATGACATTCACACCCTGTGAATATAGAGGAAAATTGAAGATGCCTGCGCGACACGCCGTAATGGTTGATAATGGGCTGAACGTTTACCAGACGTTTATCTGTCTGTTATCAGGTCTCAGGACGGTGGGACTGGAGCTCAATACACGTGACTGGGCTCTCCGGGGGAAGGGATATGACAGCGGACACATACTGGGGCACATCGTGCGCCGGCGGCCGGCTGCACCTGCAGCATGCCGGCGCCCGGCACGACGGCAACCATTCGGGCCGGCGCCACCGGAGCTGGCCTGCCCAGCCGGGGCAGTCGCCGCGCCGGGCTGGGGATCGGCGCACGCATGCCTGCGCCGCAGGTCCCCGCAGCTGTACGGCACTCACCACCAGCGGACGGGAGGGCCCGCTATGAAGAGCAACATGTGGCCAGACGACACTGGCCTGCCCGCGGCCGGTGACTGGCCAGATGAAGGCTGGGCGGGCCGGCCCGCCGGCGGTGCTCCCTGGCCGCAGGCCCACGCCGAGCCACTGGCTGGCCTTCCGCACCGCGCTGGCGCCGCAGAACGGGCCGAACCGCGTCCGGTCCCCCACTGGGGAGAACCTGTCCCCCACTGGGGAGAACCAGCCCCCATCAGGTCCTGCTGGATGTGCGGCATCCGCATGCCTGCTGACCAGATGGTGGCCGATGGCGGCAGCGCCTGTGCCGACCTGCGCTATTACTGCCTGGACACATGGGGCTGCACCGAACGCTGGACCTCACGTTCAGCCCGGCTGGTGGCGATCCGCCCGGACGCGGAGGAAACGCCCAAGCAGCGGGACGGCCGGGGAACCGGCGCAGGCGCCGCCCAGCCAGTGCCGGCCTAGGGCCCTGTCACTAGCCCGGGGCTGGCGCGATGGGAGCATGCTCTCGTGCCAGCCCCGGTTTGTATCCTCCTCGGCCTGCCACGGCCGGGCGGAGATCAGCCGCACCCGCGAATGTGCGGGCTGGGCGCGCCACAGCGAGGCGTAACACGCGTGAAACACCCGGGACACGGACCGGAAACCGCGACCGCCTAACGTGCGAGGCGGTCCTGCGGCAGGTTCACCCCCGTGCGGCAGGTCCTCGGCCAACTGCAGGGAGGGTTGATGTTCACGAACGCCGACGAGGTACTGAAGTTCATCGGCGACAACAAGGTGGAATTCGTCGATGTCAGGTTCTGCGACCTGCCGGGCACCGTGCAGCACTTCACCGTGCCGGTGGAGAACTTCGACGAGAAGGTCTTCACCGACGGGCTGATGTTCGACGGGTCCTCGATCCGCGGCTTCCAGCAGATCCACGAGTCCGACATGCTGCTCATGCCGGACCCGACCACCGCCATGATCGACCCGTTCCGCCAGCACGTGACCCTGAACATCACGTTCTTCGTGCACGACCCGCTGACCGGTGAGCCGTACACCCGGGACCCGCGCAATATCGCCCGCAAGGCGCAGGAGTACCTGAAAGGCACCGGGATCGCGGACACCGTGTATTTCGGCCCGGAGGCGGAGTTCTACATCTTCGACTCGGCGCGGTTCGCCACGGGGCCGAACGAGGGCTATTACCACCTCGACTCGATCGAGGGCGCGTGGAACACGGGCCGCGACGAGGAGGGCGGCAACCTCGGCTACAAGCCACGTTACAAGGGCGGCTAC
>Ga0306924_10008812_pt1 | contig 10200 bp, 9 predicted proteins | sample sta12Can44000111_FD_203756 | JGI IMG/M metagenome (GOLD analysis project Ga0306924, IMG submission 203756) | Lab enrichment of tropical soil microbial communities from Luquillo Experimental Forest, Puerto Rico - statanox.12C.anox.44.000.111 (v2)... | ecosystem: Environmental > Terrestrial > Soil...
CTGGGCGCAGCGGATCGACGACGTCAAGCACAAACGCGAATTCTATCCCGACGAGGACAAACGCGAGCTGTTCCAGAAAGGCTATATTTCCGACCGCTCCGGTCATTCGCGCGGCTCGACCGTCGATCTCACGCTGGTGCGGCGCGCGGACGTGCGCGAGCTCGATATGGGCTCGCCGTTCGACTTCTTCAGCCCGAAATCATGGCCGTCGGATCGGAGCATCAGCGATCAGGCGCAGCAGAACCGCGCGCTGCTCGCCGCCGCGATGCGCCGCCGCGGCTTTCGGCCCTACGACAAGGAGTGGTGGCACTTCACGCTCAATGATGGGCGGGGCGTCACCGTGCGGCGCCATGCGTCACCCAGCCTTTGCCCCAAGCTGTTGTCTTTGTTAGAGATTGGTGATCTTGTGTCTCATGGCGTCTTACGGCGTCGGACGGCGTAGCGCGTCGCGCCGCTACCAATACGCTACCACGACGGCCGCTCATTTTCGACGATGGGCCACCCGTAAGCGCTACCACGGCCGCTACCACGCGAGTGAGGAGACAAATGAAACAGACTCTATCCGACCGCCTGCTGCGGTCCCTGGCGCGGCCGCGATCCGCGCCGCAGGAAATTTGGGATCAGCAGTTGCGCGGCTTCGGCTGCCGCGCCAGCAAGCAAGGGACGGTGAGCTTCTTCGCCATGCGCCGGCCGCGCGGCAGCGCCAGGTCGGTCCGCATCAAAGTTGGTGACTTTCCGGCCATGTCCCTGAGCGACGCACGTTTGCGTGCCCGTGCTCTGCTGAGAGAGATGCAGGATGGGGTTGATCCTCGGGCGCGCAAGGCTGCGGAGGCCCGTGCGGAGGTGGCGAAGCAGGCGCGCTCGTTCTCAGCCGTTGCCGAGCTCTTCATTGCCCGCCACGTCGCGACGAAGCGGACCGCCCGGACGATCGAGCAGCTGATCCGGCGCGAGCTCATTCCACGTTGGGGTGAGCGACCCATCACCGATGTCAGTCGCGCCGACGTCGTTGCGCTGGTCGACGAGATCGTCGATCGCGGACATCCCGAAGCCGCCCGCCTAGTGTTTGCCTACGCCCGTCGGCTGTTCGGGTGGGCGGTCCCCCGTTACGGGCTCGAGCATGCGCCCACCGATCACCTCTCGCTCAAGGATCTTATCGGCGCCAAGGCGGCGCGGAAGCGTGTGCTCAACAATCTCGAGATTGCTCTCCTGTGGCGCGCCACCGAAGGACCGGAGGCGGCCTATTATGGTCCCTACGCTCGCTTGCTGCTCCTCTTCGGGGTCCGACGCACCGAGCTCGGACGGGCGATCTGGGGGGAGTTCGATCTTGATGCCGGACTGTGGACCATCCCGCCGACTCGCATGAAGTCGGACGAGCCGCATACTGTGCCGCTGGCGCCGCCGGCGCTCGAGATCTTGCGTGCCCTCCCCCAAGACAAAGGTTATGTGATCGGCGGCAGTCCGATCCATTACAGCCGGTCCAAGCGTGAACTCGACGCCCGCATGACCGCGCTCAACGGCGGCAAACCGATTCCGAGATGGACGTGGCACGATCTGCGGCGGACGTTTCGTACCGGCTTGTCGGGCTTGAAGATCGCGCCGCACATCGCCGAGCTGGCCATCGCCCACGGCAAGCAGGGCCTGAGCCGGATCTACGACCAGCACCGCTACGACGCCGAGCTGCGCGAGGCATTCGCGCTGTGGGCGCAACGCATCATGAGCATCGTGGCACCACCCCCGGAAAAGGCGGTGCTGTTGCGCAAGGCGACGTGATGCGCTGAAAATGTGGGGAAGGCCTGGCGGCCGGGTTCAAGTCAGCCGCCAGGGCCGGGATCACATCAACCCACTGGGATGGGCTCATGTCGCGCAAACGTAGGCGGTCACGCCGAGCACCGCAAGCATTACCACCTCCACCACCTCCTGGTCCCTATGCGGAGATACGTCGCTTGCAACGCTTGCTTGAAGCCCAGCAACGGGAAGCGACCGCGGCCGGCAGAATGACGGTTCAGCAGCAGGCTCGTCACGGGTCTGCGCGTATGGCCGCGCTCAAGCAGCTTGTGCCGGCGAAGCCGGAATGGGAGCCCGCTAAGCTGTTAGAGGAAGAGCGCCGCCGCGAGATTGAGGCAGGGATCATTACCAGAGCCGCTGCCGAGCACGTCGCCAAGCGCGAGGCAGCTAAGCGAGAAGCACGCCGCCGTCGGCGCGCTGCCAAACGTCGTCGGGCTGCTGAACGGCAAGCCACCGCCGAGCGTGAGGCTGCGGAGCGTGAGGCTGCGGAGCGTGAGGCCGCCGAGCGTGAGGTCGCTGAGCGTGAGGCTGCGGAGCGTGAGGCCGCTGAGCGGAAGCCACAGCAGGGGCAGCACAAAAAGGATGATGTTGAGCGCGTGCGGATGACTCAGAGTGACATAGAATGGGCCACGGAAGCCTTGCGAAACGATATCGAGAACGGCTTTCGTGCACTAAAAGCCGCCTATTCGTTGTTCGAAGATCGCTGGGGCAAACACCCCGACCGCAAGAAGCGAAAAGTCCCTGGCCGCACTCAGTTTTCACGCAAAATATGGAGCCGCGTTGTCGCCCGTTGAGCTCGAGCGAACAGCTTAGCGAACAGACTGAGTTGGATTAGCGAACGGCTTAGCGAACAGACTGAGTTGGATTAGAGAACAAGCTGGATTGGATTAGCGAACAGCTGGGTGATTAGCGAACAGCGATTGGGGTTAGCGAACAGAGTTCGACTAACGACCCAAAAGTCTGACTTTGCGAACCAGATTCGCTTCTCTCAGCTTCGGCATCAGGAGTATTGCTTCCTCGACGCGACACGCCACGTCGCCTTGAGGCAGCAAAGTGGCTTTCAATTTCTGGTTTGAGCACGTCATCGACGCCTATCTCCGCGCTTGCGCGGCCGACGCCGATTGGAAAGCGGCATGTGCCGAGGCGGAGCGTAGCCATACCGGTCCGGTGCGGGTTCTCACGCGCGAAGACCTAGCGACGAGCAAAGGGATTCGTTTCGGCCGCCAGCATATTGATCGCAAAGTTCGCGACGGCATGTTTCCGCGGCCGTTCCAAACACCGAGCCTGCCGCGACCACAATCAAACAAATCATCTTCGTCTCAACTGCTGAGCCAAAAGAAGAAGAGAAAGAAGGCGGCGGCGGGGATCGCTCGCATGTGAGGGAGGGAGGGGAGACCGGCGCCCGAGTTTCGAAGTCCAGCGCCGGCTCCGAGGCAAAGGAGGATCCAGATGGACCCCGGCGGTTTATATGGCGGAATTTCCAAGGAAATCAATGGCGAGCTTGTCGCGGCCGATCCGGCCCCCGCCACCGCGCGCTCTCTGCCGACGAGCTTGTCGTGTTTGGCTGCAGGGCTGGTCCAGCTGATCTTTGGGACAGCTGTATTTCACCCTCTGTCTAACAATTCCAAAGGCGCCGTCCGCGCGAATGTGGCGGCGCCTTCGTTTCATAGGAGATCACGATGGCACAGGAAGCGCGAAGAAGGCTGCGGTTACCGTAAAGTCGGCGGCCACGAGCTAATCCACTGGACTAGTCATCCATCGCGGCTCGACCGTCAACTAGGGGAGCGATTCGACCACCGGGCGAAAGCTGCAGATAAGCTGATCGCTGAGCTGGGTGCAGCGTTCCTGTGCGCCGAGTTCGCGATCGACGCCGTTATCCCCCACGCTGCGAATCTTGAACACTATCTCAAACTTCTCACCGACGACCCAAAAGCGATCTTCACGGCCGCTTCGAAAGCGCAAGCCGCGGTCGATTACCTGCGTGAGCAGCTGCTCAACGAACCAATCTCAACCCACGCAGCGCCTTTCGCCAGTGCAGGTGAGCGGCAGCAATTCTCGGAGGCGCACCATGTATGAAATTCCTCGGCGCGACGGCGGTCTCACGATCCACGAGGACGACGACCGCGGCGACCAAATCAGCATCGAACCCATCATCAGCACGTTCGCGCCGGTCCGGGGCGGCCTGCATTGCGTCTGCGGTGCGGCGCTAGAGTCGTGGAGCCTGCGCTGTGTTGCTGAAGGCTCTGCCGAGTTGTCCTGCCATCGCTGCCATCGCGTGCTCGGCACCATTGGGCTCGGAGTGAAAGCGTATCGGTAGGTCGTGCCATGCTCGCTCGCCCACCCATAACCCTGAATGTCGCACAACGCGGCGACGCGCTCGGTCTACTGCGCTCACTGCCGGACGCTTGCACGCCGCTCGTAATCTTCGATCCCCAACACCGCGCGATAATGGACAAGAAGAAGTGCGGCAATGAAGGCGCTCGCCAGCGTGAGCGCGCCAAGTTGCCGGCGGTGTTGGAATCCTACATCGATGCTTGCTGCCTTGAGATCGCGCGCATACTCAAGCCAAGCGGCTATCTCATGCGGTGGATGGACAAGTACTGTCTGTGCCAAGGCCATCATCTGCGCATTTCGCCCGAACTCATCGAGCCCGTCGATCTGTTTGCCTGGGACAACCTGCGCCTTGGGCAAGGCGACCGTGGTCGCAATCGTGGCGATTATCTGCTCGTTCTGCAAAAGCCTCCGAAAAAGGCGAAGGCAACATGGCGTGACTACGGAATTCCGTGCCGTTGGGTCGAGAAGATTGACCTGAAACGCTACCCCCGAAAGCTTTACCCGCACACCAAGCCGATCGGACTCATCACGCGCTTGATCGGCGCCACCACACTGCCAGGCGACGTCGTAATCGATCCCGCCGCCGGCTCCTACCACGGCGATGGCACGCCGCCCACCAGCTCGGGCGCAATTTCATCGGGTGTGACCTCGCAATCAAGGTTGCCGGGGAACGGATGCCTCCTCTCCCTTCCCGGCGCGGAGTCGCGGACTGCACCGCCGCATTGCCGGCGACTCCTCCTCTTCCGACAAGGACCGTCGAGTGAAATCGCTGACTTATCACAATGACCGCCGAACGGACGCCGCTGGATGACCTCTTCGACCTCAGTGTCGGCACGCCCGTCTATTGGGACATCGAAACCAACTCGAAGCGTAATCTGAAAGAGTGCGGGGCGCACGTCTACGCGACCGATCCAAGCACCGGCGTGCTCGTCATGTGCTACGCCATCGGCGACGGCGAGGTGCAGGTGTGGATGCTTGGCGATCCGGTGCCGGCGCCATTCGCCGATCCGACCGGGTACTGGTTTATCAGCGACAATTGGACGTTCGAGAACCTGATCCTCGCGCACATTCTTATCCCCCAGTACGGCTTCGCTCCAATTCCGATTAAACAGCAGGACTGCGCCCAGCGAAAGGCGCTCGCGTCCGCATTCCCGGCCGAACTCGGCCGTCGTTGTGCGGCGCTCGATCTGCCTTACCGCAAGGACCCAACCGCGCGGCGCGCAATGCTGCGTTTGTCCCGCATGCACCAGTACAAGGACCCCGCCAAGCGCGAGCGTGACTTCGCGCTGACGGTGGAGCGCTGCAAGACCGACGTCGCGGCCACCCGCGCCGCTTACAACCATCCGCGGCTGCGGCCGCTGCCGCCGGAGGAGCGGCATGTGCTGTTGCTCGACGCGGTGATCAACGACTGCGGGGTGCGCGCCAACGTGCCGTTCCTGCGGGCCATGAATGCGCTCGCACTGCAGGTGCAGCAGGACATCGACGCCCGCATCGCAGAATTGACCGAGGGCGCGGTTACCAGCGTCTATCAAACCAAACGGCTCATGGCGTTCATCAACGGGCGCGGCCATGCGATGACGTCGCTCCAAAAGCGCTCGGTGGCGGCCACCTTGGCGCACGACCCCGATGACGTCTCGCGTGAGCTGCTGGAGCTGCGACAGCGCGGCGCCCACGCGAACGTGTGCGAGCGCCTGCTGGCGCATGCCGACCCGAATGACGAGCGTATTCGCGGCGCGCTGCGCTATCACGGTGCTGGCCCGGGGCGCTGGACCAGTCCCGGCGCGCAGCTACACGGTCTGGCGCGCAACGACGCCGAATATCCCGCCGTCCTGATCGACGCGCTGATGACCGGCAATTACGCCGAGCTTGCCCGTTACGGCGACTTGCTCAAGGTCGCCAGCCAGCTGCAGCGCGCGGCGCTGTGCGCGGCCGATGGGCACGAACTGATCTGCGTCGACCTCAACGCGATCGAGTCCAGGATCACCGCGTGGGTCGCGGGCGAAAAGTGGAAGCTGCAAGTCTTCCAAGACTACGACAGGTCTGGCGACAAGAACCTTGAGCCCTACCGCATCTTTGCCCACCGCATCCTGAGGAAGAGTTCCCCCGTCGGCAATATCACCGCGGCCGAACGCCAACTCGGAAAGTGCGGCGAGCTGGCCTGCGGATTTGGCGGCGGCGTTAAAGCTTGGCGCCGGATCGCCAAGGATGAGGACGTCCGCTCCGATGCTGAGGTGCAGGTCATCATCCGGAACTGGCGTGCCGCGCATCCGAAGATATGCGCGTTCTGGGAACGGATGGTGCGCGCGGCGCGAAGCTCGATTGCCACTGGGAAGCCAGTCCAGGTTTCGGCCGTGCCGCGCCTCATCACCAATTTTGACGGCTACGCGCTGACAATCACGCTGCCCAACGGCCGCATCATCAACTATCCGGGCGCGCGCCTCGTCCCTAGCGAGAAGTTCGTGAACGGCGTCCGCGACATCGAGTTCATGGACAACGCCAACGGGCAATGGAAGCCGATGCGGGCGTGGCACGGGGTTCTGACCGAGAACGTTGTTCAAGGCATCGCGCGCGACCTCCTCGCGGCCGCCATCATCCGCGCCGAAGCGCGCGGCTGGAAAGTGGTGCACCACGCCCACGATGAATTGGTGGTCGAGGCGCCAATCGGTGTCATCTCTGCGCAAGACGTGCTCGCCCTCCTGCTCGAGGCGCCGCCGTGGGCCGCGGGCTTACCGCTCGGCGGCAAAGTGCGCAGCGGCCCGCTGTACTTCGAGGCCGGTGAAGCGGCACCCACCGAAACGCGGCCTCACGTCGGGTTGGTCGGGCAATTACCCGACGATCGGGAACAAGCACAACGTGAGAGCGCGATTTTATCCAATGATTTCGGTGGAGCGCCTGATTCACCGCCGCACGTCTGCGTGCTCTGCAAGCTCAATTCGCCGGACGGCACCGAACGCCAGGTCGCCGACGACACTTGGCTGCATCCGCGCTGCGAAGACGCCTACATCCGCGCACGCATGATCGAGGATGGGACTTGGCGCGAAAGCACGGCACCCGCGCCGCCACTGCAATCCCCACCGTCACCAGCACCAGCACCTGCGCCCGCGCGCGAACGGGAAGGGGCGCGGCGACTTCGCTCCCTCGACCGTCTGTGCAACAATTTGCTGTCCATTCCACGAGGACTGGGAGCCGAGCTGCGCGCTCTACAGCGACGGGCATTACCATTGTTTTGGCTGCAGCGCCCACGGCCCGATCGAAGACCTCGACCTCGAAGACGATGAGCTGGCGCAGCTGGCGGCGCGCGCCGGGACCGCGGTCGAGAGCGATGCGCGCACGCTCAAGCTCGCGTTCAAACTGTGGGACCAAGGCAAGCCGATCCCCGGCACCCTGGCCGAGAGGTACTTCGTAGGCACCCGCAAGCTCGACCTTGTCGCGCTCCCCGCCGACATCGACAAGGTGCTGCGGTTTCACCCGCGCTGCGTATTCGGCGGCAACGGCGCCCGCCACCCGTGTCTGCTCGCGCTGTTCCGCGACGTCGAGGATGATGCTCCCGCCGGTATTCACCGCATCGGGCTGACTGCGGACGGGAACAAGATCAAGCGCCTCACCCTCGGCCGCTGGGCGAAGCCACGCGCCATCAAACTATGGTCCGCCACGAACAGGCTCACGATCGGCGAAGGACTCGAGACGGTTCTCGGCGCTATCTGTTGCGGCGCGATCACACCGCCAGCATGGGCAATCGGCGGCAGGATCGGCATCGCAGAGTTTCCCGTTCTACCCGACATCCGAGCGCTGACCATCCTGGTGGACAACGACGGCGGCCAGGCGCGCCCCGATGCCGAAGCGTGCGCCACGCGTTACGTTGCTGCCGGTTGCCGGGTGCGGATGCTGTGCACCGCGCGCGTCAAGGATTTCAACGATCTGACGATGAAGGTGACAACATGAAGGTCACCCACATCGATCATGGCGATTGGACCGAAGAGCGCTGGGAGCCGGATCCGCCGGACGATCCGACGACCGGCAACGGCAAAGCCATTGGCGGCACGCTCGGCATCACCGGTGCGGGCGCAGGCGCCGACGCATGGCCGGTGCTGGACAAGGCCGCCTATTACGGCCTCGCCGGTGACGTGGTAAATACGATTGCGTCGCACACCGAGAGCGATCCGGTGGCGCTGCTGCTGCAGTTTCTCGTCAGCTTCGGCAATGTGGTTGGGCGACAGCCGTACTACTTCATCGAAGGCGCCGAGCACTATCCCGTGCTCTACGCGCTGCTGGCTGGCCCGACGGCGAAGGGGCGCAAGGGGACCGCGGCAAATCGCATTCGCCCGATCTTCGACGTCGCCGACAACGACTGGACGCATAACAACGTCACCAGCGGCATCAGCTCCGGCGAAGGCATTCTGCACGCGATCCACGACGACATCTACGGCACGGACAAGAAGTCCGGCGTGCAGGTGCTGGTCGAGGCCGGTGTCGACGACAAGCGCATGCTGCTCGACGAGCGGGAATTTTCGGCGGCGCTCGACAGCATGCAGCGGGAGGGCAACGTCGTCAGCCGCATCGTTCGCGACGCCTGGGACTGCCCCAGAGTGCTGCGCACGCTGACCAAGCACAATCCGACCAAGGTGACGCGCCCGCACATCTCAGTCCTCGGGCAAATCACCATCGACGAGCTCCAGCGCAAGCTCGACCAGGGCGCAATGATGAGCGGGTTCGCCAACCGCTTTCTGTACGCCTGCGTCCGCCGCAGCCAGCTGCTGCCGCACGGCGGCGCGCTAGACCCGAACGAGATAGCCCGGCTCGGTGCCGCAACGCTCGCGGCAGTGGACGCCGCGCGCACATTCACGCGCATCACCATGACGTCGGCGGCGGACGTGCTGTGGCGCGCGATCTACCCCAAACTCACGGCAGACGTGCCCGGCCTGCTCGGCGCTGCCACCGCCCGCGGCGATGCCCAGACCCTGCGGCTATCGATGGTCTATGCGTTGCTCGACAAGGCGCCGCAGATCGACGCGGTCCACATCAAGGCGGCGCTGGCGCTATGGAATTACTGTGAGGCGTCTGCGCGCTACATCTTCGGCGACTTCACCGGCGACCCGCTCGCCGACAACATCCTGCGCGCGCTGCGCACCGTCGGCACTAGTGGGATGAACCGCGCAACTATCAACAATCACTTCGGCGGTCACGTGGCGGCCCCCAAGATACAGGCCGCGCTGGGCAGATTGCTCGCCCTTGGCAAGGTCCGTCGCGGTGTGCGGAAGCCGAACGGCGCCGGGCGGCCAGCCGACATGTGGTTTGCGGTCTAGCGCACGATGGCCCGGGGCAAAATCATCGTGGTTTGAAAAAGGAGAGCGTGATGCGCACCAAACTGACCCTCGAAGCCAAGCTGGATCGTTGGCGAAAGAACAACAGCGTTCCAGTCATCCAACATAGAATTCTTCAGCTACTCGGCGGTGCCGACGGTCAGCGGCTGAAGCGGTCACAATTGACCTTGAAGCTTTCTGGCCTGGGTTGCTCCCACTATGAGAACCGAATCGAGGCGCTGCGCCAGCTGGAAGCCGAGGGGACGATCCGGCGTGAGACCTACCAAGTGCGCGAGGGCTCCGTTCAGCGTGGTGAGATTTGGGTCCTCGCGTGCCCTGAAGACAACACCCCGCCGACGTCGGCACAGAGCCCTCAAAACGAAGCACGGAAAAACACGCAACTGTAAATTGTTCCGCTTTTAATTATTCCGCAGCGCTACACCAACAAATTCGATGCTGGCCTCTCTTATTCTTCTTTCAAATATATGCAAACAAAATAACATAATAATATCAAATATTTAACTTTTTTCAATCGCTTCGGCCCCAATTCGTCTCGAGGGTGCGATTTCAGAGAGCCCTTTGCGGAATAATTAAATTGGGTAATTCGGATTTTGCGAGATACTTGCCGTCAGGTTGTAGTGCAAAGGACGTCCCGCGCGGGGCTGCACGACGGTCCGATTTCTCTCGCTATTTGTGGATGCCGTGAAGTAGAGCGATTTCTTTCGATCACGTGCGCCAGCGCGGATGCGCTGCTGCGGCCTAGCGTGACTGGATATCTCGC
>Ga0306924_10008814_pt1 | contig 10200 bp, 7 predicted proteins | sample sta12Can44000111_FD_203756 | JGI IMG/M metagenome (GOLD analysis project Ga0306924, IMG submission 203756) | Lab enrichment of tropical soil microbial communities from Luquillo Experimental Forest, Puerto Rico - statanox.12C.anox.44.000.111 (v2)... | ecosystem: Environmental > Terrestrial > Soil...
GCGTGGGACAGGTGCACGGTGGCCGTCTTGGCCGCGGCGGCCGCGGTGGCCGCCTGGGAGCGCAGGCTATTCGCGACCGCGCTCCAGGCCACGGTGCCGAGGATCGCCAGCCCGACCGCGCCGCCGACCTGCTGGCCGACGTTGACCAGGCTGGAGGCCACGCCCGTGTCGCTGTTGTCCACCTTGATCAGCGAGACCAGCAACAGCGGCGCGAAGAGCAGCCCCAGGCCGAGCGCAGTGACCAGCATCGGCCCGAGCAGGCCGCCGACGTAGGTGCTGTGCTCGGTGACCCGGGACAGCCAGAACATCCCGCCGGCGCTGGCCGCGCTGCCGGCGATCATCAGCGGCAGGGCGCCGATGCGGCTCACCAGCTGCGAAGCCGCCGCCGTCGCCACCAGGAGCACGCCGATCATTGGCAGGTAGGCCACGCCGGTCCGCAGCGGGCTGTACCCCAGCACCTCCTGCACGAACAGCGTCAGGAAGAAGAACATCCCGAACAGCGCGGTGCCGATGCACAGGCTGACCAGGTAGCCGCCGGTCCGGTCCCGGCTGCGCAGCACCCGGATCGGCAGCAGCGCGGACTTGCTGCGCACCTCGATGAAACCGAACGCGACCAGCAGCACGGCGGCGGCCGCCAGCGACACGATCACCTTGGTGTCGCCCCAGTGAGACACCCCGTCCGGGGTGGTCGCCGCGTTGACCAGCCCGTAGACCAGCGCGGCCAGGCCGAGCGAGCCGGTGATGGCGCCCGGCAGGTCGAACCGGCCTCGGCGCCGCTCGGACTCGCCGAGCACCCGCGGCGCGAGGGCCGCGACCGCCAGGCCGATCGGCACGTTCACGAAGAACACCCAGCGCCAGTTGGCGTAGGTGAGCAGCAGCCCGCTGGCGAGCAGGCCGACCGCGCCGCCGGCAATGCTCATCCCGGCGTACACGCCCATCGCACGGTTGCGCGGCGGGCCCTGGGGGAAGGTGACGGCGATCAGCGCCAGCGCGGTGGGCGCGGCGAACGCGCCGCCGACGCCCTGGATGGCGCGCGCGGCGAGCAGCCAGGCCTGGTTGGTGGCGAGCCCGCCCAGCAGCGAGGCGAGCGAGAAGATCAGGATGCCGGCGATGAAGACCCGGCGGCGCCCCAGTAGGTCGCCGGCCCTCCCGCCGAGCAGCAGCAGGCCGCCGAACGTCAGCGCGTACGCGTTGACGACCCATTCCAGGTTGGTGCCGGAGAAGCCGAGCGCGGTCTGGATGTGCGGCAGGGCGACGTTCACGATGGTCGCGTCGAGCACGATCATGAGCTGGGCCGTCGCGATGACGGCAAGCGCCAGGCCAAGCCGCCGTGGCGCTGCGGACCCCGAGCCTGGTGAGGCGGCGGGCGGCGCCGCCGCGGTACTGACCCCCCGGGCTGCGGAACCGTTAAGCGCAGCCTGCTGCCCGGTGTCTGGTGGTGTGGCGGACAAGGTAAATCTCCCTCGATTTGGAGCGCACTGAACTATCGCCGTGACCGGTTAGGTGTCGTGGTCACGGTCAGTGCTCGTCTTTTTTCGGCCGAACGGACCGAGGAATCAGCCCCGTAACGTGTCTTCTCTTCCGTGTGGCCGCCATCTGTAAGACGGCCGTGCGGCCGAGCTGTCATCAGTCATGACGCGGCAACCGCCACGGTTGTGACACCATCACCCCCTGCCCCGTGATCTGAGCATCTTCTTCATCAGCCCGAGCAGGCACCGGCGCTCGCCGCTGTCCAGCGAGGTGCACCAGGGTGCCCGGGCGGTGAGCTCTTCGCAGACCCGTTCCCTGAGCTTTACGCCCTCCGGGGTGAGTACGAGGTTCTTGCTGCGCCGGTCCCGCGGCGAGGGTTCCCGGCGGGCCAGGCCGTGCTTCTCCAGCGCATCCGCGACCGAGGTGACGAAGGAGGGGTCACAGCCCATCCGCAGCCCGAGATCCTTCATCGTCATGGGCGCTTCGAGCATGAACAGGGCCTTGGTGTCGCTGACGGTCAGCCCGAAGTCGTTCGCGATGGCCTGGCCAAGGTCGTGAGCATGTCTGATCAGATCGCCGAGCGTGTCCGCGATCTGCCGGTTCAGCTCGTCGTCAGCGTCCCGCGCCGTCCCCGTGACCAGCGGCGTCGCGTGCGGGACCGGTTCAGCGTCCAGGGTTATCGCAGTGCCGCGCTGCTCATCCATCCATGCTCACCCCCATCCATTGCCTGAGTTTCTAAATAGTTGAGTAACTCAACCATATTGCCGTCAGCCGTAGCACGCAAGCAAATATCGGCCCGATCAGATTCGCTCACGGCGTAGCGCCGAAACATCCGCCAGCTGGCCAGAGCGACGCGCCAGAGCCAACTGCCGCGGATCTTGCGGCGTCTTTACCGGTGAACACTCACACTTGGAGTGTCGCTCTCGCGACGGCGAAGGGAAGGCGTGCCGCCATGGCCGAAGCCGGCGATCAAGGTCGCAGCCAGGCGCCCGGACGGCGCGCGTTCCTCCGGTTCGCCGCGGCGGCGGGCGGTGCCTCGCTGCTCTCGGCCTGCAGCGGGAGTGGCAACAAGTCTGCCGCGAGCGCCGGCCCTACGGCCGGGGCCAGCACCGGGTCGCCAGCCAGACCGGCCATGTCCACGCAGGCCAGTGCCGCCTCCGGCCCGCCGACCTCCGCCGACTGGGCGGCGCTGGCCCGCGACCTGTCCGGGTCGCTGATCCGGCCGGGCGAGTCCGGCTACACCACGGCCAAGGAGCTTTTCGACCCGCGCTTCGACTCGCTGCGCCCGGCCGGGATCGCCTACTGCCGCAACCCGCACGACGTGGCGACCAGCCTGGCCTTCGTCCGCAAGTACGGCGTCCCAGTGGCCGCCCGCTGCGGCGGGCACAGCTACGCGGGCTGGTCCTCCACCAGCGGCCTGATCGTAGACGTGTCACCGATGGCCGGGGTGAGCGTCCGCGGCGCCACCGCGACCGTGGGCGCGGGCACCCGGCTGATCGACTTCTACGACGGGCTGGCGGCGCACGGCCGCGCCGTACCCGGTGGCTCCTGCCCGACGGTCGGCATCTCCGGCGTGACGTTGGGCGGCGGTATCGGCGTGGTCGGCCGGGCCTACGGACTGACCTGCGACAACGTGACGTCACTGCAGATCGTCACCGCCGACGGCCAGATCAGGACGGCCAGCGCAAACACCAACTCCGACCTGTTCTGGGCCTGCCGCGGAGGCGGCGGCGGCAACTTCGGCGTGGTCACCTCGTTCACCTTCACCACTCACCCAGCCGGAGCCATCTGCCTGTTCTTCTTGTCTTGGCCGTGGTCGCAGGCGGCCCATGTCATCGCCGGCTGGCAGTCCTGGGCCCCGCACGCCCCGGACCAGCTCTGGTCGAATGTGCACCTGGCCGCGGCGCCCGGCGGCTCGATCCCGAGCATCCAGGTGGGCGGGACCTACCTGGGTCCGGTGAGCGAGGCCGCTGCCCAGCTGGAGAAGCTGTACGCCGCGGTCGGCTCCGACCCGTCATCACCGTTCCTGGAGAGCACCACCTGGCTGCATGCGATGCTCGTCGAGGCGGGCTGCGCGAGCCTGACCGTGAACGAGTGTCACCTGCCCACCCAAAATGCCCAAGGCCAGCTCTCCCGGGCCTCGGAGTACGCCAAGTCCGACTTCTTCACCAAGCCGCTCAGCAGCCACGGAATCGGCACCCTGCTGGCCGGCGTGGAGAGCTTCCAGCAGGTCCGCGGCGCGCTGGGCGCGTCGGGCGGGATCGCGTTCGACGCGCTCGGCGGTGCGATCAACCGCGTCGCGCCGGGCGCCACCGCGTTCGTGCACCGCAACGCGCTCTTCGACGCCCAGTACACCACGACGTGGCCGGTGGGCTCGGCGTCCGCCGAGGTGGCGCGTCAGCACGCCTGGCAGCAGTCGTTCTGGCAGTCCATGCGCCCGTACGCGAGCGGCCAGGCCTACCAGAACTACATCGACCCCAGCCTGGCTAACTGGCGGCAGGCCTACTACGGCGCCAACTACACCCGGCTCACCCAGGTCAAGGCCGCCTACGACCCGCACCGCGTGTTCAACTTCCCCCAGGCGGTGTGAACCCGCACAGCAAACGGGCCCTCAGCCGGAGCTGAGGGCCCGTTCTAATCTGTCGGCCTGGCTACGCGCAGGGGTTGTGGTGCGACTTGCTGATGAACTGCGGATAACCGAGCGTGTTGAACTGGTTCGTCCCGTACTGCGCGTCCTTGCCGAAGGTGTTCCCGGTGGACACGTTGCCGAACAAGACGAAGCAGGAGCCGCCCGAGTGGTTGACACTCCAGTACGGGTAGAAATGGCCTGGCCCCGGAGGCGGCACGGTACAGCCGCTCAAGGTGCCGGTACCGTTCGACTGGGGGCCGCAGGTGATCTCGCTCAGCGCGAGGTCGGTCTGGAAGTGGAACTGGGTGTACTGCTGGCCGTTCGTCGTGGGGAACAATTCCAGGAAACTCCCTGGGTATATGTTCGGCGTACGGCTGGTGGGCCATTCCGTCCAGTACGGGGTCCCGTCGAAGTCGAGGTCGCCGTTCTGGAACACGTTGTCCAGGCAGCCCGTCAGCCGGTTCGGCGCCGTCGACGTGCCTATCCCGTTGAAGCCCGGGTGGGTGGAGCCCTTGAGATAGCACAGCGCATCACCGGTCTCGGGCGTGTTGCCGTCTGCCTGGGTAGCTGTCTCGTATGGCCCCGCGCACGTGTTGAATACCGTGCTGCCGTCGCCCTGGGCAATGGTCGGGTTGGGGATCGGGTTGCTGAGCGACGTGCAGGCCTCCCAGTGACCGGTCTCGAACTGGGTGCTGATGTTGACCTGGTCCGCGCCCCAGGAGTTGATGTTGCCGATCTTGGCCGTGTTGAACTCCGGCTGGAAGTTGAACGGTGTGCCCGAGCAGTCGTTGATGTTGGTGCTCTGGAAGCCGTTGGCGGCCGAGGCCTGCATGAGGCCGCTCTGATGCGTCGTGAGGTCGTTAATGACCACTTCGAAGGCGTCACCACCTCCCGGCGCGGGCGCGTCGAACATGTGGATGTTCACCTTGTCACCGGAGTTCATCATCAGCGTCTTGCTGTTCGGCGTCTCGGTCATGACGTTGGTGTCCTGCGGCGACGGCGGCCCGGTCGGCACGCCGTTCCGCTGGATGAAGGCGAAGTTGACCGGCTCGATGCAGTTGTTGTTACAACTCGCGAAGGCGGCGATGCACTCCAGGCTGTCGATGTTCATGGCCGCGCACCAGCGCGTGCCGTCACAGCTGATGTTGTCGACGAACGGCGCTTGGCCTGGCGGGTAGAACTGCATCTCCATGAAGGCCGAACCCCCGCCCAGGCCGCTGACGCAATTCGCGTTGTTGCAGGTCGGGGCGTTGGAGTCAGATTTTGGCGCGCAGCTTGTCTGGGGGAACGAGCCGGGGTCGCATAGAGCCATTGACACCCACGGCGCGGGGCTGAGCTCGAACCAGTCCGAGACGTCATGGCCCGGGTGCGCGACGGTGGGCGCCGCCTTCGGGTCACGGCCGAGCGTGAAGGTCCAGTTCACGTTGTTGCCGGAACCCGGGGCGCTGGAGTTGAAGGCCAGGTCGGGTTCGTCGTGGCCGATGTAGTGGCCGTTGTCGTAGAACCTGCCGTCATCGGTGTAGGGGGTCTTCTTGGTTGACCCGCGGATGTCGGTGCACCAGTTCAGCCGCACCGGCTTCTGCACCGGACTGAAGCCATTGCAATCCAGCTCACCGCTCGAGGCCGGAACGTACTTCGCAACCGCTGCCACGGCGGCTTGGGCCGGCACGCCGCTGGTCCAGGCGACGCCGAACAGCAGCGCGATCGCGCTGATAAAGCCGAGGAGCACCCTCGATCTCGGTCTGTGCACGTGCGATCGCTCCTTCGCGGTCTGTGGTTGCGGGCTACCAGCGGGTACGAGACAAAAAGCTTCATACTCCACCCGGCTGCTTCACCGCCAGAGACTCGCCTAAGCTTGCCCAACTTGTTGCTTTCCGCAGCTAACAGGATGGGCACATCTAACCGGCAATATGCGGATCTGTCCGATTCTTTGGCCTGCCGGCCAGGAGGGCCAGGGACCAGCATGTCTCCTGGGAGGGCGGCGGGCGGGCATGATGATATGTCCGCGAATTTTGGGTATCCGACGTCCAGACGCTATCCACCCCCGATGTAGGTCCGATGACAAGTAACGCTGAGCTTGACGCCACGGCCGCTCCGAGCGGCCACGATCACGTGCCTGTCCTGCTCGTCGAGGACGACGACGGCGACGCCCTGCTCGTCGAGGAACTCCTGCGTGAGGTGGACGCCCCGGTCGTGCTGAAGCGGGCCCGGTCTCTCGGCCAGGCCACCACCCTCGTGTCCCAGGCGGCCTGCGTGCTGCTCGACCTGGGCTTGCCCGACTCCCAGGGCCTGCAGGGACTAAAGCGGCTGCTGGGCCTCGAGCCCCAGGTGGCCGTGGTCGTGCTGACCGGGCAGGCAAGTGAGCACCTCGGCGAGCAGGCGGTGCGGGCCGGAGCGCAGGACTACCTGGTCAAGGGCGAGGTCGCCGGGCCCATGCTGCACCGCGTGATCCGGTACGCGGTCGAGCGGCGTCGCGCGGAGGAAGCCCAGCGTGAGCTGCGTATCGCGCAGATCCTGGCCGAGGAGAACTCCCGGCTGGAGCGCGGCCTGCTGCCGTCGCCGCTGCTGGCCGACGGACGGCTGAGCGTGTCGGCGCGCGGCCATGCCGGCGGGCAGCAGCACCTGCTCGGCGGGGACTTCTACGACGTGGTCGAGACGGCCGACGGCTGGGTGCACGCCCTCATCGGCGACGTCTGCGGGCGCGGCCCGGCCGAGGCCGCGCTCGGCGTCTGCCTGCGGGTGGCCTGGCGCACGCTGGTCCTGGCCGGACGGCCCGCCGACGAGATCCTGGCCACCCTCAACCAACTGCTCGAGCACGAGCGGCAGGACGACACCATGTTCGCGACCCTGTGCATGGTGTCGGTGGCCCCGGACCGCAGCACCGGCTGGGTACGCATGGCCGGCCACCTGCCGCCGCTACTGGTCGCCCGGGGCGGGGTGCTGGAGCTGCAGACCCCGACGGCGCCGCCGCTGGGCCTGGGCCGGGTCCAGCACTGGCCGGGTACGCAGGTACGGCTCGACGGCAGCTGGTCGGTGCTGCTGTACACCGACGGACTGATCGAGGGCCGGATCGGCCAGGGCTCCGAACGGCTCGGCAGCGAAGGCCTGATGGAGCTGATCAGGCAGGCCCTGCGGGCCGGGCCTTCGGCCGACGGAAATGGCGAGGCCGCCGCGGGCGCGCCCGTCGACGGCCAGCTACTGGACCGGGTAATCGGCCACGTCCGCGACCTCAACGGCGGGGACCTGGTCGATGACCTGGCCATCCTCGCCCTCGGCTTCTCCCCGGGCCGATGAGCGGGGTGCAACGGGCGGAGGCGGGGCGGCGCTGGCCGCTCAGCCGCATCGTGAACGTCGCCGTGCTGGCCCTGCTGCTCTTCTCCGCGGCGACCGTGGTGATCGGCGGGATCGCCCTGGCGAGCACGCACGACGCCGGGACCGCGGTGGATGCCGCGTTCATCGGGGTTGCGATCGGCCTGCTGCTCACCGTCGTGCTGCTCGCGCTGGGCCTGCGGGCCAAGGCGATCAGGCCGCTGGACCAGCTGGCCGTCCAGGTCCGCCGGGTGGCCGACGGTGACTTCGAGCGCGAAGTCACCGTGCGCGGCTCCCGGGAGGTGACCAACCTGGCCGCCGACGTGAACACCATGCGGGAGCGCATCTTGCACGAGCTGTCCGCCTCGAACGAGGCGAACGCGGTCCTGCAGGCTCATGCCACCGAACTCCAGCGCTCCAACGCCGAACTCGAGCAGTTCGCCTATGTCGCGTCGCACGACCTGCAGGAGCCGCTGCGTAAGGTCGCGAGCTTCACCCAGCTGCTGCAGCGACGTTACGCCGGAAAGCTCGACGCCCGAGCCGACCAGTACATCGAGTTCGCGGTGGACGGCGCCAAGCGCATGCAGGCGCTGATCAACGACCTGCTCACCTACAGCCGGGTCGGCCGGTCTGGACGCGAGCCGGCCCTGGTCTCCAGCGACGCCGCGCTCACCCAGGCGCGGGCCAACCTGGCCGAGCAGATCGAGCAGACCGGCGCCACCCTCGAGACCGGCCACCTGCCGCTGGTATTGGCCGAGCTGCCGCTGCTCATCGCGGTGTTCCAGAACCTGCTCAGCAATGCGCTCAAGTTCAGCGGCGGAAAGCCGCCGCGGGTCGTGATCACGGTCCGCCGTGACGAGCCGTTCTGGCTGTTCTCGTTCAGCGACAGCGGAATCGGGATCGAACCGGAGTACGCCGAACGCATCTTCGTTATCTTCCAACGGCTGAACGAGCGGTCCGCCTACGCGGGCACCGGCATCGGCCTGGCCATGACCCGGAAGATCATCGAGTACTTCGGCGGCCGGATCTGGCTCGACACCACCTTCACCGGCGGCACGCGGTTCTACTTCACCCTGCCGATGCCGCAGGAAACCATGACCCCCGAACTCCTGGAGCCCGTCGAGGTCGCGGACAATCAGAAGGCCGCGGCGCTTCTCCCGGCTCCCGACTGGATCGTGGCGCCCGAAGACCCCGAAGACCCCGACCCCGAAGACCGACAGGACGAGGAAACCGATGGCCGACAGCGGTGACCCCACGGTGATCGACGTGCTCATGGTGGAAGACGACGAAGGCGACGTCTTCATGACCAGGGAGGCCTTCGAGTACTACAAGATACGCAACCGGCTGCACGTCGTCCCCGACGGCGATCAGGCCCTGGCCTTCCTGCGCAGGACCGGCTCGTACGCCGACGCGCCGCGTCCCGGGCTGATCCTGCTCGACGTCAACCTGCCCCGGCGCAGCGGCCTGGAGATCCTCGCCGAGCTGAAACAGGACTCCGACCTGCTCCTCATCCCCGTTGTCATGCTGACCACCTCACGGGCCGAGGAGGATATCGTCCGCAGTTACTCGCTGCACGCCAACGCGTTCATCAGCAAGCCGGTCGACTTCGAGCACTTCATCGACGCCATCCGCCAGATCGACAACTTCTTCCTCACCCTGGTCTGCCTGCCCAGTTAACCGAAAGGGAGCCTGATGTACGACGCCATGCTGGCCGAGACCGTCACGATCCGCGGCGACGGCGACGACGAGATCGAGGCCTACCTGGCCCGGCCGATGAGCCAGGGACCGCACGGCGGCGTGGTGGTGATCCACCACATGCCCGGCTACGACGCGCCCACCAAGGAGATCACGCGGACGTTCGCCGTGCAGGGCTACAACGCGCTCATGCCGAACCTCTACCACCGCGACGCTCCCGGGGCCAGCCCGGACGACGCCGCCGCGGCGGCCCGCGCCCAGGGCGGCGTGCCGGACGCCCGGCTGATCGGTGACGTGGCCGCGGCGGCGGCCTACCTGCGCGGCCTCAGTAACGCCAACGGCAAGGTCGGCGTGATCGGCTACTGTTCCGGCGGGCGGCAGTCGGTCCTGGCTGCGGTCAGCCTGCCGCTCGACGCGGCCGTGGACTGCTACGGCGCGTTCGTGGTCGGGACCCCGCCCGAGGGCCGGGGGCTGAAGGCCGGGCCCATCAAGCACCTCATCAAGGACCTGTCCTGCCCGCTGCTCGGCCTGTTCGGCACGGATGACCAGTACCCGTCGCCGGAGCAGGTGGCCGAGCTCGAGCAGGAGCTGAAGGACCAGGGCAAGACGTATGAGTTCCACTCCTACGAGGGCGCCGGACACGCGTTCTTCTCGGTGAACCGTCCCGCCTACCGCCCCGAGGCCGCCATGGACGGCTGGAACCGCATCCTCACCTGGTTCGGCGGCTACCTCGCCTAACGCCAGGGCAAATGGGATGAAACCCGGGTTCACTACGCTAGAACGCAGGGAGACCCGGGTTTCACTGCGTTGCGGCGATAGCCGAGGACGCTCATCCGGCGCTTGAGGCGGCCCAGATGTTGATGCCGGCGTCCACGGCATCGCGATCGATGGCGGTCAGTTCGTCGTCGGTGAAGTCGCTATGGCCCGCCGCGGCGAGGTTCTCCTCCAGCTGCGCCACGCTGCTCGCGCCGATCAGCGCCGAGGTCACCCGCGGGTCCCGTAGCACCCAGGACAGCGCCATCTGGGCCAGCGTCTGGCCTCGGGACTTGGCCATCTCGTTCAGCGCGCGGACGTGCGCCAGCGTGGCGGGCGCGATC
>Ga0306924_10008818_pt1 | contig 10199 bp, 8 predicted proteins | sample sta12Can44000111_FD_203756 | JGI IMG/M metagenome (GOLD analysis project Ga0306924, IMG submission 203756) | Lab enrichment of tropical soil microbial communities from Luquillo Experimental Forest, Puerto Rico - statanox.12C.anox.44.000.111 (v2)... | ecosystem: Environmental > Terrestrial > Soil...
TGGCTGTCGAGAGTCCCATCCGCCATCGCACGGATCGTCTTCGCTAGGCCCTTCGTGACCTGATTTAGGCTGCCCAGGGGGCCTAGCTTGAATTTTCTAGGCGCTGCTTCGGTTTGGTCGGAATCTTTGCTCACGAATCGGCCTCAAGCATCTAGAATCGTATTGTTTTCACGTGCATCTGTACCAACCGGGCTGTCGGCCAATGTACGGCTCCTCATCGGCTCGCGCGGGTCGGCACATAGGTCGCGGCAGGCTCGATTGGCCAAGGGCCAGAATGCCAGTTATGGGTAGTGCCCGCTGGTCGTAGGCGACCACGGGAGGCGGAACACCCTTGGAACACTTGCCGCCGTTGCCGCAAACCGCGACGCAGATGCCTTGATTTCCCACAGCTTCTACCCCGTGCACTTTTTTGACATGGTAGGGGTCACAGGTTCGATCCCTGTCGCGCCCACCAAAGAAGCCCGCAAAATCAATAACAAGTCGGCGATGACGGAGTCTCGCGGTTGAGGTCCCGCCCGCCCCGACAGCACCGCGATAGCACGGCAGTGACCGGCCCCGACCGCAGCCAAGAGCCCTGGCGCGCGGCGGGGCATCGTGCTATCGGTTTTTTGATGTTCGCCGTGAGGCGAATGCCCAAGACCCGCTGCGGATTTCCGCGCAAAGAAACGACAAGGCCCACGCGCCCCCAGAGGTGACAGCGACCAATGCGGACGGCACAAGCGAGTGCGCCGCGGTCGTTGGTTATCAGCGTGGCAACCTTTCATAAAACGATAAGCGTCGGACGGGCACGCAGCTTCTACGCCCCTGGGCTTGCGGGGGCGAGGAGCTCGCCATGCCCCCCAACACCAGCATTACGCGCGATCGACACGGGTTTCGCGGCGTTCCGCCGCCAGCGACTTTCGATATCTACACTTTGCCCGACAGCGCGCCGCTGACCGACTTCGAAATCTGCTCGGTTCTGCGCGTGTCCACCAACACGACGGCATCCTAGCGCCGACGCGGCCTTCACCTGAAATGGTTCACCCTCCCCGGCGGGCTCGTGCGCTCGACTGCCGGCGCCGTCAAAGCGCTCTTGGCAATGGGTGAGACTCGGACGCGCACGCCGACGGCGCGCCCCAGCAACCAAACCCAAGGTCGCGCGCAGATCTTCTCGACGCCGCGCTGATCAACCGGCGGCGAGTAAGTCACCCAAGCGCGCGACGATCAATCCAGAGGCGGCCCCGGTGCCGTGAAAAAGGTTCATCACAAAGGAGCAAGCCATGACAAGCGACAACAGACGCTTCGCCGGTATCTTGTGTTTCCCCAATCGCGAAAGCGCGAACGAGGGCATGCGGCTTCTCGGGGAGCTCGGCTACCACTTCATCGAGCTGCCCGAGGGCATCGATCCGGTCGATGAGCGCACGATATTCATCGAGGTATCGAAACCGCTACCGGCCGGCGCCGACGAGCGCTCAGAGGCCGTCGATTTATTCCACGAAGTCCAATCAGCGATCGCCCACCTGGGTGACATGAGCGAGGGCGGTCTCGCCGGCCTCGACGAGAAGATCGACTGGTTCAAATAGGCGGTGACCCCATGGAGCCGACATTGACGCGCACTTCTCGCGGGATGTCCGACCGGGTCACGGAGGCGGCCCGTGACGATGAGACGGAGCAAGCGGAGGCGGACGCGCGGAAGGTCGACCAGATCCAGGCGCAAATCCTGGAAGACTACTGGGCGAACTGCGACGACTACTTATTCGAGGAACTGGGGATCACGAACATGCATCTCAAAGACGTTCTCAAAAACACCGTCGCAGGCATCTTGCAGCGACACATCGCAGCCGCGACCGAAGAAATAGCCAGCGCAATGACGGACGAGGTCGAAGCCCTCGCACACGATCGTCTGGCGGACCTGCGTACGCGGATCAAGACCGGGAGCGAGGCATGAATCCGAACCACTCTAAAACTAAAAAAGAAAAAGAACTCGCCGACAACGCGCGTCTCCTGCGCGCCTGGAAAAAGTTTCACTGCGACGAATTAGCAGAGGCTTTAGCTGGGCTACATCGTGACGTCATGACGCGGCTGACGTCGCATCTCAAGCAGCTCCGCTCCGCGCGCGAGCTGGTCGAATTCATCGAGGCGAAGGACTGGAGCGCAGTTGATACTCGCACCCGTCTTGTCGCGCTGCACGAAATTAACAGCGCGATCTGCGAGCTGCGCGAGAAGCAAGGCTTGCCTCCGATCGACGATGCGCTGCCAGGCGAACCGCTGCGTGCGTATCAAGTGATTGTCGCGGTCAACGTCGATCGCTACGTCATCTACTGGAACCCGGATGGAACCGGTCCGGATCGGAGAAAGAGCTTCTACCTCAAGCCCGGTCAGAAGTTTCCGGACATCGATCAGATGAACGCGGACACGCCCAAGGATCAGTGGCGTGAATCGTTCGGGAAGGATGTGGGTCCGTGGCAGGCGCAGTACATCGTGCGGCTGCTCCATCCCGTATCCATGAAACGCTACAGCTTTCCGACCAGCACCGACGGCGGACATATCGCTGTCCGTGAACTGCGGCAACGCACTAAGGACATGCGCCAAGTCCGCGGCGAACACGTGTACGCGCTCGTGCAATTGCGCGACACGTTCATGCCGACTGCTTACGGCGGCCGGCAGCCGGCCGTACTTCGATATCGTGCGGTTCGTCACGTTCGGAGACGATGGGGCGGTCAAAAGCAGCGCGCTTGCGTCATCGGACGCGCCCTCACTGGCGGGGCCGAGCACCCCGTCGACCGTTAGCGACAGTGTTCAAATGCGGACTGTTGAACCGCCCACCGCGAAAGAGGTGATGCAGGACGAGATCATGTTCTGATGCTGACCGCTGCTCGATGCCGTCTTGAATGTGGGCAGGACGGCATCAGGAAGTGATCTCCAGGCAGACTGTGTTCTGTTCCGCGTATCGGAGCAATCGTCATGCCCGTCGATTGGCAATCGCCAAGCGAGCTGCCAGACCTGCGGCATGCGGGCATTATCGCCCTCGATTGCGAGACCAAAGATAAAGGGCTGCATGCCAAGCGCGGTCCCGGGTGGCCGTGGCGCGGCGGTTATATCACCGGCATCAGCCTCGCATGGCGCGCCGATGGCGCCATCCGTGCGATTTATATTCCGCTGCGTCATCCCAACAGTCAGAACTTTGATCGTGAACAAGTCATTGCCTGGTTGCGTGATCTGATCGCGTCCGGCGTGAAGATCATCACCAAAAACGGCCTTTACGACTGGGGCTGGCTGTGGGCCGACCTCGGCATCGAAATGCCACCGGCCGAACAACTCGAAGAAATCGACGCGCTCGCCACCATGGTGGACGAAAATCGCCTGCGCTACGGCCTCGACGCGCTGTGCATGTGGCGCGGATTCCCCGGCAAGGACGAAACATTGCTACTTGAAGGCTGCGCCGCGCTTGGGCTGATCCCGGCAAGAAAGCGCAAAAGCTTCAAGCCTCAATCCGCCCTCTGGCAATTGCCTGCGCATCTCGTTGGACCCTACGCCGAGACTGACGCCGTCCGCACGCTAGAGCTATTCGAGAGTCTAAATCCGGTGCTCGATCGCGAAAGCACGCGTGACGCCTATCGCCTCGAAATTGATCTATTGCCGATGGTGCACAGAATGCGTCGGCGCGGCATACGCGTCGATATTTCTGCCGCAGAGCAGGCGCGCAACCTGCTCCTGCATAAACGCGACACCGTGCTCGCCCAGATTTCCGAAAAGCTCGAGGCCAGTGTCAGCATGGACGAGATCAACGGCCGCAAGTGGTTGATCAGCACCTTCGACCGGCTAAACATCAAGTATCCGCTCACCGAGAAGGGCAATCCGTCGTTCAAACGCGGCAAGCGCGGATGGATGCAGTATTCGGAGCACTGGCTGCCGCCATTGATCGCTGCCGCGGATCAGCTCGACCAGTACGGTGATAATTTTCTCCAGCAGCAGATCCTTGGTCACGTAGAGAACGGCCGCGTGTATGGCGAAGTTCACCCCCACCGTTCCGACTATGGCGGTACACGCTCGTTGCGCTTCTCATACTCGCATCCGCCGCTGCAACAGATGCCGAAGCATGACGAGGAGCTAGCGCCGCTGATCCGCAGCGTATTCCTGCCGGAAGAGGGCGAGACGTGGGCGAGCTGCGATTATTCGCAACAGGAATTTCGGCTCGTCGTTCACTTCGCAGCGAGAAAAAATCTGCGCGGTGCATTGGCGGCACGCGACCGCTACATTAGCGACCCGGACTTCGACATTCATGCCTACGCATCGGAGCTGACCGGCGGCATGATAACTCGCCAAGACGGCAAGACCTTCAACTTCATGATGATCTACGGCGCTGGCCCGGAGACTACGTCTCACCAGGTCAAAAAATCGTTGAGCGAGACTAAAACACTACTCGCGCTGTACAACGAAAAGATGCCGTTCATCTCGCAGCTCGCAAACGCATGCAAGAACGTTGCACACCGAGACGGCGCTTTTACATTGTTCAACCGTGCGCGCCGGCATTTCAATCTTTGGTTTCCAGGTGGGCGCTGGGAAGAAGGTGCCGGACCATGCGAGCGCAAGGAAGCCGAGCGCCGCGTGCACGATCCTGGTCATCCCTGGTACGGACGCCAGCTCTGGCGCGCCGAGACCTACAAAGCGCTGAACGTGTTGATCCAGAGTTCGGCGGCAATTCAAACCAGGGAGTGGATGCGTGCCTGCTTCCATGAAGGTCTGATTCCACTCTTGCAGATGCACGACAGCCTCGACCTCTCGGTGGCATCGCCAGATGTGGCCGAAATGGTGGCGCGTCTGGGCGAAGAAGTGATCAAACTCGAAGTGCCGATGAAAGTCGATGTGAAGTACGGCCGCACTTGGGGCGATGCCAAGCATACATGGGCCGAACTGCACGCCGACGCCGAACAGCCGACACCGATCACCGTTGAACTAGATTGGGGCGCGGCCTTAGAGCGGGATTTCCCGCGAACGAAAACGAATGGAGGGTTTGAGACTACCACCGTTTCTGACAAACCGCCCCCTCCACCACCGCAGAACGACGAAGCGTACATTCGCATGCGCATGGCGGAGGAAGGGATCGTCCGGCAGAGCGCAAGCTTTGCACAGGCCATGCCGCCTGCGTCACCGTCCGAGCCGCCGCCGACATCTCCTCCCTCGCCGCCGACATCCTCACCATCGCCGCGCGGAAGCGGTAACGGCTATGACCGCGATCACACCACCGGCTCGAAAACTGCGACCGAGCGCGATAAGTACGCCGAAGAACACGCTGGCGAACCATTTAGCGATGCCGATCTCCGTGCGGTTGGCTACCGGCTTGCGCGTGTATTCGATTACACCCTCGCTGATGAAACGTTGCTCTGTCAGCAGAACCGCTATGAGTTGCCACCCGGAGCGAGGCCGACTAAAAAGCGACCGCGTAAGAAATTTCGCCCCCATCACCGCGTGAACGGTATCGATGAGCCAACGGCTGCGTTGGGTGATCGACATCGACATCAAAAAATATTTTGATTCGATACCACACTCTCACCTTCGGGACTTTCTTGACCGGCGCGCCTACCAAGTCGCGAGGATTTGGCAGAAATGGCTGTCGCGGCGGGATCGCGGGAGCCGGCTCCACTGGCGCCGGTTCACTGCAGGTCACCGGAGCGCCCATACGCCGCGTGATTTATAACTGGCCAGCGATCATGCGCGCCGGACCCGGCAACACGATCTACGTCACCGAGGGTGAGGCCAACGCCGAAGCCCTGATCGACAAGAGACTGCTGGCGACGACGGTGCTCAGTCACGAGTGGGCACCGGAATGCGTTGCGGCGCTGACCGGGCAACACCTGATCATCCTCGTGGATCACGATGACGGCGGAAAAGTCCTCGCCAAGAACGCGCATAAAAAGCTCGCCCCGGTCGCCGCCAGCATACGAATCGTGCCGACGGAGCACCTGTGGAAGCACCTGACGGGCGCAAGGGGGATCACCCTGGGCGACGACGTGCAGGACTGGATCAATCTCGGCGGTGACCCCAACAAGCTACTCGACATCTGTCGCGAGATTCCGGCGGACGGCATCATCGCCGTCGAGCCGTTTCAGTTCCGTGCGGAAGCAGACATCCCGCCGTGGAGATGGCTCTATGGCCATCATCTGCTACGCGGTGAAGTGGCTGGCACCGCCGCCATGGGCGGAACCGGGAAAAGCTCGCTGTCGATCGTCGAGGCACTGGCCATGGCGAGCGGCCACACACTGCTGAACGAAAACGTTCCAACGCCCCTGCGCGTGGTCCTGATCAACTTGGAGGACACGCGCAACACGATGGAGAAGCGGATCGCCGCGGTGATGCGCCATTACGCGCTAACCCCCGCCGACATCGGCAACCGCTTGATCGTCATCGCCAAGGGCGAAGTTAAAATCAAGGTGGCGCGCCAGCTCCGCTCCGGAGATGTTGCGCGCAACGAATCGGCGATCCGGGCGCTGATCCGATTAATGATCGAGCATCGCGCCGACGTGCTGTCGATCGACAGCTTCATCCGCACCCACAAGGTGAACGAGAACGACAACTCTGCCATTCAGGAGGTGGTTGAGTGCTTCGAGGACATCGCCCAGGAGGCAAATTGTGCGGTACACCTGTGGCACCACACCCGGAAGCTCGGCGGCGAGAAAGCGACGATTGAAGCCGCCCGCGGCGCTAGCGCCTTCATGGACGCCTGCCGCTCCGCCCGGGTGCTGGACATGATGTCCGCCAAGGAGCACGAGCAGCTCGCGCAGATCGAGCCTAACATGCTGCCGCCCGGGTTCTACTTCCGTGCCTTCAGCGGCAAGCGCAGCTTTGCTCCACCGGCTGAGCAATCCGACTGGTTCAAGCGCGAAAGCATCAGACTGGCGAATGGCGACAACGTGGGCGTGGCGACGGCATGGCAGTACCCGGAGACCCATGAGGACGCGCCACCCGAGGCAGTCAAACAGATTTTCGACGACATCGACAAAGGGATGCCTGACGGAAACCGCTATACAAACTACAGCGCCGCCACGAAACGGGCAGCCTGGCCGATCGTGCAGAAATATTGTCCCGGCAAGACCGAAGGCCAATGCCGCCGGATAATCACGGGGTGGATCAAACAAGGGCTGCTGTACGAGGATGAGTATATCGACCCAGTGCACCGCCGCTCTCAGATGGGGCTCTTCGTCCGCAACCCACCAAAAGAGGAGGCAACACAACCATGACCCGCCGACCGCGCGGGTGCACTGTGACATTAGGCACCGTCACCAAATCGGCAGTGTGATATTTGCCTGCTCAATTGAACAATTTCAATTGAGCATCAATTGAGCAAGGGGGTGCTCAATACAGATGATGCCGCTTAAGGAAAAACCAATTGAGCAATGGCATGCTCAATTGGTTGTTTCCAATTGAGCGGCATCTGAGCAAACTGTGCAGAAATGGGGTCGGTTTCAGCGCGCGGGGACAAGGTTCGTTTCATCAGCATGGTGTCAGCTTTCGGGTCAGGTCGTCGGCAGAAATGGTCCGACAATCGGCTTCTGGAAAATCACCCGATACTGCGAGTCGGTGGTCTCCGCGGGACTGAGGTTACCGTTACCATCAACGGTCAGACCCAGGTCATCCTGCTGGAGCGAGAATGGACCTTCGGTGTCGGACGTCGACAACGGCAACGACCGTGGTTCTGCTGTCCGGTCTGTGGCCGACGGTGTCGTACCCTGCACGAGAAAGATGGCGCTTCCCTCGTCTGTAGGCTCTGTTCTGGCTATGACTATCGTTCCAGACACCGTAACAGTCATCTGCCAGCAGCGAATAGGGTCAGGAGGGTGGCCGGCTTGCCCCGTCGAGCCCTCGCGCGCGAGGCGTTGATTGCGCAGGTGGAGATTGCGAGGCTACTTCGTGCTACGATCGCGAACCTGGAACGGAGAGCGAAGCGAGGTAAGCGATGAATGATTCCCCTAAGGCTGACGATGCCCGAGACGATTTCATCTTGCAGGAACGGCTGTCCGGTCGCTCTGCGCGCAGTATCAGCAAGGAGCTCCACTGCACCACCGCCGATGTGGATGCATCGCTCGATCGTACGCTGCCGAAGATCACGAACGATGCGAAGCGCCGCATAACCGCGCTCGATCTGGACCGGCTGGATGCGTTGGCTCAAGTCTTCTACAAGCGCGCGATCGAGAAGGTGGACTGCCAGGCCGGCCTGTTATTTGTAAAGATACTTGAGCGTAGGGCGGCCTTGCTCGGCTTAGATGCCGCGCAGAAGCTCGACATCGTGCAGGTGCAGGCGCAGCGAGAGCCATCGCAGCACGAGAAAATCAAAGACGCGATCATGACAATGGCGAAAGGTCCAAATTGGCGGGAACTTGTGGACGAGCGTCTTCACGACCTTCCCGCGAAAGGCAACGGCAACGGCTCTTCAGAGCCGTCGGATCAGGAGCACTGACCACCTAGATCCTGGGTGGCCGCTTCGCCGATCGTCAGGAGCGCGACACGATGCAACATGGCATCGTAACGCGAAGTCAGATCAATGATTTAGGCAATCGTAAACGGATATATTATCCGCTGGTCGGCGCCTCCATCTGGCCAATATGACGGACAACCCATCCGCCACTCACCATTGAAAACATTAGCTTTTCCGCTGTTACCCGTTTCCTGCCCATGTCTGAGCCCATCACGCGGGTCGGGATGGCGGTGGTGATCCGGCCTCGACCGGACCTGCGTCTAAGCGCACTTGAACACATCGCTCGATCTCGACCTCGACCAAGGGGGGCGGGCATCGAGTTGTGGGCGTGCGCAAGTCGCTGGCGGGGCGGGGGCGCCTGCGGCCCGCCGGTATTGGCGCGGCTGGCGACGATGCCGAGATCGCCGCGCGCCTGGTCGAGTGCGGTGGGGTCGACGTGGGCTTTTTCGGCGGCCGCCTCAACGTCGCTCACCTGCTTGGGGCCGAGTGCGAGCGTGTCCTTAAGAAGTCGCTGCGCGCGCTGGCGGCGCTCGGGCGGCTTTGCTGTTTCATGGTAAGGGAGGCCAGCTTCTGTTATTGCTATCAGCTGCGTGCGCTGTCCCTGTTGCCAGGAGCAGCGCAGCGATACCGGTTAGGAGTAGTTTTTTCATTGTGTGTTTCGCCTTTCAAAGCCGCGGATGCCTTCATGATTTCGCCATCCGTTGCAATGACCGATCTCATGACGCATGAGGATGCTAGGCGTTAAGCCGCCTTCCCAAATTGCGAGATCTGGAGGACGATAAATCAGGCAATCTATGCCGCTCTTGGGGTTCAATACCGGTGGTATCACGGCACATGCTACGCTGCCCGCTGGTATGACTTTGGTGATGTCAAGATTGGGAAGGCCGCCCCACACCAGGCGGCAGATTCCCCCAGCATCCTGTGCATCTTCGAGTGTAATAACCTTCAAACGTCCATTGAAGGGATGATCGTATTGCAGCGGTGGCAGAAGCTTGTGCACTAACAGCACCGTGTAATCTGCCCATGTAAAAACCGGATGATAATAGCTATCCGCCTCAAAAATTCGCTCACTGATTATTCGCTTGCCGAATAACTCGGTGACTATCTGGTCTCTGAATGGTTTACTGAACATGTCCTCCGCTGCTATCAGCCGTGTTGTTGCTGTCCCTGTTGTCAGGAACAGCGCAGCGATACTGGTTAGGAGTAGCTTTATGGTCATTTGGACATCATCCTCCGACAGGATGGCACGGCTTGCCATCGAGCGTAATTCCATCGGTTGCCGTTGAGCCAGCACTTGTCGTCTTTGCTGCATCTAAAATTTAGTGAGCTAATAGGAGACAACTTTTCCCGATCTTCCTTTTCCCAATTTTCCGAGATAGTCAACACCGTCGGAAAGACCCTGCCATGAGCAGCGCTCCCGTGGAACGTTTGAATTTTAACAAAAGCCTTGCCGCAGTTATAATAGCGGGGAGGATAAGCGTGCGCTGCCGATGCATTAAGCACTGACAGCGCAGCGACAGAGGCTATGAAGAAACGGGTCATCGTGTCGCTAGGTGTGTGTGGAAAAGAACAACGCCACGCCCATTTTCGAGTGTCCTCCGCTGCGTGCGCTGCCCCCGTTGCCAGGAGCAGCGCAGCAATCCCGGCCAAAAGAGCCTTTTTCACCTGTGTCTCCAGCAAGTAGCACGATGGGGGCCATTCTCTTTATCATCGCGGCATGGGCCACCAGAGTAACGGAATATCTGGC
>Ga0306924_10008819_pt1 | contig 10198 bp, 8 predicted proteins | sample sta12Can44000111_FD_203756 | JGI IMG/M metagenome (GOLD analysis project Ga0306924, IMG submission 203756) | Lab enrichment of tropical soil microbial communities from Luquillo Experimental Forest, Puerto Rico - statanox.12C.anox.44.000.111 (v2)... | ecosystem: Environmental > Terrestrial > Soil...
CAACTCGCGGTGGCGGTCTTCCAGCGGTCCGTGCTGTAGCTCGGTCACGGCGTCCCACCCTAATCGAGCGGCATTGCTGGCACACTTGGGTAGGTGTCCGATTACCTGGACTTCGAAGCGCTGGAAGCTGCCGGAATCGCGAACCCGCGCGAGCGGACCGACCTGATCAAGTATCTGGGCGAACTCGGTTTCACGGTCGATGAAATGGTGGAGGCCGAACAACGCGGCCGGCTGTTCGGGCTGGCCGGCGACGTCCTGCAATGGTCGGGCCGCCCGATCTACACCATGGCGACCGCGGCCGAGCAACTCGGCTTGTCACCCGGGGAAGTCGCCCACGCGTGGAGTTTGCTCGGCCTGACCGTCGCCGGGCCGGAAGTTCCGGCGCTGAGCCAGGCCGATGTTGATGCGCTGGAAACCTGGGTCGCCCTGAAGACGGTGGTGGGTGAGGACGGCGCGCACGGCATACTGCGAGTCCTCGGCGCCGCGATGGCCCGGCTCGCGGAGGCCGAGTCGACGATGATCCGCGCCGGGATGCCGGACATCCAGATGGGCCACACCCACGACGAGCTCGCCACGGCGCAGGCCTACCGCGCTATCGCGGAGTTCATCCCCCGGATCGGGGCACTGATCGACATCGTTCACCGCCACCATCTGACCGGCGCCCGAACCCACTTCGAGGGCGTCCTTCGCGACACCTCGGAAAGCGTGGTGTGCGGCATCGGTTTTGCCGACCTGTCCGGCTTCACCGCGCTCACCCAGGCGCTCACCCCCGCGCAGTTGTCGGACTTGCTCAACGAGTTCGCCGGAACGGTCTCCGACGTGGTGCATGCCGACGGCGGCCGGGTGGTGAAGTTCATCGGCGACGAGGTGATGTGGGTGAGCGCGTCACCCGAGCAGCTCGCCAAGGCGGCGGTCGATCTCGTCGAGCATCCGCGAGCGCGTGAGGAGGGCCTGCAGGTCCGTGCCGGCCTCGCGTACGGCAGCGTCCTGGCCATCAACGGAGACTACTTCGGCAACCCGGTCAACCTGGCCGCGCGGCTCGTGGCGGCCGCAGCGCCGGGGCAGATTCTTGCCGATTCGGCGCTTCGTGACGAATTGCCGGATCGGCCCGCGGTCGCCCATGGCCCGCTGACGCTCAAGGGTTTCGACGAGCCGGTGACCGCCTACCAGCTCCGACTAGGGTAATTGCCCGTGACCATTGAACCGGCTTACCAATCCCCCGCTGTCAACGTCGCCGCGTCGCTGCCCAAACGTAGCGCGAGTTCCGCGGTATTGCTGGTGCCGGTCGTCTCGACCGGCGAGGAAGAAAAACCGGGCGCTGTCGTTGTCGCCGCCGAGCCGTTCCTGACCCCCGGCGCGGTCGCAGAGATCGAGGCCGGCCTCAAGGCATTGGAGGCCACCGGTGCCAGCGAACAGGTGCACCGACTGGTGGTGCCGTCGTTGCCGGTGGCCAGCGTGCTGACGATCGGCCTGGGTAAACCGCGACCCGAGTGGCCGGCCGACACGATCCGGCGCGCCGCCGGGGTGGCGGCGCGATCGCTGAACGGTGCCGAGACGGTGATCACGACGCTGACCGAGTTGCCCGGCGAAGACGTCTGCTCGGCCGCCGTGGAAGGGCTGATCCTGGGCGGTTACCGGTTCACCGCCTTCCGCAGCGACAAGACCGCGCCGAAAGACAAAGGGCTGCGCAAGATCACCGCGCTAGCCACCTCGAAAGACGCCAAGAAACAGAGCGCGCACGGGACGGCCGTCGCGACCGCGGTCGCCACCGCCCGTGACCTGGTCAACACCCCGCCCAGCCACCTGTTCCCGGGCGAATTCGCCAAGCGCGCAAAGGCTTTGGGAGAGGCCGCGGGCCTTGAAGTCGAGGTGCTCGACGACAAGGCGCTGCAGAAGGGCGGCTACGGCGGGGTGATCGGCGTCGGGCAGGGCTCGTCGCGCCCACCGCGGTTGGTGCGGCTGACCCATCGGGGTTCTCAGCTGGCCAAGAAACCCAAGCAGGCAAAGCGAGTGGCGCTGGTCGGCAAGGGCGTCACCTTCGACACCGGCGGCATCTCGATCAAGCCGGCTGCGTCGATGCACTACATGACATCGGATATGGCCGGTGCCGCCGCGGTCATCGCGACCGTCTCGCTGGCCGCGCAACTGCAGCTGCCCATCGACGTGATCGCGACGGTGCCGATGGCCGAGAACATGCCGTCGGCGACGGCGCAGCGCCCGGGTGACGTGCTGACCCAATACGGCGGAACCACGGTCGAGGTACTCAACACCGACGCGGAGGGCAGGTTGATCCTGGCCGACGCCATCGTGCGGGCATGCGAGGACAACCCCGACTACCTGATCGAGACCTCTACCCTGACCGGCGCGCAAGTGGTGGCGCTGGGCGCCCGGATCCCCGGCGTGATGGGCAGCGACGAATTCCGCGACCGGGTCGCTGCGATCTCGCAGCGGGTGGGCGAGAACGGCTGGCCGATGCCGCTGCCCGACGAGCTCAAGGAAGACTTGAAGTCCACGGTGGCCGACCTCGCCAATGTCAGTGGTCAGCGCTTCGCCGGCATGCTGGTGGCCGGGGTTTACCTGCGCGAGTTCGTCGCCGACGGCGTGAGCTGGGTGCACATCGACGTGGCCGGCCCGGCCTACAACACCGGCAGCCCATGGGGATACACGCCCAAGGGCGCCACCGGTGTGCCCACCCGCACGATGTTCGCGGTGCTGACGGACATAGCCGAAAACGGCTGACCGCCGGGCGCCCGGCCAGTGGGTTTAGCCGGGCGATTCAGTGGATAACCTCCCACGGGTCGGTTATTCCCCGGGAGGCAAATTGTGACTGCGCGACGGTTGGTCATGGCGGTGGGCGCCGTGCTGTTGATAGCGGGTGTAATCGGGCTGTTGGTGCCGGTTTCGATCTCGGACGGCAACAGCAATTCCGTTTCCTGCGGAAGCGCAATCGCCCCAGATTCTTCCGCGGCGAAAAACGCCAACGACAAGAACGGCGCCAACATTCCGATCCTGAACGAGCTCCTACCGCACACCGACTTTGTGGCTCAATGCAACTCGTCGGTGCACACTCGGCAGATGTGGACCATTCCGCTCGCGGTGATCGGTGCCCTGGGGATCGCCGGCGCGCTGCTGGTACGACGGACCGAAGGGGCGACCAGGACCCTCTAACCGGGTGCTAGATCACCCGCACTCGCGCGGTGCTGCGCAGGGCCTGCGGCGCCACGCGCGAAATGCCGTAGAACGCATACGCTTCCGGAGCGACGGGGCGAATGGGCTTGTTCTTCTTGACCGATGACAAGATCGCCTTGGCGACCTTCTCGGGTCCGTAGTGGCGCAACGCGAACAGCCTTCCCAGCTGGCCCCGGCGGTCGTCGACTTGCTCGCTCTTGCCCACGGGTGCGTCGATGCGAGTGGTGTTGATGATGTTGGTCTTGATGACGCCGGGGCAGATTGTGGTGAGCCCGATCCCCGCGGCATCGAGTTCGGCCCGCAGGCAGTCAGAGAACATAAAGGCGGCTGCCTTGGAAGTGCAGTAAGCACTCAGCGACTGCATCGGGGAGTAGGACGCCATCGACGCCACGTTGACGATGTAGCCGCCGGTGCCGCGTTCGACCAACCGCCGGCCGAAGGACCGGCAGCCGTTGACCACGCCGCCGAGGTTGATGTCGAGCACCCGGTCGAACTCCTCGGCCGGGGTGTCCAGGAATCCGCCCGCCTGCCCGATTCCGGCGTTGTTGACCACGATGTCGGGGACGCCGTGTTCGGCGCTGACCCGCTCGGCGAACGCCTCGACCGCATCGGCGTCGGACACGTCGAGCACATAAGCGTGCGCGACGCCGCCGCCGGCGGCTATCTCGCCGGCGGTCTCCTTGACGGAGGCCTCGTCGATGTCGCTGACAACCACCTCGGCGCCCTCGCGGGCGAAGGCGAATGCGGTCTCACGCCCGATTCCGCTGCCGGCGCCGGTGACCGACACCAGGGTGTCGCCGAAGTGCTCGCGCGGACGCCCGATTTGCGCGCGCAGCAGCGCGCGGCCGAGCTGTTTGCCCTCGGCCAGGTCGGCGAAGTCGTGCACCGCGGCCGCCATCACCTGCGGGTGCGACATCGGTGAGAAGTGACCCGCTTTGATGTCGCGGCGCCACAGCCGCGGCACCCAGCGCGCCGTCTCGTCGTAGCCGTAGGGCCGGACGTACTTGTCTTGGGTGTTGACTATGAGCTGCACCGGCACGTCGACGACGTGAATCGCCCGCTTCCGGGAAAACGAACGAAAGAGATTGGCGGGATAGGTCTTTACCGAGTGGGCCGCATCGCTGGCCAATTTGGCGGAGTGATGGATCTTGTCGTCGGGGATGTTGTCGAACGCGTTGCGCCGAAGCGCCGGGATCGACAGCGCCAGCCTGAGGAACAGCGGGGCCAGCACCGGGATCGAGAACAGCGCCACGTAGGTGAATCTCAGCGCCTGACTGATCGACCGCACAAACCTGCGCGGGCGCCACGGTTGGCGCAGGCCGCTGAAGATGTAGTCGACCAGTTGGTCCTGGCTCGGGCCGGACACCGACGTGAACGACGCGACCCGGTCACCGGCGCCCGGGCGGGTTAGGTACTCCCACATGCCGACCGAACCCCAGTCGTGAGCCAGGACATGCACCGGCGCGCCGGGGCTCAGCTCGCCGATCACGGCGGCGAAGTCGTCGGCGAACCGGGCCATGGTGTACGCAGAAACCGGCTTGGGCACCGACGACAGGCCGACGCCCCGGTTGTCGTAGCGGATGATGCGGAACCGCTCGGCCAGCAGCGGAACGACACCGTCCCACAGCACGTGCGAGGCGGGAAAGCCGTGCACCAGCACGACGGTCGGGCCCTCGCGGTTGCCCTCTTCGTACACCGCGATCCGCACGTCGTCGGCGCTGTCGACGAATTGCTGGGGTAACTGTTGTATTGCCGGCATTGGACCTCCGCCACCGCGACGTGCTCTGACTGACCCTGACTAGCCCTGATTAGCCCTGACTAGCCCTGACTAGCCCTGACTAGCCGTGACTAGCTCCGACTCGTAATCGCCACACGGTAGCAAGCGGGTAGGGCCCGGCACGCCAGCGCTGTCCGCCCTGGGGGTGTGCCGATCAACGCGAAATGACAGGATAGTTTCGACATCTGGTAAGCCGGATGTCGACCCGCGCCGACCACGAGCGATCGAGGAGTCAAAAGACATGGCCTTCTCCGTCCAGATGCCGGCACTCGGTGAAAGCGTCACCGAGGGAACGGTCACGCGCTGGCTCAAGCAGGAAGGCGACACGGTCGAACTCGACGAGCCGCTCGTCGAGGTGTCGACCGACAAGGTCGATACCGAAATCCCCTCCCCGGCCGCCGGTGTGCTGACCAAGATCATCGCCCAGGAGGACGACACCGTCGAGGTAGGCGGCGAGCTGGCCGTCATCGGCGACGCCTCCGAGGGCGGCGCGCCGGAGGCGCCCGCCCAAGCGCCAAGCCAGCCGGAACCCCAGGCCTCCCCCGAGGAGAAGGCCCCACAGGAGCCGGAGCCCGAGCCCGCACCCGCAGCGCCGACCCGCGCGGAGCCCGCACCGGCGGCACCGGCCCCGCAGGCCTCAAGCAGCGGCGGCGCCACCCCGGTGCTGATGCCCGAACTCGGCGAGTCGGTGACCGAGGGCACCGTGACTCGGTGGCTCAAGAAGGTCGGGGATTCGGTTCAGGTGGACGAGCCGCTGGTGGAAGTCTCCACCGACAAGGTGGACACCGAAATCCCGTCCCCGGTGGCCGGTGTCCTGGTCAGCATCACCGCCGACGAAGACGCGACCGTGCCGGTCGGCGGCGAGTTGGCCCGGATCGGCGTCGGTATAGAAGCCGGCGCGCCGGCCCCCCCGGCTCCCAAGCCGCCGCCCGCACCCGAACCAAAGCCCGAACCGGCGCCCCAAGCTAAGCCCGAACCAAAGCCCGAAGCCGCCAAACCGGCCCCGACGCCCCAGCCGGCGCCGCGACCCGAACCGGTCCAGGCCGCGCCCGCGGCGGCCGCCGACGGCTCGGGCGCAGACGGCGCACCGTACGTGACTCCGCTGGTGCGGAAGCTGGCCACCGAGAACGCCGTCGACCTCGCGGAGGTCAAGGGCACCGGGGTGGGCGGTCGTATCCGAAAGCAGGATGTGCTCGCCGCCGCCCAGAAGAAGACGGCCCCACCGGCCGCCGCACCGGCGCCGGAGGCCGGCAAGGCAGCCCCCGCAGCGGCGCCCACTCCGGCACCCGCGTTGGCGCACCTGCGGGGTACCACGCAGAAGGCCAGCCGGATCCGTCAGATCACCGCCGCCAAGACCCGGGAATCCCTCCAGGCCACGGCCCAGCTCACCCAGACCCATGAGGTCGACATGACCAGGATCGTCGGGTTGCGGGCAAGGGCCAAGGCCGCGTTCGCCGAGCGTGAGGGGGTGAACCTGACCTTCCTGCCGTTCTTTGCCAAGGCCGTGATCGACGCGCTCAAGATTCATCCCAACGTCAACGCCAGCTACAACGAGGAAACCAAGGAGATCACCTACTACGACGCCGAGCACCTCGGCTTCGCCGTCGACACCGACCAGGGCCTGCTCTCCCCCGTTGTCCACAACGCCGGCGACTTGTCGTTGGCGGGGCTGGCCAGGGCGATTGCCGACATCGCCGCGCGCGCCCGGTCGGGAAAGCTGAAACCCGACGAGTTGTCCGGTGGCACCTTCACCATCACCAACATCGGCAGCCAGGGTGCGTTGTTCGACACCCCGATCCTGGTTCCGCCGCAGGCCGCGATGTTGGGCACCGGGGCCATCATCAAACGGCCGCGGGTGGTCGTCGACGAGAGCGGCAACGAATCGATCGGGGTCCGCTCGGTCTGCTATCTCCCGCTGACCTATGACCACCGCCTGATCGACGGCGCCGACGCCGGACGTTTCCTCACCACCATCAAGCATCGGCTGGAAGACGGAGCCTTCGAGGCCGATCTGGGGCTTTAAGAGGGGCTTGCAAACGTGGCTCAGGCTGGTTCTAAGGCCGCTGTCGCGATAGCGGGTTCCTCCGGCCTGATCGGCTCCGCCTTGGCCGCGGCACTACGGGCCGCCGACCATCCGGTGTTGCGCATAGTGCGGCGCGCCCCGGCGAATTCCGACGAATTGCACTGGAATCCCGAGAGCGGCGAGTTCGATTCCGAGGCGCTGGTCGACGTCGACGCCGTGGTCAACCTCTGCGGGGTCAACATCGGCCAACGTCGATGGTCTGGCGCCTTCAAGCAAAGCCTCCGCGACAGCCGCATCGCCCCCACCGAAGTGCTGGCCAACGCCGTCGCCGAGGCCGGCGTCGAAACCCTGATCAACGCCAGCGCGGTCGGCTACTACGGAAACACCAAAGATCGCGTGGTCGATGAAAACCAAAGGGCAGGAAGGGGTTTCCTGGCCCAGCTGTGCGAAGACTGGGAAGCCGCGACGCTGCCCGCCCAATACGCCGGTGCCCGGGTGGTGCTGGCCCGCACGGGCGTGGTGCTCGCCCGGTCGGGCGGTGCGCTGGGCCGGATGCGGCTGCTGTTCTCCACGGGCCTCGGCTCCCGGCTGGGCAGCGGCCGCCAATACATGTCGTGGATCAGCCTCGAAGATGAGGTGCGTGCGCTGCTGTTCGCAATCTCACACCCCTCGCTGTCCGGCCCGGTGAACCTGACCGGCCCGGCGCCGGTCACCAACGCCGAGTTCACCACCGCATTCGGGCGCGCGGTCAACCGCCCCACCCCGTTGATACTGCCCGGTTTCGCCGTGCGGGCAGCGCTCGGCGAGTTCGCCGACGAGGGGCTGCTCATCGGTCAGCGCGCCATCCCGTCGGCGCTCGAACGTGCCGGTTTCCAGTTCCACCACAACACCATTGGTGAGGCGCTCGCCTACGCCACCGCCCGTCGCGACCACGACTAGGAGTACCGTCACCAGCGTGATGACCTCCATCCGGTCGAGGTCGGCCGCGATCGACGTCCGCCAGCTGGACACGGTCGAATACCGCACGGCCTGGCAGTTGCAACGCGACCTCGCCGACGCCAGGGTGGCCGGCGGCCCGGACACGCTACTGCTGCTGGAGCACCCGCCGGTCTACACCGCCGGACGTCGCACGCAGCCCTACGAACGACCTCCGAACGAGGCGCGCGGCACGCCCGTAGTCGACACCGACCGCGGCGGCAAGATCACCTGGCACGGTCCCGGACAGCTGGTCGGCTACCCGATCATCGGGCTGGCCGAACCCCTCGATGTGGTCAATTACGTTCGGCGCCTTGAGGAATCGTTGATACAGGTCTGTGCCGATTTCGGCCTGGACACGATCCGGGTCGACGGCCGGTCCGGGGTCTGGGTGCCCGGCAGCGCCGGGCGGCCCGCTCGCAAGGTCGCGGCCGTCGGCGTGCGGGTGTCGCGGGCGACCACGCTGCACGGCTTTGCGCTCAACTGCGATTGCGACCTGGACGCGTTCACCACCATCGTGCCGTGCGGCATCAGCGACGCCGGGGTGACGTCGTTGTCCGCCGAACTGCAGCGCCGGGTTGCTGTCGACGACGTCCGGACGGCGGTCGCCGTCGCCGTTTGCGATGCCCTGGACGGCGTTTTGCCGGTCCGTCAACATCCAGTCGCCCGCGTAGCATCATCGATGTGACTATCGCTCCCAAGCCTGATGTCGCCGCCGCGGCTCCGTCAGGCCGGAAGCTGCTGCGCCTCGAGGTGCGAAACGCGCAGACCCCGATCGAGCGCAAGCCACCGTGGATCAAGGTCCGCGCCCGGATGGGGCCGGAGTACACCGAGCTGAAGAGCCTGGTCCGGCGCGAGGGTCTGCACACGGTCTGCGAAGAGGCGGGTTGCCCCAACATCTTCGAATGCTGGGAGGACCGGGAAGCCACCTTCCTGATCGGCGGCGACCAGTGCACCCGTCGCTGCGACTTCTGCCAGATCGACACCGGAAAGCCCGCGGCACTGGACCGCGACGAACCCCGGCGAGTCGCCGACAGCGTGCGAGCGATGGGGCTGCGCTACGCCACAGTGACCGGCGTGGCCCGCGACGACCTGCCCGACGGCGGGGCCTGGCTGTACGCCGAGACGGTGCGAGCCATCAAAGAGCTCAACCCCTCGACCGGCGTCGAGCTGTTGATCCCCGACTTCAACGGCGAGCCCACTCGGCTTGCCGAGGTCTTCGAGTCACGCCCGGAAGTGTTGGCGCACAACGTCGAAACGGTGCCCCGCATCTTCAAGCGGATTCGGCCCGCTTTCACCTACCAGCGCAGCCTGGGCGTGCTCACCGCGGCGCGCGACTTCGGCCTGGTCACCAAGAGCAACCTCATCCTCGGGCTGGGCGAAACACCCGACGAGGTGCGCACCGCGCTGGCCGACCTGCGCGATGCGGGCTGCGACATCGTCACCATCACGCAATATCTGCGACCGACGACGCGCCACCACCCGGTCGAGCGCTGGGTGAAGCCGGAGGAGTTCGTCGATTTCGCAAGGCACGCCGAGGGGCTGGGCTTTTCGGGGGTGCTGGCCGGACCGCTGGTGCGATCGTCCTACCGGGCGGGACGGCTCTATGAGCAGGCCGCCCGCAGCCGCGTCCGTAGTTGACTCCGCACGTACGTATCCTTGGTGATTATGGCTAAACCCCGCACTGCCGCTGAGAACAAGGCCGCCCGGGCGCAGGCGCAGGCCGCCCGCAAGGCCGCCACGCGGGAGCGCCGCACCCAGTTGTGGCAGGCGTTCAACATTCAGCGCAAGGAGGACAAGCGCCTCCTGCCGTACATGATCGGCGCCTTCGTGCTGATCGTCGGCATCGCGGTGGCCGTCGGCGTGTGGGCCGGCGGGCTCAGCATGATCACGATGATCCCGCTCGGTGTGCTGCTGGGCGCTTTGGTCATGTTCATCATCTTCAGCCGCCGGGCCCAGCGATCGATCTTTAGCAAAGCCGAAGGTCAAACCGGTGCCGCGGCGTGGGTGCTGGACAACTTGCGCGGCAAGTGGCGGGTGACCCCCGGGGTCGCCGCGACCGGCCACTTCGACGCGGTGCACCGGGTGCTCGGCCGACCCGGCGTCATCCTGGTCGGCGAAGGATCGGCGGCCAGGGTGAAACCGCTACTGGCTCAGGAGAAGAAGCGCACCGCTCGGGTGGTCGGCGACGCACCGATCTACGACATCATCGTCGGCAACGGCGAGGGTGAGGT
>Ga0306924_10008823_pt1 | contig 10196 bp, 7 predicted proteins | sample sta12Can44000111_FD_203756 | JGI IMG/M metagenome (GOLD analysis project Ga0306924, IMG submission 203756) | Lab enrichment of tropical soil microbial communities from Luquillo Experimental Forest, Puerto Rico - statanox.12C.anox.44.000.111 (v2)... | ecosystem: Environmental > Terrestrial > Soil...
ATTGAAGGGCGTGCGGGCGAAGCCAAAACCCTATGGCGGGACACGTCCGTTGATCATGAACGCCGGCGCGTCCGCAACCGGCCAAGCCTTCGCGATCCGAAACTGCGACGCGTTGTTCTCGACGATCTCACGCGGCATCTCGTTCGAGGAAACGGCGCGCCACGTCCGCGGCGTGCAGGCGCTGGCGCAGCAGGCGGGCCGGAACATCGATGTCTATACGGTCGGAGTTGTCACGTGCCGGCCCACAGAACGGGAGGCGCAGGACTATTACCAGTATGCGGTTGTCGACAATGCCGATTGGGCGGCGGTCGACAACATTCTGGCGATGAAGAACATTACGCCGCAAATTCACTCGCCCGAAGAATTCCAACGTCTCCGCAATCACCAGGCTAATGGCATGGGCGGACTGCCCTTGGTTGGCGACCCGGATTTGGTATCGCGGGACATGGAGCGGCTGGCCGCGCTGGGGCTCAAGGGGATCGCGGTCTCCTTCCTCAATTATCTTGACGAGTTGCCGTATTTTTGTGCCGAGGTGCTGCCGCGTCTCACCCGCTTGGGGCTCCGCGATACACCGGCAGCGGGGCGGCCGGTTTCGCTTTAGCCAGGGGAGCACCCGCGGCCGTATCCGTATCAATCTCCTCGTGTCCGGCGCCTTATCGCGGGAGCTCAGTGGCGATCGGCGACGAAGGCTGAGCGCGGGCGGCGCACCAGGGGTATTAGCGTCAGGCCGACAACAAAGAGCCCGCCGATCAACAACAGCAGGTCGTTGTAGGCCAAGACTAGCGCCTCGCGATGCACCAGATTGGCCAGCAGCTTGACTGCCGCCTGATTCGGACTACCCGAGATTAGCGAATCCAACCGGCTGGTCTGCGTGTCGAGAAAATGTTGCACCGCCGAGCGCGCCGGGTTGATGTCCTCGATTAGCCGGTTCCAATGGAACTGCAGCCGCACGTTCATGAGCGTGCCGATCGAGGCCAGCCCGATCGCGCCCCCGAGGTCGCGCATCAGATTGTAAAGGCCGGCGGCATTCTTCATCTTGTCTTGCGGCAGCGTGCCAAGCGCGATCATATTGGCAGACATATAGAAGAACATCAGGCCGACACCGCGCACCACCTGCGGCACGAACAACTCCCAGAAGCCAGTTTGATTGGTCAGCCCCGCGGTTAGGTACATCGAGACAGCGAACAGAGCGACCCCGATCGACAGCGTGATGCGTAGGTCGAGACGGCGGGCAATCCGCGGGGTGATCGGCGAGATCACCAGCTGGGTCAGCCCGACGACGACCACCGTCTCGCCGATCTGCAGGGCGCTGAAGCCGCGCGCCTGGGCGAGGAATAGCGGCACCAGGTATGTGGTGCCGTACATCCCGATGCCCATCATAAAGGTAAAGAACGAGCCAAGTGCGAAATTGCGGTCCCCGAAGGTACGCAGATCAACGATTGGCTGGCGGTAGCTCAGCACCCGCCAGAAGAACAGGCTGCCCGCTACAGCCGAGACGATCACCGCGGCGCGGATCGTGCGCTCATCGAGCCAGTCCCAGCGTGGGCCTTCCTCCAGGGCGTATTGGAGGCAGCCGAGAAAGATCGCCATCAACACCAGCCCGCTCAGGTCGAAACCGCGCAGCAGTGATAAATCTGGCTTGTCGATATCGATCGTCACCCACACCAACCCGGCGACCAGCAAGCCCGGGACGATGTTCACGAGGAATATCCAATGCCAGGAGAGCGTGTCGGTGAGAAAGCCGCCAACCGTCGGGCCCATGGTCCCCGAGAGATTAAAGATCATCGAGATGATCACCATCAGCGTGACCAGCGGTGGTCCGCGGAACTTGGCGTAGACGACCGGCCACACGCTCGGCGTGATGGCACCACCGCAGAACCCCTGCATCGCACGGTAGAAGATCATCTGGCCGAGGCTGGTCGCAGTTGCGCACAGCGCGCTCGCCCCGGTGAAGCCGAGCGCGGCCAAGACGAACAACAGGCGGGTCGACAGCAGTCGTGACATCATGCCGGACAGCGGCACCATGACGACATCGGCGATTAGATAGGCGGTCTGCACCCAGCTAATCTCGTCGGCGCTGGCCGACAGCCCGCCCTGGATCTGGGTCAAGGAACTGGTAACGATCTGCACGTCCATGATCGCCATGACGAGGCCGGTGACCATCGCCAACACGCCGATCCAATCGCGCAACCCCGGCTCTGATCCTGCCCCGCTCGCTTTCGCCTGGGTGCGTGCGACCGACTCGACCGACTCTCCATCAGCTGGTTCGCGGATCGCCTCCACCCGGGAGCGGACAAGGCGGTTGCGCCGGAGTGTCTCTGCGAGCGTCACTTCTCGACCACTGGGGCGGGGTGGGCCCGCGCAGTACCGAGCACTCGGTCAGCGGCCAAGGCTCGTATAAGGGTCACCAATCTGACTTCGACCGGATCGCCCAGCACCGCCCGCCTCCCCATGGCGGACCGCGCTAAACCAGTCCCTTGATCCGCGTCGACCCAGTCTGCTCCGATCAGCACGCAGCATCAACTATTCTGCCGCTGGCCCGATGCCGATCGTGTCGGCCGTCCATTCACTCGTTATGACCACTCCGATTGTGGTAGGCCGTTGATTCAGAAAGCCTCAGCTGCACCCCGACATGTGGGAGCGCATGTGGAAACCCAGCCAGTCCGGCAATCCAGCGGGGGTGGGCAAGGCGTACCTCGAAGCGATGAGGGAAGGGTCGACGCAGACCCAGGTGTCTCCTAGTACAGAACCCGCGCGACGATGGCGTTGGCGAAAACAACTCGGTCGGATCGTCATCGCCTTCAACGTGTCGCCTCATCTGACCGACAAGTTGGTTCGTCTCGGGGGGCTCGACGCGGCTGAGCGCGCCGGCAAAGAGGCGCACCGCTCTCCTGTGGGTAGAGCCGGCTTTGAGTGCTTAGCCCGTGCCCAAGCGTTGGTGACGATCGTCACAGCTCCTTTTCGGCGAGCTCGCGGAACGCGTCAGGCACCGAGCGGGAAGCCCAACGCGACCGAGGCGTAACCAATGGCCTCCCATCCGAAGCGATCGCGGACCCTGTCGACAGCGCGGTCGACCACCAAACGTACCATGCCCTTTTTAGCGCCGGGACGGCGATTCTCGTCCTCAAGTCCAAGCGGGAATTCCAGCTGCAATGACGAGTGGTCCTCAAGATTCGACACCGAGATCGCCAGCAGCGAGATGGTCTGCTCGTCAGGGTGATCCGCCAGGGCGCCCCGCACGAGATCCTCGGCTATCTCGGCCAGGGTTGCCGTCGCTGAGATCGGCGCGGGCAGCGTGACCGAGCGGGTGACCGCGCGGAGATCGGCGAACCGCACGCGCACCGACACAGTCCGGCCGAGCCGGGATTTGGCCCTGAGGCGAGAGCCAACCCGGTCCGCAAGATGGCGCAAGGTGGGTCGATAAATGCTCGCTGCAGCGGGCTTCTTGCCGAGCGCCGACTGTGCTCCGGCCGATTGGGCGCGACGAGGCGTCTTGATTTCCCGCGGGTCACGGTTCCACGCCAGCGCCGCTAATTTTTGCCCCAGCGCGTCGCCGAGCAATGGCTCCAGCGACCCTGGCGGAAGCCTCGCCAACTGCCCAATGGTCAGAACCCCCTTCTCGGACAACCGCGCCTTGGTGACTGGGCCCACTCCCCACATCAACTCGACCGGCAGGTCGTGGAGGAAGTCGACCTCGGTCGCGGGATCGACGACCACCAGCCCATCCGGCTTGGCCACTTGCGAGGCGATCTTCGCGAGGTGCTTGGTGCGCGCCACTCCGACCGAAATTGGCAGTCCCAGCTCCTCGCGTACCCGGCGGCGGATCGCTTTGGCAATATCAGCTGGCGGACCAAAGAGATGGGTGCAGCCCGCAACGTCGGCAAAAGCCTCGTCGATCGAGATCCGCTCGAAGAGCGGCGTGTAATCACCCAGCACCTGGATGGCGGCGTCGCCCAGCCGCTGGTACTCCGTGAAATGGCCGCTGACAAAAGTCAGCTCCGGACAGAGCTCGCGCGCCCGCCTGCCAGGCATACCGCTATGGACCCCGAAAGCCTTGGCTTCGTAAGAGGCGGCGAGCACGACCCCGCCACCCACCGCAATCGGCCGGCCGCGCAAGGACGGGTCGAGCAGCTGCTCGACCGAGGCGTAAAAGGCGTCCAAATCCGCGTGGAGGATCGTGGCTAGTGCGTCCATACCGACACCTCAACCTCGTACGCGGTTTGTGATTGAGCGGTTCCCTGTTCTAGGAACATAAAGGGAACAAGCGGGCCAATTGTCAAGCCCCGTGCGCAATCGCTATAGCTGTCGTCGTTTTTATCGAACTTTGATGTTGGAGATCTGCCGGCCATGAGGTTCGACGAATATCGTAAGCACGACGCCGTCTCTCTCGCCGGGCTCATCGCCAAGCGCGAGGTCAGCGCCAAAGAGGTGCTGGAAACGGCGATCGCAAGAGCCGAACACGTCAACCCTGCCATCAATGCCATTGTGCACAAGCAGTATGAACAGGCACGCAAAGCGGTCGCGGCGGGGCTTCCCGCCGGGCCACTGAAGGGCGTGCCTTATCTGATCAAGGACCTCGGCTTTCTCCAGACCGGTGAGCCGGCGACCCTCGGCAGCAGCCTGTTCAAGGATTTTGTCGCCGATCACGACACCGCCTATGTGACGCGCTGCAAGAAGGCCGGCGTCGTGTTCATCGGCCGCAGCTCTAGCCCGGAGTTTGGCCTGAACCCGAATACCGAGCCGCGGCTCTATGGTTCCTGTCATAACCCGTGGAACCTCGAATACTCGCCGGGCGGTTCTTCCGGCGGCTCGGCGGCAGCGGTTGCCGCGGGCATCCTCCCGGTGGCGCATGCCACAGACGGGGGCGGCTCGATCCGGATTCCAGCAGCGCAATGCGGCCTGTTCGGGCTCAAGCCGTCACGCGGCCGGATGTCCATGGCACCCGATGCGGGCGAAGGATGGGGCGGCCTATCGACCGGACACGTGGTCAGCCGCAGCGTGCGCGACTCGGCGTTGATGCTCGATTGTACTGCCGGACCGGAACCAGGTGACCCCTATGCTGCGCCAATGCAGGAGGGATCCTTCCTCGAAGCGATCGCCCGTCCGCCGCGCCAGCTCAGGATCGCGCTGATGCTGAAGGATCATCGCGGTGCCAGGTTGCATCCCGAATGCCTGGCGGCGGTGCAGCGCGCGGCCAAGCTGTGCGACAGCCTTGGCCACATCGTCGAGGAGGCGGATCCCGAACTAGACATGGTGGCGCTGCGGCCATTGAGCGCCCGGATTTCGGCGGCCAACACCGCCCGATCATGCAACATGCGCTGGAAGGCGCTCGGACGCGAGCCTAATGCCGACGATGTCGAGACGGTAACATGGGCGGTGTACCAGCACGGGCTGAAAGTGAGCGGCGTCGAGTACATCGAAGCGATCGCTGCCGCGCATGCGGCGGGGCGCAAGATGGCTAGGTTCCTGACCGGCTATGACGTGATCCTATCGACGACCTTGGCCGGCCCGCCGCCGAGGCTCGGCTATTTCGACCAGAACGGTGATGTTCAAACCTTCACCGAGCGTGTGACGGAATATCTGTCGGTGACGCCGCTGCACAACGCGACGGGCACGCCGGCGATAAGCGTACCGTTGCACTGGACGGCAGACGGCCTGCCGGTGGGCGTGCACTTTGCCGGCCGCTACGGTGAGGAGGCGACTCTGCTAACGCTCGCCGCCGAACTCGAGACGGCGCAACCGTGGTTCGATCGCGTGCCGGCACTGTGAGCATAACGGCCGCACGTCCATCCGGGGCGAGTGATGTGGTCCGGCGAGCCGCCAATGTAGTGAGAAACCGCCGTTGGCAAACTGCACTGCGCTGCCGCCCGGCGGGGATGCATTATCAAAAGGGGCCTCCAATAATCTCTGACCTTTAGATGGCCTTGTCAGAGCAAGACAGTTTTTCACGATGTCCGCTTCCGGCGCACCTCGCCCATTCCCGTCCGTCCCCGTGAAGGTCGCCTGACAGAACCGACTGCGGCCACTCAGCCCTGGCGGCGCGAACTGGTCTTCATGCCCCATAGCGGACCGTCGATGCTGTGCTTTGTGAGCTCGACGCCCCGGCAGCAACCGGTCATCACTGCCAGCGGCCAGGGGCGTTATTCGATACGTGCCCGCGCGCGCAGCTATCCAGCCACCGCTACCGGACATTCCAATTCGGCGTGCGCAGGCGCCGTCAGGGCTGGGTCAATCGCAGCTGCTTGCATAGCAGGATCAGGAACTGGTGCAGACAGCTGGCGGCGAGAAACGCGGTCATGCCGCCGACGTCGTGCGGCGGGCTGACCGTGTTGATGTCGAAGGCGACGAAACGCAGTCCCTCCAGCGCAGCGATCCCAAGCCCTCGCCGGCCGACACGCCGCCCCAAGCCGGAGTGCACACGCCCGGGGCGCAGGACGGATCGAAGAAATCCATGTCGAAGCACAGATAGACCGGGCGCCCGTCCATCCGCTCGCGGATCTCGCGCAACACGTCGGGGATGCCGCGGCTACGCAGCTCGATCCCCGGGATAACGCCGTACTGCCGGTGGATCGCCGAGTCGATTGCGCGCTTCTCGTAGGTCGGGCCGCGCGCGCCGACATGCAGCGAGTGGCCGGTATCGACCAGCCCCTCGTCGGCGGCACAGGTGAAGGTGGTGCCGGGGTTGTAGCGGTCGCGCTCGCCCGGCCCGTCGTTCGGGTAGGCATCGGTGTGCGCGTCGAGATGCAGCACGCATAGATCGGGGTAGAGCCGATGCAGCGCCCGCATCTGCGGCAGGCTGATCATCCCGTCGCCGCCCATCGCGAGCGGCACCGCGCCGGCGCCAGCGATGCGCCACACCGCCTCCTCTATCGCCGCGAAGGATTCGGCGATGACGCCGGGTATGACCCGGGCATTGCCGCAATCGACGAGGCCGAGATTGCGAACAGGGTCGAAATTGTGCAGCGGCGGCTCGTAGCGGCGCACCAGCGCCGACTGCTCGCGGATCGCCGACGGGCCGAGCCGCGCGCCGATGCGCACCGCGTGCGTGCCGGCGTCGAACGGGATGCCGAGCACCGCCGCCTTGGCATTGGCGAGGTCCCAGGATTGCGGCGCCCCCATGAAGGTGTGCACCGGCGCGAAGACCGAGTCGTCGAAGATGCTCGCCACCGCCTTCTCCTTCGTGACGGACGGGGCACAGGGCGCCCGATCGAGGGAAGGCTCTCGAAAACTCGCTTCCTCTGTCAATAAGCCGAAGGACAGCCGGAGGCGAGTCGCAGGAGGTCGTGCACGAGGCTCCTTGTGCCGCCGGCTTCCGCCTTCCTAGACTGCTGCTGATGCATCCCGGGGAGGATTGGCAATGGAGCTTCGCAAGGCGGAGTTGTTGCAGCGGATTGAGAGCGACCGCGACGTGCTGATCGATTTTTTGTGCCAGTTCATCCGCTGCCCCAGCCCCACCCGCCCGGCGACACGCGCGCGGCAGCCGGGCATATCCGCGATCTGCTGGAACGGCGCGGCATAGAGGATCGCGTGATCGCGCCACAGGAGACGATGCCGAACATCGTCGCGACGTTCGCGGCCGGGAAGCCGGGGCGCCACCTCGCGCTCAACGGCCATATCGATGTGTTCCCGGTTGGCGACGGCGAGGGCTGGACGCAGGACCCCTGGGGCGGGGCGCTGGTTGACGGCCGCATCTACGGGCGCGGCGCCTGCGACATGAAATGCGGCACCACGGCCTCGATCTTCACCTTTCTCTATCTCCACGAGCTGCGCGAGGAACTGCATGGGCGGCTGACGTTGTCGGCGGTATCGGACGAGGAGACGTTCGGGCCCTGGGGAGCCCGCTACCTCGGCGAACACCACCCCGAGGTGTTTGGCGATTGCTGCCTCAATGGCGAGCCGAGCAGCCCGTGGACGCTGCGCTTTGGCGAGAAGGGGCCGTTGTGGCTCGAATTCACGGTGCGCACCCGCGGTGCGCACGGCGCCTACACGCATCTGAGCAAGAGCGCCACCGCAATCGCCGCGCAGATCATCGGCGACCTTTATCGGCTCGAGGACATCGTGCCGCCGGAGGCCAGCAACCTCGCCGCCGCGCTCGACCAGGCAGCCGCCGCCATCGACCGCGCCCAGGGGCCGGGTGCGTCGCGGAACACAAGGCGGGTCACCGTCAACCCAGGCGTGGTCCGCGGTGGGGTGAAGGTCAACATGGTCGCCTCAGAATGCACCTTCGAAATCGACATCCGGGTGCCGAACGGGCTCGACGCGCCGCAGATCCACGCCGAGATCGACAAGATCCTGGCGCGCTACCCGGAGGCGTCGTACCGCCAGATCAATTACAACCCGCCGAGCTGGTGTCCGCCTGATGCCGAGATGGCGCAGCTGGTGCGCGCCAATGCCCAAGCGGTCTCCGGCATCGATCCGGCGCCGATCATCAGCCTCGGCGGCACCGATGCGCGGCTGTGGCGCTATAAGGAGCTGCCCGCCATCGTCTACGGCCCGTCGCCGACCGGCATGGGCAGCTTCGACGAGCATGTGACGGTCGAGGAATTCCTCCACGTCGTCAAATGCCACGTTCTGTCGGCCTACGACTACCTGGCGCGCCCGGGCTGACATCCATTGGCAAAGAAGGCTGGCGCGCAGCAGCCTCGCGCCCCTAGACTTTGCCCGGCAGCCGGCGCGCGGCCCGAACCTCGGATGGGTCGTCGACGTGCGGAAAAACTTGAACGGGGCGGCGTGTCGATGACTTGCCGGGTTGCGCCGACGCGTCGGCAGAGGCGGTTTTGACGGTAAAGGCTCGCATGGACGAACGCGGTATCAGGCCTGTGCCTGACCGGCTGCTCCGGCGTGCGGTGTGTCGGCCTGCGATATGACTGCCGACCCAAACTCGGTCGCAATCGTCGGGGCCGGCATCGTCGGCATGTCGACGGCGCTGTATCTGCGGCGCGCCGGGTTCCCGGTCGCCGTGATCGACCCGCTTCCCCCAGGGGCGGTGCGTCCTATGGCAACGCCGGGCTGATCAGCGTCGAGAGCTGCGTGCCGATCGCGCTGCCGGGAATGCTCCACGAGGTGCCGCGCTGGCTCGCCGACCCGCTCGCGCCGCTGGCGGTGCGGCCGCGCTATCTGCCTCAGGCGCTGCCGTGGCTGCTGCGCTGGATCGCCGCCGGCCGGATGCCGCGAGTCGAAGACGCCGCCGCGGCGTTGCGCGCGCTGCACGTCAATGCGCTCGACCGTTATCGCGAACTGCTCGGAGCCGAGTTCGACAGCATCATTCGCATCTCGGGCCAGGTGCATATCTGGGAGAGCGCCGAGCCGTCGGCGAGCGAGGCGATCTACCGGCGCCTCTGGGAAAGGCACGGCGTTGCCGCCGAATGGCTCAGCGCCGACGAGTTGCGTCAGCTGGTGCCGCAGCTGACCGGCGGCATCACGCGGGCCGTGTTCCTGCCGAAGAACGGCCACACCCTCAACCCGCACCGCCTTGTCGCCACTCTCGCCCGGCTCTTCACCGAGGCGGGCGGCACGGTTCTCGCCGAACGCGTGCTGAAGCTGTTGCCGGAGGGATCCGGCTGGCGCGTCGTCACCAGCAGCGCCAACCACATCGTCGGCAAGGTCGTCGTCAGCGCCGGTGCCTGGTCGATGCAATTGCTGCGGCCGCTCGGCATCCGGTTGCCACTCGAAACCGAGCGCGGCTATCACATGATGCTGCGCGGCGCGAGCGTCGTGCCCCGCCTGCCGATCCTCAGCCGCGGCCGCGGCTTCAGCATCACGCCGATGGAACAGGGGCTGCGCCTCGCCGGCACGGTCGAGATCGGCGGGCTCGACCAGCCGATGAACGAAGAGCGCGCTTATGTGCTGCTGCGCCAGGCAAAACAGGTATTGCCGGCGCTCGAGGCGAGCGACTTTTCGATCTGGATGGGCTTTCGCCCGTCTTTCCCCGACAGCCTGCCGGTGATCGACGAGGCGCCGGGTCGCCGCGGCCTATTTCTTGCGTTTGGCCATGGGCATACCGGGATGACGGGCGGCGCGCCGACTGGCCGGCTGGTAAAGCAGCTGGTTGCCGGCGAGCCGGCCGACATGCCGCTCGCGCCATACAGCGCTCGCAGATTTCACTAGCGAAGCGAGGGAGGCTTTCAGATGACGCGAACCCGCCTGACGAGACGCAATCTGCTGATCGCCGGCAGCGCCGTGCTCGCGACGCCCTA